>Ga0315281_10000380_pt1 | contig 61310 bp, 113 predicted proteins | sample YL17G07_0_MG_FD_204540 | JGI IMG/M metagenome (GOLD analysis project Ga0315281, IMG submission 204540) | Sediment microbial communities from Yellowstone Lake, YNP, Wyoming, USA - YL17G07_0 | ecosystem: Environmental > Aquatic > Freshwater > Lake > Sediment | place: USA: Wyoming | collected...
TTTTAATGTTGCATAACGGGAAAGGTTGGCGAAGTTGCCGACCAGAGAAGATAAATTTTTATTATTAACCTATAAAAACAAATAAGATGCAAGAAGAAAAATTTAACGAACAGGACGGCAATTTTGACCAACCGAATGTTAGCGGAAGTATTTTCAAATATTTGGAAATAAAAAGCTATGAAGATGGTAAGGTGGTAAAACGCCTTGATGTTACAGGGAAATCAGATAGAATTATTGACCAAGTTGAAAGAGGAATGAATATCAATTTGAATCAGAAGGCGTTTTATACTTTCAGTTACGACAGCGAATATAAATTGCCAACTATTTGAAAATATTTACGCTAACGTTCCGCAGGTTGGCGATGTTGATTTTTTGCTGACCGAAAAGTTGATTTGAAACACTAAAATAGAAAATCATGGAAAATGAAAAATTGAAAGACGAAGAGCAAAAAAGCAATATTTACCAACCTGTTGTTATAAGCCGTTATAGTGTGTCGCTGGTTTACGAAAGACCAAGTGATATGCTTTTGCGGTCTTTGATAACAAAGGCACGTTCAAATGAAGAAGCATTAGGACAAGCGATAATGTACTTTGATAAGGAATCAAAAGGATATAACCTAAGAATGAAATGCGTGATTTGTGTGGCGGAATAATGGCTTATAACGTCCAAGTATAACCTTAGTGTTTTTTAATAAATGTGAGAGAGGGTTTGTTTAACTTAAAAACTATAAAGATGGAAGAAGAAGCCAATGAATCGTTTATTTATTTAGTAAACGAAACCATGAAGGTTACAAAATGCGATAAAGCACAAGCACAAAAAAGAGTTTCCGCATTATTTCAAAGTGGAATATTAAATGGCGGAAGCCCCGATAATCCACTTATGCAAAAAAAGATTGATGAATTTATGTTCACTCAAATTGATTAGTAATGGCAAAATTTATTAAAAAACATTGAGTGTTATACAATGTTATGCAAGTGTGGTTGGTGGTGCGTGAGTTCGTTTTAATGTTGCATAACGGTTGACGGTAAACTCTCGTTGCCGTGTTAAATACGAGAGATAAATTTTCAAATTACAACAAAATGAAAAACGAAGCAGAAAAGATTGATAAACCACAAGGCAATGGAGTTTTACCATGTGTTAGCAATTCGTTGCCAACCACAGATGAACTATTTACATTACTTGAAAAACTACATAAAAATTGTTTATACAAACTGACCCCATCAGATGATAGATGCACTCATTTACCATTTGAATTGTTTGATGAAGTTGAAACAATGTTGTCCAGAAGGCAATGATTGCTAACGCCCGTGTATAACCTCAGTGTTTTTTAATAAATGTGCGAGAGGAATTGTTTAACTTAAAAACTATAAATATGAAAACAGCAGAAGAAATAATAAAAAAACATTTTCCTAATGCTTCTCGAAAAGCTATTAAAGCATGGGCAATAGTGTTAGAAGAATATCATTCACAAAAAACCCTAACAGATGAGGAGTTAATGAAGTTGAGGGATGAGTATATCGAAGATTGGAAAAAAGGAAATGAAGAGTTTTGTAAAAACAAAGAATTAGAAAATACATATTGGTCAGGAATTAATGATGGTATGTACCTTGCTAATAATTTAATTAAAGAGGGGAAATTTATTAAAAAACATTGAGTGTTATACAATGTTATGCAAGTGCGGTTGGATGGTGTGCTGTTCGTTTTAATGTTGCATAACGTTCCGATTATAAAAACTAGCATAAGTATCAGATAGTTATGGATATATTCGATCAGTTCAAATTAGCTTTAATAGATCGCAGATACGCAAGTTCTACTGTGGAAACTTATTGCGGATGCTTTAGGACTATGATATTTAAAATCGGGGAGAATCCGTCAATGGATAAGATAAAAGAATTTCTCCGATCCCAAAAGAGCGTGAGCAGCCATAAACAAATGGCGGGAACAATTCAAAGATATTACGAATATATCTTAAAACAAAAACTTGATATTAGAGATCTCCCATATCCAAGAGCCGAACATCGTTTGCCGGAAGTTCTTTCCATTTCAGAAGTTAAATCAATACGAGATCAGATTAAAAATCTAAAACATTTACTCGCATTTTCTTTTCTATATGGTTGCGGAATGAGGGTAGGAGAAGTTCTTTCACTTAAACCACAAGATATTGATCGGGCAAGAATGCTTATTATCATTAGGCAAGGAAAAGGAAAGAAAGATCGACAAGTAATGCTTGATGCTGAATTATTAAAACTGATAGAAAATTATTACAGGGAATTTAAACCGAAAGAATACCTTTTCAATGGTCAATTTGGGAACATTTATACCTCATCTTCAATCAATCAATTTCTAAAATATTATTCTAAAAAGGCAGGAATTACCAAAAATGTTCATGCTCATGTTTTTAGGCACTCATTTGCTACACATCTTTTAGAAGTAGGAACAGATATTTCAATCATTCAGAAATTACTTGGACACTCTGATCCAAAAACTACTCAAATCTATACTCATGTAAGTGATAGATTTATTAGTAATGTAAAATCACCTTTGTCTTTTCTAAAATAAACATGAACAAAGAAATAATTAAAAACGCTCTCAGTCCTCATTGTAGTAATGAATACGATTTGAACCAAGCAACTGAAAAGATAATGAAGATGTTTAATGTGGGGAATATCAATTTGAAAATAGTAAAACAAAATTACGATCATGTCCTACCGGAATGTCAGAAGGTCCTTGCTCCTTACATTACTTTTAGCATTAAAAGGGTGAGATCTCGTTCACGTAAAGCAGAAGTTATTTTTCACAGAGCAATTATCGCTCACTTTCTTTATAGAAAAAAGTACAATAAAAAATTGATCGGACAAATATTAGGAGGTAGGACCCATGCTACGGTGATCTGTTCATTAAAATATAACCCTAACAAATCAGGTCACAACAAAGATTATCCTAAAGTAATTGCACAGATGAATAAAGAATTATTCTAATGATTAGCGAAGGGCAAAAATATATTCAGCCTACTGATGATCGAATCTGGCAGGTAATTCAGATAAAGACAAAAGAACCAGGCAGAGAAAGTAAATCGAATCCAATGATCGTAAAATTAAAGATGCTGAATAGCAGGATCTTTAAAGAAGGGCCTGAGTTTACCAATACGATCGCAGGATTTCAAAAAAGTATAGATAGCAATATTTTCAAATTAATAACAGAGGAGGCAAAAAATGAAGAAGTCAAAAAAAAGAGCCGTAAAAAGAAAGGTGACTAAATTTGCAATGGTCTTGATCACTACCGGAAAAACAATTCAGGAGGTCAGCGATAATGCGGATGTATCACGACCAAAGTTGCATGATATGAAATCCGGGAAGAATACTGATTCCATAAAGGATGAAACTTGGTCTAAGGTTGCTGCGTTTTTAAAAAAGCGGGTAAAAGAAATAAAGGGTTACATTTAAAATAAAAATCACTGCATGAAAACAGGAATAATCATCGAAGCTGAAATCACCGATAAAGGATTGAACGATATTGTGGTAAAGAGAACCTTTGTTCATGGTGAAGAATGGGTGCGATCGCAACCGGAATTAAATACAGATGATGCAAATGAATTTATTGATCTCATGGTCGAAGGAATTCAAACGATCATCATGGCGCTTCATGATAAGGGCCTAGCTGATTCCGCAGCAATGTACCGGGAAACATTGGAAAAGATGGACAAAGCATTCATCCAGCCATGTATCACCTCTGTTACAAAAACTGATGATAAAAAAAAATATAAAGGACAAGGATAATGGCAAAGAAAAAGACCAATACCGCTAAAAAGGCCGTATCTCCCGCACGATCATCTTCCGGGAAGTCAAAGAGTACCGCTTCTACCAAGAAAGCTGCTAAAACAACGGATAAATCACCCATAAAACGGGTTATTATCAAGCGATATCCCATTTATGAGATAAGAGATGCCCAAAAGGAAAAGAAGCAGATTAAAAACCAATTACGATCTGTCGATCGCAGGTTCGAAAAGGAGACCCGTAAAACCTACCTTGACAAGATCCGTAGGGAAAAGCGATCGCTCGAAAAGGCAGTTGATCAACGGGACCTAAAAATTAAGGAGGCAAAAGATTTTATTAAATTCCGTGATGAAAAGAACCGAGTTAAGGGTAACATAAAAGCCAAGATCAATAGGCGGGAAGATAAATTGGAAAAGCTTTACCAAGATAAAAACTTTGATGAATATAAAAAGCTGAATAATGAGGTGATCAAATTACAGCTTAAAATAAATGACATTGAACGTCAGCTCGGAAGAAAACCAAAAGAAGAAGTCGGGATCCCACCAATGCCTGAAAAACTTGTTATTGAAGAAAATAAGGGGAAAATATCTAGAACTTTAACAGTGTGGGATGGAGCACGAAGATTAAAAGAAGCATTAAGGACTGGTGAATTCAAATCCTTTGTTATTAATGGGGAGAAATTCGATTCTGGAAATGCAAGCATTATCAATGCTGTTGCAACTGATATCTGGAAAAATGCAAATGCTCCCGGAGGAAATTATAATGTGCAGATTCAAACTGATCTTGAAAAGGGTATTTTTTATATAGATAATCTTTAATAGAATGATTTTAGAGAGTAAGGAATATATTATTGCTTTGATGGAATTTCTTTACAAAAAGGGAATTCCTTATGAAGCTGATTATACTAACAATCGGATTGAATTAAGTTGTATGATGGGTCGTTTCATGAATAAGGATGCCGGACTTATTCTATCTCAGGTAAATTTTATCAAACGAGTTAAAACTTACATCTTAAAAAATGAATTGTTTAAGAAGATCCCGAGAAGCTATAAATCTTTCAAAACGGATGAGAAGGGGATTTGTGAGAAGCGAGACAAGATCAGATATTTTTACTACAATAAAAATATTACTATTGGTAGTCATTTCGAAAATTGCTGGGAAGTAGATCTCTCTGCTGCTTATTGGGAATCCGCTTGGCAAATGGGATTGCTTTCAAAAGAACTTTATGAGGAAGGTTTAAGTAAGAAAATCGCAAAGAAAACTAGATTAGCCGCTTTAGGATCTTTAGCTAGAATTAAAACACATTGCAGTTTTGATGGAAAAAAAGAAAGCACACCAGTTGATATTCGCTGCATTGAAACAGAATTCCTTTGGTTTGTGATCTGTAACTACACCGCTAAAGTAATGTTCTCTGGGATCCGGGGACTTGGTGCCGATTTCCTTTTCTATTGGGTAGATGCCGTTATGCTCAAATCAAAGACCAATGTTAAGGCACTTGAAAAACACTTTAAGAAGAAAGGATTCAAATGTACTGTGGAGCCAGTGAAAAGTGTAACATGGGGAGAAAAAAATATCTTAGTGGATGGAAAAAGAAAATGGGTGGATGGCCGCTGGGTTGGTAAATGGGTAGATAATCTGTTTCAGGGTAATTACGAACCTGGTCATTGGGTAACGGTCCGACCATTTCCATACGCTCAAACTCTATCAATCGAACAAATTCAAGAACTCGTACAATGATAAATACTACTCCATTTCCAAAACCATGCGGGAAACCCTATAAACATACTTGTTCTGTATGTGGTAATAAGGATGTTTGGCAAAAAGGATGGTCTTGGATATTTATGCTTATAGGTTGCGGTGTTGCCGGCTACGAAATAACATGGAAAACCTGCTCTAGTGCATGTAGAAAAAGAGAGGCGGATGAAAAATTATACCAAAAGGAAAAGGATCGCTTAAATGAAATATTTTTAGAATCGCATCCTTATGAAAAGAAAAGATTTGCTGAACTTCAAAAAGAACTCGTACAATGAAAACAATGAATGAAAAGGATCTGTTTGATTTTTGTCGTAGCATCGGCCAGCGAGCTGATGATCTATTCACTTTTAAGGAATTGAAAAGCAACGATGGATCATTGGTCGTGAGAATAGATGCAGATACCAAAAGTTTTATGAAGATCGGAAAGACTTCCGGAATGGTTACTTTCCATCCTACGATATTGGATTATGGAACACTTTTTATTTCATGGACATTGCTGTGGGGTTATTTGAGACATAACATGCAAACCAATTCGGAAGCTGATATGAGAACTATAGAGATCATGGCTAAATACATGCCCGTTTTCGGAGATCATCTTACATTTGATGTAATGAATTTTTTTGATAAATTTAAAAGTCCTGAATTGAAAAAGGAGAATAATGAACGATTAACATTAATTGCACAACAATTTTTTCACTAATAAAATATGGGATTAGAATGATCTCCCTGCCTGAATCATTCACTATAAAAAATGAAACAATGAAAAATTCAAAACTATTTTTATACTCGGTGCTCATTGCATCCGTTTTAACGATGTTTTTATGCTACAAATTGGATAACACAAAAACTCCTTTTACAAATCTTATCATCCGGAACACATCTACTGCAGGTCAGGTGAAAGTATTTGTAACACTTCAATCTCCTTGCAGCGTGGTAGGGCTTTTCGGGATCAAAGCTGCAGATACCATTGGCTCCTGCAGTAAAGGTTTCTTTTATGCTCGCAGAGGAAGGACCTATGAATCCAATACTAAAACTCCACTCTTAGGAGCTGTTATCTCATTTGGTGGGGATAATCTTCCTTGCCAAGTTGCAGTACAACAAGGATTCAAAACAGGAATAAATATTTTCGAATGCTCAGTGAATACCGCTTATGAGACCTTCGACATATCATGCGAAGATGGAGTGAATTCACTTATAAATACAAGCGTTTCCGATACGGTAAACTGGACCACTGGCTTTTCAACTTATATCCAAAATTTCCGGTCCGCTCAAAATGTATTCCCACTTGAAAACAATCTAGGAATAAGAGGAGTGTTCCCATATCGCTGCACCGATTGCAAGGATCTCGGAAAAGCTGTTCCAGAAAATTGTTTCAATTTAAAAGACACCTGCAATACTCAACGGATCTGCCAAGTTGCACGTACCAATCACATCGGAGCTAGTATTTTAATCCAGTACAAAGGTCCTGCAAAATAATTTATTAATCTCTAAGATTTATCAGAATGAAAAAAGTTGAAATCGTAAAAGCTCCTTGGGATATGTTTCCAGAGGACAAAAAGACAATGAGAGCCGTAATTACTCACATTGGATTGAAGTATAAAAGAAATGAAGCGATCGTAATATTCAAAGATAAAGATCAACGATCCTTTCTTGTCGCTTCTTATAATTTTAGTGAAACGGGGGAGCTCAGGCAGGTACGTGAAGCTGAGATCTTAGAGAACATCAACGGAAATGATATTTTATTCCGTATATTCAAATTCAGAGATTCATTTGCAAAGCTGAGTCGATTCCTGCAGCTCAGGCAAATGGTCTCTTATTTGTACCTGAGCTACAAAGCCCGTAAAGAAGTGAGAAAAGTATTAAGTGAACTTGAAGTGAATTATAAACGTCCCAACTCTAAACACCATGAACAAAGAAAAAATCCTTAGCGCATTAGCTGTGTTGGTACAAAGCGGATCTCAGCTCCTCCATTTTCCGGAAGATAATGGAGTATCATTGATAGAAAAGAAAGTCAGTGATCATGAATTCTTTTTTCCGGAATTCCAAAAGATGAAAGAACTGGGTCTTATCCGATATGAAAAATCATCACATGCCCATGCGGATAAATATGTGATCACTAAAAAGGGGAAATTATTTTATGAGGCAGAACAAACTATAAAAGAACTTATGCCATGCTAAAATTAACCGTCTCCAATATCCACGTTCATTTCAAAGAAAAGTTTTTCCTCTTGAAATGGTTCACCTACTACAAAGTAACGATCACCATTAATTTTGTAGGCATGGATAATTATAAGGAAACCATAACTGTATTTTCTCAAACGCAGGATGGGATCTTTGAGCGAAGTAATTCACTGATCAATGAATTAGTCAGAAAGGGTTATATGATCCTTCCTGATATTAGAATAAAGCACCCATGAGTAACTACGGAATGTCCGCTGATTTCAAATGCCGGTCTAGGCAGGGAATCACCCGCAAGCGGGTTACAATGCAATATGCAATGCATAAGCATGGGCGACTATCACGTGCTCCAATAAAAAAAATCAACCATTACCAGAACCTTCCGCTAGTTACCAAGGATCGTTTTGGTGGACATCGTTCAAAACATGATTTTTTTATTCCTACATGCAATGGTCTTGGGATGATACTCGCAAGATTTGGACTTCCTTCCCTATGAACCATTTCAAACGTGAAGATGATGAAGAATATAATAAGCTGCTTGATACCCTTGCGGATCTGCAAAAGCAATTCCTTTTAAAATACCTGGATCACTTTGATAAGATGCGGTCAGGAGACCGGGATCAATTACGCAAAGAACTCAGCAAGCCTTTTGCTGAATTATCCGAAAAACAGAAAACAGTTCTTTATCAATACGTGAATGAGCAATTGGAAAAAATAATCTCTCTTGAATAGTTTCATAATAAGAAAGGGCCTCTAAAGCCCTTTCTTATTATCGATCAAAAAATATTTTTAAACTAATGCTCCACTTGCATCTACCCATAAACCACCGCCTACGAACCATATTGGTTTTCCTCCGTTAGCTCCTAATGAAGTATCAAACCATTGTTCTCCTACGTTGGCTGCAGCAGGTCTATTTGCTGTAATTCCCTTTGCAGTACGTGATGTTCCTCTAGCCCTGTTGATTTCGTATGTAACAGCTGCTAGGTCATTTTTATAAGTCGTGCCGGTATAATCTGTGCGCCATGCATAAAATAAATTGTCACCATTAACACCAACTATGATTTGAGCTATTCCAAAACGATCTGGCTTGAATCGTCCATATCCACCATTTCCACCACCCTGGGCTCCATTAGCATTAGCACCATAAAGAACAACTCCCTCCCCAATTTGATTTGTAGGGTCTCCATCTGTCTGCCATGATCCTTGTTTCCATACAGATCCAGTTGGACCATTGTTACGGTTATCTATCATCACTGGACGGCCAAATGCATCTATTGGTGCAGCTACAAATTTGGGATTATCCATTGCAGCTGTTCCAAGCGGATTAAAAAATACAATAGCATTAGGATCTCCGGTTAATCCACCACTGGAAACATTACTTTCTAATGACATCCATTTTGTATCCGATATAGCTTGAATTTCAGAACTCGCTCCGTTAATGTTAATAATAATACTAGCACCTGTATCGATAGTATTAGAAGCATCTGCATTTACAGTAATATTATTAGCAACCGCATTATTAGAAACATCAACTACAAAAATCTTGACATTCCAAAACCCCAATAGTTGTGATATTGGAGGCAAAGTAATAATTACCGGAGCAAGAGTGGTATCGCAAAATAATCTTACCGTTTCGGTAGGTAATTCTTTCCAAGTTGTAGGATCTGCAACCAAAGTATAATTTCCTGTTATCAAAGTCATATTTTTGTTTTTTTAGTTTTTTGAAGGAATATTCCCATTGTATTATTTTAAAAAAGATTAAGCTGCTGGTGCTACATATAGTATTACATCTAAATTATTTGTGTACTTCAATCTGAATACTCCTACGCTATTTTGGAAGATTTCTTTATCATAGGCAGCATAAACAAATGTAGCCAATGTAAAATCAACACCTGCTGGCGTAAAGTTATTGCAAATTTTATTATTTTGGAAATTAGCAACTGCAATATTTAATATAAATGAAGTTCCTATTTGATTATTAATAAATCCGCCTCCAATAACATTTCCATTAAATAAATTACCAATTATATTGAAGTTACTAAAAGCTCCAATGGTATTTGAAGTAAAAGAGTTTGATATTTGATTGTCGGTAAAATCAGTATCAATGGAATTTGCTGAAAAATTACTTAAAATATGATTTCTTTGGAAGCTATTTCCAATAGATACATTTGCTTGAAAAGAATCACCTATTATGTTATTAAAAAAATCATCTCCGATAATTATATTATTAGCAAAATTATCTCCAATCTGATTTCCTATGAAATTGTTTCCAATACTTGCATTTCCAGTAAAATTATTTCCTGTTATATTATTCTGAAATAAATTGCCTATGGTATTACTACCGAAATTGATGCCTATTAAATTATCCTTAAAATCATCTCCTATGATAGGATTATTAGCGAAGTAATTACCAAAATTATTTCTCTCGCATCTATCTCCAATAATATTAGAAGTAAATGATTGGTTTGTACTGTTTGATGAAAAAGATAAACCTATTGTATTATAACTAAAATCATATCCTAGTTCATTAAATGAAAAAGACCTAATATTATTTTCAACAAAAGCATACTGTATTGTATTTTTAAACATTACTGGTGAACCAATAACAAGTGGGAATCCTATTGTATTACCAATAAAGGCAGACCCAACATTATTCTCAGAACAAGAAGCTGGAAAACCTGGAAATGTTTGACCTATGATAGTATTATTAATACAATTACTATCAAATGTATTATTTTGCATTCTACAATTAAATACTGTATTATTTAATTTATTAGTAATTGGAATCATTTGTGGATTACTTTTTCCAATAGGTCCTATTATATTATTAAAGCAAAGGCTGGCAGTTGCACTATTATTGAAAGTATAATAATCATTAAATGCCTCTCCATTGTCTGTTATAATATAAAATTGTCCTGATGCCGGTGCAGTTTCCCATCTACGAAATTGAACATTTCTCCAATCGTAGTAAGTGGAATTGTTATTTAATGTGTCTCTTCTAAAAGAGATCCTTCCTTTGTCTCCTCCTGCAGTTGTACTGTCTTCTACTTCATAAGTGATCTGATCCTTTGGAAAAAGGGTTGAAATAGCATTTTCATATAATGAATCTATAGTAGCAGCTTGAAGAATCAATGGCTCTACTACTCCCGTATTTACCTGTATTGTATTGGGTATTATATATTTTGTTGCAAAATCAGTTAAAAGATAAAAATCTCCCTGTATTAGAGCAGTACCACCAATAAGGGCTATTAATTGTGCATAGGTAACAGGATGCAATGCCATTCCTGCTGGAATAGCTCCCGCACTTGGGTTGAGTGCCTGCCACGTATCTTCATCTGCAACGCTCAAAAGTGATGATCCAAAATTAGTATTGATAATTATGCTCGCAACGTCATTTATAAAATTTGCGGCTCCCGCATTAACAGTAATGTTATTAGCAGCGGCTTGTCCGGTACTGTCAATTACCATTATTCTTTCGTTCTGAAATCCACTAAATGCGCTGATAGGTTTTAAATTTATCGTTACCGGACCTAGACTTGTATCGCATGAAAGGATAATGTATTCCATAGCATAATTTTCGTTATTCTGTGGAATTTGTAAGTCGTATACTCCTGATACTTTTATGTACATGGTTTAAGTTTTTGTATATTAATCTCTTTGAACTGCTATTTCTACTGATCCGCCTGCAGGTACATCAATTTCAATTCTTTCAAGGTATCCGCCAAATGGGCCAATAAAATTTCTCACTTCATTATTCAAAATTGTAATTGCAGACGGGGCCGGAGCACCTATAATCGGATTATTTGCTAATATATTTGTAGCAGTTGCAGATCTACCTGTTACTGTTAAATAGACCATTTTCATGTTTAAAGCAACGGTAAAAGTAGTTGGTCCGTTCAAAATTGTTGTATATGGTTGATAAGGCATGTTGATCTGTTTTTAAAAAGATTAAACAAAATAATTTATTGCTTCGGTTTGAAACAATATTCCACTTCTATTTTCAATTTTCAAATAATCAAAATTAGATCCTGTTGCTACAAAACTTACAGCAGATAATACAATTTCAGTTGCCGCTGCAATGGGAGCAGATGCAGAATTAAACGTTGTTATTTTTCCTGCAATAGGTCTGATTGTAATCGGGAATAATCCTGTTGTTCCTGTTATATTAGTAATAATAAGTGCTCCTGCACTGTGAGTGAAATCTATGATCCCACAAAGACTTTGATAATTTGTTAAAGCAATTATTGCTGATGCAAGATTATCTATACTAACCGAAAACGTAGAATTTCCTGATTCTAATATCCTGTCCGATAACCCGGCTGGAAAAGTAATTACGGTAACAGGAAGTGAAATAGAATTTTCAGTGAATATTGCACCAAAAGTACAACCAACAACATTTGCTGTAATTGTATTTTTAGAAAAAACTCCTAATGTTGTGTTTGAGAAAAAATCATTTGGAATTCTATTTCTCATGAATAGAATTCCAATATCATTAGAGCTATATCCATTCCCAATTATGTTATATTGGAAATCAGAAGCAATTGTATTATTAGAAAAGTTATCTCCGGCCTTGTTTGAAATGCAATCTCCACCAGTAATTGTATTATTAAAACAGTCATCTCCAAAAATATTACTAATTGAATTACAAGAAGAAAAAACAAAGTTATTTAATTTGCTTGTTGGTGATCCATAGTTGGTTATTCCATAGTTGGTTATAGGTCCCAAAGAAGTATTTGTATTTGGTACTTGAAATGGGTTTAATCCGACATTATCGAATGTATGAAAATCAATAAAGGCTCCACCATTATTAGTGATCACTGTAAATATTCCCGATGCTGGTGCTGTTTCCCAACGTCTAAATAAAACTACTCTCCAATCATAATAAGTAGAATTATTTTTAGAAGTATCCTTTCTGAAAGAAATCCTTCCTTTATTTCCCCCTGCAGTTGTGCTATCAATAACTTCATAAGTTATGATATCATTTGGATGAATGGTTGAGATAGGATTCACATTTATCTTAGATACAGTGGCCGCTTGGAACAATAAAGGTTCTATAGCTCCTGTGTTAACCACTGCAGTGTTAGGAACAGTGTATCTAGTTGCAAAGTCTGTTAAAAGATAAAAGTCCCCCTGGATCAAACCATTTCCAGCAATAAGAGCAGTTAATTGCGCATAGGTAACATAGTGCAAAGCTGTGCCAGGTGCACCGCCAGCTGCGGGATCTAACGCTTGCCACATCGTTTTATCGGCAATGTTTAATAAAACGCTTCCAAAAGCAGTATTGATTACAAAATTAGGAGCTCCATTAATTGTATCAATTCCATCAGGATTGATCGTAATAGGATTTGCAACTGCATTTCCATTTCTATCAACAATCATAAATTTCTGGTTTTGAAAACCATGATATTCTATGATCTCTAAAAGATTAATTGTTACTGGTGCTAAAGAGGTATCACATGAAAGAATGATATATTCCATAGCATAATTAGGACTATCCTGTGGAATTTTAACATTATAAGAACCTGAAACTTCTATATACATGGCCTAGTTTTTGGGGATGTTTAATATTTTTTTTCTGTAAAGAAATATGATCAATGCAAATAATAGTAATATAAATAGGAAAGCGAAAAACCAAAAATTATCTACAAACCAATCTGATATTCTTTGTTTCCAATTACGAAATTCTTTCACTTCTACTTTATTTACTATGGTTGGAACATTAACCTGTTTAACTTGTTCAGGTTTGTGGATGCTATAATGAAGCATTCCATTTTCTTCCCATACTTTTACTTTTACTCCATACTGTTCAAATGAAGAAGTATCTTTTAAAACTGATTTATTTGTCACATAATATTTTATTTCTTGAACGAGTTTTAATCTAGTGATTGAATCTAACTTATCACTATACTTTTTAATAATGCTATCCACTTTAGAATAATCCTTATCCAATTTAATAGAAGTATCAATTTTTATGGAAGGAATCTTCATGGATACTTTACTCCATACTGTATCTGTTTTCACTAATTCTGGATGATGCTTTAATATATTAGCTACCCTGCGCTCAGGATTGCACGATAAAAGACAAAGTGAAAATAGTGCACTAAGAATTATCCAAAGAAGATCATTCAAATATGTATGTTTTGTCAATTTCACTATTCAACTTTTTTAGGTTCCTGTTTATCTTCTGATGGACCAAACATTTTACCAACTAATTTAATACTATAAAATGCAGCTACTAATGAAGCATTAGTGTAACCCATCCATTCCGGAAGAATGTGTCCAAATGAACAAATTATAGCTACAATGCAAGCTGCTACCCATACTAGCACTAATATAAAAGCACTGATCGCTTTTCCACTGGCCCTACCAGGTGTTTCTTCGAATGATGCTCTTAGCCATGTTAAAAATTCGTTCTTCATGGTTCGTATTTAAAATCGTTTATCCTGTTCTTCCATCCCTTTTCAAATCTTAATTGAGTATTTTTTAATAGTTCTTCTTGTGTTGGAAAATGATGTATTTCTTTGTAATGAGCGATACTTGAAGCAACAATTCCATCTATAAAACTCATTTTTGCCATTCTTAATTTTTCATGAAAAACGCAGGGATCCTGAGCATTGACCGCAGCGAGTGTTTTTGATCCTACTATTCCATCATCTACTAATCCCATTATACGCTGAGGGATCCTTATTCCCCAAACTCCGCTTCCCCAAACCCATTCATTTAGACTCTCTGCAACTGATTGGCTTTTGATGAGATCTAATTGCCAGCGATCCCAGAAAAGCTTTTTACATATCTGCATTGCTTCTTCTGGTGTTTCTAATTTAAGATCATCTATATCAATCTTTCCATCATGATTATTGTCAAAGCCCATATTTTGAAAAGTTTTCAAAGTCACTCCCATATTGGTAGCACCTCCATGATCGACTGCATCATTTACGAAACCGCCTTCCCATTTTAGAAGCTTTTTAAAATATTTCTTTATGTCCGCCATAAAAATTATTTTTTATCTTCATGAAATATCAATGATAATCCCCAAGCGATCGCAACACCGAAAGCAATTCCAACTCCAAAATTTTTAATCATAGGATTTGCATAATAAACTGACTTACTTGGATCTTTTGTGATCATAGTAGCTTCCTGTTCACCGTCTGCATTAACAAATTCCTCCTGAAACGGATCCCACCCATGCCCATTTGGATTGAATATAACTTCGTGTCTTTTTATGGGTTGTTTTATCATAGGTTATTTTTTTATTATTCAATATCTAACTTTCCTTTTATTTTGATAATGTCCTTTTCAGCACTGTTTATTTTTTCACTGTGATTATCTGATTTTCGAAAAAGTAATTTTGTTTGTGCCTGCAATTGATTGAAACTGTTTTGTAAAACTATTGTATTCTTTTCCTGATCGTGAGCATATTTATCAAATCCATCCATCCTTTCTAACAATAATCCATTGAATTCTTTTGAATCTATTCGATCCTGAATCATTTCTTTTTTTCTCTCGTTCCATATGTGTTTTATCAGAAAAAGGCTTCCAGTAAGTAAGCCAGAAATAATGAAACCTATGATTCCTAAAAGAACACTATTGGTAATAATGCTTTGCGGGTTCTGGGCCGGATTTATTTGTTGAATCTGTCCTATAACATCCAATAACATCATACTATCTTATTTTCGTCAATATTATCTTTCATTTCAACATAACTGTCTTTCATTATTGCACGCAAATTCATTTCAATTTCCGATATCTTTCTTTGTTGGTCTACTTCATCACTAGCCATTTTCATAAGTTGTTTGTGACTAGTAGCAATTTGATATCCTAACGCCACTGCGGTCAATAGAAAAAACGTCCACCCTAGAAAAGCAGGAGTGGACGAAGGAACCGGTTGACCGGTCATAGAGGTTATATTTGCTGGACTATTCATTTTTTGTCTTCGGTTTTGAAGGGTCTGGGTCATCCAGGATATCTTCGTTAATATCAAGCTGACGGACCTGCACCATTTTATTTTCGTGGTTTTTAACCCATAAAAATAAAAAAGGCTCGACCTTTTTAACATCATCTGTAGTTGTCATGATCATTACCATTATTCGATCAGGATCACATACAAGTTCTTTTGCAAACTTTTGTAATGCTGCAATCATTATTGGTTTGCTTCTTTCTTCACGTTGCAGAAAATCAAATTTAACTCCAATAATTTCATTGAATGCTACTATGTTCGTAATCTCATCTTCACGGTTCTTTCTCATATAAGGATTTCCATTATTCATCACCGAATAGATAGGTTCACATGTTTCATTATCAGTTGTACTGATAATGAGTTGAAACTTTGAAGCTCCTAATCTTGCAGTGATTTCATTTTGAACAATGGTCTTTCCTTCATTAGAAAGTTTTTCTTCTTCATTTTTCCTCGCTTCATTGGAAAAATTAATTAATGCATCCCGTAGGATTTTTGTCGTTGAATCTGATACAAAGCTCATGATAGTTGGGTTTAAATGGGTTAGATTGCAAATGTACCCTTAAAACCTGAATATTTCAAAGAACGATATTAACTCATCATTTCTGCCAACGATTCCTTAATATTTACCGGGAAATCCTTTGCTACAGGTACGTTCCCAAGGCTAGCCGATATTGTACCATTTAATTCGATAATTATTTTACTTCTATCGAATGAAAGGTTTTTTACAAAATTTATACTGGCGAGATCTTTCTCTAGTTGTTTTGGATTAAAATCTACTGTTATTGTAAAAGGTGATGTCTGTTTTGATCCGATAACTTGATCCGTATTTCCTTTGGCCGTCATGATGTATTGACCATTGATATTTATGTCAAATGTGTAAGAATTTACAGTAATCTCAAATGTGGATTTATTGGTAATGTTCAAAGTAAGATCCATTACCACGTGATCCAATGACTTCACCGGAAATTTTGCTCCTTTTACTTTGTACTCGTAATCCCAAAGTAATTGATATTGCCTGTAGAAGTGCCAGAACAAAAATCCGACACCGCCTAACAGTGCTATAGTGATCACTAACTTTCTCATAGAAAATTATGCTTGTTTTGCTTTTGTTTTTCCTACTCTTGAAATTGCAAAAATTACAATCCCAATTAGTACCGCTCCACCCACTGCAATTCCAACTATTGCTGCCATACTCATTCCAGTAGGTGCATTGGGATCCGGTGCCGTGATATCTGTTTTTGTGCTGTCAGGTATCGCAGCCGCTCTAGCTAAAGCTTCATTAGCCTGTGTTTCCGCCTCTTTAGCAGAAATTTTTCCTGCTTTCTCCTTCAATTTCAGATCAGAAAGAGTTTTTTTACATTCTTCCCATGCCGCCAATTTAGCCTCGTGCTTTTTTCCTATTCCTCTAGGTTTAGGCCCACAGTCTCCGGAAAGTTTATCACGAAGTGCATTACCCATTCCAAAAAGATTATGATATTGATCATCAGAATAGGTTATCATTGAATTGATCTTATGATCAAAATCACCTGCAGCTGAAAACATTTTTTCTATAGATTCCATATTCAAGATTTATTGTGTCTCAGAACTGTTACATTCTGAGACACGGTTTATTTTTCGTACAATTTACTATTCACTAAGCTGCCGGAACAGTTGCGGTAATAGCACCAACCGCATCATAATCTTCCGCCATCCATGAAGTTGTGCTACGGCAAATGAGTTCTACCATTGCGCCACCTGCTACTGATGTGGATTTTCCTGCACCTACTCCACCATTGATTCCTACTACTGCAGGATTATTGCTCTGCAATTTGAAAGCGCCCGCACCAGTGTTAATAATTATAATTCTTTGACCTGGTACCGGAGGAGGGAGCGTAATAAAGAATGCCGGGTTTGCACCTGGAACACTTACAAATGTATTTCCGTTCTTGATCAGTCCTGTTCCTGCTCCTGCAACTGTAGGCACATTTCCTACCGATTGCAATCCTGCTGTAGGTATGGTTAGTACCCATGAAGTTGCACTACCTAATTCAGCTACTCCACCACCACCATTTTGGTTGATCACCGCTGAAAGTTGATCATTGATTGAATTCAATGCATCAGCTATAATAGTGATAGGATTAGTTGCTGCCAATCCACCAGCATCATTAATGATAAGCTTAGTATAATTCTGTGCACCAAGAGCTGCAATTGATGGAAGGGTGATATTCACCGGTCCAAGTGCTGTATTACAAGCAATGCGGATCACCGAATTTGCATAATTTCCCGGATCCTGTGGAACTAGCAAGGTATAATTACCAGAGATTGTAATGTCCATTTTTGTTTTTTTTAGGTTAGACTTATTTTTTACTTTTCGAAATTCTTACTAAAACATAAATTGTGGCACTGATCAAAGCTGCTCCTACTAATACCTTACCTATGTTATGCGAGGCAAATTTTCCAACATTTGAAATTTCATTTAATGACATTTCATAAAGTTCATCTACTCTTTTTAGCCATCCCTTTTCATTTGCCGGTTGATTAAGTGAAACGTAGAAACCCTTTAATGAATTCTTTAAGTCAAGTAGCAAACCTGATTCATTCTTTTTTGATACTTCATTCATCTTATCTTTCAAAAGGGCTGCGTTATTCAACGAATAAGAAGTCGAAAGATTCATTCCGTATTTCGAATTCGCCAATTTAGCTAACGGCTTGTATGCACCACTAACTCCCGATCCCCATGCCCATTGAAAAATAAAATTAGCGATCGCTTGGGAATTGTACTGGTCCAAATAAAAAGGATCCCAATAGCCCTTTTTTGCAATCTTCTGCCAGATATTATCAGGCATTGTTTCAAAATTTTTACAGTTTGCTTCGTAACCTAATTTTGAAGCATTTCCAATGAACGTATCCCAGGTAACTCCTTTATTAGTATGCCAATCATCCGCTGAAACTCCATTATTTGTTATTTGACAATTTGAAGGATGAGCTGATGCCGAATCTGTTTTCGCCCGGGATAAACCCCCTTCTTCCTTTTTCGTCTCCGAAATTATTTTGTCAATGGATGCCATTAAGTTTTGTCTTCGCTTACTTTTTCTTCTTTTTTTATTTCAGAAAGCACTTGACCATCCTTTTTATCTTTAACACTAGTGCTATCGGTTTTTATTTCTAACTTTTTACCGTCTTTATTTTCTAATTGGTTATTTTTTTCCTTTGACTCTAATTCCTTTTTCTTCTTATATTGTTTTATTAAAAAAGTTGCACCGAAATATCCTCCAACTAAAACTGTGGGCACTGCTATTGCAATAACTACTTTAACCCATGTTTTCATTTAAAAAGTATAGGTGATCCCTCGATTTTTTAAAGTGGCATTCAAAATTGCTGTTTCACTATCTGATAATTCATCCAATACATGCTGTTCTAATGTTCCTTCCATTCCACCACCGGTTAAGAAACAAGATTTATTTCTGCGACCATAAGCAGTTGATATTTTTAGCATGTCAGCATTATTTTTTGCTTTTGCGAATTGAGATCCAATCGCACCAGCGTAGGTTCCACATCCATCCATTGCCGTAAATAATGCATTGGCAATGATTTTATATTCAGAATCTGGATAGGTAGGTTTTATTCCTGTGTCTGATAATTGTATCAGATCCTTTTTGCTTTCTTTGATCTCACTCTTTTCCCCTTGTGTCTCATGCATGTGCTGAGTGTATTGGTAAAGCTTGTAAAGACCAAAACCTCCTGCAGCCACACCAGCAACGGCAATAATGCCCTTAGCCCAACCCGGCAGACCTGAAAACCATCCTTTATTACTTCCTGTTTCTGCCATGATCTATTTTTTTATAGATTTTCCACCTTTGATATTGTAGGTAGTACCATTATATTCAAAAGTCTTTTCTCCCTTTTTAATCGCTTTAGCCCAACTAGTCACATAATCATCATCAAATCCCATTACTGCATCTACGTTGGAATGATTTCCGCTGGTAACGATATAAGAAGCCGCAACGCTTTTGGTCTCAAAACTTGCAGGAGAATCTTGTTTAGGAAAGAACATTTTCTTGCCTATTAGGAATAAAACAACTGCTCCTGCAGCGAATCCAATGGTGATCAATATTTTCTTCTTGTCCATATGAATTATTTAATTAATGTGTTTTTAAAATCAAATGTTTTTTTAGTAATTAATTTTCCATCTTTAAATATTTCAAAAAACATCATGTTTCCTTCACTTGAATTATTGAAACTATATCCGCCTTGACCAGAACCCTTACCATTTTCTCCTAAATGAAATATTCCACCTCTCATTCCTTTTCCTGCATTCATGGTCAAGGTTACTGTTTTACCAAGCCAATCTACTTTTTCTACATCGATCTTAGGAATGGATTTCATATAACGAATAATTCCATAGGTGATCCCACCTACAGCGGCCAATGATCCTATTATGATGAGTGCTTTCTTCATGCGCAATGTTTTTTAACCCAACTGTCCCAATTCAAAATGAATTTTTCGCATACTTCCCAACGTCTCTTATTTTGATCACTTGGCGACTTGCTGAATACATCATAACAAGCTGCTAGTGCTTCATATTTACTGTTTCCTTCTGCCAAGTAAATGATCAATGCATTAATATCCGCTTCAAATTCATCTTTTGGATTAATATTTTTAAAAACATGAGACCATTCGTGTATGATAAATACTTTACGTTGACCAATAGTCCATCCCTTATATCTCTCCTTTGAAATTTCCATTCTTCCATCATCCTCCGATGTACGCAACGGAGTTCTTAGTATCTGCATGTAAGTAGGATTTAGAATCAATTCACCGGTTGCCGGATGCTTCCTGTGGGTATTGGTGTCCACAATATTATCCAAGTAGGTGATTTGATACTCTCCATTGTCGGATCGATAAATACTTCCTCCTGATGAAATATCACCGGCCCCCAACCATCCTGCACGTTCATTAAATTCGTCAAAGAACTTTAAAGCTTCTTTTGCCTCTTTGGGGATGCAACTGAGCCATTGTTTCAAATGATCTTCCTTTAAACTAACAAGTTTAAATGTTTTATCTTGACCAGTTGGAAGATTTCCATTTGCTTTATTATAAATTTCTATCATTACACTATCCGGAGAAGATGGAAAAGGAATTTCAATTTCTTCTTTCCCATTTATATTACACAATCGATCCGTGTAAATTGTATTAGTTCTCCGTGGATCAAAAGCGGTAATTACAATTTCTTGTTCACCATAAGTTTCAATGACCAATTTTACTGTGATCTTCCTATGCTTGCTATCGAATAGAATCTTCACCCTTTTTTTCTATTTGCAAATTTGTATGCACCATAAGCTATTAATGAGATCGCAGCTACACCAACCATTACTGCCACAAATGGCTTCATACCCAAAATATAAGTTGGCTTAATTGGAGTATTGTCGGGTGGTGGTATTTTTACATCTGTTGAATCTCCACCTTTATTTTTCCTTTTTTTAAATGCATCAGCAATCTTTTGTTTCAAGCTATCCAACTCTCCACTTTTTAGAGCACTATCCAACCAGTCTTTGTAAGATAATTTACTACCCGACTCTTTATAAGCCTGATTTTTTGTTACCTCTCCTGCCTGAGTTGCTGCGCCTACTTCACCAGTCAAATTTATCATTTCACTGCCTGCTGCATTGATAAGCTCAGTATTTGCCAGATGTTTTTCTCTAGGTCCATCTACTATTTCATACGTTTTTCTGTCCATGGCTTAGTGTCTTGGTCTGTGATGTGAACCCGTTGGTCTGTGTCTTCCATCACGATAAGGTCCATAACCGTAACCGGGGCCTAAAAAAATTAATCCATTAATATTTTCATTCTCTGAAGGAAATGCATTCATGTTTTCTTTGCAATGACCAGAACAATCAATTATTCCTGATCCTGCCTCACCTCCTTTAAATTTGCACCCAAGGCCAAAAGCATCTACGCAGTTTGTTGCATTTAACATTTCAGGTCCATCTGCTCCGATAAATGATTTCAGTGTATGTTTTTTCATCGCAGATGGATTCTCTTTGCAACGTCCGGAACAATCAATAGTTCCTGATCCTGCCTCACCTCCTTTAAATTTACACCCAAGGCCAAAAGCATCTACACAGTTAGTTGCATTTAAATATTCTCCATCAGCATGTTTCTTTTTTGAAACCATCCTAACCTTTGGAGCCGTCATAACTTCAGATAATTTCACATACATATGTGGAGCATATTCAAGGGCATATCCTATGCCTGGAACGTTGGTCTTTACCACTAAGCCGGAAACTAATTCTCCTTTTTTAAATGTAATTATTTTATTATAAAATATCTTATCCATTTTTGGTCCACCTATGCTAAAAGGACGTGTCAATGTTATAAATACGTACTCGGGATAATCAGAATCAGAACGTATTTTCATTTTTCTTGCTTCTCCTGATGCATTATTCCAACTATTTCCATCGGCCATTTGCCATTCATTGTTATCGTAACCTGAGGCATTGATTAAGTTTTCGAAACCATCAGAATTGATCAGCTCATAATTTCCGCCCGCATTGATCATTTCAGCAGTTCCATCAGCATTTATCATTTCAGCCATGCCATCAGCTGATAATGAAGTGCTAGTTTTTTTAACATGGCTTTTACGTATATAACGAGTTTTATCGTTGTCGGTACCTAAATTGCTTTTAATTGCAATCCAATCTTTATCATCGGCATATCCCGGGGTCCTCATTACATAATCAGTCAAATACAATCCTGCAAAATCACCATTATTAAGAAATTTCACAATATTATCAGTTATAAATCCACTTTTAGGATCTTTTACTACAGCTACATAAGCATTTGCATATAAACTCTGTTCATGCCTAAAACTGGATGAAGAACCTGTTCCTGAAGATTTAACTGGTGCAGGACCACCTGATTTCAATGGAGGAATCAAAGTATTTATATTTTTATTCGGACTTTCCTGAGTTGCACTTCCCACTGTTTTTGTCATATCTTCATCTGTGGATGATGGTTTCTTTGAAGTCTTATCATGAGGTGATGCATTAGCAAAGAAAAATTTATAGGAAAGGAATCCAAGTCCTCCTATTGCTGCAGCTCCAATTATAAATTTAATTGCGGTTTTCATATCTATCGTTTAAAGTTTTTTAATATGGACTTGTGGATATCGAATCAGTTGGAACGAAATAATCACCGGTGATCTTACCTGCTTTATCTCCATCTTTTTCCCAAATTTGGAAATCATTGAATGTTACAAGCACAAATTTTTTGTCTGTGCTGAATGCTTTAAATTTTCCAATGGACTGAGTACCATACCAACTTGGTCTAGCTGAACCTATTTTTTGATCGTTGGTTGTAGCCCTCGAATAAATAAATAACGGAAGTGAATCGGTCAAACCAGTTGCTATAAAAACAAGATCTCCGGGATGAAATGTTTTAATAGGTAAAACGCTTTGCTTTACTTCATTTAAATTAGCAGCGGATTTTTCTGCTTTAGAAATAGATTTTCTAGTATTGTCTTTTTTAGATCCAATCTGGTCATCCTTTCCTGGTAATTTAGGGGTTTTTTTTGCAAAAAATAATTTATAAGAAAGAAATCCAATTCCTCCTACGGCTAGTAATGACCCTATTACAATAAGTGCTTTTTTCATATCGTTTTTTTTATTGACCCCAATTTTCTTCCCATGAGCCAGATGCATTATCCCATCCTCCATCGGCAGATATAAGAGCTTTATTTTTATTTGAAACTGGTGCCCGCTTTACTATTTTTTGAGTTCCTATTTTTCTACCGCCACCTAAGTTAGGTCCGCTTAATCCGCTAGTTGGACCTGATAGATGTGGTTGCAATGTTGTTGCGCCAGGTCCTCTTTTAATATCAATTGGCAAACTTTTTCTTGGTTCTGATAGAAAACTGTGTGGAGTTGGTGATGGAACTACAACAGGAACGAATACAGGAAGAATCGGTTCTGTTCTATTTCCGCCACCGCCACCTGAATCTCCACCCGAATCATCGGTTGAAATACCTTCTTGATCATCTTGGCCAACTTCCTCATTAATATCTCTGTTTTCTTCATCTAAATTTTCATCAATGACCTCACCAGTTTCAGCCTCGGTATCATCGGGAAGAAGAATCTTTTTCTTTTTGATAGTTGAAGCTACTGCGGGATGCATCATTTTCATACCGAAGTATCCCACGGTACCAATTAATGCTAATCCAAGTAAAACTTTTCCTGCGCTCATGGTTTTGCTGTTTCTGGTATTTGAGTTTTTTTAATTGTCTTTGGGTCTCTAACAAATATTTTCACTGCAAGGAATCCGCCAATTGTAGCACCTAAAACGGTTGTTACAAGCGCATTCTTTTTTGAAACTAATCCAATTAATAATCCTATTCCGCCTCCGATCAATATTCCGTTGACACTACCTTTTGATTTATTTACTATATCATGAACGATATTTGATTTTGCAATTTTATCTACTTCATCTTTCATTTCATTAACTGTGGTATCTCCTACTTCAGATGTATTTGATCCATCAGCTTTACCCGAAAGAAGATCAATAACTTCTTTTTCAACATCTATCTTTTCCGCTTCTTCGTAACTTACCTCTTTAATTTTAGAAAGCTTATTCAAAGGAATAATCCATTCTCCTTCTGCAATGATCTGAGGAGCTAATTGAACTTCCGGATCAGGATTTTCATAAACATATCCGATTATAATATCTCCTTTTTTAAACGATTTAAATTCTTTTCCTGTAAAATTTAAAGCATTAGGAGCACCAATACCTTCATTTAATTTATACTGAATTAATTGTGGACGTTCCATAATTTTATGCCTTTTCGATTCCTTTATCGTATTTAATTTCTTTCCAGTCAGATCCTTTGCCTTTAACATGGATCTTTTCCATCAAATCAACATATTTGTATTTTTTAATGTATTGATCCCATGCTTTTTCTGCTTCTTGCTTCGTTTTGAAATAATGAAATTTTTCTTCAGTTCCATCCAAAAAAGCAATTCGATAAGGTGTGTCTTCTCTATCAGAAAGAAAATAAGCAATACCGCCAATTGCTAAAAGAAAAAGTATTAATCTCCACATAGTGTTGAATATTTAAGTGGTTGCTTTTTTATTTTTAATTCTGTAAATTCCATAACCGATCGCTCCAAGAACAACTATACCACCAAGAACAATTCCTAAAATTGCAAACGGAGACATAACGTGTTTGATGTTTTTTTCATTCTTTCCTGCCTGCTTTGTATTGAGCAATTTGATAAGTTCTTGTTTTGATCTTTCTTTTTCAGCATCAATTTGTGATTGCGCAATTTGCTTCTCTCCTTTTTTACCGGCAAACTTACTACCAAATTTAAATAGCTCTCCGGCAGCTTCTGCAACTGCACTAATAGGATCGATCGCATTAAAAAAAACTTCTTCTTCGCCAGATGCATTATAATTAAGATCTTCTCCTCCTAACGAAACAATTCCATCAAATTCTCCTGAAGCACTTAATCCGTATACTTCCTGATGATGGATAATTGTTTCAGCCAATAATTTCATGAAAATTGGATTATCAATATTGTCAATTGATAATTTTGCAAGTTGATTCGAACTAGGATTTTTTGGAACATCAATACCAATTTGTTTCAAGTCTGAAATAACCAAGTCAGAATGCATCATTATAATATCAGCAACTTGGGAAAGAAGCATGGATTTGGCAGCTTCATGATCCCCCATTGTGGTAGCATTGCTAAAATTCTGAACGAAATTATGTTTGTCGTACCTCATTATTAACTTTTATGTGACATAGCGTATAATCCGAAAATTGCAACGATTCCTAAGACTAAAACTGCAGGAAAATGATCTTTGCTCATTTGCTGGATGGTTGGCTGTTGGACTACCGGTACCTGAGCCGGGTTATTTAATTGTTCTCCGTCAGCATTTCTCATTTTATCACCACATTTACCACCACATCCTTCACAATTATGATAATACTGGTTTCTCATGCGTGATTGTGCACCATTTATTGAACTGCCATTACCATCAGCACTGCGCATTGATCCGCAACAATTGTGATAGCCATTACCATCTGAATTATGATGCTTGCTTAAGCTAGCTTCTAATATTTCTTCACGGTCTGGATGTACTGAAAGAACATCTAATAATCCTTCTTCTCCGTTATTAAGAATAATTGCATTAAGTTTTTGTGCGATCATATCAGGATCGCTCGAAACTTTGTAATCATATTTCTTCAATACCTCAAAAACTTTTTGCTTTTCGGTAGGATTAGAAATACGATATGCAACTGTTTTGGCAAGTGTGAGCTTTTCCATAGTGGGATTTTAGCAGAAAGGGCAAGGCAGCTTGTAGCTTTACCTTGCCCTTTTCAGTTGACTTTCGATTGATCTACCCGATTATCCTTTTTGAATTGCTTTGATCATACTTGGGCTCATGATAATTCTTTGAGCTTTTCCGATCGGTGCATCTGCGTAACCCGCCATTGGAGCTCCACCATTTAATGCACGTGCAATGTTCACTGTATTCATTGGGTAAATTGTATATTCCACTGTTGTAAGTGCCGGAATTGTAACTGTCCAAGACACACCACCATTTATATTCAACGTGCTGTAGAATTCCAATAATCCAGCTTGTTGTTGGTTAGGGTCTTTTTTCGGATATTTTGGACGTGTGTCAATGTTTCCGTTACCGTCCTTTGTTACGGTAGAAAGCACTGCAGTCACTACGGAATTGCTTCCAGTGATCGCCTCAATATAAATTTTTCCGATTTTGAACACTTTATTTTCAGTCATACCTAAAAGGAATCCATAAGTTATACCGTTGGTACAAGTTATAGTGATACCTGCAGGGTTACCAAAGTTAGCTGCATTACGATTATCCCATGAACCGAAAACTGTTGCATTTGTATCAGCAGCATTTGCATTTGCAACACGGATTACATAAGGATCTGAAGTGGTAACTCCGTTTTTGTGAGCAGTTGATCCGCCATCAGCGTTAATCAGCTCACCACCATCAGCTTGGTCCCACCCGCCATCAGCGTTGTGGAAGTTTTCATGAACCACTTCTTGTGCTTCCTGAAAATATTTTGAAGAATTTTTCATATACGTTTTTTAGTTTTAAAAGGATGGGTTCTAATAAATGATATTCCTTTTACTTTTCACTTACTTTTGACCAAGCGCATGCTTTTCAATAGTATTTTTCAAAAGATAATTATAAGCTGCAAAGCCTACAAAAATTCCAACTGCTACTCCTGCAGCAGCGATACCGATTTTTTTAAGATTGTCCATCGTGTTTTTTTTATGGTTAAACTTTCTGGATACAAAAATGCATGAAATAATCACACCTCATAAAGTGAGTTCATTTATTACAAGGTGTTGCAAACTGTTAAAAGGCTTGATTTTAAAGGGACTTAGAGGGTTGCGTGGTTACCGCAATGAAATATTAATTACCCCAGTATTTATTGAATAATTTAATAGTCATGATGTTTTCGGCCTGTGGATAGGAATAAACTTTCTTGCCGACTTCGTCTCTACGAATCAGAAGTGAAGATAATTCTTTTGGATGAGTAGCTAAATATTCCTTGATCGCATATAAAAACATATCCTTAGTGAAATTACCAATGATCTTATTCGTGATCTTATTGATCCAAGCGTGAAAACGAATATCTCCCTTTTCGAATTGTACATTCACCATGATCTGTGCGATCTTGAATATTTCATAAGAATCTTTCAGCTTGTTCTTGTCCACACTGCTAGTTTGATAATGGAATCGAACCTCATCCGCATTATCCCAGATCTTCGGAAGCGGACGGCCAGCACTCTGATAATGGATCATAATATCACAATTCGCATGGCGGTTAGTACATATAGTACCGGTCAAATCCTGTGACATAGAATCTCCAACATTTTTATTTATATCCTCAATGAGAAGTAATCCGTATTTGAAATTCTCCAATAGAAAACCGAGCATAGCCAACTGTTGTTCGGTATTCATCCGGATCCATTGTCCCTTGGGAATTTTTAATTTGTCTTTATCTTGTGGAAAAAGCAGATTATATGTGTCCTGATCCATGAAAGGACGAATACGCCTGATCTCAAATTTTCGCTGGATGCTGAACATGGCCGTGTCCCTAAGGTGGATGGCCCTTACCTGGAACTCATCATACTCATCGTTCACATCGAATATAAGAACCTGCCTAGGAAATAACCCGATAGCTAAATTTCCCATTACGTATTTACGAAAAAGGGTCATGCTGGAAAATGTCTTTCCCATTCCCTTAAATCCGGTTGCAAGCAGAAGTTTATTGTTACGAAGCATTAGGCGGTACAGGAGTTGTGATCTCGTTCAGCTGGTCAACGCCACTTTCATTTTTCTTCAATGGAACCTCTTCTTTTTTGTCTATTGGAGTTTCTTTCTGTTTTTCTAATACTGATTCATCATCTGCAGTTTTTCCAACGGTGTTATGTTCAACAGTTTCCTCTTGTTTATTTTTATTGTTATTTTGCGGAATATTCTTTTCTGGAATCAAAACACCATTATGATCTCTCTCTGTATGAGTATAATACAATTTTGTCCATAGAGTGATAGTTTTATTCATTGAACGCTTAAATCCAACGATCATTGATCCTTTTACTGCCAATTCCTCTCCCCACAAATAAATGAGATATTCTTCATCGGTAACTCCCCAACCTTTTTTAATGCAAATCCTGATCATTGGTTCACGGACCTTTGTAATAAAGTCTTGACTAACCGATAATGCTTCATTGGATTGCGTATTAAATGTAGTTACATATTCTTCCAATGTAATTTGAACTTTTCCGGTATCATCCATCGGCAAAGTAAAACTCGGAGAGTTTTTCCCCTCCATCTGCAACTCCATGATCTCTTCTTTATCCACACGTACATACCATTTACCAAGATCAAGTAATCTGGAATAACCTTTAAGAACAAGGTCCACTAACTGCTCAGCGGCCATCCTTTTTCCTGCAGGATCCATTTCATTTAGTGCAGAATTAGAAGGAAGTATTTGAGTAGTAGATGCTTCAACTTTTTGTGCTGCCTCAACCGGATTTACAGTTGACATATTGAAAATTGGCTCAATTACTTCTTCCGGAGCATTTGGAATATCCGGTTTCTTCATATAATTCTTTTCGTCCACATTAGTTCCTAGTGGATTATAATCGGAATTCGGCTGAGGGTTGCTGTCCTTAATTATTTCTTCTCCAACAGTAGTTTGATTCGTTCCCGTTTTATCACCTGTATTTTCATTGATAGTTGATTGAACTATCGGTTCCTGTTTTTGCACTATAGGTTCATTTGTTCCCGCACTATTGGTCTCAGTGGTTGGTGTAGTTTGAGAGGTCTGAACATTCTCTTGTGAAGTATTTTCAGCTCCTTTGATCTCGCCCTCTTTTTTTGAATCTTTGGATGTTTTTGCCATTGGTGTGTTTGTTTCCGGCTCAGTTTTATTCCTTTTATTGTAGATCCGCTTTTTTGAATTAAGACTTTCGCTTAATTTTTTTTGTTCATCATTGTCCTTTGATCGTGCCATTGTAAAACTATTTTATTGATTTCATTCCATTAGCGATATTATCATCGGCAATTTTTAAACGATCAAGCAATTTTTTTTCATGTTTAACGCTCTCCCTTAATTTTGTGTAATGATTTAGACTTCTGCTAATAGTGGATTTATTGCAGCCCATGACCTTCTTTGTCTGAGATAATGAATATCCTAAATGTTTTTTTAGTAAGACGTAGCAACACATCTTCACATCCAATACATCATCATAAGTAGTCTTAGATGATTTCAATTTGATAGGATGCATTTGAAACGCTCCGCAACATTTTTCAATGATGAAACGTTCTATTTTATCCTCTGTAGTGGCTCTTGGCTTTCTCCTTGCATTGATAATCACATCTATTAGCTTCTCCGCCCCAATCGCTCTTACAGTTTTGGAACTCTCGCTTAGCAAGAGCTCCGTAACTTCTGAGCCCGTCATTAATTTTAGATTTAGATTGAATCAATTTGCAACAAAAGTAAACATTTTCAAACACTAATACTAAATTCAGAAAATAATTTATACATTTGCCCTGTTCATTCACTAACCTATAAAAAAAATATCATGGCAACAGGCATAGTAAAATTTTTCAATGTTAGTAAAGGTTACGGATTTATTAAAGATGATAAAGATGGAACCGAAATTTTTGTTCACTCTACCGGACTCGCTGGTCGTATCGAAACTGATGATAAAGTCAGCTATGATATTTCTGAAAATAAACAGAAACCAGCCAAAGGACCGCTTGCGGTCAACGTGAAAAAAATCTAAAATTTTTTTTCTAAAAAAAAGAAAAAGCCCCGCTCTGATAGTGGGGCTTTTTTTTACGCTGCCAAAGCAACGGGTTGTAATTGTGGTACTATGCTTCTCACAATTACTTCTTTTTTTTCTGTGCCATTTGAGTGGCTGGTTCCTTTCGTTAATCCTATCCCTTGCTGTCAAATCCAATGTCGGCCCCATAACTTCCTACAATGCCCTTGGCTCAGCGTTGCTTCAAACATTGTAGGTTCCTAGAAGAAGGAATAATTAAATAAAGATTAGTTGGATATTTTCGCTTACAAGCACCGCCTTGGGTTCTATCTCGGAGGAGATCACAAGGTTTCCTAATCATAGTGTTGTTCTTGTCAATTGAAAACTATCAGGAAGTAATGGTATCTGGCTTTTCTGGCCTATATGCATTACACCGATAGCGTTACCAACTAATTGTGGAGCCGCAGGGGTTCGAACCCTGGTCCAAACAATTCGTAAAAAAAATATATCTTTTTTCAAAGAGCGGAACCGGTACAAATATAAAAAAAATCCCCGGAATTCACAGTCCAGGGGATTTTCAATTGGGATCTCAGGTCATTCCCACCCGATTCCACCATCCGTTTTTTCTCTCAAAACGGCAAACTGTCAATCGGCTTTTGTTTAAAGCCGTAAACACGGTACAAATTATCCTCCTGTAAGAGTATCAAATGGATCATAAGAAACTTCTTTTTTCTGTTCTTTCTTTTCCTCCTTTTTTTCTTCTTTCTTTCCAGAAGTACCCGCACCCGCTGCTTCTGTTTCTTTTGATTCGACCTCAGCAAGTGTAGCATTTGCAGGAAGACCTACGGCCAATGCTCTAGCAGTAAGCTGCATTGCAGCTTCAAGTTTTTGTTCTTCTGCTTCGACATCTGCAAGGCTTGAAGTTTCAGCAAGACCTACTCTTTTTGCTCTTGCGGCTACTTTTTTACGATCTTCTTCCACTTCGTTCAAGCGTTTTTCTTCTGCTTCGATCTCGGCAACGGAAGCGGTTGCAGGCAAACTTACTTTTGCAGCTCTATCTGCGTGTTCTTGTTCTTCTTTGGTTGGCATGGTTTCTATTTTTATTGGTGATTCTTCTTCACTAGGCAGATCGCTCGTTAAAAGATTACTGATCTCCTGATGTAATATCGCTGATTGATTTTGTGCTGATCTTTTTAATGATTCATTCGGTGTGCACGCCTCTATCGATTTATCATACATCTTAATGGTATTCTTCAATGCCATCAATCTTGCTTTTATACTTGAATTCATTTTTTTACCTTGCATTTGAGGTAAAAGTTCTTCGTGGATCAATTCAATTGTTTCTGGCATGAGTTAAATTTTTATTGTTTTTAAAGCTGAAAGCTCATTGATGAACATAACGAATGCATACCATACACCATTTACAATTCTCATTAAAATTTCTATCCATACCGAATATCTTAATTCTTCAAAAAGGACTTGTCCTGTTTCTAGAAGCGGGTCAGGTTGTTTCAAATCGTATTTCCAAAAATTTTGCCAATGCATCCAATTTATAATATTAAAAACCAACCTTAGAATGCAAATGAAAATATGCAATGGGACAGTGATAAAAAGAAGTAAAAATGATATAAGACGGTGAATTAATTCCATTATTATTTTTTAGTAATATATTTTTCTTTCAGTTTTTCAATAAGCTGTTCTAATGCTTCAACTTCCTGTTTCACTTCCGCCTTATCGTAATCGGATCCGAGCAGATCTTTAAAATCATTCAGAAACTCACTAGCTGATTTTTTCAGTTTCTCAATTTTATTGATCGTTTCCTTTGGATGTTTTTCGAGATCTTTTTCTGAAATATTTTTAACCGCTGCTTTTACTGCAGAATGAACACCGAGAGCGACTTTTTCAATCGCTGGTTTTGTCTTCTTGCCGGTAGATGTTCTTTTCTTATGGCTATCACGAACTGCAGCATAAAGTTCCTCGCAACTCAAATCAGCAATGTTTTTTCCACCAATAGTATATGTATGTTTCTGCTTTTTCTTTTTGGTTGAAGCATCTTTTTTATTTGATGTTTTTGCTTTTGAATGACCACTAGTTTCAACGGCTCTAGCCTCGCTAAGCGCAATAGCAATTGCTTGATCATGATCGGTCACTTTTTCTCCATTCGACATCAAAGTGCCCACTTTGAATTCATGCATCACCTTTTCGATCTTCTTTTTTGCTGCAGGTGATTTTGGTGTTTCACCGTAGATCGCTGCAGGGAAAGCCTTTTTAACAAGCTCAATAACCTTTTCGTTATTTTTTACTTGGGTTTCATTTATTGAATCTTTTCCCTCTGTATGTAAGATCGATTTTTTTACTTGTTCTTTCAAAGCTTCATTGTTAACTTTGGAAAGATCAATCGATTTTAATTTTTCTAAGTGTGTTTTCATGGCTAAAGTATTTTACAAATATACAATTTCTGTGAAATCATCATTATAGGTCTAATTCCAATTGTAATAATTCCAATTCTTGCTGTTGAGCTAGTGATAGTGCATGATCATCCAGCTCTTTGTTTTCTACTTTTCCCTCATGAATTACTGTTTCCACTTTTTCGGTTTCTTCATTCACAATAATTCCAGCTTCTACTTTTTCTTCTTTATCATCCTCTTTCAGATCGATGTACTCATCCGTTCTTTCCGTTGTAAATGGTTCAAAGTCCGGCAACGAATATTCCTGCTTGATGGTTTCCATCAGCTCGCTGTATAAATTAAAAACGTGATCTCTCTCCGCTCCGAATGGATAAACTTTTTGCGGGTAATCAAACATTTCTCCGCTCACCAAATAATTATTTGTTCTTCCTGCACGGTGCAACTTATCATATATAAAAGTCTCCCATGCACGTGCAAATAGCTCTACCGGCTTGATCCAATATTTACTTCCGATCTGTGCACTGTAATAATAATATGCGCTGGTATTTATTTTCAGCGGCACTTCGTATTCAGTCAATCCGTGCTTATGAATAATATATCCGTAGTATGATTTTTGAAGTGATGGATAACGATATCCCATCATTGCTGCTTCGTAATTATCATTTTGAAAATGAGCGATCGTTTCTTCGATGGTGCCCAGGATCTCAATAGAATTTCCTTTTCCAGACCGGGAATAATAGGAAGGTGAAACTTCTCTTTCAACTGCAGAGAAAACTTGGGTGATCTTTGGAGTGAGATCAAAACCATTATGGAAGAAATCAATGATCGCTTTTAATTTCTGATTCACTTTTGCATTTAGGACCTTTGGGTTGCTATTTGTCGCTGAATCGGTCCCGAAATCCAAACTGATCCCACCCCTTCCAATTAATGTTAAGGTATTGTCCAAATAGTGTGACCATTCGTGAGCTATCGCACCGTCCCCTTTGCTGCGTGTGATGTTAATGATGGACCTGCCCGATAAATAGGTAGCTGATGCCCTTCCTGAGCCTCTAGATGCAAAGGAAATGGAAAGACCTCCTAATTTATTCAGTGCCTTTATATCGATGTTCAGGATCTCGGCCAGATCACTCATGGATGCAAGAAAGTGGCGGATGTGTTCCTTCGCTTCAACATCTTTCAATGAGTTCCCGAATTCTACCGATTTGAACCCGAAAATATCCAATACCGATTTGGTAGAAATATCCTTTATTGCTAATCCTCCTATCCTCTTTATGTAACTCAGCGGAATTCCCTGGTTAATGATCAGTGTGGCCTTTTTCATTTCTCCTGTTCGGACCGTCTTTTCTGCCCAACTCCAATCGTCTTCGTGTTGTTTTAAATGCTCGGGAAGTTTATTTATAAGAGCTCTCGCTTGGTCAATTCTATGCTGATAATATTTTGTTGCCCATGTTCGAAACTGTTCCGGATTCTTTTTCCATTCAGGATCTTGCCTGGTCCAATCAAACATTTTTCTTTTCAAGGTACCCGCATCGTATGCTTCGTATTCCTTAATTATTTTATCATTTGCTTCAATGATCCCGTTTTTATTATCATTCCATTTACGCAAATTTTCTATTTCCTGATCAGCATTGATCGCTTCGAATCTTTCTGCTTGCCGAATATCTTGGATAGCAGCATCGGATGAACGAAAAACAAAATTGGAGAATCTTTTTCCGAATAATTCAGTCAGGATCGGTCTTGCTATGCGACTGCCATAAGATTTTTTATTCAATACTTCCAATGCAGCTTCAAACTTTGCTTTGGTTTGTGGGTTTTCCAGATCAATATTAAAATCAGCGATCACTAGCATAGCAATATCTCTGTTGGTCCAGTCGCTTATGCTACGCATGTAATCTTCTATCTGCTTTGCCGTTTTAATATCCGAAAGGTCTTTTAATAATCGTTCAATGAAAATCACATATATCTTTCGCTTATTGGCAGAATTTTCACTGGGTCTTGATGCCATTGCTTCACGCAATGATTTCTTCAAATAAGCGGCTCCTGCAGAAACTCCTTTTTGTTTTTCTTGCTCAATATCGATCGGAGGATAAACCTTATCCTTCACCACCATTTTAATGGCTGTAATTTCATCCTGCTCCAAATCATCAAGATCAAACGAACTGATGCGATCTAATGCACGTGCCTCTTTTTTTGAACCACGAATTCTGATTTCGGTATCTTTAAATTCCTTGGTTTTTTGTTTCTCCCGTAATTGTTTTTCTACTTTTTCGAGTTTGTCACCCTGGCGGTGCTTCAAATGATCTTCCGGGATATCTTCAATTTTTGTTGCGGTGAAACTCATGGAAGAAAGACGAACGGTATAAAAAAATTGACCGTATTTTTCATGGACATTTATAATATGACCATCCATATCAGTGGTGTAACCCTTACCCGAGTGAGTAAAGGCGACCGGATCACCATATTGAAATTTAGCTGGCATTATTTTTTCTTGTAATATTTGATCACTTTCTCAGCGGTCTTTTTCCCTATGCCCGGAATCTTTTGTAGCCTAGCAATAGGCATTTTACCAGTCATAAAAGTACCTTTACCATGAACAAGCTTTTTTAATTCATCTTCTGATCCAGTATAAGCGAGTAATGATTCGGCTTGTTCACGGGTCACTCCTGATTTCATGATGCTATCATGGATCGCTTTAATGTCTACAGGATATTCGATTTTATTATCTTTCTTCTTTTTAACATCACTTTCAAAATTCTCCGATAGATATTCTTCACTCAAAATACTATGTTCAAGATTAATTTTGTCGCCTGTATAATCCATGTTTAGAACATACCATTTTTTTACCTCACCTACATGCGCTTCATCATAAATACTCTCTAGTTTAATTCGTTCTCCGGTTTGATATGAATCAGACAAACGATTTTCTTTAAGTATATTTAATTTTGATCGTAAAATGTCTCCTATTTTATATCCACTTAATTTTTCTTTTTTTAGATCTTTCTTTGATAAAAATTCTTCCGCCTGTTTTCCTTTCGGTGTTATGAAGCCATTTTTTTTGTTTGCGGGAACTGTTCTGAAAGGATCTCCTAAAATTACGTGAGTTGCTTTTTTATTGTGATCATTCAACCATTTTATTGCTGCTTCTGGGCTATCAAAATATTGATGATCACCTAACCAACCGCCCTCTCTTATTGCAGCTCCCCATCTTCCACCGGGGTTAGCACCGATGTTCGGAGATAAAAGTTCTTTAAGAATTTCTTTTCCTTTTGGTGAACTTGATTTTTTCTTTTTATCACCAAGATTCATTTCCAATTCAAGCAGCTCCAATTCCTGCGCCTGAGCTAATGATAATTCATCATGACCGCCATGAGTTTCACCTAAATGCTGTTCTTCTTGCTCGGTTTCAATTTGAGATCTGAGTTCTTTTTCTTCGGCTGCAGCTTGCTCCGAAATCTCTCTGCTCTTTTGTTTATGATGACCCTTTACCAATTTAGCGGATTCAAGTATTTCATTCTTGCTTCTGATCTCAAGATGCAAACATACCGGCTCAAATCCTACCTGGCGCACACATTGGCTTTCCATGTCGAAGAAAAGATCACCACGCTGATCGTAGGAATATCCCGATAACATTAGGGGCATTACTAAGATGAAATCGGTTTTCAATTCTTTCGCATCCGCATGACGATGGATCGGAGTGATCACAACTGCTCGGTTGGGACTACTAAAAGAAATCTCCGCATAAACGTAACCCAGCTTCATAAACGATTCAACGGCTTCTAACAACAAATGGATGTTGAATCCGAAAAAGTCTTCTCTTAATTTAAAAATTCCTTGCTGAGCGGTTTGGTTAAGCAGCTTTGCTTTGCTCAGCACCTTGCAATATTCTCTTAGCGCATCCAAATGGATAGGAAAAAAATTGTGATTGTCAGGAATTACGTATGGATAGTTAGGATATTTTTCTCCTTTTTTCTCCAATGCATCTTCTCGTCCTGAATGCTCCCAACAATTCTTGGTCATGCAATAAGTTCCTCTCTGCTTAGCTAATCGCTTAATGAAAATAAGTATGTGAGCGTTGGTCGCTACAATTCCGTGTTCATCAAAGTGAACTCCCTGCATCATCAATCTCAATTCGTTGGTCCCGATAAAAGGCTCTACTATCTTTTTCAAATTGGGATCTTCCGGGTTAGGCTCGAAACTGAGCTGCTTTATATCCGTAATCTTTTTGTATGAATCCGGAATTAAATTCCAAATGTTCGTAGTTTGGTTCTTGAAGAATTCTGAATTGGTGAAATCCAAATCGTAAATATGAAAGTATGATCTGTATTTCGCAGGTAGGGTTTGAATGAATTCAAGGAAGCGAGTTAAAAGTGATGGATATGCGATAATTTGATCGATGTATTCACCTAAAAGAAGATCCGCAGAACTGCGGTGCTCATTTTTTTCTACTACTGATCTCACTTGTGATTCCAGTGTATCGATGCGACCAGTTTCTACTTTTTTGGGATTTTCTTCTCCATGTTCCATGATCGCAAGTTTAGTGTAATATTCAGGGTCTTCTTCTAAATGGGCCAATGCAATTTGAAGGGTCTTAGTAAGATCATCATGAGTAACATCCAATAGCTTACCTGCTTTTGATCCATGTTCCAATTCCACTTGAATTCCGGCTTTTACTTGGTCCATGTTGTATTTACTGATATCAATTTTCAGCTTTTTAGCTGAATCATCGATCATTTTTTGTGTGAAGTGCATGCTCTTTGGGTTACATTCTTTACAAACCTTAATTGATATCATTCATTACTTGCAAATGTAGTAAATTTTTCGTTTATCTTTGCTTTTCATATTTATACCCAATTCTAAATGTTTAAATTCTTCAAACAAACAAAAAAAAATGGAAAACAACAACGACATTAAGGAGGAATCAACTCCGGAAGTAGAACCTACTGAAACAAAAACAGAAGAAATTTCCGAGCAAGAAACTACCGAAACCAAAACAGAAGAAACTTCTGAGGTTACCGAAACTGCGGAAAACGCTGAAACTATTAATCACCCAGGAGTGATATCCGAAGAAGAAATGGTGGTGGATGAAGTAAAAATTGCAAAGGAAATTGATACCTATTTAATTGAACAGTATCGTACTTCACCACAGAAGAAAACTCCGGAAGCTCTATGTAAATTTCTTACTGAAACTTATGGAGTATTCTGCGCATCTAACGGCACATCTCCGCATTTTGTCAAGATCTTAGTTGGTGAACAGCGTATTGCAGTGCCTTTTCAAAATGATCAACTAGTATCAGTTATCGTTGCAAGTTCTGATTCAGCCGAGTCAAGAGTTGAAGCGGAGCGCATCGAGAAAATGGATCCATTGGAAGTATTTGCTGAAAGGATCGCTGCGATCATTGAGGAGCGCAGAAGTTTCATCCGCCCATTATTTACCAAGGTGGAACTTGCAGAAGTGATCCAACGCTCAGCAAATCATCCTGAGTTTGAATTCGATGATAAAGTAGAATCGGATTCTAAAAAAAGTAACAGAGGTAAATTAAGTCATGATAGCGAAACTGCGATCGTATTCAAATCTGGCGAAGGTGAAGGTGCGAAACAATGCCGCTTACCAGGTGAAGGATATTTCAAATATCAGAGATAATTTATTGCCGTTCGACTGTTCAAATAAAAAGCTCCGATATAAATCGGAGCTTTTTATTTACCCGAAGGTAATTTGCTTGTCCAACTTTACAGATTGGAATGGTCTCTTGGTTCTTTTACGTTGGAATAATAATTCCAACACCGCAAAAGCATCTATCTATCAAACACTATCCACTGTAAATAGATCATCAGTACCCTTCATCCTTAGATTTTAAGTCCGGGATTTGTCACTGACGGGTTTGAGTTTTTAGCAAGCAAATATTTTTATGCCGAATAATTAAAATTCATCATCGTCATAGTCAATAAAAATCAATTTATCCAATGGGTCTTTTTTTTGTTTTAAATAGCTATTGTTGTATTTCCAAATAAATCCATTAGCTGTTTTTATATTTCCTCTACAACATGATGAAATACTACCATAGTTTGTTCTTGTATCAGTGACAGCATCTTTAATTGATGGATATTCTTTTATGAAATTTCCATCTAAATCGTATTGATTTACAGCCCTTAATTGGTATTTACTCATTTGAATCTCAATTTACGTTTGTGTTTTTTCTTCCGAGAATGTCCTTTCCTGTTATTCCCTCCGTTCCTGCTTTTTTTCTGAGCGATCGGACCTCCATCGTAACATTCTATTTCAGGTAAAGCGAAATCGTGGTAAGGTCGTATTATTTTTATTGGTTCATTTTCAAAAGGATCTTTCTTCTCATTAACCATGATCACCGTTCCGATATCCGATTTGGCTGAATGATGAACGAACGTTGGCGGAAGATCACCCGCCACATGCATGATGAGTATAGTCTTTCCTTTGAGCATTACAACTGCCTTACCGCTCTTTTGAATTGCTGGCCTCGGTCTTCGTAATTTTCAAACAGATCGAAGCTAGCGCAACATGGAGACAACAGGACAGTATCACCTTTTTTTCCGAGCCGATATGCGAAGGCTACAGCTTCTTTTGCAGATCTCGCTTCAACGATACTAGGAACGATTCTTTTGAATGCTTTTATGATCCGGGAATTATCTACCCCCAAACATATGATCGCTTTCACCTTTTCCTTTACAAGGTTTTTAAGAATTGAGTAATCATTTCCCTTATCTACTCCACCAACGATCCATATAATCCCATTATTTATTGTTTCAAGGGCATACCAAGCCGAATTAACATTAGTTGACTTAGAATCATTTATGAACTCGATCCCGTGAATAGAAAGAACAAATTCTAATTTGTGTTCTACATTGCAAAAATCGGTCATAGATTCTCGGACCACATCTTTAATGATATCCTGATGCTTATTTGCTATTCCCTCTGCCATTGATATGAATCCGCTCATCTTTCCTTGTTTGAATAATCTATCCAGGAACATATTATTTTTCCAACTTCAATGTCGTTTCTTCTTTTGCAGGTGCATCCCTGCGTAATAAATGCAATATTCCGGCACCGCATGAAAGTTGCACGTAATGATTTTCTACCGATTCTGTTTCTGATATTTTATCCATCCGCTTCACGATCTTAAATTGAGAGCACCGGTTATTACATGGTGGTCTCCATGCCGTTGGTTTTGATCCTGCAAGATGCGAAGAGATCAAAAGCGGATTAAGTAAATGGCAGAATTTGGGAACTCCATTTTGAGCCAACATGTATGTTACCACGGTCTTTCCGTCAAGCAGCTTTTCAGTGGATTCCATCAAATGAAATTCACTATGCAAATGAACATGCTGCCCATAGTCAGGTGACTTTTCAAGTTCGTGCTTTTTTTCGGTCTCTTTGTTTTCCATAAAATTATTTTTTGAGTTTTTTTCTTGGATGAGGAATTTGTACCACTTGTTTTACTTGCTGAGTAGCCTCACCTAGTTCAGAAAGAATAAATGCATTGGGAATTGTAGGATGAGGCTTCATATCCAGTACACGTAATTTAAAATCCTTATTTTTATTTTCAATGAACCATGTGAATTCATCAAACATTACAAGGCATCCCATGAATTGATGCGGAGTAATGGGCTGCATTTTATAAGGCTCTTTGTATTTAACTGCCTTGTCGTGATCTACAACACTTATCAGTTGCCTTTTGGTACTCCCTACTTTTTCAATGAAGAAAGAACACTCCTGACTTTTATTTTTGTCATAGTGCCAGCGAACCATACTGTTTTTTCCTGTTTTGTCGGAAAAAAAATGACCATAAGGATAAGTTGAAATTCTTGCTTTGTGTGCCATAGTTATAGTGTTATGTTATCTAAAATTACTTTTTCTGCTTTCTGTAAATATTCATCGTTGATCGCTCCCTGCACATATTCTCCTAAATTTAAACAGACCCAATCGTATTCATATCCATGATCTTTGCTCGGGTAAAATGCTTTAAAGAAAATATCCCGGTGGATCTGCTCTGCGAAGATAACCCAGTCCGCCCAATCTGCATCTTCCTGACACATGTAATGCGTTTCCTTTCTCCTACAGTGGTACTGATTGATCCCTGCGCTTCGATATTCATGAGCTGGGTACTTTTCACTGAAATACTTTTCCAATGCCGGTGAACGGTCCTGGTTACTTGTGCAAACGAAAAGAATCTTCATACTTTTTTGTATTAAAGCTTTTATCAATTAGATAAAACATTAACATCCGATCGATACTCGTTTCTCATAACTTGTTTACCAATTTCCTTTCCATTTTTTCCTATCTTTCTAAGTAATGTTACTTTTTCTGATGGATCGAGACAATAAGGTTCGGCTGAATATTTTTCTTTGTTTTTTTTGATCTCAACTATCATTTTATCTTTTTTTGTTATTGGTTACATTAGACTATATTAATATAGGTCTTCGCTATACAATGTTCCTTCACTATGTGTCCGGTCGTTTAATTGATTCCGCTCCTTCGCAATTTTGTATGCTTCTTTTCTATCCACAAATCTATTCGTATTTGTTAAAAAACCCTGCGTAGTTTCTCCAACTCCATCAGGTGATATTTTTACAGATCGTAATCCTGATAACATTTTTACTACATCAATACAATGCCCATGCCTATGCCCACATACAACTATGCCATTTTTTATATTTTTTGGTAAAAATGTTTGGGTTGGCAGTTCTTTGTACCAAATTGCTGCACATATTATTATTTCTTCCATTGCCGTTATTCACATTCAAAATATCCGTTCCTTTTTTGGCTCCAAAAAATGCTTTTCTTCGAATCGGTTTGATGCATGATCCAAAGAAGCAAATATTGATTTCCGGTTAGGGTTGCAAGCTTTTCGGTAGCGATCCGCTTTGCTTCTTCCACATCTACCGGCTCACTGATTTCTTCACCATCATATTTTACGATATAATCTTTCATCCCTTTTTTCGTTTTGAAAGTATTTCCCGGTCAAGCATTATCCCTATGTGATAAAATGTACTTGCAAAATTTGTTGTGTAGGGAATAATTTTAAAATCGACAAATGTATTTGGAGACAACCTATGATTTGTCTCTATGCTAAACCCATGATCTTCCTGAGCCCGTTTTAAAACTTCTAGCACTTTATCACATTCTTTTTTGTCAAAGGATAGTTCTAAAGGATGCTGACTCATAAATTTTTTATTGTAATTAGTCTCAGGTGTTCCGATTGATTTGAATTGTAAACCAGATGGAACATTCACCGTAATTTCCGGAAATTCTTTTTTCATCGAATCATATCCGGTCATGTAAGTTTCAAAAGAAACTTGTTCACCATCCCTATCGGTAACTTCAAATTCAATGACTGCTTTTATTACGTGTTCCATATTGTTGTTAGTAAAAAAAATAGGCGGGTGGGTCCTGAGCCCTGAAAGGAAGAAAAGCTGCAATACTTGATCGTCACTTTCCCCGCCAAAAAATATTTTAATCTTTTTCTGTCTTTTTAGGATTGATCTTAAAAATTGAATTGTATTTTGTCTCGGTTACCTCCTTGCAATCTTTAGGAATTTTAACACCCCATTCCTGCTTTACAATAAAACCAAAATGAGTTTTACTATTCCTAGCAAATCCAATGGTCTTGAAAGGTTGGCCACTGAAACCAATGCATTTATTAATTTCATCGGGTCGCATTTTAGGACATGCATCCAATTTCGCTTGCAGAGCTTTTCCTTCTTTAGAATTCAATCGTGGCATCCATTCACTACCATTTACTTTTTTCCAGAGTTTTAGATCAGGTTCCTTTTCGAATATAACTGCAGAAAATCCACCCCAAAAAATCCAATAACCGCCTCTCCATGTCTTGAAACCTATTTCTTTTGATAATGCTCTTTGTGCATCAGAAATTACGTTCATTTTATCGGCAATAATCTGAAATTTTTTACCGGTTGCGCTTGTTCTTTTTGTGATGAAGTACATTTTATTTCTTAATTATTTGTTTGACTTTCGGAAATTCTCTGATCTGGATTTCTGCAGGAAGTTCTTCTAATTTTCCACCTTCACGGTCCTGCAACTTCAATTCTTTTGCTAAATGTACTCCGGTCTGCTTCACGAAGATCTTAGTGCCTGCCTCTTTGCATTGATGGATGATGTCGGTGATCCATTCGTACTCGGTCGGTCGGTAATTGTATTTTCCGATCTCATTTCCACTTTCACCGCCAATGATCACCCAACTTATTTTTTGTTCCAGATCTCCGGAAATATTCAATTTGTCATTATAGAAAGTTCCATCCAAAGGATTCATGTACGTGTCCTGCTTTAAACTCACTCTTTGCAGGTTTACCGGACCCAAAAGCGGTTCAAGGCTCAGGAAGTGGACCGCAGCGGGAACGCTCAGCAAATCGACTATACGGCTCTTCCTGTCCTCGTTTTCAATGGAGATGCCTAGCCATACATTCGCATATCCTTTGCTACCCCAATCTGCAGGTAGGCACTGCTCGATCCTTTCAGGACGTTTGGTAAGGATCATCCAATCGTGTTGCGGTGTTCTTCTGATCACATCCCATGCAGCGGCCCGGAACTCATCTGCAGCTTCAATAAAGAAATCGCTGTATGAACATGTAAATATTCTTTTGGGTTCTGCCCAGGTGATCGCTTTTAAGAAAGTGGCATCTTTGGTCCTGCGAACAACTTTAGGATCCTGCTTGTACCTGTTTTCAAAATCACGGTACATATAACAGAACTTGCATCCTTCGGAAACCTTCTCGCATCCAACCCAAAAATTAACGGTTGCATCCGCCCATTGAATATTTGTTGATTCAGCCATTTATTCTTTTATTGCTATCGCATGTAAACATTTATTCACATCGATACATGCATCTGGTCGCACTGTATGATTTTTGCATTTACCCTGTGCATCCCATTGGATCGTATATGGTTTCTTATGCAAAGGATGCGTATCTTGAATTTTCCCCGAAAATAACATTGGAGGAAAAAGCGGATGAGTGCTTATCGGTTTTCTAAGAATCTTGAAATTTGTAATTTCTAAGCCTCCTATTGTAGTGAGTGTTTTTGCCATTATTCGGTAACTCTGGATGTAGGGATCTCTTTTTTAACTGCGATCGCTTGGATGAATTCTACCACCTCAATGTAACAATCATTGCGGAGCGGATTAGAACATCTTCCATTCATATCCCATTGGATATCGAAGGTCCTTTTCAGCTTAGGATCTCTTACCGTTCCACGATATAACATTGGAGAAGAAAGAGGATGGGTGAAAATTGGTGTTGGAAGAACCTCGAAGGTCTTAACTTCCAATCCGCCTTTTGTCTTTGGTAATGTTACTTTTGGCATAGTGTACTTTTTTAGGATTTATTTTTCTTCCGGTGTTTCCGGGAGTTCAATGGTTTCAATTTTGGTTTCGTATTTCCAATCCTTCTTAATTTTAATTAGGCGGTCGATTTCTTCTTCCGGAAGATCATTGGGCTTAACCCATTGACCATTAAAAAGAGTTGAGGAGCAATGAGGAACACCCACCGCATGTAAATAGTCGCTTGAAAATTTTTTGTACCTTGTATGCCTTGTTTTTAATTCTTCTGAATCGGGAACAAATTTCCCAGCTCCAAATACTCCACCGGAAAAACCACAATAAGGACACCAAAATTCAGCACCCATAAAAGAACATGTGCTGATCAACGGAACTTGATAATCTTGGTGATCGCTGCAAATACGAACTTCCCTTTTTTCTTCCACAGGAATATTTTCTTTTGATGTATCTACTATCATGTGCCTTTATTTTGGAGTGATAATTTCTCTTGGGTTTAACTTACTCATGAACCTATTGAAATAAATTAAGAATCGTTTCCTCGCATCTTCCGGAGAGAAGTAAAGCATGTCTTGAACTCCGCCCTTATAAAATTTATCGTATTCGATCTGTTGAGCGAGAATGTCATACTTTTTTATTTCGGGCTTGCGTTTGGATGGATATTCAATTCCGAAACGCTTGTAAATAATGGCGGTGATCTTTTCCTCTGTTTCAATGATCTTCTCAAATCCGGGAAGAACCTTGATGGGCTTTGGGCAGTCGAATAAATATGCTTCGGGTGAATCATGAAGCAGAAGTTCGAGCATGAATAAAATATCTTCCTTCAATGGATCTTCCTGTGCTACCACCAGATCACAAGCCAAGGTGCTATGCTGAGCAACGGGAAACATCATCGGAGTTTGTCCAACGAAATGACCTTTGTAGGCCAGACCGCTTGCGATATCTCCGATGAATACCATTTCAACTTTCGGATCGATCAAATTAAATTTGATGCCACTTCGAGTAGTAATGCACCCATCTAATTTGGTAACGTCTGTTTGCAGTTCTTCCATATCAATGCCTATTGAAAATTATCCTTGTGAAATTACTGATCAGGCTAGGAATAAATAATGCTCCGATGATCTCAATGGCCTCTGTAAAATCAAGTGGCGGCCAACCAAATCTAATTGCGAAATGCGAATAGTCCCTCCAAAGTGCAAAGGCAAAAGCATTTGATAAAAGAAGAATTAGGAAAATTTTCAGTGCAATTCTTTTAATTTTGTTTGGGATCATGTCCTAGTTTTTAAAATGGTAAATCATCTTTTTCAACTTCTTCAAGTTCTTTTTCCTTTTCTTCATCCCAATATTTATTCAGGTTATTGGTTCTGGTCATTACTTGTAAATTTCCCGCTACATATCCCAACTCTGGTTTCATTCTATCAATTGTCATGTCGTCTCCATTCCGTCCTTTCAATTCCATGTAATCCGTTCCCTTTACCCACTTCCGAAAATATTTAAGTGAGAGGGTGAATGGCAAAAACCTTCTCTTGGCCGATTTGCGTAACATGTAAAATGCCCATTCCACCGGATGATTTTTCACATACAGTCTGGTTTTGCACTTGTAACATATTTTCCTGTGTGGAGCGGCTAGATTGCAACAGTCTTCGTTTATACATTGTCGTGGTAAAATTGGGCTAACGGGAACAATATTACGTTTTTTCTTCATATAATCAATTATTTAAAGAAAAAATCTTTTCAACAACATTCAAACATGAATTGTAGATCGCTTCTCCCCGAGTAGAATAGGTGTCCAGAAAATCGGATTCTACTTTCACCTTGCTGATCTTATGCATGTACTCAATGACAAAATGATATTTTACATCATGAGGATTTTTTGAATCAGTGTTAAGTGATTCAAGCTTTGTGGTGAGAAAATATTCTTTTTCGATCACGTCCACGATCTGAAAAAGATCCTTCAAATTGTTTTGCGGGTCGTATTGGCTTAGAATCATGTGATACGAATACCTCTCGCTACATTTTGAATAATGCCAAACGATAAGCGGGTCGGGATGCGCTGTGTTGAAATCGGGATCTACCTCGGAAGACTTTTTTACTTCATAACCGGCAAACTTTGCCAACATTATTTTTGCAGCTTCTCCTTTGATCATTTGCGGTCCGCTTTTAATTTTTTAAGGATCTTGCATAATTCATCGATGCTTTCGTAATTGAAGTTTACATATCGATTCTCCTGTTGAATTATAATAACATCCGATCGTGAATCGATTAATAATGCTGGTTCAGGAATGGGATAATCTTCATGAGCTCCCTGCCACATTACAATTTCTGTTTTTGATACTTGTTGAATAGTAGGCGGTGTGATGATGTCAGATTTTTTCGGCATTGTTTTTTTTATTGATGATTTCTAATTTATTTTTTGCACAGGAAAGACAAACGTGATGGTCGATCAATCCTGAAATAGTAATAAGAAGCGTTTCATTTTCCGGGAGTGGATTGTCACCCTTTGTAGTGATTTTATCAATGGTCTCAAAGAATACTCGTAATGCGTTCGCATCATTGTAGTCCCTGATTAGCATGGAAGCAATGGTCATTCCGGGGACCTCGCAATAGTTACAATATTTTACTTCAATTTTTCTTGTTGCCATTATGATCCGAATTCAGAATATAAATCGCTTTCTTCCATGTGCTTTACGATCTTTGCGCCAAGATCATTCCAGAAATCATCAAACTTTCTTGTGACTAAAGTTTGAACGGAAAAATTCTCTCTTAATTTTCCATCTACCAAAGTGTGCACATCCACTTTGATATCTTCTTTTCCAGTATCGATCAGCACATTGTCTTTCGGATCAACACTCAAATCGACAAAATCAATTGCTATATTAAATGTGAGGTTCATTTATTTTTCTCGGTATAAAGTTTCATTGTTATGTAAGAAGATAAGTGTGCAGAAGCTTCAATATATCCTGAATAACGATGCACTTCATGGTTAGGCATGTCTTTGTATAATTTATCTACCGCCTCCTTTTTCATTGAATCTGCATACTCCTGAATTATCTTTATCGTTTTGGATTCGCTCTTTAAATGGAAATCACCGGGCATAAATATTAATGCTCTGAGCTGCCTAAGAACAATGATGGTCCCGAGCACCTGCCAAAATGAAATAGCGTAAATGTGAAATAGTAAAAGTCCTATCCATGCAAATAATGCGGTCCAACCATAAGTGAGAGAGTATGCGAATATTCCATCGATGATAGATTTAGCAGCAAATTTTGTCTTTTTCATTTTTTTATAGGATTAATTCTTCTGACATGTTATTTTATCTTATTGAAAATACGTTCCCGAATTTTATTCGTCTCCTTTTCTGTTACTAATCCTGCCCAATTAAGACGAGCAATTGCATTCACATCTTTTTATTTCTAATTCGGCCATATCAGTTTTGTTTTGTGGATTCGTGAATTCGGTTGAGTTCTATCCCCAGCCACATCTTTGATTCCATCAACCGGAGCCAAGATTCATTTGCAAAGAATTTAGAATCATCCTTGACAAATTTCCCTATCTCGCCACTTTCGAAAATATCTTTTCTGAAAGTCGTTACAGTTCCTTGAATGTATTCTCGGAAAAACTTCACCTTGGAAATTTGATCTAAGCAACTGGAATATTCCGCAATGCTCAGGAAAGTGATTTGAGAATGTTCCGCCTGATCTTCGATAACCTTGCTCGTTGGATCAGAACTTTCCGGGTAAGGATCTGGTGTGCCAAGCGATCCAAGGAATTGACCTAGCCACATCTTAGAGCGTTGCAGCTCTCTTTTTGCTAGAGTTATTTCCGCAGATGGGGCAAGGTGGATGATTGAATTAATGCAGGTATCAATTTCTCTGCGAATGGCTTTGATCGTTTTGATGGCTTGTTCCATGAGGCTGTTTTTAAGAGTTAGTTTGATTAGCGAGTTTTATGTTGTAATATAATTTATTGGGCACGAATCCAAATATGTCCTTCATTGTTTCTGTACATAAAACAATTCCTCTCCATTTTTTATTTCCAGGCTTGTAATATGTCCAAGTATATTCTGTTCTTATTTTTCTCAACGTGAATTTCTTTTTCCAAAACCAATTATGTGTAGATACATGGAGTTTATATTCTTGTAAATAATTCACTCCATGCTTAAACATTAATAATTTAGAGGTGTCAGGGTTAAAAATTATTCTTACGAATTCATCATTCCCACATTCAAAATTCCATTTATCCGTAGAAGTAAGAGGGAAGTGCGTTAGCTTCACTCCAAAAAAGAAGGCTCTGAGTTTAATATAAAAATTCATGTTCATTTGGACTTCCTGTTTTTAAATTCACTAAGCATCAATGCTAAATCCACACGTGCTTCAATCTTTTCCAATGTTACTAAGAATGGATAATACTTTCTTTTCATCGATGTTCGTGTTCTATCTTTGGTTGGGGTAAATTTTCTTCTCTGAATTTCCGCTGCCATAAGAATATTACTTGCAATTATTTTTCCTGCCATTATTACGGATATTTGATGTTATGCTTCTTTGAAATTTTTCTGATCTCCTTTTCCAGTAGGTATCTTTTTCTGAATTGAAAAAATCCTGTTCCAACTATCTGCTTTGCGAGACTGGCCATTTTCAAAGCAGCAATACCACTTTCCTGAAATTCTAAGGGAGTACCCATAAAAACATTATGTGCCCTATTAGAATAAATATTGATGATGCTGAAATAATAATTTCGGATCGCTTCACTGCTATTGGATTTCATACGGAGTTTATGGATATGCTGGTCCAACTTTGTTTTCATTCCATCGGTGATTACTTGTAATTTTTCTGCAGTGCTAAGTGCTTCAAATTCATGTGGCAATCGGCCTTCCCTTTGTTCTAACATCCTTGCTCTGCGCAAGAGATTAATATAAACATCCATGTGAGCTCCTGTAGGGCCCCACTTCTCCTGAATTGCTTCTCGGAGAAATTCTTCGTTAAATAGTTCCATTATGCCTCTTGTTTTTGTCTTAATTTTTCATCCAATATATCTTTGATCTCCACTTCCATTTGCACTAGCTCAGCAAAATAAATATGTAATGAAAGTTTTTTGTATTCGTATTCTAATATCTGGTCACCGGTCTTTGACATATTCAATACCGCTTCAATTAATTCCTTAATGTTTTTACTGTCTTCTTTTGAAAGTGGAGCTTTTGATTGCAGTTCCTTTGTCTCCAAATATTTTGTTTTCGCTATTCCACGAATCTGAGCCTTACGATCCGCATTGAAAGGAATCACTTCTATTTGTTCCAAAAAATTATAAGTGCAATTTCCGATATCAGTAACTTCATTGTTTTTCTTATACATTGAAAACATAATAATGGTAGAGTTATATGCGATCTGTAATTTGCCTTCTTCTGATACCTGAATTGATTCTCTGAGCAAATTATCAAGTTCCCTATTGTAGAATATTATTATTTTTCCTCTGAATTTTCGGTAAGCACCAAAAATTTTTGAGAGATACATTGCACCAAAATTATTATAATGCTGAGTATCTTCGATTTGAATTTCACCGGATATCCCAAGCTTAATTGCAAACTCCATTTCGGGAATAGAGAAGTCAGAAAAATAATCCCGGAGGAATTCTAACAGTTCCCGAATAGTGTCATCTGTGATGATATCTTTCACTCCAAGGAAACCTTGCCACCTATTTATGCGCTTGTCCAATTCGATGAAATCACCTTCATCAAACTCCGACATTTTTTTATCATAGAAATATTCTACTACCTTCTGATCATTTTTTGACCAGGTCTGAATAATCCTTTGATCCGGCTTTCTCAATATTAGATTTGATTTGCTGCTCACGGTTTTCGCTTTTATTATTTGCTGATTTGTTGGTTTGTAAATGAATTACGATGTTTCCTAGGTTACGTTTGATCTGTGCGAGTTTGTAATAGCTGGTGATCGAATCCGGGTAAAGATGCCAGCCATCAAACACCCGCTGAAAACATCTTATTATTTGATCTCCGTCCTTTGCTCCCATGTTGATGAAGTCGAGTACCATCAAACGGATCTGCCTGCTATCTTCACCGTATGCGATCGGAGGGTCCACCGGTGTAAAATTCTTATTTCCCATTGCCTCCGCACTTTCCATTTGGATGTTCCTGTAAAATTGCTTGTAGTGCTCTAGTATGGATTTCATCATCCAGCTCGGTATTTTGAACTTGGAAAGATTCTTTTTAATATCTTCACTGATAATCAAAGCACTAGGATGCTCGGCACTCCCCTTATTATATTGAAGTAGAGCTACTTCCGTTGCTTTTTTGTCCTTTTCTTTTTTGGTTTGCTGTCCGCTCACCTTTGTATTTTTCTGATTTTTAGACACTTCCGTTGTTTTTTCGGTTGCCAAATCCTGTTTACTCACCTCTGCAATGAACTCTGAATTAGCTTCTTGCGTGTTCCAGACTACTATATTTTCGCTATTAGCTTGTTCACCGACCTTTGTAATAAACTTAACTTCAATTTGTTGAGCGTTCCACGTGTTTCCGTAATCATCACTTGTACCGAGTTTTTTTTTACTTTCTATGGTTGCGTACTTACTTCTTTCGATATCTGCCTCAAAAATTCGTTCTAACATACTGCGTGAAACTGTTGTACTGTACCTGAGCATTTCCACCTGGACCTGCTTCTTAGTGATCACCGCCAGTCCCGTTTCATTTGCCAGCGAGAAGATGAATGCCCATACTCGCAGGTAAACGTCCGGCTTGGTGAGTAGGTATTTCATGAACTCCTTTTGCATATCCGCTCTTTTGCCCTGCTAACTGATCTTTTTATTGTGCGATTGAAAATTCTCTCTCTCAATTGATCCATGCGCTTTTTGAACGTGCTATTACTATCATCATTTAGGATCTTCGGAAAATTTGCCGGGTTGTATCGTTGCCTCATAAAACCAATGAACCACTTACAATAAGTTTCAGTGGTAGGCTGCTCAGGATAATCCTTCGGATAAATACTTTTCCCAATGGATCTGTTCTTTGGAACCGGCATATTGCTAGTTATTATGAATAGGTACATTGACCGCTTTTTGAATTATTGATAATGTGCGAAAACTTCTCACCCCGGAAATGATCGCTGGACTATTGTCTCCTTTGTACACTACGAAATCTCCCGATCGTAGGAAGAATGAATTTTCTCCCGTGCCGGTCCATGTGATCGTATCTTTTTGTCCGTTGAAATATTCGATCGCAAATTTATATTCCTTCACCGGAAAGCTGCAGGAGAATAGAAAGCAGAGAAAAAATATCATTAAAACCATTTTCTTATAGGTAAGTAATGATCGTTTAAGACTTGCAATTCGATCAAGCATTTTGCTTTGGTCAATTTTTCCTGTTCGCAGTTTTTCGAGGATGTCTATTTCAACTTCGAGTTCGTTCACCCGTAGTAAATTGTCAATGGATCCTTTGTTTGCAATCTCTACCGGTCCCATGTGCTTGATGGTATGGTCCTCTTGGAAATATGCTTCCCGCATTTTTGTTGTGATCGATTTGCTCATGCTAGTTTTGTATTTCGAAAAACTAAAATGGAACATTAATTATCGCTTGGTAATCTTCTCCGTATTCGAGCATTTCCTGATCATCTTCTTCGTAGTACCATTCGATCCTCACATCATGCCCGGCCTTTTTTAGACGTTCAAATATTTTGAAGATATCGAGAAGTGCTTTTGAGCTTGTCGTGTTGAAATATTCAAGGGTAATCTTCACGGTCGTTAAAAGCGAAGGGGCCAAGCAATATTTTTCTATTGCTTCTTTTATCGGAGCGTAAAATGATATTCCGTGTTTGGGAACTGATCTGCCCGAGATCTCTAATATTCCGTCCGCAAATTTTACCTCCGGAGTGATGGATGTTTTTTCGATGTTCATGCTTTTTTGTTTTTGCGTTTGAGGTAAATGTTGAAAGCATTCCTTTCCTGAAAGGTGGTAGGCTTTCCTTTTTCCAATCGGGTTGAAATATCTTTCATCCGATCGTGATTTTCTTTTTGTTCTTTCTTTGCCATGTGAAAATTATTATAGTTTATTCAATTCCTCAATGTACCGATCATAAACTGCCTGCTCTATCATTTTCTGCTTCTCCATTCCCCATTCAACACAATAAACATGGTCAGACTTTCTGCTTTCATCAAAATCAGGCAATTCGAATTTTGGTCGCATTTCAGTTAAGCGATTTATGACATCCTGTTTTGATAGGGCAGTGTAGGTAGCAGTAGGAATTTCAGGAAACTTTATTTGATCAAGCTTTATCATGTGTCTCTCAAAAACTTGCAACGCAATTTCACCTGAAACATCGGAAATAATTTTCAGCACTTGTTCGTAAGAATATAATTGGTCTCCTTCCTTTGGAACGAATTGCTGTGCATATTCTTCCATTACTGAAAGTATTAAAGCATTGCTTCTTTGTCCCGAAAATATTTTTCCGTCAGGACTAAGTTTGTTTTGTAAAATTTCTTCCGCTGTTTTCATGTCTTTATTTTAATGCCCAGCGTGTCGTCTCGCTACTTCCGGGCAATGTTTTTCCCAATCAAGAATATCATTCGGAGTACACTTCAAAGCTCTGCATAGTGCAAATAAGGTCCGCTTCACCATGAAATCCTTCCCATCGTTTACGATCTGGTTGAGGGATGATTTTGCGATCGTTCGTGCAGGTGTTGATTTGGTAGCCGGAAATATTATAACCATTGTCGCCAACTTTTCCTGTTTGAGATTCCGATCGATCATCATCTTTTTGAGCTTTGTCGAATCCTTGTATTCGTCAATAAGTCGCTGCGGAATTCCTTCTCGCCCGTCCTTCTTTTTTACTTTAGCCATCGTTATATGAATTTGGTTAAATGAGTGTCCATGCATCCACAGAAATGGAAGATGCCACTTTTTTCGTACCATCCGGAATAACCTCGGCCATAACATCCCCGTTTACATGAAGAAGTATTTTTCAGGCGGACGTATCTTGCATTGATCTCCGCTTTTTTATTCGGATCTGTTTCTGCAGCTTCCTGCTCCTGGTACCTGATAAGAACTTCTTTCCTTTTTTTATTCAGGTATTCAATGTCCTCGAGTAGTTTCAAAGAAATGGTCAGGATCGCTTTTCGCTCCTTAGCCGATTCTAATGTTTTGCCTGTAACTTTCGGGCTGTTGATGGTTTGATTAGTTTCAATGATCTGATTTTCGATCTGAGTGATGATCTCTCTTTTCTTTCCTTCATTTTCAAATTTTACGAGCATACGGATAGTGTTTTTAGGTTAGGCACGGGACAAATATAGATTTTCTTTTTAAATAATCAATTATTTAATAAAATAATTTATTAACAGGGGTTATTTCCTACTGTTCCTGCTATTCTTCCTACGGGAGCTACTTTTTGCTTGCTTTTTGATTCTCTTTTTTTTACGGTGATATTTTCGTTCAACTATTGGTCTGTCAAAAACATTCCTTGGCGAAAGATCAACCGGCTTATTAGTATTCTCTCCATCAACATAAACATTCACCGATGTCTTTCCAGGAATGGTTATTCTAATCCCAGATTTATCATTGAGCTGTTCACCGTCACTGAAATGATAATTCATTACAGTGCTGTTTTCGTTAAGCGTATTGATATTGGGACGAACAGGGATCATTGCTTGATATCCATTATCATCATGCATAAAAACAGTCATGTAGGATCGCTCCGAGATCATCTTCTTGAATCCATCATCATTAGATTCAAGCATTATGCATTTCAGTTTAATTTTGGATTTTTCAATGTGATCTAAAAGCAGGCCGTAGGTATATTCTGGATGTCCACCAATAATTGTTATGGGTGATTGGTTTCCGAAATTAGGAGCCATGCGGTTTATGGAAGGTTCAAATAAATTTACCATACGATCACTTTCTGAATCATTCATTATCCTTATCACAAAATGTACGCCTCTGGGTAAAAGTCCATCCGGGTCAAAAAGATTCAATCCCCTTGGCATGAACATTCTTATTCCTGCAGGATCAAGATCAATGCTTATGTGATATTGGGGAACTGCTAAGTAAATTGGCTGTGCCGGTGAAAATTTGAATGTCTTTGATAGAGGATAATTCATCTTTTTCTAAAGTGTCTAATGATAAAAAATAAAGCTCCTACTACTACAAGTGGTATGATGATCGCCAAAATAAATTTAGTTGCTGTTGATGTTTTTGCTGATCGGCTTTCATTTTCTCTTTCCAGTGTTTCTATTTCATCATCCCATGGCCAGATCCCTGCATTTTGTATTTTAATTGTCTCGGGCCGAAACCCTTTCATTTGCGGAACGGCTAAGAACTTTATCGGTTCCCGAAAATCAATTCTTACCGTTTTCGCTAATGGATAATTCATAATCTCCCTCGTTGTCTGATTTTTTTATACATGTAGAATCCAACGGCTATACCTACTAATCCAATTCCAATTGCAAGCATCGGATTCATTCCCATAGATCCGCCCAATGATGATCCGGGTGGATTGCTATACTTTGCTTTGAGATCCGGAGCGAATTTTCCATATTGGGGAACAGCCATGTAAGGTGATGCAGATTCGATCACCTCACGTTCAAGGCTTTTCGCTAATGGATAGTTCACTCCAATTTTAGTTGTGAATTGGGTTTTGCATTTTAGCAATTGCGATCTCCTCACCCCATACTGCAGCAACCAGATATCCGTAGCGTACCGCTTTTAATGCGATAGGATCATCGACCTTCATCACTTCTTTGATCATTACCCCGTCAACGATCTTGCCTTCCAGCTTGAACATGTCCTGTGGAGCACAGATCAGAAAATAATCGTTGTTACAAATGAAATGCCTACGGTTTCCGTTTTGGACTAGGTTCTTTCCGGAATTGGTTTTATTCATGTAGCTTTCTTTGTTGATCTCGGCCCATTCGATCACTCCTTCGGATTCTTTCATTCCTGCTTTTGTGATGTTCACATTGCCTTCGAAATATATGTAGTCCTTTTCACGTAATTTGAAGCTGATGATCTCTTTTCGTGCTTTTGGCGGAATAGTGCCAATGTAGTGCTGATCTGCTCCCATAAGCAATCCGTACTCTTTACAGATAGCTTCCATTTCATCAGCAAGGATGAATTTGAATGTTGGGTAGTTGAGTTGGTATTCTTTGATCAGGCGAGCCTTTTCAGTAAGCAGCATTGACTTTTCAATGAGCTCTTTGTTCTTTACCACTTCCTCGGAATTTTTGAAACCGATCTCCGCAAGGCTTTTTAGTTCCTCGAATTCTGCGAGATCTCCTTTGTGTTCCCGTAAATGTTTTTCTGCTTCCAGAATTGCATTATCGGAATTTGTCAAAACTTTTGTGTGGATCTCCTGCACAATTGCTAATGGGGTTTTTCCCGCATGTGGATTCTGATTCTTTTTCATGGTTGTTTTTTTAGTTTGAGTGGGCTTTAAGACTTCAAAGAAAATAATAAAATTCTACAATTACAAAAGGAATTTTTTAAGGTGCTGATTATCCGCTCTCCAAAAAGCTGAGCAGGTCTTTTGATTCCACCACGTCCGGCTTATACCCATTTTTATAAGTGATGGTCCAGTCTTTTGTTTCGGTATTGTAAGTTGCCGTCTTTACGTTGTAGGCAGCTTCAAGGGCTTCGAGGAGCTCTTTCATAGTTTGATAATTATTTGTTCAATTGTTTCATGCTGGGTTTTGTGAATGTTTGAAATTCGTTGCATTTCTTTTTTCAAGTTCTCCATACCTCCATCCAAAATAAACCTTACTGCTTTTCCGACTTCGGGCAAATTTCTCATTGCCCAATCATCAAGATCAACTCCACTTTCTTTTTTGAAATCATCCATTTTTTTTCTTATTCTATCGAGATCTCTTTGATAATCTTCAATTTTGTTTTTACCAGATCGCTCTCCTTCCTTTCTTGCATTATCTTTAGCCGAATTAATCCGGTCTTCGATTTCTGACACGGGAATCATTCCATTTCCCTGAGTTGCTCTTTTCATCATTGCCGCAACAAATCCTACTGATAATGGTTCAGGAGTTAATGTTGGTGCTTTTTTTATACACGAAAGTCGATTCCCTTTTCTCACAAAGCATCCCCATGTTGCAGGAAGTTCTTCTTCTTTTATTATCGATTCATTCTCAACAACCAAATACCAATAGTCGCAGTATTTCATTATCGCTTCCGCCTTCTTGGGATTTTTCAGTTCAGATAACCAATCGGATCTTGAAACTTTTATTTCGAATCCGGTAATTGAATGTCCTCTTGATGGCCATAAATTAACTGCGATCGCATCTGCTGATCTGTTCGCATTGAATCCTGCATCATCCCTCACTTCATAAACAAGCGCATATTCCCGTGCGGGAAATTTAGTGTGGAGCAATTCATGTATCGATATTTTTTCTTCTGACATGTATTAATTCTTTTCATTGTTTAACGAAGAATAATTTGCATTAGGATTATTTTCTAGCATCTTCACTACTTGTTTCAGGTAATCAAGTATTGCAGCGTTTCCTCTTGCATTGTCCCAAAATAAAAAAGTTTCTTTTTGATCATTTGTTGCTAATGCGAAAAACAATTGAGACTGCTTATGATTTGCTGCAGCCTCCCATTTGCGGGAAATTTTTTTATTATATCCTGAGAGTGTTTTCATGGCTTATCGTTCTAATTCGTAATCGTGACTTGTTATTAAATATACTAATGGTCGATCGGATGAATCGGCCATGTGAGAAGCAAAAATTAGTTCAACATTTTTTGATGAGGCTCTATATCCAAAACTTCTTAACAGTCTTGTTATATCTACTCTGATTGAATCACCGGTTGTTTGTCCCATAGATTTTATTTTATTGTGAATGATATTTTGATGTTGTCAGTTTTTATGAATCCGAGTTTAATTCCTAATTTGATGTACCAGATAAATTTTTCGAAATCGCTCATCTTATTTTTCTTGAAATGGATATTCAATCGGGATCACATCACCCTTGATGTAAAGTGGATGTTTTGGACTTCCATTTTTATTTATAACAAGAGCCCATGCATCTGGGAACATCTTTTTTACTTGCTCTGCTCGCTGCCTCGCTTCTTTGAAATTACCCCAAGCGAAAAATATCTTCTCGCATTTGGGTGCGATCTTTTCCAACCATCCATCATTATCACCAAGCGGATCTGGATGCGTTTTCAAAACCTTTGGATATTTACTTACCACTGCAAAAAGATTCAGCATGTAAAATCCTCCATAACCTAAATTGGTCACGATCTTTTTTATCCGGGTAATTGTGCGATCGGGCTTGGTCTCATTTGCGGTCGAGGGATTCAAACCGATAAACATTACTATCGGTTTGTTTTGATCCCATATCCTCCAAAGGCAATATCGGTATATCCGATCCGCAGAAAATTCAGCTCCGTTATTTTCGAAAAGATTACTCATTTTTTATTTGCTTGCAATCGTTCAATTTCTGCTATAATTAATGCTCCTGCAATTGTCAGCCGCCTAATTTCATTGTGCTTTTTCTCAATGTGATATTCTCCAAATGGGATAACTTGCTTGAATGAAACTCCACTTGCAAATATTTCCTTGCAATACATTTTAACAGGATGTGCAGCATAACAAGCTGCTGCCAATGCTAATGCTCCATCGTAATGTTTTTTTATATCATGATCTTTTGTCCATCCCTCTTTTTCAATTTGTCTTTTTCTCTCGGCTGTAATTAATTCAATTGCTGTTTTCATTTTTTTGGTGGTTGAGTTGGTGGTCGGTGACCTTGGATTTGTTTTACTTGTTCAACAATCTTTTTCTGTGCCTGTGGAGGAAGTTTCTTAAATATTTTTTCAAGCATTCGCATACTTAAAATGGAAACGGCAACGATGTCAGCTAATCCTACAGAACCAAATGCATACGTCTTGAATTCTATCGTGAATTCCTTTAGGAGCATTCGGTAACCACTCTCAGCACAAATGAACAATCGGGTTCGGTGTGCCTGTAAAATATCTTCCCGCATCTGCTCTGCAGCTTGTTTATACCATTGTGTACTTCCTACTTGAATATTTTCTGAAATAGATTTTTTCATTAACTAATTCATTTTATTATTTAATTAACTAATCTATTTTTTGTTGTAAGGTGCTTTTTGTGACATTTCGCATTCCGGTAAATACACCTGTTTGGTACCGGTCCTGATCGTGTCAGGTCCGGTACCGGAACGGTGTATGGCTTGCTGGTGCCTCATTGCATCTAAATTATCGTTATTTTCTCCTTGAATTCATCGGCAACATTCGTCAATCCCAACATACCGGACCATGGTATCGGTTCAATGGGTACTACTCCCGTGTATTTATGTACGTAAAGCATCGGGCTGTATTCCACGAAGCAGGCATCTTCCATATCCGGAAACATCGGCACCGAATCCTCCAACCACCCTATGCCAATTGCATGACCGTACAAGCTCCTGGTCGGGTCCTGTGCTTCTTCGAGCACCTGCTTGATCCGTTTGGTTTGACGTTCCCCTGAAATCCCCTTAACGATCTTTTCTGAATATGGTACTTTTGATGTACATATCATGATCCATCCCCGGTAAGCGGTGTCCCATACACGGGTCTCGTCTTTACCATGCAGCATCAACGTACCGAATGGCTGTTTCCAACTCAATGCTTTCAGCATTTGATCAGGGCACTGATCAATGAACTTTCCTGGTATCAGACCTATGAATTTTGATTCCTTCATGTATTAACTTTTTTTAACGGGTGGACATTTAACTGGTGGGTGATATCGTTCAAATATCAAAGCAAGTTTGGTACCAACGGACGGCCCTGGATTGTTAATGATCGATTCAATGTCCCGCCAATTTTCTTTCGATTCATCCAGACGCTTTAATATTCTATCAAGACCACATGTGCAGGTGTTGATCATTTTCTGCATATCCAATGCAGCTTGTCCCTTGTCTGGTCCATCAAGATTATTTGAAAGCACTTGCTGAGCATGGGTCCAATCCTGCATCGTATTACAATGAGGTAGGTGTTTCATGAATGGCATTAGTTCATCGATTTGATCCATTGTTCTGGTTTTTTGGTTTTGGTAATTCTCCTTTTTCTGCCAGGTGCAGAACACGCAGGCATAATTTGTCTAATGCTTCCAGTGTTTTTTTTGGGCATTTGGGGTCAATACGAGCGATTGCACCGGACTTTGGCAGTTTTACATGGATTTGATCACACATGGTCTTTATCGATGGCCTCCTTGATCCAGATTTCAAATGAGAAATTACAGAGTATTACCCCTAAAGCTGCGAAAAAAACATTGGCAGCTCCGGTGGTTCCAAACCCGGTATTGTTAAAAGCTGATAATACTATCAGCTCGAAACCGCAAATAAAAGTTGTTATTTTCATGGTGTGTTTTTTAAAAAAAGCACCGGATCCGCTCGTTTCCCTTTCATACTTGGCTCTATACATTAGCAAATGTGTGCACACATAACTTCTAACTTTAAACCTTTTTTACTCGACCCCTTTCGATCGGGGAAGCGTTACCGATGCCGTAATTACTTTTTCTTTTTAGGTAAATATTTTTTAGAGATACGCTTTAGAGCTACTTCCCTTTTTTCGGTAGGGGACAATTCCGCTCTCTCGGATTCGGAAAGATGGAAATTAAATGTCGTAGCCTCCATTAGTGATTTTTTGAATTTTTTCTTTGAAATGTACATGATCAGGTTTTTTGTAAACGGTTAAGTGAACGATTGATGTATTTTTCTGTGGGAAGCAAACTTTCCTGAATTCGCTTTGCATAACGGATGCTGGCAAAAATTTCCTTTTGCTTTTCTTCGAGAAAATGTTTTTGAATTTCAATGATCCCTTTTTGCTTCCTGGTAACACGGAATCGATTGAAAAGAAAAAGAGAGAATGCAATCAGCAAACACAATCCGGAAGCAACTGATATCAAAATAATGCTCTGCTTTTGTTTTTCCTCTTTTGCAAGCGCATCCTTTTTGTCCTGGTCCGCTTTCAGTATGTCTTCCTTTTTTTGAAATTCATAATTAGTCTGCTTTTGAATTATCAATCGTTGGTTCTGTTCCTTGAAAATACTATCTCTGATCGAAACAAAACTCTCGTAGTGATCCAAAGCTTTTCTGGGTTCATTCATTGCTTTGTAAATATCGTAAAGGTGTTTGTGAAAATCCTTTTCAATATTAAGATCTCCGATCTGCTTTGCAATTGTGATAGCCTGATCGGAATACTGCAGGGCGGATGTGTATTTTTTTTGCTGAAAATAGATGCTACTAATATTTCCCATTGCGGTTGCAATACCTTGTTTGTTTCCGATCGCTTCATTGATCTGGAAACATTCACGCTGATATTCCATTGCTTGCTTATATTTTCCCGTCTCAAAATAAACTATACCAATATCTCCAAGTAAAATACCGATCGATTGTTTATTGTCACGGACCTTATTGATCTTTAAACTTTGAAAAAGGAATTCCAGTGACTTATCATAAGAAGAAAGTTCTTTATAAATAATTCCAATGTTATTAAATGTGTTTGCTTGGCCATCCATATCATTGATCTGCTCCTGAATTTTTAAGCTGCGAGAATAATAGTCCAGTGCTTTGGAATATTCTGCCATGATCCGATAAATTCCTCCAATGTTACCCATTGAGTTTGCTATACCTTGATTATTTTTTAGGCTCTCATTTATCTGTAAGCTCATTAAATAATATTCCAATGCGGTCGGGTAATCGGAAAGGTCATTATAAATAGCTCCAATGTTATTCACCGAAGCTGCAATTCCTTTTTTATAATTCAATTCCTGGTAAATTTTGAGACCACCAAGGGAATATTCAAGTGCCTTACTGTATTCGTTTTTATTTCTGAAATACACACCGATCAAACTCAATGAATTTGCCTCCCACTTTTGTTGCTTGGTCTCTTTTGCAAGCGATAATTCCTGCTTTGCAAGAATAAAAGCGGTGTCTGGATTACTGAAAATTTTATTTTTCACAAGATCCTGAATAGCCTTTAATCTTATCGTATCACTACCCGGGGACGAAAACCCGAGTAGTGATCCTAAGAACATAAATGATATGCAGATCGCTTTTTTCATTGAATTACTTTTTTACTTTCTTCGGACGTTTGTAATTACGGAGTGATGTTTTTACATTCTCAGAAAGTTGCTTCCTGCGATTTCTCCGAGTGCCTTTTACTCCGAGTGGCATTTCTTGAAGTCTTTGCCGGTGCCTGCGTATGCTTTCGAAATGGGTAAGTTTTCCACTGCGAATGTGATGGAGTAACCAGGCTGCAGATTTTCCTCTTAGCATTCCTTTTAGATCTTGTTTCCATAGGTCCGCTAAAAGAATAAAATCATCATCCCTTTTTTCGGGATCCGATTTTAGCATTTCAAAAACTCTTTGTTTGAGTTTTTCGTTTCCTAAGATGTGATCTTTTTCTTTCTCCTTACGAGATAGTCTTTTCTTTGATGTTTTTTTCATGATGTCGTGTTTTTAGAGTTGAGCGAGACAAAGTAATGGATTCTATTTGAGATAAACAAATTATATAATAAGAAAATCTATATATTTATTAACAATCCATAAAAAAGGCCCTTTAAAGTTCCGGAAGAAGTGAAGAATTATGCCCAACTCTAAACACGATCTAAGGAAGCAGTAAA
>Ga0315281_10000381_pt1 | contig 61278 bp, 54 predicted proteins | sample YL17G07_0_MG_FD_204540 | JGI IMG/M metagenome (GOLD analysis project Ga0315281, IMG submission 204540) | Sediment microbial communities from Yellowstone Lake, YNP, Wyoming, USA - YL17G07_0 | ecosystem: Environmental > Aquatic > Freshwater > Lake > Sediment | place: USA: Wyoming | collected...
ACCAACGGCACGATGAGCTCCAACACCAGCCCCGCGACCACCATCAACCCCGGCGCGTTCAGCAAGCTCCAGCTGCTGCTGCCCGGCGAGACCGCCGCCCCCGGCAGCGCCACCGGCAAGACCGGCAGCCCCTCGGCGCAGACCGCCGGCGCCTCCTTCAACGTCACCGTCAACGCCGTCGACGCCAGCTGGAACCCCGTCAGCTCCACCGACGCGGTGGCGATCACTTCGTCGGACGGCCAGGCGAGCCTGCCCGCGAACGCCGCGCTCGTCGCCGGCACGAAGACCTTCCCGGTGACGCTCCGGACGACCGGCTCGCGCACCGTCACCGCAACCGACGCCACCGACGGCGCCAAGAGCGCGAACACGAGCCCGTCCGCCACCGTCACCTCGACGCCGACCGTCCCGGCTCTCGGTAACCCGGCCGACGCCGTGAACGTCAACTCGGTGACGCCGACGCTCGCCGCGACGTTCTCCAGCCCGGACGGCACGATCACAGGCAAGGTCACCTTCCAGGTCTGCTCGACCAACGACTGCTCGAGCGTCCTCCAGACCTTCGACTCGACCTCGACGACGCTCGCCGTCGGCGCCGCCGGCTCGGCCGCGTACTCGGGCGGCACCGCCCTCGTGGACGGCAACACCTACTACTGGCGCGCGAAGAACGTCGACGCCAACTCCAACGGCTCCGCCTACAGCTCCATCCGCTCGTTCACCGTCAACACAGCGGCGGTGACGATGAGCACCGCAACGGTCGGCGCCAACGGCACGACCGTGACGGTGACCTGGTCGGCGAACCTCGACCAGACGCAGTCGACGGTGGCCGGCTCGTCGTTCGCGGTCGCGCCGAACGGCGGCGCGCCGATCGCAGGCACCGCGGCCAACGTCACGTACCCGGCGGCGAACCAGACGCGGTTCACGCTCTCGAGCACCGTCCATCACCTCGACTCGCTCGCCCTGAGCTACACGAAGCCCGGCTCGGGCGACGTGATCCAGGACTTCGCGACGCCGACCGGCAACGTGGCCGTGGACGGCTCGCTGACGAACGCCGCCATCACCAACAACACCACTGACGTTGCGCCGACCACCCCGGCCCTCGTCACGCCGGCCACCGCGCAGTACGTCAACACGCTCACGCCGACGCTCACGGCGACCTTCTCCGACCCGGACACGCAGGACAGCGGCAAGGTCACGTTCCAGGTCTGCTCGAACAACGACTGCTCGACCGTCCTCCAGACGCTCGACTCGACCTCGACGACCCTCGCGGTCGGGGCCGACGGCTCGGCGGCGTACTCGGGCGGCACGGCGCTCGTCGACGGCAGCACCTACTACTGGCGCGCCAAGAACGTCGACGCCGGCTCCGCCTCGTCCGCCTACGGCGCGATCCGCTCCTTCATCGTCGACACGACCGGCCCGACGAACGCCTTCTCGCTGACCGGCGTGAGCACCGTCGGGGGCCTCCCCGTCGCCTTCTATCCCGGCACGGGCTCGACGATCTTCTACAACGGCTCGCTCGGAACCGGCGCGAAGAGCTTCACGCTGCGCGCCGCGGCGACGGACGGCGGCTCGGGCGGCGCCTCGATCACGACCTCGAGCTTCGCCGGCGGCGGCTCGAACATGACCCACACGAACGGCACGTCCACGAGCCCGGGCACCGGCACGTTCGACGCCAACAGCTTCGGCTTCACGCCGAGCACGACGGGCAACCCGACGTTCGACGCACTGACCACGGACGCGGCCGGCAACACGAGCTCCACGACGAGCTTCACGATCCGGAACGACACGACGGCGCCTGCAAGCGGCGCGGTGTCGATCGGCGGCTTCTCCAGCTCGCTGAGCGTCTCGCCGAACGTCACCGCGCTGTACGCGGAAGCCGCGTCCGGCACCGCCTCGGGCCTCGAGGCCACCGGCGGCAACACGCTCGTCCGCACGCAGGCCTCGCCGTCGAGCGCGGGCGTCTGCCCGGCCGCCGGCTCGATCTCGGGCAACTCGACGACCGTTGCGGCGAACGTGACCTCGACGGGCACCGCGAGCGACACGGTCCCGACCGACGGCCTCTGCTACGCCTACACGCTTACCGGCACGGACAACGTCGGCAACACCGCGAGCGTCACCGCGGTCGTCCTCGTCGACACGACCGACCCGAGCGCACCCACCGGCTTCGCCTTCTCGGCGCCGACGAACGCCTACTACCCCGGCTCGGGCACGGTCGTCTACTTCCAGGGCGGCGCGGCGGGCGGCTTCACGGTCACCGCGAGCGGCTCGGCAGACGCGCAGTCCGACATCGCCGCGTACGCCTACCCCGGCCTCGGCACCGGCTGGTCGCACAGCGGCGGCGCCTACACGTTCAACGGCTCGGCGACGACGCAGAGCGGCTCGGTCACCGCGCAGAACAAGGCGGGCCTCACCGGCGCGGGCACGAGCTTCACCGCGCAGATCGACTCGGCCGCGCCCACCAGCTCGATCCAGTGCAACACGGCCGCCTGCTCGGCCGGCTGGTACACGGTCTCGCCCGTCTCGATCGCGATCGACGCGACCGACGGCGGCGCCGACGTCAAGCGGATCACCTACACCACCGACGGCAGCAACCCGACCTCCAGCGGCACCGCCACAACCGTCAACGCCGCGAGCGCGACCTTCAACGTCACCGCGCTCGGCACGACGACGATCAAGTGGATCGCCGAGGACAACGTCGGCAACGTCTCCACCGTCTCCACGCAGAACGTGAAGCTCGACACGAGCGCGCCGTCGGCGCCGACCGGCTTCGCCTTCTCCGCACTCGGCAGTGCGTACTACCCGGGCACCGGCTCCACCGTCTACTTCCAGGGCGCCGGCACGGGCGGCTTCACGATCGCCGCGAGCGGCTCCACGGACGCGCAGTCCGGCGTCGCCGGCTACACCTACCCGGCACTCGGCACCGGCTGGTCGAACGTCAACGGCGCCTACACCTTCGACGCGACGGCTGCGATGCAGACCGGCAACGTCACCGCACAGAACGGCGCCGGCCTCTCCGGCTCGAGCGCGAGCTTCACCGCGCAGGCCGACTCGGCCGCGCCCACCAGCTCGATCCAGTGCAACACAGCCGCCTGCTCGGCCGGCTGGTACACGACCTCGCCCGTCTCGATCGCGATCGGCGCGACCGACGGCGGCGCCGACGTCAAGCGGATCACCTACACCACCGACGGCAGCAACCCGACCTCCAGCGGCACCGCCACAACCGTCAACGCCGCAAGCGCGACCTTCGACGTCACCGCGCTCGGCACGACGACGATCAAGTGGATCGCCGAGGACAACGTCGGCAACGTCTCCACCGTCTCCACGCAGAACGTGAAGCTCGACACGAGCGCCCCGAGCGCCCCGACCCTCGCCTTCTCCAGCTTCAGCAGCGCCTACTACCCCGGCACCGGCTCCACCGTCTACTTCCAGGGCGCCGGCACGGGCGGCTTCACGATCGCCGCGAGCGGCTCCGCGGACGCACAGTCGAGCGTCGCCGGCTACACGTACCCGGGCCTCGGCACCGGCTGGTCGCACAGCGGCGGCGACTACTCCTTCGACGCCACGGCGGGCACCGACAGCGGCAACGCCACCGCACAGAACGGCGCGGGCCTCTCGAGCGCCGGCACGAGCTTCACCGCACAGATCGACTCGGCCGCGCCGACCAGCTCGATCCAGTGCAACACGGCCGCCTGCTCGGCCGGCTGGTACACGACCTCGCCCGTCTCGATCGCGATCGGCGCAACCGACGCCGGCGCCGACGTCAAGCGCATCAAGTACACGACCGACGGCAGCAACCCGGCCTCCAGCGGCACCGCGACGACCGTCAACGCCGCAACGGCGAGCTTCGACGTCACCGCCCTCGGCACGACGACGGTCAAGTGGGTCGCCGAGGACAACGTCGGCAACGTCTCCGGCGTCTCCACGCAGAACGTGAAGCTCGACACGACCGCCCCGTCGGCGCCGACAGGCTTCGGCTTCTCCGCGACGACGAACGCCTACTACCCGGGCACCGGCTCCACCGTCTTCTTCCAGGGCGCCGGCACGGGCGGCTTCACGATCGTCGCGAGCGGCTCCGCGGACGCACAGTCTGGCGTCTCGGGTTACACGTACCCGGGCCTCGGCACCGGCTGGTCGCACAGCGGCGGCGACTACACCTTCGACGGCACGGCGGGCACGGACAGCGGCAACGTCACCGCACAGAACGGCGCGGGCCTCTCGAGCGCCGGCACGAGCTTCACCGCACAGATCGACTCGGCCGCACCGGCCAGCTCGATCCAGTGCAACACGGCCGCCTGCTCGGCCGGCTGGTACACGGTCTCGCCCGTCTCGATCGCGATCGGCGCGACCGACGGCGGCGCCGACGTCAAGCGGATCACCTACACCACCGACGGCAGCAACCCGACCTCCAGCGGCACCGCGACGACCGTCAACGCCGCAAGCGCGACCTTCAACGTCGCCGCCCTCGGCACGACGACGATCAAGTGGGTCGCCGAGGACAACGTCGGCAACGTCTCCACCGTCTCCACGCAGAACGTGAAGCTCGACACGAGCGCCCCGAGCGCCCCGGGCCTCGCCTTCTCCGGCTTCAGCAGCGCCTACTACCCCGGCACCGGCACGACGGTCTACTTCGACAAGGGCCAGGCCGGCGGCTTCACCGTCGCGGGCAGCGGGTCGGCGGACGGTGAGTCGGGCATCGGCGGCTACACGTACGGCACGCTCGGCAGCGGCTGGTCGAATACGAACGGGGCGTACAGCTTCGACACCGGTGCGAACACGGACAGCGGCTCCGTCGCCGCGCAGAACGGCGCAGGCCTGACGGGCGCCGGCACGAGCTTCACCGCTCGTGGCGACGCGGCCGCGCCGACCAGCGCGATCACCTGCGGCGGCAGCTCGTGCGCGGCGGGCTGGACGAACGCCGTGCCGGTCGACATCGACATCACGGGCGACGACGGCGCCGGCTCGGGCGTCAAGCGCATCACGTACACCACCGACGGCAGCAACCCGACCTCCAGCGGCACCGCCACGACCGTCAACGCCGCCGTCGCGTCCTTCCAGCTCTCCTCGCCGCAGACGATCAAGTGGATCGCCGTCGACAACCTCGACCACGCGTCGTCGGTCCAGTCGCGCACGATCCAGGTCGACGGCACCGCCCCGTCGGCGCCGAGCACCCTCGTCTTCTCCGCCGCAACGCAGGCCTACTGGCCCGGCAGCGGCACGACGGTCTTCTTCAAGACCGGCGGCACGGGCGGCTTCACCGTCACCGCGAGCGGCGCGGCCGACGCCGAGTCCGGGATCGCCGGCTACACGTACCCGGCTCTGGGCGGCGGCGGCTGGTCGCACAACGGCGGCGACTACACATTCACGAGTGGGGTAGCAACCCAGTCCGGCTCGGTCTACGCAGAAAACAACGCGAGCCTGACGAGCGCGTCGGGCGCCGGCTTCACCGCCGAGGCCGACGGCACGGCGCCGACCAGCTCGATCCAGTGCAACACAGCCGCCTGCTCGGCCGGCTGGTACACGACCTCGCCCGTCTCGATCGCGATCGACGCGACCGACGGCGGCGCCGACGTCAAGCGGATCACCTACACCACCGACGGCAGCAACCCGACCTCCAGCGGCACCGCCACAACCGTCAACGCCGCAAGCGCGACCTTCGACGTCGCCGCCCTCGGCACGACGACGATCAAGTGGATCGCCGAGGACAACGTCGGCAACATCTCCACCGTCTCGACGCAGAACGTGAAGCTCGACACGAGCGCGCCCAACGCGCCGACCCTCGCCTTCTCGAGCTTCACCCATGCGTACTACTCGGGCAGCGGTGCCACCGTCTTCTTCCAGGGCGGCGGCACGGGCGGCTTCACCGTCGGCGCGAGCGGCTCGACCGACGCCGAGTCCGGCGTCGCCGCCTACGCGTACCCGTCGCTCGGCAGCGGCTGGTCGAACTCGGGCGGCGCCTACACGTTCTCGAGCGGCGCGGCCACGCAGAGCGGCTCGGTCACGGCGCAGAACGCCGCCGGCCTCTCGAGCCCCGGCACGGGCTTCACCGCCCAGGCCGACTCGAGCGCGCCGACGACCGCCGTCACCTGCAACGCCGCCGCGTGCTCGGCCGGCTGGTACGTCGCCTCCCCGGTCGCGGTCTCGATCACCACCGCAGGCGAGTCCGGCGCAGCCGGCGTCAAGCGGGTCGTCTATACGACCGACGGCAGCGACCCGGCGATCGACGGGAGCGACGTCGTGACTGCAGGGACCGAGGTCGCGGGCGCAAGCGCCGCCTTCGACGTCTCGGCCGAGGGCACGACGACGGTCAAGTGGATCGCGGAGGACAACGTCGGCAACATCACGGCGGTCGGCTCGAAGACGGTCAAGATCGACACGATCGCACCGGGCACGACGATCGGCGCCAAGCCGAGCGATCCGAGCTCGAGCGCCACCCCGACCTTCGGCTTCTCCTCCAACGAGGCGGGCGCCACCTTCGAGTGCTCCACCGACGGCGGCGCCTACGGCCTCTGCGTCACGCCGCTCATCCTGCCGACGCTCGGCCAGGGCGCGCACACGTTCGACGTCCGCGCGACCGACGTCGCGGGGAACACCGACGCGAGCCCGGCGACGTACGCCTGGATGGTCGACACCGTCCCGCCGGCCGCGAGCATGACCGACCCGGGCGCGCACGTCAGCGGCACGATCTCGCTCACCTCCACTTCGACCGACGTCGGCGGGACCGGAATCGCGAGCGTCACCTTCGAGTACCGCGACGCGGGCATCGGCTCCTGGACGCCGATCGGCACGCTGCCGTGGAACACGAAGCTCGGCGGCGACGCGGTCGCGGACGGCCTCTACGACGTCCACGTCGTGGCGCACGACAACGCCGGGAACATCGCCACCTCGACTCCGATCTCGAACCTCCGCGTCGACAACACCGCACCGGCCGTCAACATCACGAACCCGGTCTCGAGCGGCGGCCTCGCCGGAACGGTGACGCTCACCGCGTCGACGACCGACGCCGACCCGAGCCCGGCGACGGTCTGGCAGATCGCGCCGTACGGCACGACCACCTGGACGACCGTCCCGGCCACGTGGAACACGAAGACCGGCCCGGACGCGGTCGTCGACGGCCACTACGACGTCAAAGCGACGGCGACCGACTGGGCGAGCAACGTCGGCAGCGGCACGGCGACGGACGTCACGGTCGACAACCAGGCGCCGACCGTGTCGATGACCGTCCCGGCCGACGGCAGCTATGTCAACACCGCGTCGGCCGACCCGTTCACCGTCCACGCGACGGCCACCGACAACGGGACCGGCGTCCAGCAGGTCGCGTTCTCGAGTTGCACCACGGCCGACTGCACCGGCGGCACCGTCACGAGCATCGGCACCGACGCGACGGGCTCCGCCGGCACCTACGGCGCGGCGTGGACGGTGCCGGGGAACGGCAACTACTGGATCCGCGCGGTCGCGACCGACAACGTCGGCCACGCGAGCACCTCGATCAACGCCGTCACCGTCGACCGCGCGCTGCCGGACACGACCCTGCTGACGAAGCCGGGCGACCCGACGAACCTTGCGCACCCGGCCTTCACCTTCTCGGCGAGCGAGGCGGCCCAGAGCTTCGAGTGCAACCTCGACTCGAGCGGCTGGACGACCTGCGCCAGCCCGTACTCGCTGGCCTCGACGCCCGCCGACGGCCAGCACACGCTCGAGATCCGCGCCATCGACCTCGCCGGCAACGTCGACGCGTCTCCGGCGAGCTGGACGTGGCACGAGGATCGCACCGCCCCGACCGCGACGCTGACCGACCCGGCGGCCGCGAACGCGGCGCGCGCGATCCGCGGCACGGTCACGCTCGGCTCCGCGACGAACGACCCGACGACGAACAGCTACGCCTCGGGCGTCGACAACGCGACGCTGACCTATGAGTACTCGAGCGACGGGACGACCTGGGCGGCGATCTCCAACCCGGCGGCCTGGGACACGACGCAGGTCACCGACGGCGTCTATCAGATGCACGTCCTGATCACCGACCACGCCGGCAACGCCACGACGTCGGCCACGGTCGGCAGCGTGAAGATCGACAACACGCGGCCCGTCACGGCGCAGGACGACCCGGGCCAGTACCTGCGCGCCACGATCGCGCTCAGCGGCACCGCGGCCGATCCGAACGACCCGCAGGGCATCGCGGGCTCGGGTGTCGACCACGTCGACTTCCAGGTCTCCCCCGCCGGCCAGGGAACGTGGACGACGGTCGGCACGGATACGTCCGACCCCTACGCCGCGAGCTTCGACACGACGAGCCTCGCCGACGGCCACTACGACTTCCGCACCGTCGCCTACGACGTCGCCGGCAACCAGACGAACGCGACCTCGGTCGACAACCGGCTCGTCGACAACACGGCGCCGGTCGCCCAGATCGTCGACCCGGGCGCGAACCTCCACGCGACGGTCAACCTCGCGACGAACCCGGCCGGGACGACCGATCCGGGCGGCGCGAACGCCTCCGGCATCGTGGCGACGACGTACGAGATCTCGCCCGCCGGCGCCGGCACCTGGACGGCCGTGTCCGCGAGCTGGAACACGACCGGCGTCACCGACGGGCTCTACGACATCCGCGTAACCGTGACCGACGCAGCCGGCAACGTCAGCAGCCCGAGCGTCGCCGGCTCGCGGCGGGTCGACAACACGAAGCCCGTCACCACCGCCTCGGGCGTCCCCTCCGGGTTCGCTTCGACAGACGTCACGGTGACCCTCAACTCGACCGACGCGGGCTCCGGCGTCAACGACACGCTCTACCAGGTCGACGGCGGCGCGGTTCAGCACGGCACGACCGTCCTGATCCCGGCCCCGTCGAACGGCTCGAACGACGGCACGCACACGATCACGTTCCAGTCCGTCGACGCTGCCGGGAACATCGAGAACCAGAAGTCCGCGTCGGTGCAGATCGATGCGACACCGCCGGCCTGCCCGACCTGCTCGGCCGCCGACTACCTCTCCGGCACCGTCTCGCTGACGGCGACCCCGAGCGACAGCGGCGCCGGCATCGCGTCGGTCGCGTTCCAGTACTCCGCGGACGGCACCACCTGGACGACGATCGGTACCGACAGCACCGGCGCCGGCGGCGTGTACTCGACTCCCTGGGACACGACGACGGCGGGCGACGGCGCCTGGCACCTGCGCGCGCGGATCACCGATGCGGCGACCAACGTCTCCACGATCGACCTGCACTCGGGCGGCGCGGGCGTGGTCGTCGTCGACAACACCGCCCCGACCGCCTCCGTCGGCGCGCCGACGAGCGGCTCCTTCGTCAGCGGCAACTCGATCACGATCTCGGCCAGTGCGGGCGACGCGAACCCTCTCACCTACGCGTTCCTGGTCGACGGTGGCGTGATCGCGAGCGGCAGCTCTGCGACCGTCAACTGGGACTCGACGAGCCACGCCGACGGCCCCGTCCAGCTGAAGGTGCGCGCCACCGACCCGGCCGGCAACTCGACGACCTCGGCCACCGTCACGGTCACGGCCGACAACCACGCGCCGTCGCCGAGCGTGAACGATCCCGGCGCAGCGATCTCGGGCACCCCGACCATCTCCGTCTCGAGCGACGCCGACACGGCGACGGTCGAGCTCCAGCAGCGCGCCCAGGGCGCCGCGAGCTGGATCTCGATCGCCACCGTCGGGCCGCCCTTCCAGACGCCGTTCGCCACCGGCGGCCTCACCGACGGCACCTACGAGCTCCGCGCGATCGCGACCGACCAGGCGGGTCACACGGGCACGAGCGCGACGCGCACCGTCCTCGTCGACAACACGCTCCCGACCGGCTCGCTGACCCTGCCGCTCGCCGGACACACGATCGGCGGCCCGAGCTCGCAGCTGCACGCGAGCGCCGGCGACACCGGCTCGGGCGTCCAGCGCGTCGAGTTCCAGTACACGCTCCACGGCACGAACAGCTGGACGTCGATCGCGACGGTGACGAGCTCGCCGTACAACACGACGTGGAACGCCTCCGTGATTCCGACGAACGACTACGACATCCGGCTCCTGATCACGGACAAGGCCGGCAACGTACGGACGACGACGGCCACGGTCGTCCACGTCGACTCGACCGCTCCGAGCGTGACGTTCGACGATCCGGGCGCGAATCTCTCCGGCACCGTCGCGCTGACCGCGACGACGGCCGGGCCTGACGCAGTCAGCGTCTCGTTCGAGGAGAGCCCGGCCGGCGCCAACACGTGGCAGACGATCTCGACCGACAACGCGTCGCCGTGGAGCGCGTCCTTCAACACGACGAGCGTCGGCGACGGCCTCTACGACATCCGCGCGAAGGCCGTGGACGCCCTCGGCAACGTCGGCACGTCCGTCCGCACCAGCATCCGGATCGACAACACCGCCCCGAGCGTCGCGGCCGCGAGCCCGACAGACCACGCCGTCGTCGCATCGGCGAGCTCGATGACTCTCGACGCGAGCGAAGTCGTCACGCTCACCGCCGTCACCCTCGACGGCCTCGCAACCGTTGCGCCGACGATCACCGGCACGCACATCGACTTCGCGACCGGCGTGCTCTCCGAAGGCGCACACACGCTCGGAGCGACGCTCAACGACCTGGCGGGGAAGACCACGCTCGTCCAGCTCCACTTCACCGTCTACACGCCGGGCAGCGGCGTAGTGCCGCCGGTCGAGGGCAATACGGCGCTCGCGAGCCCGACGACGATCACCGCCCCCGACGGCACGTACTCCGTGACGATGCCTGCGAACGCCTGGCCTGCCGGCGCCAACCCGAGCAGCTGGCTCATCGTGCGGCTCGAGCCCACGAACCCCACGGCGATCCCGTCGAGCTCCTTCCTGCTGGAGTCCGTGGTCGAGATCATCGCGCGCTGGGCCGACGGCTCCGGCCAGCTTCACACCTTCAGCGCGCCGGTCGGCATCGCGTTCTTCAACCTGCGCGCCCGCCTCGTCCCGACCACGGTCGACAACGGCGCGTGGCGGATGATCCGGCACGTCCCGACGGACGGACAGCTGCCGTCCGGCTGGGCCGACGGCTACTACCGCGCGGGGAGCACCGTCCATGTGCTCACACGTCACCTCTCGATCTTCGGCATGACCGAGGACCAGACGCCGCCGGCCACACCGACCAACCTGAACGGCACCGTCAACGACGGCCACCTGAGGCTGCGCTGGGATCCCGGTGCAGTCAACGTGAACCCGGTCGCCGGCTTCGTGCTCTTCGTCGACGGCCAGCCCTACCGGACGTACGGCGCCGGCGAGTACGACGTCGACCTGGGCCCCTTCAATGCCTCCGACGCGCGCTCCTTCTCGATCGCCGAGACCGACAGCGCCGGTAAGTCGAGCGCCCAGAGCACGGCGATCAAGGTCGTGCCCCAGGTCACGGGACTGTCGCTCGAGGACGCCCGCACCGCGCTGACCGCCATGGGCTTCGGCGTCGGTGACATCGTCGTCGTCGACTCGCAGGCTCCGGCCGGCACGGTCGTCGGCCCGACGAACCCCGTCACCGCCCCGGTCGGCTCCGTCCTGCCGCTCCAGGTCTCGGCCGGCCCGGGTCAGGCCGCGACGAAGTTCGTCTTCGCCGTCGTCGGCACGAAGCGCCTCGTGCTCGCGCAGCGCAGGTTCATCGGCGTCCACCTCTCCTCTACCCGCGCGACGACGCTCAGCGCAACGCTCGTCGACGGCCGAGGCCGCCGTATCTACACGTGGCACGTGAAGGCGAGGGCCGGCGTCTCGATCGTGAAGCTCACGCTTCCGAGGTCGGTGAAGGAGCCGGGCCGCTACGTGCTTCTGTGGACTGCCACGTCCGGCGGTGACGTCATCCGGAAGTCGATGGTCGTGCAGATCGTGCGCTCCGCGAAGATCGCAGCCGCCGAAGCTCGCAAGAGCAAGACGAAGGACGTCGTGCTCGCCGGAACGGGCCTGCCGACGCAGCTGCCCGAGGAGCCCACGCAGCCGGGCGCGCGGCTCGTCGCCTCGACCGGCGATTCGGCCTTCGAGCTCGCCGGCGACCCGAAGCGCAACGTCCAGGTGATCATCGTCGACGCCGACCAGTACCCCCTGAGCCTCGTCTCCGATCTCCACACCGTCTTCCCGATGGTGAGGCTCATCGTGCTCACGGACGATCCGAAGAAGCTGGCGCGCGCGATCGCCGCGGGCGCCACGATCGCTCTGCCGAAGCGGACGCCGACCGTGAAGCTCGTCAAGGTCGTCGCCGCCCTCACGGGACCGGCGCTGGCTCCGGCGTCGAAGCGCTAGCGGTCCGCAGGCCTACGCGTCGCGGGTGGCGCCGGGCCGCCAGAGCGGCTCGTCGCGACCCTTCAGGGCGTTCGCCGCGCGCGCGAGGATGAACAGCAGGTCGGAGACCCGGTTCAGGTAGACGAGCGCGAGCGGGTTCACGTCGTGCGCGCCTGCGGCGGTGAGCGCTGCGAGCTCGGCCCGGCGGCTGACCGCCCGCCCGACGTGCAGGCGCGCGGCGGCGTCCGTCCCGCCCGGCAGGACGAAGCTCTTGAGCTCCGGCAGCAGCTCGTTGTGCTCGTCGCAGAGGCGCTCGAGCCCGTCGATCATCGGCTGCGTGACGCGGAGGCGCTCGCCGGAGCCGGCGAAGGGAACGGAGAGGTCGGCTCCGACGTCGAACAGCTCGTTCTGGAGCCGCACGAGCGGGGGCCGCAACGCGTCCGGAAGGTCGGCCGCGGCGAGCGCGAGGCCGAGCTGGGAGTTCAGCTCGTCGACGACGCCGTAGGCGACGATCCGCAGGTCGAGCTTCGGCGCCCGCGAGCCGTCGCCGAGGCTCGTCTCGCCGCGGTCGCCGCCCCGCGTGTAGATCGTGGTCAGGCGGACCGGTTCGTTGCGCTCGCGTGGCACGCTCGTACAGTACGTGCATGATCCGACGGGCCACGCCGGAGGACGTTCCCGCGATCGCCGAGCTGTTCGAGCGCTCGTTCGCGACCTTGACGTTCCTGCCGATGCTGCACACATGTGCGGAGCACCTGGTGTTCTTCGGCGGGCTGGTGGAGAAAGAGGAGGGCTGGGTGTACGAGGACGCGGGAGCGCTGCAGGGCTTCACCGTGATCTCCGACGACATGCTCGACCACCTCTATGTCGAGCCGGATGCGTTCGGCACAGGCGTCGGGGCGGCGCTGTTCGAGCACGCGACGAGCCGCCGCCCCGCCGGCTTCACGTTCTGGGTCTTCCAGCAGAACGCCCGTGCGCGCCGCTTCTACGAGCGTCACGGCTGCGTCTCGATCGAGTTCACCGACGGCGCGCGCAACGAGGAGCGAACGCCGGACGTCCTCTACGAGTGGCGCCCGCCTTCGTAGCCGGGCCTCGTCGCGGAGCCGAACTTGTTCGGCGAGAGCAGTGAGACGCCGACCGGCAGCGGAGCAGAAGGGGGCCCACGGGGGAAACTGGTTTCCCCCGTGAAGCGAGCGGAGCTAAGCGTCGGCGAGCGTGTGCTCCACGAGGCCGAGGATCTCGCGCGCGATCACGAGCCGCTGGATCTCGCTGGTGCCCTCGTAGATCTCGGTGACCTTTGCATCGCGGTAGTAGCGCTCGACGGGGAACTCCTTCGTGTAGCCGTAGCCGCCGAGGATCTGGATCGCCTCGCCGGTCTGGCGCCGGGCCGTCCCCGACGCGAAGAGCTTCGCCTTGGCGCCCGCCTCGGCGTGCGGCTTGCCCTTCTCCTTCAGCCACGCCGCCCGGTAGACGAGCAGGCGCGCCGCGTCGATCTCCGTCGACATGTCGGCGAGCTTCTGCTGGATCGCCTGGAACTCGGCGATCGCCCTGCCGAACGCGTGACGCTCCTTCGCGTACTCGCGCGCGACGTCGTACGCGGCCTGGGCGATGCCGACGGCCTGCGCCGCGATCCCGATGCGGCCGCCGTCGAGCGTGCCCATGGCGACGTGGAAGCCCTTGCCCTCCTCGTGCAGCAGCCGGTCGCGCCCGACGAGCGCTCCCTCCACGACGATGTCGTTCGTCGCCGACGAGTTGAGCCCGAGCTTCTCCTCGTCGCGCGTGACGCGCACGTGCTCGGCGTCGAGGACGAAGGCGCTGACGCCGCGCGCGCCCGCCCGCGCCTGGTCGGTGCGCGCGAAGAGCAGGAAGGTGCCGGCGTAGCGGCCGTTCGTGATCCACTGCTTCGCGCCGGTGATCCGCCAGCCGTCGCCTTCCGGGTCGGCGCGCGTGCGCAGCGCACCGGCGTCGGAGCCGGCCTCCGCCTCGGTCAGCGCGAACGCGCCGAGCTGCTCGCCGCGGGCGAGCGGCGGCACGAAGCGCGCCCGCTGCTCCTCCGTTCCGTAGGCGAGGAGCGGGAGCGTCGCCGCGCTCGTGTGCACCGCCACCGTGACGCCCACGCCCGCGTCGCCGCGCGAGAGCTCCTCGAGCACGAGGATGTACGAGAGGAAGCCGGCGCCGGCGCCCCCGTACTCCTCCGGGATGCACACGCCCATCAGGCCGAGCTCTGCGAGCTTCGTGAAGACCTCCCGCGGGAACCGGCGCTCGCGGTCCCAGCCGGCGGCGTGCGGCTCGATCTCCTGCCGGGTGAACTCGCGCGTCAGCCCCTGGATCTCCTTCTGCTCCCGGGACAGCTCGAAGTCCACGCGCCGACTATAGACCGGGTGGGCTGAACGCCCTTCTGGGCTAGCCGTACGCGTAGAAGCCGCGGCCGGACTTCCGCCCCAGCCGGCCCGCCTGGACGTACCGGCGCAGGAGCGGGCAGGGGGCGTACTTCGGGTTCCCGAGCCCCTCGTGGAGCACCTCCATGATCGCCACGCAGGTGTCGAGGCCGATCAGGTCGGCCAGCGCAAGGGGGCCCATCGGATGCGCGAAGCCGAGCTTTGCGATCGTGTCGATCGCCTCCGGCTCCGCGACGCCCTCGAGCACCGCATAGGCGGCCTCGTTGATGAACGGCATCAGGATCCGGTTGGAGACGAAGCCGGGCATGTCCCGCGCCTGCGCCGGCGTCTTGCCCAGGTCGGTCGCAAGCGCCGAGATCGCGTCCGCGGTCTCGGCGGAGGTGTCGAGCCCGCGGATCACCTCGACGAGCTTCAGCACCGGCACCGGATTGAAGAAGTGCATGCCGATCACGCGGTCGGGCCGCGACGTCGCGGCGGCGAGCAGCGTGATCGGGATCGACGAGGTGTTCGACGCGAGCACCGACGCCGCGGGGAACATCGCATCCGCGCGCGCGAAGACGTCGCGCTTCACGTCGGCATCCTCGACGACGGCCTCGATCATCAGGTCGGCCGGGACGAGGTCGGCCGCGGGCTCGATCCGCGCGAGCACCTCGTCCGGATCTGCTCCCCCCTTCTCCGCGAGCTTCGCGAGGCTCTTCCCGATCGCGGCGAGCCCGCGCTCGACGGCGCCGGGCGCCGCGTCGTGCAGCGAGACGCGGCGACCCGACGCGGCGACGACCTGCGCGATGCCGGCGCCCATCTGGCCGGCGCCGACGACGAGGACGTGCTCGAAATCCACGACGACCTAGACCTCGATGAGGAGGGCGTCGCCCTGCCCGCCGCCGCTGCAGATTGCGGCGAGACCGAGCCCGCCGCCGCTGCGGCGCAGCTCGTGGATCATCGTGCCGAGTATGCGCCCGCCGCTCGCGCCGATCGGGTGGCCGAGCGCGACGGCGCCGCCGTTCACGTTGACCGTCTCGGGATCGGCGTCGAGCAGCTTGGTCGAATGGAGAGCCACCGACGCGAAGGCCTCGTTCAGCTCGACGCGCTTCACGTCGCGGATCGTCCGGCCGGCCTTCTCGAGCGCGATCGCACCGGCCCTCGCCGGAGCGCGCGCGAGGTAGGCGAACTCGTCTGCGACGTACCCCTGCGAGAGCACCGTGGCGAGCGGCTCGAGCCCGTGGCGTTTCGCGTACTCCTCCGAGCAGACGACGACGCACGACGCGCCGTCGTTCACACCCGGGGCGTTCCCCGCGGTGGTCGTGCCTTCCGGGTCGAACACGGGCTTCAGCGCCGCCAGGCGTTCGTACGTGCTGTCGCGGCGCACGCTCTCGTCGGCCGCGAGCTCGCCGACGGGGACGATCTCGTCGTCGAAGCGTCCCGCGTCCTGTGCGGCCGCCGCGCGCTCGTGCGAGCGGAGCGCCCAGCGGTCCTGGTCCTCGCGCGCGATCCCCAGCTCCCGGGCGACGAACGACGCCTGCTCCACCATGTGCCGCCGGTCGAACGACGACGTGAGCCCGTCGTGCGTCATCAGGTCGATCAGCGTCCCGTCGCCGAGGCGATAGCCGAAGCGGGCCTGCGCGAGGATGTACGGCGCGTTCGACATCGACTCCATGCCGCCCGTCACGACGAGCTCGGCGTCCCCGGCGCGGATCATCGAGTCGGCGATCTCGACCGCGCGGATCGACGACGCGCACACCTTGTTGATCGTGTCGGCGGGCACCTCGATCGGGAGCCCTGCGCCCACGGCCGCCTGCCGCGCAGGCGCCTGTCCGGCGCCGCCCTGTAGCACCTGGCCCATGATCACGTAGTCGACGTCGCCGCTCTCGACGCCGGCGCGCTCGAGGCCGGCGCGGATCGCGATCGCGCCGAGCTCGGTCGCCTGGATGTCCTTGAGGCCCCCGCCGAACCGCCCGAAGGGCGTGCGCACGGCGGCGACGATGACTGAGCGGCCCACCCGAGCAGGGTAGCTCGCCCGCTCAGCGCGAGAAGGAGATACCGGGCTCGAGCCGGCGGGCAAACGCGACGAGCAGCCGCACGACCGCCTCGACGTCGTCGAGCTGCACGGTCTCGACCGGCGTGTGCATGTAGCGGAGCGGGATCGAGACGACGCCGGTCGGCACGCCCACGCGGCTGAGGTAGATGGCGTCCGCGTCGGTGTGCGTGTGGCCGCGCGAGACCTCGACCGAGCACGGGATCTCCTCTCGCTCCGCCGTCTCGTAGAGGAGATCGAAGACTCCGGGGTGCATCGACGGCCCTCGCATCAGCGCGGGTCCGCCGCCCAGCTTGTGCTCGCCCTCCTCCTCGGCGTCGCCGCCGCGAACGTCGGTCGCGTACGTCACGTCGACGGCGATCGCCACTGCGGGCTGGAGCTCGAAAGCCGCCGCCCGCGCGCCGGCGAAGTCGCCCACCTCCTCCTGGACGACGGCGAGCCCGGCGACGTCGCCCGGCGTCCCGCCGCCGGCGGCGACGCGGCGGACGACCTCGAGCGCGACGTACGAGCCGAGCCTGTTGTCGAGCGAGCGCGACGCGAGCCGGTTGTTCCGCAGCTCGAGCGGCTCGCCGGCGACGACGGCGGCGTCTCCGGGGCGCACGAGCGAGCGCGCCTCCGCCCCGTCACGCGCGCCGATGTCGAGGTAGAGATCGTCGAAGCCGACCGGCTTGCGGTCCTCGCCGGGCTTCCGCTTCTGCTTGCGCGGGCCGACGACGGCCGGCAGCCGTCCGTCGCGCGTCAGGATCTCGACGCGCTGGCCGAGGAGGACGTGCGGGTCGAAGCCGCCGAGCTGGCGGACGGCGAGAAGCCCGTCGTCGCCGGCGTGCGTGACGACGAGCCCGATCTCGTCGACGTGACCGACGACGGCGAGGAGCGGCCCGCCCGCCGTGCCGGGGACGCGCACCCACGACGAGCCGAGCACGTCGGTGTGCACCTCGCCGAAGGCGGCGGCCTCCTCGCGCCACACGGCGGCGGCGAGCTCCTCCTGTCCGGACGGCCCGGGAGCCGTGAGCAGTCGCCGCAGACTGTCGGGGACCGCCACGGCGCGGACTCTAGCGTGGCTCGTGCGGTCTACGGTTGACGACCGCGCAGGCCGGCCGTACTCTGAGGGGCGATGACTCGCATCTCCCGCAACCGGTGGGCCTGGCGCAGCGAGCGTGGCGGGAGCCTGCGTTGAGTTGACGCACAACCCCCGCTTTCGCTCGACTCGGCTCCCCAGGGAGCCCTTTTTGTATCCATGACAGCAACCGCAGACATCGCCACCGATCTTCTCACCCCGCTCGGGGCATACCTTCGGCTGCGCGGGCGCGAGGGCACCCGGGGAGCGTTCCTGCTCGAGTCGGTGGAGCGCGGGCGCCTCGGCCGTTACTCGTTCGTGGGTTGCGGCTCGCGCCTCGTGAGCTTCGCGGAGGCGGAGGCGCTCGGCAAGCCGGTCGTCGGCTACCTCGGCTACGACGTCGTCACCGAGCTCGAGCCGACCGTGCCGCTGCCGGACGACGGCCCGGGCCTGCCGGTGAGCCTCTTCGTCGTGCCCGAGGTGCTCGTTCGCTTCGATCACGCCCGCGGCGTCGCCCAGGCCGTCCTCGGCGACGCCGGGGAGGTCGCCGAGGTGCTCGCGGCGCCGCAGCCGGAGCTGCCACGCGGCACCGGAACGCCGGGACCGCTGCGCCGCTATCCCGAGCGCGCCGTGCACCTGGCCCGCATCGAGCGGGCGAAGGCGCACATTCGCGAGGGCGACGTCTTCCAGGTCGTGATCGCCCAGCGCGCCGAGCGCCCCACGTCCGCATGCGCGTTCGAGCTCTACCGTGCGCTCCGGCGCGTCAACCCCTCTCCGTACCTCTTCCTGCTCGAGCTCGACGACATCGCGCTCGTCGGCAGCTCGCCCGAGACGGTGGTGAAGTGCGAAGGCTCGCGCGCCGAGCTCAACCCCATCGCGGGCACGATCGCGCCGGGCGAGGGCGACGCCGAAGCGCTGCTCTCCTCGGAGAAGGATCGCGCGGAGCACGTGATGCTGGTCGACCTCGGCCGCAACGACCTCTCGCGGGTGTGCGTACCGGGGACGGTGCGCGTCGAGCGCTTCATGGAGGCCGAGCGCTACTCGCACGTCACGCATCTCGTGTCGGAGGTCGTCGGCGAGCTGCGCGAGGGCTGCAGCCCGTTCGAGCTGCTGCGGGCGTGCTTCCCGGCGGGGACCGTGTCCGGTGCGCCGAAGGTGCGTGCGATGCAGATCATTTCCGAGATCGAGGACCACCGCCGCGGCATCTACGCCGGTGCGGTCGGCTACGTGTTCCCGCAGCAACGCGCGCTCGACACGTGCATTGCGATCCGCACGCTCGTCCTGCGCGACGGTGTCGCGTACCTCCAGGCCGGCGGCGGCATCACCTCCGACTCCGATCCGGAGGCAGAGCACCAGGAATGTCTGAACAAGCTCGGCGCCCTCGAGGTCGCGATCGAGCTCGCGGAGCAGGAGCAGCGGCGATGATCCTGCTGATCGACAACTACGACTCGTTCACGTACAACCTCGCGCACCTGTTCGGCGCGCTGGGAGTCGAGGTGAAGGTGGTGCGCAACGACGAGATCGACGTCGCCGGGGCCGAGTGGCTCGCGCCGTCGCACCTCGTCGTCTCACCCGGCCCCGGCCGTCCTGCGGATGCCGGCATCTCCGTCGACATCGTCCGCAGGCTCGGCCCCACGACCCCGACGCTCGGCGTCTGCCTCGGGCACCAGGCGATCGTCGAGGCGTTCGGCGGCGAGGTGGGCTACGCGAAAGAGCTGCTGCACGGCAAGGCACGCCCCGTCCAGCACGACGGAACGGGCCTCTTCACCGATCTGCCGGAGCCCTTCGACGCGGGGCGGTACCACTCGCTCGCCGCCACGCGCCTGCCCCACATCCTGGAGCCCACCGCGTATGCCGAGGACGGCGAGGTGATGGCCGTGCGCCATCGCACGATGCCGATCGTCGGCGTGCAGTTCCACCCGGAGTCCGTGCTGACGCCCGACGGGCCGACCATCGCCCGAAATTTCCTTGAAGGCCTGTTGTGATCAGGCGGGCGCTCGCGCAGCTGCTCGATCGCCGCGACCTCTCGCGGGAGGATGCGCGCGAGTCGATGAACACGATCATGCGCGGCGACGCGACGCAGGCGCAGATCGCCGGCTTCCTCATCGCGCTACGGGCGAAGGGCGAGACGGCGGACGAGATCGCCGGCTGCGCCGAGGCGATGCGCGAGCACGTGCTCGTGGTGCGGCCGCAGCGCGAGGACCTCGTCGACACCGCCGGCACCGGAGGCGACGGGATGCGCACGCTCAACATCTCCACCGCCGCGGCGCTCGTAGCGGCGGCGGCAGGCGCCGGCGTCGCGAAGCACGGCAACCGCGCGGTGTCGTCCGCCTCCGGCTCGGCGGACGTGCTGGAGGCGCTCGGCTTTCACCTCGACCTCGGGCCCGAGCGGGTCGCGCGCTCGATCGACGAGCTCGGCTTCGGCTTCCTCTTCGCGCCGACGCACCATCCTGCGATGCGGCACGCCGCGCCGGTTCGCCGGGAGCTCGCAACGCGAACGGTGTTCAACGTCCTCGGCCCGCTGACGAATCCCGCCGGTGCGCGGGCACAGGTCGTCGGCGTCTACTCGCCCGAGCTCGTGCGCACGATCGCCGACGTGCTCCTCCAGCTCGGCGCGCGGCGCGCCTTCGTCGTGCACGGCGCGGGCGGCATCGACGAGCTGTCGCCGGTCGGCCCGAACCTCGTCTGCGAGGTCGTCGACGGCGCCGTGCGCGAGCGGACGATCGACCCGGAGGAGCTCGGCGTCGAGCTCTGCGCCGTCGAGGAGCTCGCGGGCGGCTCGCCGCAGGAGAACGCCGAGGCGATCCGGCGGGTGTTCGAGGGAGAGCGCGGCGGGAAGCGCGAGGCGATCCTCCTGAACGCGGCGGGCGCGATCGCCGCGGGCGGGCACGCGGACGACCTGCGCGAGGGAATCGCCCTGGCGCGCGAGGCGCTCGACTCGGGCGCGGCAGCGGCACGGCTCGACGAGCTCGTCGCGTTCTCGCAGCGGGAGGTGCCGGCGTGAGGTTCGCGGCCGCGCTCGCGCAGCCGGGCCTGCGCGCGATCGCCGAGGTGAAGCGTCGCTCGCCGTCGATGGGCGACCTCCGTCCCGACGCGGACCCGGCGCAGCTCGCCGCGCAGTTCGCAGCCGCAGGCGCGGCGGCGATCTCCGTGCTCGTCGACGAGCGCTTCGCCGGGACGGTCGACGATCTCCGTGCCGCGCGGGCGGCGACGGACACGCCGCTGATCGGCAAGGGCTTCTTCTCGACGGAGGAACAGCTGCTCGAGCTGCGCGACGCGGGCGCCGATGCGGTGCTCCTGATCCTGCGCGACCTCGACGACGCAACGACCGCGCGGCTGCTCGCGTACGCCGGCGCCCTCGGGATGGACGCGCTCGTCGAGGCGCATACGCGCGAAGAGCTCGAACGCGCCTTGGCTCTCCAAGCGCCGATCGTGGGCGTGAACGCGCGTGATCTCGAGACGTTCAAGATCGACCGGAGCACGCAGCTCGACCTCGTCGCCCGCGCAGCGGGCGACCGGCTCGTGATCGCCGAGAGCGGCGTCCACACGCGCGCACAGGGTGCGGCCGCCGAGCTGGCGGGCGCCGACGCGATCCTCGTCGGCTCGTCGCTCATGCAGGCTCCCGACCCGGGCGCGAAGCTGCGCGAGCTGCTGTCGCGGCCGCTCGTGAAGGTTTGCGGGCTGACGCGGCAGGAGGACGTCGACGCCGCGGTCGAGGCGGGCGCCGACCTGCTCGGCTTCATCCTCGCGCAGGAGACGCCGCGCCGCGCGCCCGCCGTGCTCGACGTGCCGGAGACGGCGCTCTCCGTCGCCGTCTTCGTCGAGGACGTGCACGAGACGGGAGCCGACCTGGTGCAGCTGCACCGCCGCGAGAACGGGCACCGCTCCCGCCAGGCCGCGCTGCTGCGCGACGGCGAGGAGGTCGCGCGCGTGCTCGACCAGCCCTGGCAGGGCCGCGACCCGGTGCACTGGCAGACGGCCGCCGGAGCCGAGGGCCGCGTGGTGCTCGCAGGCGGGCTCGGCCCGGACAACGTCCGCGCTGCAATCGACGCCGTCCGGCCCTGGGCGGTCGACGCGTCGTCGTCGCTCGAGACCGAGCCGGGAGTCAAGGACCATGCGCGCGTACGCGCCTACATCGAGGAGGCACGAGGATGACCACCAGCCTGTTCGGCGCCTACGGCGGCCGCTACGTTCCCGAGACGCTGATCCCGGCGCTCGACGAGCTCGAGCGCGGGTGGCGCGACGCGCTCGCAGACGACACCTTCCATGCCGAGCTGCACGCCTTGCTGACCTCGTATGCGGGGCGCCCCACTCCGCTGACGCTCAGCGAGCGCTTCGCGCCGGGCAAGCGGATCTACCTCAAGCGCGAGGACCTGCTGCACACGGGCGCCCACAAGCTGAACAACGCGCTCGGGCAGGTCGTGCTCGCGCAACGACTCGGCAAGCGTCGAATCGTCGCCGAGACGGGCGCCGGGCAGCACGGCGTCGCGACCGCCACGGTGTGCGCGAAGTTCGGGCTCGAGTGCGTCGTCTACATGGGCGAGGAGGACATGCGCCGCCAGCGTCCGAACGTCGAGCGCATGGGCCTGCTCGGCGCAGAGGTCCGCCCCGTCGACTTCGGCACGAAGACGCTGAAGGAGGCGACGAGCGAGGCGATCCGCGACTGGATCACGAACGTCGAGACGACGCACTACCTGATCGGCTCGTGCGTCGGCCCCGCTCCGTACCCGGAGCTCGTCGCCGAGCTCCAATCGGTGATCGGGAGGGAGGCGCGCGAGCAGCACCTCGCGGCCGAAGGGCGCCTGCCGGAAGCGGTGATCGCCGCCGTCGGCGGCGGCTCGAACGCGATCGGCATCTTCCACGGCTTCCTCGACGACGCCGACGTCCGGCTCGTCGGCGTCGAGGCGGCCGGCGCCGCGTCGCTCGGCGCGGGCCGCACCGGCGTCCTGCACGGCGCCCGCTCCTCGGTGCTCGCCGACGAGGACGGGCAGATCGCCGACGCGCACTCCATCTCGGCCGGCCTCGACTACCCGGGCGTCGGCCCCGAGCATGCGTTCCTGCGCGACTCGGGGCGCGCGACGTACGTCGGAGCGACCGACGAGGAGGCGCTGCGAGCGTTCCGCGACCTCGCCCGCACCGAGGGGATCATCCCGGCGCTCGAGCCTGCGCACGCCCTCGCACGGGCACGCGAGCTCGACGCGGACCTGATCCTCGTCTGTCTCTCGGGCCGCGGCGACAAGGACCTCGCCGAGGCGCTCATCGGACTGGAGAAGCTCGCATGAAGAAGCTCGTGATCTACCTGATGGCGGAGCCCGAGACACCGGAGCTCGCCCGGGCCGCGGTCGAGGGCGGCGCGGACATCGTCGAGCTCGGCTTCCCGTTCTCGGACCCGCTCGCGGACGGGCCCGTGATCCGCCGCGCCGCGGAACGCGCGCTCTCCCGGGGGATGCGCACGCGCGCGTGCCTCGACGTGCTCCGGCAGACGCACGAGCTCGTGCCCGGCACGCCGCTCGTCCCGATGACGTACTCCTCGCTGCTCGAGGCGTACGGGTGGGAGCGCTTCGCCGACGACGTGCAGGCCGCCGGCGGCGCGAGCATGATCGTCGCCGACCTGCCGGCGGACGAACGGCCGGAGCTGCGACGCGTGCAGCTCGTCGCCCCGACGTCCACCGACGAGCGCATCGCTCTCGCGGGCGCCAGAACCGACGGCTGGCTCTACCTCGTCACGGTGACCGGCACGACCGGCGCACGCGGCGAGGTCTCCTCCGCCCTGCCGAGCCTCGTCGAGCGTGCGCGGCGGCTCGTCGGCGTCCCGCTCTACGCCGGCTTCGGCATCTCGACGCCCGAGCAGGCGCGCTCGGTCGCCGTGCTCGCCGACGGGATCGTCGTCGGCTCGCGCGCGCTCCAGGTCGCGGAGGAAGGCCCGGCTGCACTGCGGGAGTACGTCGCGTCCCTCCGCGCCGCGCTCGACACCGACGCCGTCGCTTAGCGCTCGGCGCCGTACCGCTCGGCGGAGACCGGCGGCATCATCACCGACGGGCTCGCGGGCGGAGCCTCGGCGAGACGCGAAACCGGCGTCGGCACGGCTGTGAGCGGCGGAGCGCCGACGGGCCACTCGGGAGCCGAGGCGGCAGAGACAGGAGGCATCGACGCGGCAGGCTCGGGCTGCGACGCGGGTGCAGAGAGCGGAGGCATCGTCGGGGGAACGGCCGGCAGGACGGGCTCGGCCGGGGGCGGCGTCGCCGCGGCAGGGGGCGCGGCCGCGGCCGGCGCAGGCGCGGGCGGCAGGGGCGCCGGAGCGGGGGCGGCCGGTACGGCTGCGAGCGGAGCCGGCGCCGGGGCGACGGGAATCGGCGCAGGTGGCGCAGGCGGAGCAGGGGGAGCAGGCGGAGCCACCGCCGGCACCGGGACATACACGGCAACCGGGGGAGGCGGCGGAGGGGCGACCGCCGCGGCGGCGGCAACCGGCTGGACGATCGCGCGCTCGACCTGGAGCTGGTGCATGGTCATCTGCGCCTGGAGCCGGAGGCCCTCGGCGCGCCGCACGCCCAGCGTGTACCCGAGGTAGCCGCCTGCGGCGGCCCCGACGAGCAGGAGCGCGAGGCCGAGAGAGTGCGGAACGAGCACGCGGTTGGGCGCGACGAGCGGCACCGACCCGACGATCGCGCCGAGGAGCGAGAAGACGATCGAGTAGCCCATGATGCGCGCAGACGCCTTCCGCTGAAGGTGCTCTGCGTACCGCTCTACGATGCTCGGGTCCAGTTGGTTCATAGCCGCCACTCTCTTCATCGGCGTCAAGCGCGCGAGACTTAAGGACCGGCCGCAGCCCGCTCGAACCTGCCTGCACATCGGCCCGTCTAGGCTCCCGGGGACGTGTTAGACAACCCTTACGAGGCTCTCATCCTGCTCCTAAGGACGGGGGAAATGATGGTCACAGCCCAGCCACGAAACACAGGAGCACACACGTGAGCCAGAAGACATTCCTCCGCCGCGGGGCCCCGGTCGCCCTCGCCCTCGCTCTCGGCGCGGGCGCCGGAGCCGGCGTCTACGCCGGGGTCTCGGGCGGCGCGAAGAGCGGGGCGCCGACCGTCACGGTCGCGGCCGCCCAGTCCGCCGCCGCGACGACGACGGTCTCGAGCCTGACCCAGCTGTACATGGACGTCACGCCGGGTGTCGTCGACATCACGGTCGACTCGGGCTCCGCAGGCGGCGGCTTCGGCCGGCCGGGCGGGACGAGCCAGGCCGAGGGCTCGGGCTTCGTCTTCGACACGAGCGGCCACATCGTCACGAACGAGCACGTCGTCGCCGGCGCGACCTCGATCACCGTCCGGTTCCCGACCGGCAAGACCGCGAAGGCGACGCTCGTCGACTCGGATCCCTCCACCGACATCGCCGTGATCAAGGTCGACGTCGCAGCGAGCGAGCTGCACCCGCTGTCGCTCGGCTCGTCCAAGAACGTGCAGCCCGGTCAGGATGTCGTCGCGATCGGCAGCCCGTTCGGGCTCGCCGGCAGCATGACCGCCGGCATCGTCAGCGCGATCGGCCGGACGATCCAGGCGCCGAACGGCTACTCGATCGCCAACTCGATCCAGACCGACGCCCCGATCAACCACGGTAACTCGGGCGGCCCGCTACTCGACGTGAGCGGCGACGTCATCGGCGTCAACGCGCAGATCGAGAGCGGCGGCGGCGGCAGCGACGGCGTCGGCTTCGCCATCCCGATCGACTCGGTGAAGAGCGTCGTCACGACGATCGTCGCCGGCGGCAAGGTGGAGCACGCGTACATCGGCATCCACGTCGGTGACGCCACCAACGAGGCCGGCGCGCTGATCGGCTCCGTCTCGGACGGCACTCCCGGCGCCAAGGCGGGCCTGAAGGCCGGCGACGTGATCACCGCCCTCGACGGGAAGCCGATCACGAAGGCCGACGACCTGACGGCCGGCGTCACCGCGCACGCACCGAACGACAAGGTGACCCTCACCGTCACCCGCAACGGCAGGACGCTGAAGATCGACGTCACGCTCGGAGTCCGTCCTTCCTAGCAGAGCCCCACTCAGGCGCAACCTGCATCGTCGCGGTGGCGCTCGGCGCCGTCCGCAGCCTCGAACGAGCTAACGCCCGTTCGTCGAGAAGTGCTGGTAGTCCGGAGACGGCGACCAGCGGCCGCCCCACGACCAGCCGGCGAGCGCGAAGGCCTGCACGAGCGCGCCGCCCGCCACCGCCATCCCGGGCCGGACGTTCGTGCGGTCCGCATACGCCTTGGCGTTCGCCGGCGAGACGCGCCCGTTCTGGATGTACGGGTTCTCGACCGTGTCGACGTCGATCGCCTCGCCGTAGGCGTGCATCGACCAGTGCGTCGGCCCCGGCGCGACCGCGGCGCGGCAGTTGAACGACGAGGTGTTATCGGCGGCGGTCGACCGGGAGTCGCTCCCGTGGAACACGTCGATCGGCCGGATCGAGCGGATCGGGAAGCGCTCGCCGTACAGCCGCCGGAAGACCGCCGTCACCTGGCCCGTCACGCGCGCATTCACGACGATTGTCCCGACGTGCGGCTTCCCGTCGAAGCCGAGGTAGCGCAGGCGGATGCGGCGGAGCTGCGAGGGCCCGACCGGGCAGCCGGGACGCCACGACCAGCGGAGATCGGCCCGGGTCACGTGCTCGACCCGTGCCGCGAACGGCGCCACCACGAAATGCGACGGCGTGGCGACCGGGACCGCAACCATAGGGCGGTGAGGGTACTGGCGATCGCCGCGAGCTGGGCCGCCGCGCTGACGACGCCGTGCCCCGGCGCCGTCAACCACGTGCCCGGTACGCAGTCGGCGACGCAGCTCGTCACGGTCACCGCGAGCGCGTACGGCACGACGTCGGCGTCGCTCGAGCTCTGGCAGCGGCGCGACGGCTGCTGGCGACACGTCGCGGGGCCGTGGCGTGCGTGGCTCGGGCGAAGCGGCCTCTCGGCGCACAAGCGCGAGGGCGACGGAGCGACTCCGGCCGGAACGTATCGCCTCGGCGGGACGGTGTACGGCAGCGAGCCGGACCCCGGCGTGCACGGCGCGTATCGCCGGCTTGCGTGCGGGGACTGGTGGGACGAGGACGTGCACTCGCCGGCCTACAACACGTTCCGGCACGTCGCGTGCGGGACGCGGCCGCCGTTTCGCGGCGGCAGCGAGGCGCTCTGGCGCAGCTCGCCGCAGTACCGGTACTTCGCGGTGATCGAGTACAACGCCCGGCCTGTGGTGCGCGGTCGCGGCTCGGCGATCTTCCTACACGTCAGCGCCGGCCGGCCGACGGCCGGCTGCGTGAGCCTGCCCGAGGCGCAGCTCGTGCGCCTCCTGCGCTGGCTGCGACCCGCGGCGCGGCCGTTTGTACACCTAGGCATCTCCTAGGTACGCTTCCCCTCATGGCGAAGACGACCTATACCGCCCGCGAGGCGGCACAGGCGCTCGGCATCAGCCTGGACACCCTGCGGCGCTGGGATCGCGACGGGCGCATCCGCACGACGCGCGACCAGGCAAACCGCCGCGTGGTCGCCGCGAAGGAGATCGAGCGCCTCCGGGGCGGCGGCGGGCAGCACATGAGCGCCCGGAACAGGTTCTCGGGAACGGTGCGCTCCGTCGAGGTCGACGGGCTGCTCGCGAAGGTCGAGATCCTCGTCACCGAGCCCGTGCGGGTCGTCGCCATCGTCACGCGCGACGCCGTCGAGGAGCTCGGGCTGAAGCCGGGCGCGCCGGCGACGGCGATCGTCAAGTCGACGTCCGTGATGGTGGAGGGTTGACGCTCCTCCCCGCGCTCGCCGTGTTCGCAGCCGCGTCGCTCACCAACGTGTTGCCACAGATCGACGCGAAGCAGCACTACTCGTTCGGCGGCTCGAACCTGCTCGCCGCGCAGATCCAGCAGGGAGCGCCGGCCGACGTCTTCGCCTCGGCGAACACCGCGATTCCACAGAAGCTCTATGACGCAGGGCTCGTCGAGAAGCCCGTCGTGTTCACGCGCAACGCACTCATCCTGATCGTGCCGAAGTCGAACCCCGCGCACATCCACTCGGCGTACGACCTGACGCACGACGGGGTGAAGCTCGTCGTTGCTGCGCCCGGCGTGCCGGTCGGCGACTACACGCGCACCGTGTTGCACAACCTCGGTCTCGACGCAGCCCTGTCGAACGTCGTCAGCAACGAGAACGACGTGCGCGAGGTGCTCGCGAAGGTAGCGCTCGGCGAGGCTGATGCGGGCTTCGTGTACACGACCGACGCGCGCACGGTGCGAGGCAAGGTCGCGACGATCGGCATCCGCTGGAGCGCGCAGCCGATCGTGGAGTACGCGGTCGCCGTCGTCGCCTCGGGTCAGCACAGGGCCGCCGCGCGCGCCTTCGTGGCGAAGCTCCTGCAAGTGGCGGCGCAGAAGAAGCTCCAGGCGGCCGGCTTCCTCCGGGTCAGATAGATGCGGCGCACGGCTCTTGCTGCGGCGGTCTTCCTCGCGACGTTCGTCGCGCTGGCGTTCCTCGCGCTGCCGGTCTGCTCGATCTTCCTGCGCGTGTCGCCCGGCCGCCTCGCGGCGCAGCTCGGAAACCCCGTCGTGGCGGACGCGCTCGTCGTGAGCCTGAAGACGACCGTGGTCGCGCAGGCGTTGATCCTCTTGCTGGGAACGCCGGCCGCCTACATGCTCGCGTCCCGGCGCTTTCGCGGGCGCTCGCTGCTCGTCACGCTCGTCGAGCTGCCGCTCGTCCTGCCGCCGGCCGTGGCGGGCATCGGGCTCCTCGCGGCGTTCGGCCGCAGCGGCCTCTTGCACACGAGCATCCCGTTCACGGAGTTGGCCGTCGTGCTGGCGGTCGCGTTCGTCGCGAGCCCGCTGTACGTGCGTGCGGCGATCGCCGCGTTCGAGGGCGTCGACGCAAACGTCGTCGCCGCCTCGCGGACGCTCGGCGCCGGGCCGGTGCGCACGTTCTTCCGCGTCGTGCTGCCGCTCGCGCGCGGCGGCCTCGTCGCCGGCGCCGCACTCGCGTTCGCCCGCGGCCTCGGCGAGTTCGGCGCGACGATCATGTTCGCCGGCAGCCTCCGCGGCGTCACCGAGACGTTGCCGCTCGCCGTCTACTCGCAGTTCAACGTCGACTTCGACGTCGCCCTCGCCGTCAGCGCGCTGCTCGTGCTCGTCAGCGCGGCCCTCCTCGTCACCCTCAAATGGCTTCCCTCCGCGTCGACTTTACGCTTCCGCTTCGTGACTTCGAGCTGACGCTCGCGCTCGACGTGGCGCGGACGGTCGCGCTCGTCGGGCCGTCGGGCGCCGGCAAGACGTCGGCGCTGCGCGTCGTGGCCGGGCTCGCACGGCCCTCGCGAGGGCGCGTGGAGCTCGGCGGCGAGACGTGGCTCGACACCGAGCGCGGAATCGACCTGCGCCCCGAGGAGCGGCGCGTCGGGCTCGTGTTCCAGGAGTACGCGCTGTTCCCGCACATGAGCGTGCGGGCGAACGTCGCCTACGGCGGACGGGAGCGCGTGGACGAGCTGCTCGAGCGCTTCCACATCGCGCATCTCGCGAATGCACGTCCGGAGCGGCTGTCGGGCGGCGAGCGCCAGCGCGTCGCGCTCGCCCGCGCCCTCGCCCGGGACCCCGCCGTGCTCCTGCTCGACGAGCCGCTCTCCGCGCTCGACGCGCACACGAAGACGCAGGTGCGCGGCGAGCTCAGCGAGCTGCTGCGCGGCCTCGAACTCCCGACGCTGCTCGTGACGCACGACTACGAGGACGCGGCGGCGCTCGCCGACGAGGTCGGTGTCGTGGTCGATGGACAGCTCCGCCAGCTGGCCGCGCCCGCAGAGCTCGTCGCGAGCCCACGCGACACGTTCGTCGCGGCGTTCACCGGAGCGAACCTCCTGCACGGAACGGCCCGTGACGGCGGCGCCGGCCTGACCGAGGTGCGGCTCCCTGACGGGGCTCGGCTCTTCTCCACCGACCCGGGCGACGGCGAGGTGGGAGTCGTCGTCTACCCGTGGGAGATCTCCGTCTCGCGCACGCACGCCGACGACTCGGCGCTGAACGTCGTGCACGGCGAGATCGGCTCGCTCGTCGAGGTCGGCAACCGCGTGCGCGTGCGGATCGGCCCCGTCACCGCCGAGATCACCGTGTCGTCGGCGGCCCGGCTCGAGCTCGAACGCGGCGGCGTCGCCTATGCGACGTTCAAGGCGACGGGCACGCGGCTCGTCGCGCTCTAACGAGTGAGGCCCCGTCTCCGGGGCCTCGGGTCCTGCTGTATGGCTGTTCGGCTGTGTTGCTGTTACCAGCGAGAGCGACGGCCGCGGCGGCTCGTATAGAGGAGCTTCGCGCGGGCCGTCTGCATGCCGGTGCTCTCGAACTGTTCCTTGTGCCCCGCGAGCATGGCGACGCGGCTGACGTCGGCCTGCTGGTCCGGGAGCACGAGGGTGCTGCCGCGACCCGCGCGGCCGGCACGGCCGGTGCGGCCGACGCGGTGCAGGTAGCCCTTGTCGTCCTCCGGCGGGTCGAAGTTGATCACGTGCTCGATCGCTTCGAGATCGAGCCCGCGCGCGGCGACGTCGGTGGCGACCAGCGTCGTCACCTTGCCGCTGCGGAACTTCTCGAGCGCCCGCTCGCGCGCCGACTGCGCCATGTCGCCGTGGAGTGCGGCGGCGTTGATGTTGCGCCGGGTGAGCTTCTGCGCGAGGCGGTCCGCCCCACGCTTCGTGCGGACGAAGACGAGCGTGAGCCCGTCCTCGGCCTCGAGCAGCTCGACGAGCGTGTCGACCTTGCCGTCCGGCGTGACGGGGACGAAGCCGTGCGAGATGACGCCGTCCTCGTCGCTCGAGTGGCGGTGGGCCTCGAAGCGCGAGGCGTCCTGCGTGTACTCGCGGGCGAGCTCGCCGACCTCGCCGTCGAGCGTGGCAGAGAAGAGCATCGTCTGGCGCTCGCGCGGCATGCGCCGGAGGATCCGCTCGACCTGCGGCTTGAAGCCCATGTCGAGCATCCGGTCGGCCTCGTCGAGCACGAGGACGTGGACGTTGTCGAGCGAGATCATCTTGCGCTCGACGAGATCGTGCAGACGACCGGGCGTGGCGACGACGATGTGCGCGCCCTTGAGCTGCTTCGCCTGTGAGGAGACGGGGGCGCCACCGTAGGCAAGGCCCACCTTGACGCCCTTGGCCGTGGCGAACGACTCGATCTCCTCTGCGACCTGGAGGGCGAGCTCGCGGGTCGGCACGAGGACGAGTGAGGTCGGGGTCTTGCCGTCGGCTGGCGTCCGCTCGACGAGCGGGATACCGAAGCCGAGCGTCTTGCCCGAGCCGGTCGGCGCCTTGGCGAGAATGTCGCGGCCCTCGAGCGCGTCCGGCAGGACGAGGGTCTGGATGCGGAACGGCTCGGTGATGCCGCGGGCCGCAAGCGCTTGCTCAACGGCCGCGCTCACGCCGAGCGCGCGAAACGTGTCAGACATATGAAGTTCGACTCCTTGAATTCGGATTCGAGAATCACCCGCTCGAATCCACAAAGGAGGAACGAGAAGCTGATCTCACAGGACGACCCATTGCCGTCCGTGCCGCCAGAGTAGCAGCAACCCTCGGACGGCGGGCGGAAACCACCCGGAAACGGGTCAGGCTGCAGGCATCAGGCGTCTGCGAGCTCTTTCGCCGCCGTCGCACGAGACGTCGTGCGCAGCGGCACCTCACGGAGCAGCCAGGTGAGCAGGAACGCGACGACGGCGACGACGGCGGCCGTGACGAACACCGGATGCAGCGACGCCGCGATCGCGCGGGCGTACGCCTCGTGCAGTTTCGGCGGGAGCGTGCGCACGACCGCCGGGCTGACGGTCTTCGGCACGTGTGCGCCCGGGGGCAGATACGCGGCGAGCTTCGAGTGCAGGCTGTTGGAGAAGATGGCGCCGAAGATCGCAAGGCCGATCGAGCCGCCGATCTGGCGGAACAGGATCGACCCCGACGTGGCAACGCCCATCACGCGGAACTCGACGGCGTTCTGCACCGCGAGCACGAGGACCTGCATCACCATGCCGAGGCCCAGGCCCAGCACGAGCATGTCGAGCGCCGCGGTCAGCGTCGTCGAGCTCACGCTGAGCTGCGCCAGCAGCGCCATGCCCACGGTCATCACCGCGGTGCCCACGATCGGAAACGGCCGGTAGCGGCCGAAACGGCTGATCGCCCGCCCCGCGACGATCGAGGTGACGAGCAGCCCGCCCATCATCGGCGTCAGTTGCAACCCCGACTTCGTCGGGCTCATCCCCTTGACGACCTGGAGGAAGAGCGGGAGATACGTGATCGAGCCGAAGAGCGCGAGCCCGATGATGAAGCCGATCGCGCTCGTCACGGCGAACGTGCGGTTGCGGAAGAGATCCAGCGGAAGGAGCGGCTCCCGCGCGCGCCGCTCGACGAGCAGGAAGGCCGCGAGCAGCGCGACGCCGACGACGACGAGCGCGATGCTCTGCATCGAGCCCCACGGCTGCGTCGTTCCGCCGAGGCTCGTGAACAGGACGATGCACGTCAGCCCGCCGGCGAGCGTCGCCGCGCCGGAGTAGTCGATCGCGTGGCGAACGCGCTCGGCGCGAGAGTGGAAGACGACGCCGATCACGAAGAGGGCGAGCGCGCCGAGCGGCAGGTTGACGTAGAAGATCCAGCGCCACGAGAGGCTGTCGACGAAGAAGCCTCCGAGCAGCGGGCCGATCACCGTCGAGACGCCGAACACCGCGCCGAAGAGCCCCTGGTACTTGCCTCGCTCGCGCGGCGGGATGATGTCTCCGACGACTGCGATCGTCGTGACGAGCAGGCCGCCGGCGCCGAGCCCCTGGAGCGCGCGGAAGGCGATCAGCTCCGTCATGCCCTGCGCGATCCCGCACAGCGCCGACCCGATCAGGAAGATCACGATCGCCGTCTGGAGCACGATCTTGCGCCCGTAGAGGTCGCCGAGCTTCCCGTAGATCGGACCGGTGACCGTCGAGGCGAGCAGGTACGCCGTGACGACCCACGAGAGGTGCTGGAGGCCGCCGAGCTCGCCGACGATCGTCGGCAGCGCAGTCGCGACGATCGTCTGGTCGAGCGACGCGAGCAGGATCACGAGCATGAGCGCGCCGAAGATCACGCGGATGCGCGGCGCGGGCGTGCTTGGCGAGGCTGCGACCATGACAGCTGACACTAGTGGAGGCCGCCCCAGGTGCCTCCGGCCTGCTACAAGCAGGGGCATGGCGAAGATCGAGAAGACCGAGGAGGAATGGCGGTCGGAGCTCGACCCCGAGCGGTACCGGGTGCTGCGCCTGAAGGGGACCGAGGCGCCCTTCACCGGCGAGTACGACCACGTCTTCGAGCCCGGCACGTACGTCTGCGCCGGATGCGGCGAAGAGCTGTTCGAGTCGGACGCGAAGTACGACTCGGGTTGCGGCTGGCCCGCGTTCTCCGCGCCGAAGGGCGAAGACGCGGTGGAAGAGGAGACCGACGAGACGCACGGCATGATCCGCACCGAAGTCCTCTGCTCGGGCTGCGGCGGCCATCTCGGGCACGTGTTCCCCGACGGACCGGCGCCCACCGGACAGCGCTACTGCATCAACTCTGCGGCGCTCAAGCTCGAGGAGCGTTAAGAAGGAGCACGTAGCGCAGGAACAGGTGGCTCTCGTGCCGCCTGATCGAGACGAGGTCGCCCGCGACCCGCGTGCCGGGCAGCAGCTCGGCGCCGTCGGCGAGCGAGAGACGGCCCACGCCGGAGCGCCCCGCGAGCAGCGGCGAGAGCGTGAGGAAGAGCTCGTCGACGACGCCGGCGGCGACGAACGACGTGAAGAGCGCCGGGCCTCCCTCGGAGAGGACGAGGTCGTGGCCGCGCTCGCGGAGCGCCGCGACCGCCCGGGCCGGATCCACGCGGTCGCCGTCGTTGACCGTCACGACGTCGGTCGCTCCCGGAACGCGCGCACGCAGGCCGGCCGCGGCCCGTTCCGTCGTCAACACGACGGCGCCCGTCTCGAGCACGGGATGCGTCGAGTCGAACGACCCGCCCGCGGTGACGACGGCGACCGCCGGATGCTCGCCCTTGCCGAGACGGCGCCGCAGCTCCGCATACGCGCCGGCGGCGGGCGGATAGACCGGGCCGGCGCGCCAGGTGCCCTTCGGAGACATGCGCATCGTCCCCGAGCCGACGACGACGACGTCGGCGACCGCGCGCAGCAACCCCATCACGAAGCGGTCGGCGTCGCTCTCGTCGGAGACGATCGCATTCGACCGCTCGACGTCGGGCATCGCCACGACGCCGTCGATCGTCTCGACGAAGTTCGCGAACACGCACGGGCCGCCGAAGCCGAGGCCGCCACCGTAGAGGCGGCTGAGCTCCTCCGGCAGGTCGAGCTGCGGCAGGCCCGGCCGCTCGTCGAGCAGCTGGAGCGGCGCGAGCGTCACGGGCCGCGGCGCGCGCGTACCCCGTCGAGGAACTCGCGCCGCAGGTCGGCGTCGTCGTCGTACCGGCCGCGCCAGAAGGTCGTCACCGTGCGCGAGCTCTCCTCGTTGACGCCGCGCATCCGGGTGCAGAGGTGCGCCGCCTCGAGGTGCACCGCGACGCCCAGGGGCGCGACGAGATCGACGAGCCCGTCGGCGATCTGCTCGCCGAGCCGCTCCTGCACGGTGAAGCGCCGCGCGTACAGGCGCACGAGCCGGGTCAGCTTCGAGATGCCGAGGATCTCGTCGCCGGGTACGTACGCCACGTGCGCCACGCCGTGGAACGGCAGCGCGTGGTGCTCGCACAGCGAGAAGAAGGAGATCGGCCCCTCGACGACCTGGCTGTGCGTGCCGGCGACACCGTCGGGACGCTCGGCCGGGAACGCCGTCCGGAGCTTCGCGTCCCCGTCGTAGCCCGCGGTCGCGTCGACGAGCGCCCGCAGGAAGCGTTGCGGCGTGTCGCGCGTGCCGGGCGTCTCGAGATCCATGCCGAGGGCGTCGAGGATCTCCGCGAGGTGCTGCTCGAAGCGCTCGAGCTCCGCCGGCGCGATGCGCCGCGGCGCGGCGTGCTCCCAGCGGGCCGGAAGCTCGACGATGTTCGAGTCGTCGTCCTCTGCCCCTACGAAGCGGTTGGTCACGTGATTCCTCCTGGTTGGCCTTGAAGGACGACGCCGTCCCGAAGCGTCTCACGCCGCATGACGAGCGCTGCGACGAGTACGAGCTCTCCGGCGAGCACCCAGACGAACGCGAGTGGATGCCCGACGGCGATACACACCCCGAACGCCGCGAGCTGCGGCGTCATTCCCAGGTTCGCGAGCACGCCGACGGTGAGACGGTCGTGGTACGCGGCGCGGGCCTCGTCGGAAGCGCCGCGAAGCCGCGACTCGACCAGGCGCTCGACGAGCCGGTCCTGCCAGCCGTAGCACAGGGCGTAGACGCGCTGGAGGGCTCCCGTGAGCCCGTGCGCCTCCGGAACGGAGAGGGCCGCGCCGCGGTAGAGCCGCTCGACGTTGAAGTTGACGCTCAGCACCGCCGTGAGTGCGACGAAGCCGCCGAGCGCGGCGACGGGCGCGTGCGCGTACCAGCCGAGCCCTGCGAAGAGCGCGGCGTCGACGACGAGGTCGCACTCCGAGTCGAGGTAGCGGCCGAGCAGCGTCACGCGGTCGGAGAGCCGCGCGAGCTGGCCGTCAGCGTTGTCGAGCACGGTCTTCAACTGGACGAGCAGGGCCGCGACGACGAGGTGCCCGCGTGCCAGCTCGACCGCGCCGGCGATGCCCGTCGCGCCGGCGGCGAGCACGACGGCCGGCGGCGGCACGCGAAGCGGCAGGAGCGCAAGCACGACGAGATGGGCGAGCGGCCGGTAGACGCACTCGCAGAGCACGTCGGTCCCGACTCTCGCCTTGCGCGACCGTGTGAGCCCGCTCGACAGGGTGGCCTGGTGGATTCCCACCCCCGCATACTGCTTCGTGTGAGCTGCCTTCGTGCACCGCGTCAGCGCAGGAGCTTCGCCACGCCGGCGTGCTCGATCACGAGCTCCGGCTCCTGCTGCATCAACGAGAGGTAGCGCCGCCCGAACGGCGTGTCGGCCTTCGGGGGCAGCAGCAGCTCGCGCGCACGCTCGAAGAGCTCATCGGGGGTCGCGATCTCGTTCTCGTCGCCGTCCTTCACGTCGAGCGTCTCGTCGAGCGCCAGGATCAGCGCCGTGAACGGCTGGAGCCACCCGTAGCGCAGCGGGTCGGACACGATCTGGAGGAACTGCACGCCGCCGATCTCACCGTGGATGCGCTCGAGCGCGCGGCGCTCCGTTCCGAGCACCGCCTTGTGCAGCGCGAGCAGCGGCAGGCGGAGCACACGGAGCTCGTCGGAAGCGGTCATGCAGCCCTCGCGGCAGTCTAGACCCGGAGCCGCCGAACGCAGTAGCCTCCTCCGATGGCCGAGGCCGCTCCCGACGTCGTCCTGCGGGAGGTGACGAAGCGCTTCGGCGACGTCGTCGCCGTCGACGCGCTCAACCTGGACGTCGCCCACGGCGAGTTTCTCTCGCTGCTCGGCCCATCGGGCTGCGGCAAGACGACGACGCTCCGCCTGATCGCCGGCTTCGAGCAGCCCGACGAGGGCAAGGTGCTGATCGGCGGCACGGATGTCGCGGGCCTGCCGCCGTACAGGCGCGACGTCAACACCGTCTTCCAGTCGTACGCCCTGTTCCCACACCTCACCGTCGCCGACAACGTCGCCTACGGCCTCCGTCAGCGGGGCCTCGGCCGGCGCGAGCGGCGGCTGAAGGCGGAGGAGATGCTCCGGTTCGTCCGGCTCGAGGGCGTCGAGACCCGCAAGCCGAGAGAGCTCTCCGGCGGGCAGCAGCAGCGAGTCGCGCTCGCGCGCGCCCTGATCATGTCGCCGCGCGTGCTCCTGCTCGACGAGCCGCTCGGCGCGCTCGACCTGAAGCTGCGCAAGGAGCTCCAGGTGTTCCTGAAGACGCTCCACTCGGACATCGGGATCACGTTCGTCTACGTGACGCACGATCAGGAGGAGGCGCTCGCGATGTCAGACCGGGTGGCGGTGATGCACGCCGGACGCATCGAGCAGCTCGCGCCACCGCGCGAGATCTACGACAACCCGGCCAGCCGCTTCGTCGCCGACTTCATCGGCGAGACGAATTTCATCCGCCGCAACGGATCGGTCGTCGCCGTGCGGCCGGAGCACATCGACCTGGTCGCCGGCGCGGACGGAATGGCCGCGACGGTGGTGACGACGATGATCGTCGGCCCGGCGATCCAATGCCTGGTCAGGACCGACGACGGACAGGAGGTGCTCGTTCGGCGGCAGCGCAGCCGGGAAGGCGGAGTGGAATCATTCAACGAGGGTGACCGTGTGTCGTTGACGTGGGCCGCCGAGTCGGCTCTCGTTCTCGACCCCGACAAGGAGGGTACGCATGCATGACGACAGCTCGATCTGGCAGCGCACGGTCGACCGGAAGGGTTTCGTCGCGGTCGGGGCGCTCGCCGCATTCGCCGCCGCGTCAGGCGGACGACTCGCAAGCGATGCGTTCGCAGCCGGCGAGGCCGCGGACGCGGGCGGCGAGCTCTTCTACTACAACTGGGCCGACTATGTGAATCCGAAGACCTACACCGCCTTCGAGAAGAAGACCGGTATCAAGGTCAAGAAGGACTTCTACGCCTCGAACGAGGTGCTCCAGGCGAAGCTCCAGGCCGGCGGGCGCGGCTACGACCTCGTCGTGCCGACCGGGTATGCGGTGGCGATCCTCGCCGGCGCGAAACTCCTCCAGCCGATCGACTGGAAGAAGCTCCCGACGGCGACGCGGAACATCGACCCGAAGTTCAAGAACCAGCCCTACGACCCGCAGAACAAGTGGTCGGTGGCGAAGGACTGGGGCACGACCGGGTTCACGTACCGCACCGACCTGGTGAAGGAGAAGCCGACCAGCTGGAAGGAGTTCTTCAGCCTCACGATGGGCAAGTACTCGGGCAAGGTCTCCCTGCTCGACGGCTCGCCCGAAGTGATCGGCTCCGCCGCGATCTCGCTCGGCTATTCGTACTCGACCGGCGACAGCAAGCAGCTCGACGAGGTGCGCACGTTCCTGCTCAAGCTAAAGCCGCACATCCACTCGATCGACTCGATCAACACGAAGCAGAAGCTCGTGAACGGGACGACCGTGATGGCGCAGCAGTGGAACGGCGACGGCGCGTTCGTCGCCTCGAAGAAGCCGGCGCTCTACGTGATCCCGAAGGAGGGAGCCGAGATCTGGTTCGACTGCTACTGCATCCCGGCCGGCGCGAACAACCCCGACGCAGCGCACGCGTGGATCGACTTCGTCTACGACCCGAAGAACAACGCGACGGAGACGGAGTACACGTACTACGGCTCGCCGCTGAAGCGGAACCTCCTGAAGGGAGTCCTCGCCAAGGCGATTCTCGCCGACCCGGCGGTCTTCCCCGCGCCGAGCACGCTCGCGCACCTCGAGCCGAACCGCGTCACGGCGAAGGCGACCCGGATCCGGGAGCGGATCTGGACGGAGTTCAAGTCGGCCTGACGATGCCGGTCGGGGTCGAGGAACCGAAGCGCCGCCGGCGCGGGCCCCGAGCCCGCGCCGGCGGCCCTCGCTATCCCGGCTGGCTCTCGCTGCCGGCGGTCTCCTGGTACGCGTTGTTCTTCGTCGGGCCGCTCGCGATCATGGCGGCGTACTCGTTCGCCCAGACGGTGGGCTTCACCGGCGTCGCGTTCACGTGGAACCTCGACAACTACCGCTCGCTCTGGGACCCGCTCTACGGGGCCATCTTCACCCGGACGCTCTGGCTCTCGCTCATCGGCACAGGCCTCTGCCTCGCGATCGGCTTTCCGTTCGCGTACTACATCGCCCGGTACTCGACGCGGAAGACCCTCATGCTCATGCTCGTGATCGTCCCGTTCTGGACGAGCTTCCTGATCCGCACGTACTCGTGGCTGATCATCCTCGACCCCGGCTTCGTGCTCATGCGCGCGCTGCGTGCGATCGGGATCGGTCACGGCGGCACGATCCTCTTCACGGAGAAGGCGATCTACGTCGGCGTCGCGTACAACTATCTCCCGCTGATGATCCTGCCGGTGTACGGGGCGCTCGAGCGGATGGACTGGTCGCTCGTCGATGCGGCGTACGACCTAGGCGACGGCCCCTTGCGCGCATTCCGCCGCGTGACGCTGCCGCTCGTGCTGCCCGGCGTCGTCGCCGGCTCGCTCCTCGTGTTCATCCCGCTGACGGGCGAGTACCTGATCCCGGTGATCCTCGGCGGCGACAAGACCATGTTCACGGGGCAACTGATCGCGCAGCAGTTCCTCGAGGCGCGCGACTGGCCGTTCGGATCGGCGATCGCCATGGTCGTGATCGGCGCGCTCACCGCGGCCCTCCTCGTCTACGTGCGAGCCGCCGGGAAGCAGGAGCAGTATGGGTAAGCGCATCCTTCGGGCGCACGCCTGGCTCGTCTACGTCTTCCTGTATGCGCCGATTCTCGTCGTTGTCGTGCTCGCCTTCAACCGCGGCCGGCAGGTGCTCGTCTGGGAGGGGTTCTCGCTCAAGTGGTTCGGCACGGCCTTGCGCGACCCGACGCTCACCGAGCCGCTGCGGAACTCGCTGATGATCGCGGGGGGCAATGCCGCGATCGCCTGCGTGCTCGGAACGCTGCTCGCGCTCGCGCTTCCGCACATGCGTCCGTGGCTGCGCGTGCCGATCGACGCGCTGGCGTACATGACGCTCGTCACGCCGGAGATCGTGTTCGGGATCTCGGCCCTCATCTTCTTCGTCCAGGTGGGATCGTGGTTCGGCGTCACCTCGCCGCTCGGCCTCTGGACGGTTCTCGTGGCGCACGTCGTCTTCAACGCCTCCGTCGTCGCACTCGTCGTACGCGCACGCTTCGTCGGCATGGGCACCCAACTCGAGGAGGCGTCGTTCGACCTCGGCGCCGGCCCGGTGGCGACGTTCCGGCAGGTGACGCTGCCCCAACTGGCGCCCGCGGTGCTCGCCGGTGGGCTGCTCGCGTTCACCTTCTCCTTCGACGACTTCATCACGTCGTTCTTCGTCGCGGGGGCGGGCACGACGACGCTGCCTCTGCGCATCTTCGCGTCGCTCCGGTTCGGGGTCTCCCCCGCGATCAACGCGATGGCCGCGATGATCCTCGCGCTCACGCTCACCGCGGTCGTCGTCGCCTACGCGGTCCTCCGCCGTACCGGCAGCGGCCGCTCGACGGTCATTCCCGGAGTCTGACCCACCCCTTCCCAGAGGAGCCCCACATGGCAGTCACTGTCCGCACGCTTCAGAACTTCGTCGCCGGCGAATGGGTCGCCTCGAGCGGAGAGAACGTCCGTCCGATCGTCTCTCCGGTCAGCGGCGAGACGCTTGCCGAGGCCCCGGACGCGAGCCCGGAGGACATCGGCCGGGCCGTCGCGGCGGCGCGTACCGCGCAGCCGAAGTGGGCCGCCCTGTCGGCGTGGGAGCGGGCGAAGATCTGCCACGCGATCGCCGACCTGATCGACGAGCGCCGCGAAGCGTTCGCGCGCGAGCTCTCGCAGGAGCAGGGCAAGCCGTACACGGCCGAGGCGCTCCCCGACATCGACGAGACGGCGGAGAACTTCCGCATCGCCGCGGAGGACGTCAAGCGCATGGAGACGGCGATCATCCCGTCGCAGGACGTGAACAAGCGCATCCTCACGTTCCGCAAGCCGAACGGCGTCTATGCCGCGATCACGCCGTGGAACTTCCCCACGCTCATCCCCGTGGAGCTGATCGCTCCGGGAATCGCAGCCGGCAACACGATCGTGATCAAGCCGTCCGAGTGGACCCCGATCGCCATGGCGAACTTCATGCAGATCATGGCGGACGCGGGTCTTCCCGACGGCGTCGTCAACGTCGTCTACGGCGGCGGCGAGGTCGGCGAGAAGCTCGTCACGCACCCCGGCGTGGACTGCATCGGGTTCATCGGCTCGCACACGACGGCGGAGAAGATCGTGCGGGCGGCCGGCCTCAAGCGCTCGCTGATCGAGGCGAGCGGGAACGGCCCGGTGATCGTGTGCGCCGACGCCGATCTCGAGCGGGCCGCGGTAGGCGCGGTCTTCGGCGGCTTCTTCTGCGCAGGGCAGGTGTGCTGCGCGACCGAGCGCGTGCTCGTGCACGCGAAGGTGTACGACGCCTTCCTCGAGGAGGTCGTGAAGGCGGCGGCCGAGTGGAAGCTCGGAGATCCCTTCGACGACTCGACGAAGGTCGGGCCGATGAACAACGAGCCGACCGCGCGGAAGATGGACGCCCATCTCGAGGATGCGATCGCCAAGGGCGCCACCGTCGTGCGCGGCGGCGCGCGCGAGTCGGGACGGCCGACGCAGCTCTACTACGAGCCGACGATCGTCGCCGACGTCGGCGTCGACACGCTCATCAACCGCGAGGAGACCTTCGGCCCGATCGTGCCGCTGATCCGCGTCGGCTCGGACGACGAGGCGCTCGCCGTCGCGAACGACTCGCACCTCGGGCTCCAGGCGGCCGTCTACACGTCGAGCCTGAAGCGGGCCTTCCGCTACATCGACAACCTCCAGGTCGGAAACGTCGTGGTCAACGACTCGACCGACTACTGGGAGGCGCACGAGCCGTTCGGCGGCGCGTCCGGAACGCAGACGGGCTGGGGCCGGATCGGCGGCCGCTACACGATGCTCGACATGACCGACCTGAAGACGGTCGTCCTCGACGTCGGCGGTCTCGACTAGAGGCTCGATGCGGAGTGGGCGCCCGTCGCGGGGCCGTTCCAGCCCACGGCCGGTGCATGTCAAGTAGCTCCCGCGCCACGGGCTGGATAGGCTCCGCCGGTGAGGCGCGGCTCCCCGCCGGCAGCGCTCGCTGCGATTGCCGCCGCAGGAGCTGCAGCAGCGCTCGCAGGTGGCGCGACGTCCGGCGGAGGCTGGACGTGCGCGGCCGACCACGTGACGAACCGGGTGACGGTGTTCGACAACTCGAACGGCGGCACGGTCGAGAACGGCGGAACGGCGCCGACGTTCAACACCGGCGGCAAGGCCTACTGCGTCGTCCTGCTCCAGACCTACCACTGGAACGGCGGCAAGGGCGCGTCTCACGGCACGCTCGGGCTGAAGCGCGTCGGCGGCGCGGGCCCCGGCGGGATCGGCTCGCTCGGGCCCTACAAGGCATCGGCGAGCCCGGGGCAGAACAACGCTCCGAACGTCAACTGGTACGTCTACGTCCAACCTCCGGGCGCGGCCCCGCAGGTGATCGACGGGACCTACACGTGCGAGGACTCCGGTGCGGCGACCTGGTCGACCGCCAGCAAGGGCGGCCCCGGCTTCTGCATGGTCTACGGCGTCCCCGCCGCCGCGACCGCTTCCTCGTCGTCGACCGCCTCGACGACGACCAAGACAAAGACCAAGTGCCCTACGACCGGAGTGTTTCCGCCGAGGTGCCGCTACGACCTGCACGTGGCGATTTCGGGCCCGTCGGAGATCGCGGGCGGGACAGCGCCGCAGAGGATCAACTTCACGGTGACCGTCTCCAACGAAGGCCGGGTCTCGAGTCCGCGGCTACCGCGCGACTACCTCGACGGCCTCGTATTCGGTTTCATCGAAGCGACGTGGCGGCAGGGCGACTCCTCGTCCTACGAGCGTATGCACCTCTCGAAGGTCTCGCCCGCCTGCGCCCCGGCCGACAGCATCGCTGCCTGCTCGGTGCAGGCACTCGCGCCGGAGGAGCACGAGTCGTTTGCCTTCACCGTGCTCTGGAACGCCGCGGACAAGCGTATGTTCGAGGAGTGGAGCACGTCCCATCCGCCGCTCGAGCGATTCTTCATCCGTGTCCCGGTCAACGTCAACCATGGCGCCTGCGGGGATGAAGAGACGACCTGTGCCAACAACTACGTGAACGGGAAAGACGGGAAAGAGGTCGGCGTCGTCACGTCGCTGCCGTGATCTCACCTCCACGGATGAGGCGGAGGTCGGTCTGGCCCGTCAGCCCATCTCGATCTCGACCGGCACGCCGAGCCGGCCGAGCCGGCGCAGATGCCGGTGGTGCGAGCGGAGCGCGATCCAGAGCGACGGCTGCGCGGTGTAGCGCACACCGTGCTTCGCCGCGTTGCGCCGCACGATCTCTGCGATGCGCGGGTAGTGCGTGTGCGGAACGCGGGGGAACAGGTGATGCTCGATCTGGAAGTTGAGCCCGCCGAGCACCCACGTGAGGACCGCGTTGCGCGGGCAGAAGTCGACGGTCGTCTCGACCTCGTGCACCGCCCAGACCCTCTTCTCCGCCTCGAGCTGCTCGACGGAGGTGAAGTCGGCCTCCTCGACGCAGTGCGCCAGCTGGAACGTCGTCGCCGTGACGAGGCTCGTGGCCATCGTGAAGCCCACGTAGCCCGGAACGACGACCCACCACGGATAGACGAGCAGCGGCGCGACGATCGCCCAGCCGATGAAGAGCCCCTTGCCCGCCAGCAGCCCGGCGAGGTCCCAGCGCCGCGGCATGCGCATCGTGGTCTTGCCGATGCGCCGCCGGATCAGGGCGGCGATGTCGGCGCCCGTCTGCCAGCGGATCACCATCACGCTGTACAGCGGCCAGATGTAGATGTGCTGGAGCCGGTACCACGGCTTCGGCGCCTGACTCGGCATCAGCCGCGCGAAGGGCGTCTGGCTGATGTCGTCGTCGTAGCCGTCGACGTTCGTGTACGTGTGATGCGCAACGTTGTGCTTCACCCGCCACGCGTAGCTCGAGAAGCCGAGCATCGCGTCGGCCGTCCAGCCCATCAGGTGGTTGGAGCGCCGCGTCCGGAAGTATGCGCCGTGATTCGCGTCGTGCTGGACGCAGAAGCCGATCAGCACGGTCCCGAGCACGAGCCCGGCGAGGGCGAGCAGCCCGAGGGCGATCCCGGGCCGCACGAAGACGATCGAGGCCCAGGACGCGGACCAGACGGCGAACGCGACCACCGTCTTCGCGTACAGCTCGAGGTGCCCCTTGAGGCGCGTCCGGCGGGACGCCAGGTAGAGCTCGACCTCCCTGCGGGTCTCGAGGATGAAGTCGCCGCCGTTCTCGAACGACAGCTTGCGCCGGGGAGCGTCCACCACCCCTGGACCCTAGCGGCGATCCGCACGATTGGACGGTTTTCGAGCGGGTCGCCTCCCTCGGTTCAGGGAGAGGCAGCGCTGCAACGGGTGCCGATGGATGAGCAGAGTGAAGAGCGACCCTCAGTCTCGACTGAACGCCGATCAACTCGAGGTCGCTCTCGCGCACGAGCGCGACGGCCTGGCCGAGCTCGAGAACGAGGAGCAGAGGTCGCGTCGCGAGCAGGCGATCGAGCAGCTGGCGAACTACGCCTCGATGCTGCGCGACACGACCACCGCGCCTGCTTCGCCGAGAGCGGCCACCGGCCCCGGCAGCCGGCCGCGCCGCCCATTCGCGTTCAAGCTCGAGTTCGCCGACGGAAGCTGGAACGTCGACGAGAGGAAGCTGGACGCCGCACCACGGATCGGCGACATCATCTCGTTCGACGACGGCCGCGCGTGGCGTGTCCGGGCGTCGCAATTCGTGCGCGCCAAGCCGACGCGTAAGCCCGCGCGCGAGTTCTTCGTGTGCGCGCCCGCCGCCTGACGCACCGGTAGGTTCAACGGGAAGGCGGGCGCGGCCGTCATGATCCGCTGCGATGACGTGGCATCCGATCCCGGACAGAGCTGCGGCGAGGGCCGTCGGCGATGCGTTGCGGCGCGTCGGCTACGCCGAGGACGCCGTCGTCGGCCTGCTCGGCGAAGAGGGCTATGCGCTCACGCGCGACGACGTCCCGGTCGGCGAGCGCCGGCTGCCGGACTCGCGACTCGGCACCGTCGTCCGCGCCCTGTTCCTCCAGCGGCCGGTGCCGACGGCCGACGTCGCGCACGCGCTCGGCCGCGCGGCCGTCGAGGCGCTCGCAGCGACGGGAATGGCAGACGTCGGCGATCACGTCTCGCTGCACGGGCGCATCGTCCCGGTCGGCGACCTGTTCGTCGCCTCCGACGACTTCCCCGGAGAGGACGCCGAGCAGGACCCGCCCGACTTCGTCGCCGCCTATACGCCGACCTCCAAGCTCTGCGACTCGCTGACCCCCAGAGGGCCGGTCGATCGTGCGCTCGACGTCGGAACCGGCAGCGGCGTGCAGGCGATGCTCTCCGCGCGCCACGCGCGCGAGGTCGTCGCGACGGACGTCAATCCGCGCGCGCTCGCGTTCGCAGCGCTGAACGCGGCGCTCAACGGCTTCACGAACATCGAGTGCCGTCTCGGCAGCCTGTTCGAGCCGGTCGAGGGAGAGACGTTCGACGTCATCACCTCCAATGCGCCGTTCGTCGTCTCGCCGGAGAACCGCTGGGCCTACCGGGACGGCGGCCTCGAAGCGGATCGGTTCTCCGAGCTGATCGTCCGCGAAGCCTCCCGGCACCTGAGGGACGGCGGCTACGCGACCCTGCTCGTCAGCTGGGTCGCCGAGGACGAGGACGACTCGGAGGCGCGCCCGCTCGCGTGGACCGACGGGAGCGAGTGCGACACCTGGATCGTGCCGATCTACGCGCTCGACCCGCTCGACCACGCGGTGCGCTGGAACGTCCATCTCGCGGGCAGGCCCGAGGCCTTCGGACAGGTGCTCGACAGGTGGACGGGCTATCTCGACGAGCTGGGCGTGGCGCTCGTGACCGAGGGCGCGATCCTGCTCCACCGGCGCTCCGGGGACGAGCATACGGCGCGAGTCGACGTCGTCGACGACGACCTGGTCGACCACGCGGGCAACCAGATCAAGCGCGCCTTCGAAGCGCGCGCACGGCTCGTCGAGCTCGGGAAGCCGAGCGACCTCCTCGGCGAGCGCATCGCGCTCGCCGGCCTCGTCCGCCTCGAGCACGAGCTCGACGCGGACACCGGCCGGTCGACGGAGGCGAGCGCGATCGTGCAGATCGCCGAGGGGATGCACCTCGGCGTGGAGACCCACCCGCGGCTACTGGAGATCGTCGCCGCGCTCGACGGGACCGTGAGCCTCGGCGGCGCGATCGACGCGGCGGCCGCCCGCCTCGGGCTCTCCGGCACGGACGAGAAGCGCCTCCGACGCGAGGCGCTCGACCTCGTGCACGACTTGCTCGAGCTCGGCGCTCTGCGTTTCGCCTAGGCCGACTACGATCCGCGTCGTGTCGAGCAGCCGGCTCGTCTACTCCACCGACGGCGGCGACCGCCGTGCCGCTCCGCCGACGCGGGGCGCGGCACCGGCCCGCAGCGGCCAGCAGCTGCCCGACGACGGGGTCGTGCGGGTCTTCCGCGAGAAGGGCGGCCGCGGCGGGAAGGTGGTGACCGTCGTCCGCGGGCTCGTCCCGAGGGATGCCCCCGCCGTCGCGAGCGACCTCAAACGTCATTGCGGCAGCGGCGGCGCGGTGAAGGACGGCACGGTCGAGATCCAGGGCGACCACCGCGAAAAGGTCGCCGCCCGGCTCGAGGCGAAGGGCTACCGGGTGAAGCTCGCGGGCGGCTGACCGGCAGGCGATCCGACGGATTCCCTAAGCTGCTGCGTTGCGTCGAACGCGACGACGGGATTCAAGGCCCAGTCACGCAAACGTAAGAGGGAGAGCAGATGGCAGCGCAGGCACTGACGGCATCACAGTTCATCGAGGACATCGCGAGCCGACTCGGCGGCGACTACTCCAAGACGGACGTCCGCAAGGTGCTCGGCGCCGTGGCGGAGGAGCTCCAGGGCGCCCTCGCCGACGGCAACAAGGTCAGCATCGCAGGCGTCGGCCGCTTCGAGCCGCGCGCGAAGGCCGGCCGCAAGAAGGGCGACCTGATCCGGAACCCGTTCGACCCGGACGCGCCGCCGAAGACGGTCACGGCGGACGAGCCGACCAAGGTCGTCGTCAAGGCGTTCCCGGCCGCAGCGCTGAAGAACGGCCTGCCCGGCCCGGAGACGGCCAAGGGCCAGGAGCTCGCGCGAAAGCTCCTCTCGAAGTAGGGAACGCGAAGGGGGCTCCGATCGGGGCCCCCTTCACCACCCCACGGTCTATCCTCTCGGGCAGCCGTCGCCGAGCTTCCCGCAACGGAGCTCGCATGAACCGCTCGTCGTCTCTCGGAGACCGGAGGTCTGACCGATGCCGCTGACCGTTGTGCTCGCCGGAACACGCAAGGGCTGCTTCGTGCTGGAGAGCGACGGAGATCGTCGCGACTGGAAGGTGCGCGGCCCGTACTGCGAGGGCTGGCCGGTCTACCACGCGGTGCACGACGCGAGCTCGGGGGCGATCTACGCGGCCGCGGCGAGCGAGTGGCACGGCGCGGGCGTCTGGCGGAGCACCGATCTCGGCGAGAGCTGGGAGCTGTCGAGCGAGGGCCTCGGGTATGCCGACGGAGGCCCTAAACTCTCGAAGGTCTCGGGGCTGACCGTTGCGCACGGGCGCGTGCTCGCGGGCGCCGAGTCGGCGGGCGTGTTCGAGAGCCGCGACGGCGCGAAGACCTGGTCGCTGCTCAGCACGCTCGACGGCATGCCCGGCAGGGAAGGCTGGAACGATCCGGCGAACCAGCCGCCGGGCCATCTCGGTCTGCCGGCGATCCTGCCCCACCCGGACGAGGCGGCGCACTTCTGGGCCGTCGTCCAGGGAATCGGCATCTTCGAGACGACCGACGACGGCGCGTCGTGGACGCCGCGCAATCGCGGGCTGCGCGCGGACTGGCCGCTCGAGGATCCCGAGGTCGGCTACTGCGTGCACAAGCTCGTGATGTCGCCGGTCGACCGGCAGCGCCTCTACCAGCAGAACCACTGCGGCATGCACCGCAGCGACGACGGCGGGCACTCGTGGACGGAGATCACCGAAGGCCTGCCCTCCGACTTCGGGTTCGCGGCCGCCGCGCATCCGCACGACAGGGACACGTTCTACGTGATCCCGCTCGACCCGGGCCACGGGCGCATCATGCCCGGGGGCAAGGCGGCGGTGTGGCGGACGCGCGACGCAGGCTCGACGTGGCAGCGGCTCGACCGCGGTCTGCCGCAGCGCGACGCGCACCTCGGCGTGCTGCGCGAAGGGATGGCGATCGACTCGCTCGACTCGCCCGGCCTCTACTTCGGGACGAGCACCGGCCAGGTGTTCGCGAGCGCGGACGAGGGCGAGAGCTGGAGCGAGATCGCGAGCTACCTGCCGGCGATCTCCTCGGTCGAGGTCGCCGTCGTCGCCTGATGGCCGACCTGCACCTGCCCGCGACGCTGCCGCCCCTGTTCCGCGACCTGCCGCGCCGGCTCGACGTCGACGCGGCGACCGTGGACGAGGCGATCGAACGGCTGGACGAGCGCTGGCCCGGCCTGCGCGACCGGCTGTGCGCCGAGGGAACGGAGCTGCGCCCCCACATCCACGTGTACGTCGACCGCGAGCGCGCGGAGCTCGGCACCGCGCTCGCCGCGGGCTCGCGGGTCGACGTGGTCGCGGCGATCAGCGGCGGCTGACCGGCGCGGGCTCGCGGTTTCTCAGCGCTTCGCCATCGGGACGAAGTCGCGGACGTCGGGCCCGATGTAGGTCTGCCGCGGACGCGAGATCTTCTGCTCCGGGTCGTTGAGCATCTCCTCCCACTGGGCGATCCAGCCGGGGAGCCGACCGAGGGCGAACAGCACGGTGAAGTAGTCGGTCGGGTAGCCCATCGCCTGGTAGATCAGGCCCGAGTAGAAGTCGACGTTCGGGTAGAGCTTGCGTGACACGAAGTAGTCGTCCTCGAGCGCGATCCGCTCCAGCTCGAGCGCAATCTCGAGCTTCGGATTGAGCCCGGTCTGCTCGAACACCTGGTCGGCGACGGCCTTGATCAGCTTCGCGCGCGGGTCGTAGCTCTTGTACACGCGATGGCCGAACCCCATCAGCCGCCCCTTGCCGGCCTTCACGCTCTCGATGAACGCCGGGACGTTCTTCGCCTCGCCGACCTCGTCGAGCATGCGCAGCACCGCCTCGTTGGCGCCGCCGTGCAGCGGCCCGTAGAGGGCCGCGATACCGGCCGACACCGCGGAGAACGGATCGACGTGCGACGAGCCGACGCCGCGCACGGCACTCGTCGAGCAGTTCTGCTCGTGGTCGGCGTGCAGGATCAGCAGGATCTCGAGCGCCCGCTGGAGCACGGGGTTCGGCTCGTGGCGGCCGCCGATCTCGAACGTCATGTTGACGAAGTTGCCGATGTAGCCGAGGTCGTTGCGCGGGAAGACGTACGGCAGGCCGCGCGAGTGGCGGAAGATGAAGGCCGCGATCGTCGGGATCTTCGCGATCAGCCGGACGCGCTGGAGATAACGGCCCTCCGCGTCCCCGATGTCCTTGGCCTCGGGGTAGAACGTCGACAGCGCGCCCACCGCGCCGAGCAGCATCCCCATCGGATGCGCGTCGTAGCGGAAGCCCTCGAGGAACTTCGGCACGTTCGTGTGGACGTACGTGTGGACCCGGATGTCCTCTTCCCACGCCGCGAGCTGGGCTGCGGTCGGCAGCTCGCCCTCGAGCAGCAGGTACGCCGTCTCGAGAAAGGTCGCCGACTCCGCGACCTGCTCGATCGGGTACCCGCGGTAGCGCAAGATGCCTGCGTCGCCGTCGATGTACGTGATCGCGCTGCGGCAGGAGGCGGTGTTGAGGTAGGCGGGGTCGTACGACATCAGTCCGCCGTCGCCCTCGGCGGCGCTGATCTGCCGGAGGTCGGTGGCGTGAATGGTGCCGTCGACGATCGGCAGCGAATACTCGCGGCCGGTGCGTTCGTCGATGACCTTCAACGTGTCGGAGGGCATTCTGCTTGCCTCCAGTCTGGTCGGAACGGGACGGACGGAAGGGTTCTCGTGTGCGTGCTACTACATCATGCTCACGGCGCGCGCGGCTCGCCAGCCCACCCGTTCCTCTGAACCGTTTCCGGCCCGAGCGGAGAGACCGGGCCGGCATGCTCCGGATGGCAGGGGCGTTCAACCGAAGAGTGCACATGGCGTACGCACTCTTCTTCCTCCGCGCGGTCGTCGGGGTGGTGTTCTTCGCACACGGTGCGCAGAAGCTCTTCGGTTGGTGGGGCGGCCACGGGCCGCGCGGGACCGCCGGCTTCTTCGGCGCGCTCGGCTTCCGCCCGCCGCTCGCGATGGCACTCGTCGCCGGGGCGTCGGAGGCGTCGGGGGCACTGTTCGCGCTCGGCGTGCTGACGCCGTTCGCCGCGCTCGCCGTCGCCGCGATGATGGTGGTCGCGGTCGGCTCGGTGCACCTGAAGAAAGGCTTCTGGCTCTCGAACGGCGGCTACGAGTACAACCTCGTCCTCTGGTCGGTCGCCGTCTCGGTCGCCGCGACCGGCCCGGGCCGCTTCTCGATCGACCGCGCGCTCGGCTGGGACGACAACCTGTCCGGCGTCTGGTGGGGCGTCGGCGTGCTCGTCTGCTCCGTCCTCGGAGCGGCCCTCGTGCTCGCAACCCGCAAGGCGCGGCCCGAGCCGCAGGCGACGGAGCAGCCGCCGACCGCGGACGCGTAGCCGCCGTCGGTGCAACGGCGGCGGCGGTAGCTTTGCAGCGTGCCCGTCGCAGCCAGCCTCCACTACCTGATCCACTGGCCGATGCAGGGCGGCTACAACTTCGTGAGCGGGCCGCTCGCCGACATCACGCTCATCACGGCCTTCGCGAGCACGCTGTACCTCTTCCTGCGGAAGCACAACTGCCACGTCCACCGCTGCTGGCGCTTGCAGTGGCACCCCCATCCCGACCACGGTCACCCGGTCTGCAGGAAGCACCATCCGGACCGCAACGCCGTGCACGCCTAGACCGAGACGTCCCGGGCGCGACCCGTCGCCCTGTCAGTCGAGGTGCGGGCTCTGCTGACGCTGCCCCGGCTCGTGGTAGCGGTCCTCGTGGTGTGCGAACGGGCTCAACTCGTAGAGCGCATACGCCACGACGGCGAGGATCCCGAAGACGACGACCAACGCGATCACGGTGCCGACCATGTCTCCTCCTTCCGATGCTCGTACGCTCCCCCGTCGATGAGGCCGCACCAATCCGAGCGAACGCTGATCCGTCGTCAGCGAAAACGCTGAGACCCGCCTCGCTCGGTCACCTCGGCGCGGCGTTCGCTCCCCGCCGAGTCGTACCGTCGCCCGAGAGCTAGAGCGGATCCGAAACTGCGAGCGGGGGGCCGAGAACCTCCATCCCGACGTCGCGCCCGAGAGTTGCGAACACACCCGGGTCGACCGGGCCGGGCGGGAGCTCTGCAAATCGGTCGAAGAACGCCTCCATCCCTGCCGGTGAGAAGAGGACGAGGATGCGTGCCGGGGCGTCACCGACGTTCTGGAAACAATGCGGGGTGCCCGGCGGGACGAACACGAACGAGCCGGCAGGGGCTCTGCGGATGCCGCCGTCGAGCTTGAAGCGGAGGTCCCCCTCGAGCACGTACCAGGACTCTCCTTCGCGTTCATGCGTATGCAGCGGCGGGCCGTCTCCGGGCGCAACGACGTTCTCGAAAGCCGTCAGGGCTCCGCCGGTCTGGGCGCCGCGCACCTTGAACGTCAGCGGCCCTCCTGCAGGGCCCTGGATGGTCGTTCCCTCGCCCTCCGCGAGGACGACTGGTCCTTCCTCGTACGCCACGCGACCTCCTCGGCCCAGTTGACGCCGAGAGCCTAGTCCATCGCTCACAAGAGACGATCACGAACGGCCTCGGCGGTTCGCTCTGAGGCAGGATGACTGGCCTGGGCCAGTTCGGGAATGTCCCTTGAGCCGGGACGGCATCTCAATCTGTGAAGATGCGTTGCGATGCGCCCAGCTTCGATCTCAGGGGCGACCGGAAGCCTGTTGGTGTCGCTGACGACGGTGCTCTACCTCGTCGTCATCAACTCGCGAGGAAACGTGGATCCGCGGCGTGTCACCGTATGGGTCGTCACGCTTGTGACGTGTGTGTCACTCGGGACTGTTGCGTCGTGGTCTCGCCAACCGAGGGTGCGGAGCATGATCTTGGCGACCACCGCAGGCGCGCTCATCGGGTTGGGATTCCTCGGAATTTTCTCGATCGGCCTGCTCCTCGTCGCGGCGGGCGTTCTTCTGAGCGTCGCAACGGTGAAGGCGGTTGCCGAAGACCGTTCGGGCTCCTTGTTGCTTCCATCTGTTCTCGGTGCGATCGCCTTCGCTGGAGCCCCGACGCTGCTGCTCTGGATCATCTAGCTCTCACGGGCCGCTGAAGGTCCCGATGCGCAGCACTCGGTTGGGCCAGTGTGCGGGAATGTCCCCTGAGCGATCCCTACACTCGGAGGACCCGACCGCGTGACAATCGAGTGGAGGCAGAGATGAGGGTCTACATCTGGTGCGATGGCGCTGCCATGCCGAACGGCGGTCCCGCCGGGGCGGGGTACGTCGTCGTGGGCGGGGTGCACCTGCTCGGCTCGGAAGCGCTCGGCGACGCGACGAACAACGTTGCCGAGTACACGGCGGCTCGGAACGCGCTGCGAGCCGCGGCCGACGCGGGCGCGACGTCGGCTCACGTGCAGATGGACTCGCCGGTGGTCTTCGGCCACCTCTCTGGGGCATCGCGTGCGCGGGCCGAGCACCTGATCCAGCTCAAGCAGGAGGTCGAAGCGCAGGTGGCCCGGTATCCAGGGCGGGTCACGTTCGCTCGGATTCCCAGGGAGCGGAACGGAGTTGCCGACGAGCTCGCGAAGGACGGCGCCCGGGCCTCGAAGGCGCTGAGCGCCGATCGGCGGCGATAGGTTCCGCGTCAAGTACACGACCGTCGACGCGGTCTGGGCGCGGATCGACACATTCGCCCGGGCGCCGTTGCCAGATCCACGATCAACAGGCCCCGTCTCCACTCGGACTTACGTCGGTTACCGTCGCCTGGGCCACGTTTCGTAAATGTCCTCCGAGTCCAACGATCGCCTTCGGATCAGCAGCGCGACGCCGAGCGTCTAAAGCTCTCGCGCTGGCGATGGGAGAAAGAAGACGAGCGCCCCGAGCAATATCCCGAAGAAGCCGAAGCGAAGGGGCCAGGTAAACGGTGTCACAAAGATCGACGTTGCCTGGGCAAGAAACGCCGAAGCAGCGAGCGTCGTTGCGACGGATCCGCTTCGAGGCCAGCGCCCAGCGAGCAGCGCCACCCCAACGCCTGCCAACGGAGCAGCAACGAGCGCGAGGAATGGGAATCGAAAAAGGACCGCAAGCGCGACACCCGAGAAGGCCGCCAACCAGATCTTCGCCGGCCGGACAGGCTTGCGCGCACCGACAAGCCGAACGGGCGGTGTGAGGATCAGCGGCGGCGCTGGCGAAGCCGGACTCGGAGCGTGATCGAACAGGTCATCGGCTCGGACTACGGAATCATCATTGGTCACGGTCACCAGATCGGCAGAAGCTGTTGCCTTCTCAAGGAATCGGCTCATTCGACGTGGACACGTCCACGTGTGACGCGAACTTCGCCTGCGCGAGCGTGCTCTCGCCCGAAGGGGTGCCGGATCCGGCTCCGACGCCGAACAGGTCGGAAGGCGTTCACCGGCGCAATCTCGTCCCGGGAAACAGCAAGGCCCCGTCCCCTGGGCCTTGCGCAGTCGATCGGCTCGTTGCTCGACCGGTGATCTCCCGGCCGGCCGGCCGCTCCCGTCCCGGTCACGACGACGACATCTGTCGCCTTCTCAGTCGTCGCTCTCCGATCCGTAGGCGAAGTGCACCGTGTTGCCGGTGTCGATCCAGACGCTCTTCACCTCGGTGTACGCGTGCAGCGCGTCGATGCCCATCTCGCGGCCGAGACCGCTCTGCTTGAAGCCGCCGAACGGCAGGCCGTGACCGACCACGCGGTAGTTGTTGACCCAGACGGTGCCGGCGCGCAGGCGCCCGACCATGCGGTGCGCGCGGCGGACGTTCTCCGTCCAGACCCCGGCCGCGAGACCGAACTGCGTGTCGTTCGCGAGCCGCAGCGCCTCGTCCTCGTCACGGAAGCGGATCAGGCAGACGACCGGGCCGAAGATCTCCTCACGGGCGATCCGCGTCGCGTTGTCCACGTCGCCGAAGACGGTCGGCTCGACGAAGAAGCCGCGCCGGTAGGGCCGGCGGCCGCCGCCGAGCAGCCGGTTGCCGTCCGCCTTGCCGAGCTCGATGTAGGCGAGCACCTTGTCGAGCTGCGCGCGTGACGCGAGCGGCCCGAGCTGCGTCGCCGGATCGAGCGGGTCGCCGGCGCGGATCAGCGCGCCGCGCCGGACGAGCAGCTCGGCGACCTCGTCGTAGACGCCGTCCTCGATCAGCACGCGCGAGCCGGCCATGCACGTCTGCCCCGTCGCCGCGAAGACGCCGGCCATGATCCCGTTGACGGCGTTGCCGAGGTCGGCGTCGGCGAAGACGACGTTCGGCGACTTGCCTCCGAGCTCGAGCGACACGCGCGCGTTCCGCTCGGCAGCGATGCGCGCGATCGCGCGGCCGGTTCCCGTCGAGCCGGTGAAGGCGATCTTGTCGACGCCCGGATGTCCGACGAGCGCGGTCCCGGTCGAGTCGCCGTAGCCGGTGACGACGTTGACGATCCCCGGCGGGAAGCCCGCCTCGACGACGAGCTCGGCGAGAGCGAGCGTCGAGGTCGGCGTCACCTCGGAGGGCTTCACGACGACGGTGTTGCCCGCAGCGAGCGCGGGAAAGAGCTTCCAGCCGAGCAGTCCGAGCGGTGTGTTCCACGGCGTGATCGCCGCGACGACGCCGATCGGCTCGCGCAGCGTGTAGCCGACGAAGTTCGGCGGGCCGACCGGGACGGTGACGCCGTGCAGCGTCTCGGCGAGGCCGGCGAAGAAGTAGCAGTCGGCGGCGACCACGTCGACACCGGGCCGCATCTCCGTGATCAGCTTCCCGTTCTCGCGCACCTGCCGCCGGGCGAGCGCGTCGGCATTCGCCTCGAGCAAGGACGCGAGCCGCCGCAGCAGCGCCGCCCTCGACGCGGCCGAGGTGCGCGGCCAGCCGTCCTCGTCGAACGCGCGCCGTGCCGCGCGCACGGCCCGGTCGACGTCGGCCGGCCCGGCGAGCGGCACGCGACCCCACGCCTCCTCGAGGTAGGGGTCGACGCACGAGAACGTCTCGCCCGACTCGGCGGGCGTCCACTCGCCGTCGATCAGCATCCGGAACTCCCGGTCGACCTCCTCGACCTGCCGGCCCGCGGCCTCCACCCGGCCGCTCACCGCCGTCCTCCTCCGGCCGGCTCGGGGAGCGGCGAGCCGTGCAGCCGGAGATAGTCCACGTCGACCCGCGCGAGCGCGCCGTTGCGGACCATCACGTCGAGGTCGAGCGGCTGCACGGGCGCAGGAGACGTCGGCGCCGTGGTGACGACGCCCTGCTCGATCAGCGCCGCGATCGCGTCGTCCTCGAGGGAGAGCACGTCCCTCAACACGTAGTCGGCGGCCTCGCCGAAGTCCGGGCCGCAGCCGCGGATCGCGACGCTCGAGGCCTCGCTCGTCCACCGGTAGGGCCGGCCGATGATCGGCCGCTCGATCCCGCGGCCGCAGTCGATCCATTCGTGGAAGCCGCGCGCGCGCAAGTGCGGGTCGGCGAGCAGGTCGCGCTGGTCGAGCACGGCGCCTGCCGGCACGCCCGCGGCCTGGAGGGTCGCGGCGGCCTCGCGTGCGTCTCTGCCGGCCGCCCAGCGCGCGAGCGCCTTCAGCGCGTCGGCCCGCGCGGGCGCGTCCGTGCCGGGCACCGTCGCGCGCAGCGCCTCCAGCTCCCGCTCGGAGCCGGCGCTGACGGCGACCCAGCGGTCCTCGCCGCGCGCCGGAAGAACGCCGCTGAGGATCGCGTCGATGTCCTCGCTGCCGCTGCGCTGCGAGTCGTCGCCGTTTGCCTGACGGCGAACCAGCGCGTCGACCACCATCGCCGCGCCGAGCTGGTATATGCCCACGTCGATCCACTGGCCCTCGCCCGTGCGGCGGCGGTGCACGAGCGCCGCGAGCACCGCGGTGAGGCCAGTCCAGCAGGCGAGGAAGTCCGGGTACGACTGCCCGACCTTCGCGGGCACGCCGCCGGCATAGCCCGCGTAGTGGGAGACGCCCATCGTCGCCTCGAGCGTCGTGCCCTGCGCGCGGAAGCCGGCCCACGGCCCGGTCGAGCCGTAGCCCGTGTTCGAGAGCATGACCAGCGCGGGATTCAGCGCCGCCAGCTCGTCGTAGGTGAGCCCCCACTTCCACATCACGCGCGGCGTGAAGTTCTCGAGCAGGACGTCGGAGCGCCGGACGAGCTCACGCAGCACGTCCCGCCCTTCCTCGCGCCCGAGATCGAGCGAGAGCGAGCGCTTGCCGCGGTTGACGACGTGGAAGACCCCGGCGCGATCCCAGAACTCCTCGCCCGGGTCGTTCTCGAAGAACGGGCTGAACGACGAGCGCGTCTGGTCGAGCCGGTGCGGCGCCTCGAGCTTGATCACCTCGGCGCCGAGGTCGGCGAGCAGGCCGCCGAGGTACGGCGTGGCGAACACGTACGAGAGGTCGAGGACGCGCAGGCCCGCGAGCGGGGCGGCCGGCTTCCCGTTCCGCGCCGGCGCCGGGGTCGCTTTCGGCTCGCGCCGCTCGGCGAGCACCTCCTCCGTGTGCTCGCCGAGCCGCGGCGCGCGGCGACGGACCGCGGTCGGCGTCCGCGACAGCTGCGCCAGCACCGCCGGAAACTCGAGACCGGGCAGGTCCGGGAACGAGTGGAAGACGCCGCGGGCGCGGAGCTGGGAGCACTCGAGCAGCTCGCGCGCGCCCTGGACGACGCCGGTGAGGTAGCCGGACTCCGAGGCGCGCAGGAAGAAGTCGCGCCCTCGCTCGTGCTCGAGCCGCCGGGCGAGCAGCGCGTTCAGCTCGTCCGCATGCTCGAGCCGCGCCTCGCTCGTCGCGAACTCGGGGCCCGCGAGCCGCGGCTCGCCGAGCAGGCCGGCCAGGTCGGCGACCGAGACGACGCCGCTGATCTGGAGCGCGACGTAGCCGTCGGCGCACGGGATCGGATCGCCTCCCCCGAGCGGCCCTCCGAGCGGATCGCGGCGCGGCGGCCGCCGCCCCTGCACCGCGCCCATCGACATGTAGTACGCCTCGTTGAGCACGATCTCCGAGGCGAGGCACTCGTGGATCGAGACGTCGACGTGCGCACCGGCGCCCGATTCGAGCGACGCGTAGTGCGCCGCGATCGACGCGTAGGCGGCCGTGAGCCCGGCGGCGTAGAGCGATTGCCGCAGGCCGCGCTTCAGCGGCTCGCGGTCGGACGTGCCGCTCATCTGGAGAACGCCGCTGAGCGCCTGGAAGACGAGGTCGCTGCCGAGCCAGTCCGCACAGGGCCCGTCGTGCCCGAAGTTGGAGACCGACGTGACGACGAGCGCCGGGTTCGCCGCGCGCAGCGCCGCCTGGCCGAGGCCCCATCCTTCGACACGACCGGGCCGGAACGACTCGACGACGACGTCGGCGCCGCCGATCAGCCGCCGTGCGGCCGCGCTGCCTTCGTCGGTGCGCAGGTCGAGCGCGACGCTGCGCTTGTTCCAGTTCAGATACTCGAAGAGCGCGCTCGACTCCGTGCCCGCCCGGTCGACGACGAGCGGCTCGAGCCGGCGCGCGAAATCGCCGGCGCCGGGCTCCTCGACCTTGATCACGTCTGCGCCGAGGTCGGCCAGCAGACGCGCGGCGAACGGCCCTGCGATCCCGTGGCCGAGCTCGACGACCCTGACTCCGGCCAGGGCCCCCTCGCTCATCCCCCGAGCCCCGGGAACGGGTACGGCACCTCGCGCCCGCCGCGCAGCGGCAGCGCGACCGTCGCGGTCCCCGGCGTCGTCTCCTCCCCGCGCTGGTTCCGCAGGCCGATCTCGCAGACGACGATGCCGAGACCGTCGCGCTCCTCGACCTCGGTCACGCGACCCCACGCGGTGATCGTGTCGCCGACGAAGTCCATGCCGCGGAAGCTCATCTTGATGTGCGCGAGCCAGCCGGTCGGCTCGGCCCAGCCGCGCACGAGCTGCACGAGGACGTGCTGCTTCCACGAGCCGTTGAGCAGCAGCGCCGGCAGCTTGTCGTGCTCGACCGCGAACGGCTGGTCGTAGTGGATCCGGTGCCAATTCTCGATCGCAGCCGACCAGCGCATCACGTGTGTGGTCGTCATCGGCCCGCGCACGAGCGACGGCAGCTCGTCGCCGAACGACACGTCCTCGAAGTGGAGGCCGGCTGTGTCCGTCACCGGAAGATCACCGTGCTGCGGACGCGGGCGAGCTGCTCGCCGTCCTGGTTCTCGTACACGGTCTCGATCGTCGCGAGCACCATCGGGCCCGTGCGTCCTTCGCGGTCGACGATCTCGACGTAGCGCGCCTGTGCGCTGATCACGTCGCCGAGGCGCGCCAGCCGGAAGAACTCGGCTTCCGTGCCCCCGTTCAGCACGCGCTTCAGCGGGATCTCGACGGGCGGCAGCCCGCCGAAGCCCGCGGCGACGTCGAGCCCGTCCCAGTCCCGCTCCACGCCGAGCCGGTCGAGCGGGTCCGGCGTGCCCGGAGCCCGGCGGAACGCGTGCAGCACGTAGAGCGGCGAGGCGACGACGGCGCCGTAGCGGCTCGCGCGCGCGGCCTGCTCGTCCCAGTGCACGGGGTTCGGCTCCATCACCGCCTGCGTGAAACGGCGCAGCTCGTCGGCGCCGAGCGGCCCGAGCGCGGTGAAGCGCGGCCCGGGAACGCCGACGAGCGCTGCGATCTCCTCGGTGACGAAGCCCACTCGGCCTCTACGCCTCGGTCGCCGCCGGTTGACTGCGAGCCGACACGGGTTAGGATTCAACCAGTTGGTTGACGACCGGTCAAGCGCCGCCAAGGAGGATCGAGTGTCGTACCCGACCGTCCACATCGTCGAGGAGTGCATGCGCGAGGGCATGCAGATCGAGTCCGTCGAGATCACGCTCGACGACAAGGTGCGGCTGCTCGACGCGCTCTCCCAGACCGGGCTGAAGTCGATCGTGGTCGGGTCGTTCGTGAGCCCGAAGTACACGCCCCAGATGGCGGAGATCGACGAGCTGGTCCGGCGGTTCACGCCGCGCGAGGGCGTCACCTACAGCGCCGTCGCGCTCAACCAGAAGGGACGCGAGCGCGCCGCGGAGCTCACCCCGCCGCTCTCGAAGCCCTCCGGTCCGCCCCAGCTCTTCTGCCATCTCTGCGACACCTTCACGCGCCGCAACGCGAACCAGAGCCGGGCGCAGGAGATGGAGCGCTGGCCGCAGATCGTCGAGTCGGCGAAGGAGAAGGGCGCGCGCGAGGCCGGCATCGCGGTCAACGCCGCGTGGGGCTCGAACTTCGAGGGCGCGTTCTCGCAGGAGCAGCGCATGGAGCTGCTCCGCCGCGAGCACGCGCTCTGGGACGAGGCCGGCATCCCCGTCACGCGCGTCATGCTCGGCGACCCGATGGGCTGGTGCATGCCGCACGTGGTCGAGGAGCAGCTCGAGACGATCCGCGCGGAATGGCCGGAGATCGCGTACTTCCATCTCCATCTGCACGACGCCCGCGGGATGGCACTCCCGAGCATCTACGCGGCGCTGCGCGTGCTCGACGAGACGTGCGAGCTTCAGGTCGAGACGACCGCCGGCGGCGTCGGCGGCTGCCCGTACTGCGGCACCGGACGCGCGACCGGCATGGCCGCGACGGAGGACCTCGTCAACATGCTCGAGTCGATGGGCATCGACACCGGCGTCGACCTCGACAAGCTGATCGAGAGCGTCTGGCTGCTCGAGGAGATCATCGGACGCCCGACGCCGGGCCACGTGTCGAAGGCCGGGCCGCTCCCGCACGGCGACAAGCTCTACGACGCGAACCTGCCGCTCGTCGAGACGTTCGAGGAGGCGCGCCACTTCCGGCTCGGGCCGGCAGCGTGCGAGCACCAGAGCCGGCCGTGGCGCGAGCCGATCCCCGAGCCGCAGCGCGCGAACGCACGGCCGTGAGCGCCGGCGGCGGGGCGAAGGCGGTCGCACAGGAGCCGCCGAAGCCGCAGTCGGACGACCGGCGCGAGCGGATCCTCGAGGTCGCCGTCGACGAGTTCGCACAGAAGGGCTTCGCCGGCGCGCGCGTGGACGAGATCGCCCGCAACGCGCGGGCGAACAAGCAGCTCGTCTACTACTACTTCGGCGGCAAGCTCGGCCTCTACACCGCGGTGCTCGGCCGCATGATCGAAGGCGCGCAGGAGAAGATCGAGGCCGAGTCGCAGAAGCCGACGCTGAAGAGCAAGCTCCAGACGATGGCGAGCCTGAGCACGCAGCCGAACTCGGTCCGCTGGCAGCGGCTGCTCGCGTGGGAGGCGCTCGACGGCAGCGCGGAGGAGATGATCCGCGAGGAGGAGCGCCGCGAGACGTGGCAGCGCCACGTCGTCAACGTCGAGGACGCGCAGGCGGGCGGCGAGGTCGATCCTCGGCTCGAGCCGGAGATGCTCGCGCTCGCGCTCGTCTCGGTCATCATCTCGCCGTACGTGCTGCCGCAGATCACCAAGCTGATGACGGGGCTGCTGCCGACGGACGAGGAGTTTCGCGCGCGCCAGGAGGCGCTGCTCGGCGAGCTGATCGACCGCCTCGGGCCGCGGGCATGACCGCGAACGGTCGTCGGCTCGCGGGCAAGAACGCGGTGATCACCGGCGCAAGCGGCGGGATCGGCCGCGCCGCGAGCAGGCTGTTCTGCGAGCAGGGAGCGTCCGTCCTCGGCGCCGATCTCGCCGAGGGGCCCGGCCGCGAGCTCGAGGCCGAGCTGAAGGCCGACGGTCTCGACTTCTCGTTCGTGCCGGTCGACGTCACCTCGTCGAGCAACGTCGCCTCCTTCGCCGCCGAGGTCGGGTCGCGCTTCGACGGACTCGACGTCCTGTTCAACAACGCGGGCGTCATTCTCGGCAAGCCGCTCTGCGAGACGACGGACGAGGAATGGGACCACGTGATCGCGGTCAACCTCCGCGGCGCCTTCTTCGTCATGCGCGCGCTCGTCCCGCTGATGCAGGGCCGTCAGGGGTCGATCGTCAACACGTCGTCCGGGCTCGGGCTCGTCGGCGAGGCGAACCTCGGCGCCTACTGCGCGTCGAAGGGCGGGCTCGTGCTGCTGACGAAAGCCGCGGCGCTCGAGCTCGGCCCCGACATCCGCGTCAACGCGCTCTGCCCGGGCGTGATCGACACGCCGATGCCGAGACGCGCGATGGAAGGCCTGCCGGAGCAGGCGGCGAGCGAGCTCCTCCGCAGCTGGGAGGAGATGCACGTGGCCGGACGGCTGGGCCGCCCGGAAGAGGTCGCAGCCGCGGCGCTCTTCCTCGCGAGCGACGAGTCGAGCTTCGTCACCGGCGCCGCAATCCCGGTCGACTCGGGCGTGACCGCGCGCTGAACCGATCGGACGCCGGCACGGCTACGGCGGTGATGGACCCGGGATTACCGTGCTCCTATGAGCCGACCACGGCACAAGAAATGGAAGGACTACGAACTCAAGGTTACGGCGGCTCTGGCTTCGCGTTGGCCAGATGCGGTGGTCAGCCACGACGAGACAATCAAGGGACGTTCCGGAGGCAAGGTACAGGTCGACACGCTGCTTGACCTACCACAAGACGCTGAGTTCGTAATCGTTGACGCCAAGGATTGGAAGACCGAGGTTGTCCCGTAGCTCGTAGAACTTGACGGCGGTCCCTCCTGCCTTGTCCGCTCCTGCTGGGAGCGTTCGAGGCGATCCGTCCAAGATCGAGGGAGGAACCGCCGTGAATGGGAACGTACCGCT
>Ga0315281_10000382_pt1 | contig 61230 bp, 56 predicted proteins | sample YL17G07_0_MG_FD_204540 | JGI IMG/M metagenome (GOLD analysis project Ga0315281, IMG submission 204540) | Sediment microbial communities from Yellowstone Lake, YNP, Wyoming, USA - YL17G07_0 | ecosystem: Environmental > Aquatic > Freshwater > Lake > Sediment | place: USA: Wyoming | collected...
TCTCGACCCGGTGGACCTGATCGAAGGTGTGGGCCTCGATACGCTGGTGCACAAGTCCACGCTCGGCCTGCGCCGGCCGGAGATTGCGCCGAAGGTCGCCGCGCGCGTGAAGAAGGAGTTCCCGCACGGCATGCCGGCCTATGGTGCGGATGCACTGCGCTTCACGATGGCGAGTTATGCAAGCCTCGGGCGCAACATCAATTTCGACACGAAGCGCTGCGAGGGCTATCGAAATTTCTGCAACAAGCTCTGGAACGCGACGCGTTTCGTGCTGATGAACTGCACCGGTCAGGACGCTGGCCTGAAAGAGCACACCAAGGCCGAATGCGCACCGGGCGGGCCGGCGCACGGCTATTTGAGCTTCTCGCTGGTCGATCGATGGATCAGCGGCGAGCTGCAGCGCGTGGAAGCCGCCGTCGAGCGCGGTTTCGCCGAGTACCGGCTCGACAACGTTGCCGCAGCGATCTACCAGTTCGTGTGGGATGAGTACTGCGACTGGTATGTGGAGATTGCCAAGGTCCAGTTGCAGGAGGGCGCGCCCGCGCAACAGCGCGCGACGCGCCGCACCTTGATCCGCGTTCTGGAGACAGTGCTGCGCTTGCTGCATCCGCTCACACCGTTCATCACCGCCGAATTGTGGGAAGAGGTTGCGCCCGTGGCTGGCCGCAAGCCCGCCGCAGACGTGCTTGGAATCGTCGTCGCGCCCTACCCCAGGGCGCAGCTCGAAAAGGTCGACGCACAGGCCGACAGCTGGATGGTCAAACTCAAGGCAATCGTCGGCTCATGCCGTGCCTTGCGCAGCGAAATGAGCCTGCCACCCGGCGCGCGTGTGCCGTTGCTCACGTACGGCGACGATGCGTTCATCGAGCAAGCCCAGGCCTTGCTCAAGGCCTTGGGCAAGCTGTCGCAGGTGCAGCGCTGCGCGAGCGAGTCAGAATTCAACCAAGCCACCCGCGACGCGCCCGTCGTGATGCAAGGCCAGACGCGCCTGGCATTGAAGGTGGAGATTGACCCGGCTGCGCAGAGAGAGCGACTCGGCAAGGAAATTGCGCGCCTTGGCGTCGAAATCGCCAAAGCCTCAGCCAATCTGACAAATCAGGGGTTTGTGGCGCGCGCGCCTGCGGCCGTCGTGGAGCAGGAACGACAACGAATTCTCGCCTTCACTGCAACGCAGGCGAGCCTACAAGATCAGCTGGCACGCTTGTCCCGGTCGAACTGAGCTCGCGCGGCGCCGCCGGCGAGTGAGACAGCAGTTCATTGATGCGCTTGACCACAGTCCACGAACTGCGCAGGCGTGACTCGCGCGTCGTGCCCGACAGGCGCGGCGTGACCTGCAGATTCTGCATGCCATAAAGAGGCCGGCCCTCGTCGAGCATTCCGGGCTCGACACTGTCGAGCCAAACACCGGCGATGCGGCCACTGGCCAGCGCGCCCGCCAACGCGGCCTCGTCGAACAAGCCCGCATGAGCGATGCTGACGATGACCTGGCTGGGCTTGCATGACCGCAGGAAGCGTTCTCCGAGCAGGCCGTGGTAGCGGCTGAAATAGGCCAGTTGCACGCACACTGCGTCGCATTCTTCGAGCAGCTCGTGCAACCCCACGGGGCGGACGCGCCAGCGCTCCCACACCGCGTCGCTGGAGTGAAGCGACGGGTCATAGCCGAGCACGTGCGATCCAAAGGCCGCGAGCAGCTGCGAGAGCGGGCGTGCCGCCGGCGCCATGCCCAGCAGCCCGACCGTGGCGGCGCCGAGCTCACGGCCGACGAAGCTGCCGTCGGCACCCATCACCGGCACCCGGCGCAACAGCGACAGCAATGCGCCGACGATGAATTCGGCCTCTGCCTGGGCGCAGGCGGTGCGGCTGCGCACGACCTCGACACCGGCGCGGCGGCAGGCGTCGGCGTCGATGCTGTCCGGCCCGGCACTGACGCGCCCCACCGCACGCAACGCCGGTGCATGGCGCAGCGCCTCCGTGTCCAACGCAACGCTGGCGGGCACGACGGCAGCGCGCACGTCGTACAGTGCCTGTCGAAATGCGCGCGGATCGAGTGCCAACTCCGGAGCGAAGCGCACGCTGTGGTGCGCCTCGAGCCATTGCATCATTTCATTCTCGAGCGCTTCAACTATCAGCAGGTCCATAAGGTGCGAGGTTTTAACATATCGGAGTCGACAAAGGATCGTGCCAGAATCCGGCCGGTCTGAACCGGGGTGCCTGAAACATGAAAGTGACCAAAGCGATATTTCCCGTGGCGGGATTGGGAACACGATTCCTGCCCGTGACGAAGGCCCAGCCCAAGGAGATGCTTCCGGTTGTTGACAAACCCCTGATTCAGTATGCCGTTGAAGAGGCCTACGCCGCCGGAGTGCGCCAGATGATATTCGTGACCGGGCGCCACAAGCGGCCGATCGAAGACCATTTCGACATGACGTTCGAACTCGAAGTCGCGCTTGAGCAATCCGGCCAGCGCGAACTGCTCGAGGTCGTGCGCAATGTCAAACCCGACGACATGGAATGCATTTATGTGCGCCAGGCCCAGGCACTGGGACTCGGTCACGCCGTAATGTGCGGGCAGCGCCTGGTCGGCAACGACCCGTTTGCCGTATTGCTCGCCGATGATCTGATGGTCGGCACCAAGCCGGTGCTGGCGCAGATGGTCGAGCTATTCAGTGAATGGCGTGTTTCAATTCTCGCCGTGCAGGAAGTGCCCGCCGAGCACACGTGCCGCTACGGCATCGTCGCCGGTACACCCATCAGCGACCAGTTGCTTGACGTGAACCGGATCGTCGAAAAACCGGCGCCCGAAGTCGCGCCGTCGCGTCTTGGCGTGGCCGGGCGCTACATTCTCACCCCCGGCATATTCAACGAAATCGCAAGCCAGCCTCGCGGCGTGGGCGGCGAAATCCAACTCACCGACGGCATTGCCGGCCTGCTGCGGCGCGAGAAAGTACTTGCCTATCGGTATCAAGGCAGACGCTACGACTGTGGCAGCAAGGAAGGGTTCTTGCAGGCCAACGTGGAACTGGCGTTGGCGCACCCGCAAATAGGGCCGGGCTTTCGCGACTACCTGCGCACACTCGACATTTAGGCGGGTTTTGAAGCCTGCGGCAACCTGGATCAGCGGCGCCGCAAGAAATGAATGAATTCGTCGCCCGAGGTAGATTGCTCGACAAGCTCATTGCCAGTCTGGCGCGCGAAGGCCTGAAAGTCGCGCACAGAACCGGGGTCGGTGGCCACGACTTTCAAAACCTGCCCGCTTGTCAAATCGGCCAGCGCCTTCTTCGCCTTGAGAATCGGCAAAGGGCAATTCAAGCCGCGCGTATCGAGTTCCTTCTGCGCGTCCATCTCACTTCCTTTAGCGGGCGGGATTCTAGGTCGACTACTGCGGTTCAGGATGGAAAAACCCCGGTCGATAGGTAGCGATCGCCGCGGTCGCAAACGACGAAAACAATCGTGGCATTTTCCGCGCTCTGCGCCACTTGCAGCGCGACCCAACATGCGCCGGCGGCGGAGATGCCGGCGAACAACCCTTCCTCGCGCGCCAGGCGGCGTGCCATTTCCTCGGCATCGGCCTGGCTCACACCGATCGTCTCGTCGACCCAGGTCGCATCGTAAATCTTGGGCAGGTAGGCCTGCGGCCACTTGCGAATTCCTGGAATTCTCGAACCTTCGAGCGGCTGGGCACCGATCACCTGGATCGCCGCGTTTTGCTCCTTCAGGTAGCGCGACGCACCGGTGATCGTGCCCGTGGTTCCCATCGCGCTGACGAAATGAGTGACGCGCCCGGCCGTGTCACGCCAGATTTCCGGCCCGGTGGTTTCATAGTGAATACGTGGGTTGTCGGTATTCGCAAACTGGTCCAGCACGACGCCTTTGCCATCTTTCTGCATCTGTCCGGCCAGGTCACGAGCGTATTCCATGCCACCCGAGCGCGGCGTCAGGATGAGTTCGGCGCCGAAGGCCTTCATCGTCCGCGCGCGTTCGATGCTCAAGTCCTCCGGCATGATGAGCAACATTCGGTAGCCGCGGATCGCAGCGGCCATCGCGAGCGCAATTCCGGTGTTGCCCGAGGTCGCCTCGATCAGGGTGTCACCCGGCTTGATGTCACCGCGTTCTTCGGCGCGGCGGATCATGCTGATCGCCGGCCGGTCCTTCACCGATCCCGCTGGGTTGTTGCCTTCGAGTTTCCCGAGGAGCACGTTGCCGCGCGCGTCGAAAGCGCGGCCGGGCACGCGCACCAGCCGTACCAATGGCGTGTTGCCAATGACGTCTTCGACAGTGTTATAGCGGTTCATTCCTCGGCGCTGTGGAGCTCGGTCGCGCATTGTGGCAGGGCAGAAATTTCGGCGCTGCGCTGCATGCCATAATCCGCACCCTTCGCAGGCGCGGACCCAGCGCGCCCACTCGGCCGGAGTGGCGAAATTGGTAGACGCAGCAGACTCAAAATCTGCCGGTGGAAACACCATGCCGGTTCGATTCCGGCCTCCGGCACCATGAATGCCCTGCTCGGCTGCGGCGCGAGCCCGATCTGGGCACTGCGCTGCTCGGCACAGAGGAAGTACAACTCTGCGCACCTCGGTCCGCTCGCAACCGCGACCGAGGCATTTGTGCCCCTCGGTGACAACTCGCGGCGAAGCCCCCGGGTTTCCGAGCGTCGCGCCGAATCACAGCACGTAAACTGCGCACCTTCGCCCCACCGGACCTGCGCATGCCTGCCCTGCCCCCCATTACCCAAGCGCTGCTTCTCGTCAACACCGCGGCGTTTTGCATTGATATCTTTCTTGGGCAATGGTTTACGCAGGCGTTTGCGCTATGGCCCCTGGGCTCGGGTTTTCTGCCTTGGCAGGTACTGTCCTACTCCTTCTTGCACGGCAGTTTCGGCCACCTGTTCTTCAACATGCTGGGCATCTGGATGTTCGGCGCCGAACTCGAGCGCGTCTGGGGTCCAAAACGGTTCACGCATTTCTACTTTGCGAGCGTGCTCGCCGCGGCGGTGACGCAACTGCTGGTCAGTGCCTTGCTTGGCTCGCACAACCCCACCGTCGGCGCCTCGGGTGGCTTGTTCGGCCTGCTGTTGGCTTTTGGCATGATGTTTCCAAACCGCACCGTGATGCTCTTGATTCCGCCAATTCCGATGAAGGCGAAGGTTCTGGTGTTCGCCTATGGTGCCATCGAACTGGTGCTCGGGGTAATGGATCCGCAGGGTGGCGTGGCTCACTTCGCGCACCTTGGCGGCATGCTCGGCGGCTTGTTGATGCTGCGCTACTGGCGTGGCCAGCCGCCTTTCGGGCGCCGTTGAAAAAAGGCCGTTCGAGTTGGCAATTTTCGCGTCGGGCGTGCCGCAGCCCCTTTTCATTTCCCTGGACTTGCAGCATGCTTGCGGCGAGGCAACACGCAGCCGGAGGCGAAGATGGGCGGAAAATCAAATCGGTCCGTTGCAATGAACCCGACACGCCGTGTGAATTGGCAGCCGGTCGGCGTCGCGCTCGCATTCATCCTGTGTTGCGCTGCGGCACCGGCCGAATCGGCTGCGCCGCCTTCCGACACTGAAGCGGCCGAACTCCAGACACGCTTACGCTCCTTGCGCGAAGCGAATGCGGCCGTGGTCGGCGTCAGGACTATTGCCGTCGAAGACGCACGCTCGATTGAAACGCTGGGCCGCAAGCGCCTGGGTTCGGGCGTCGTGATAAGTGCCGACGGCCTGGTCTTGACGATCGGCTACTTGATCCTCGAAGCCGAGCAGGTTGACCTCGTGCTCGAGGGCGAGCGCACGGTTCCGGCGCGCGTCGTCGCCTACGATCTCGCTTCTGGCTTCGGCCTGCTGCAGGCGTTGGCACCGGTGAAAGTAGGCCAGGCCCGGTTCGGTGTGTCGGCCGACGTATCGAGCACGGAACCGCTGATGATCAGCAGCGGTGGCGAAGACGGCGGGCGCAGCCTGGCGCAAATGGTGTCCAGGCGCGCGTTCTCAGGCTACTGGGAATATCACATCGAGGGCGCATTGTTCACCGCACCAGCGCGCACCGACCACAGCGGAGCGGGCCTGTTCAACGCCAACGGTGAACTGCTGGGCATCGGCTCGCTCGTGGTGGCCAACGCCCTCGGCGACGACCATCCACGCATGCCGGGCAACATGTTCGTCCCGATCGACCTGCTCAAACCCATCCTCGCCGAAATGCGCCGCAACGGCGCTTCAAGCGGCAGTTCGCGCGCCTGGCTGGGGGTGAATTGCGTAGAGGACGATGGCGCGGTTCGCGTCGCCCGTGTGAGCAGCGACAGCCCGGCTGAAGAAGCCGGAGTGCTGCCCGGCGATCGCATCGTCAGCATCGATGGCACTGCAGTCACGCAACTCGAAACGCTGTACAAGACGCTGTGGCGCAGTGCCGTGCAGCGCGACGTGGTTCTGGAGATTCGGCGTGCCGGGCAGTCGCAGATCCTGCACGTTCAAAGCGTCGACCGCAGGCAGACTTTGAGCAAGCCCAAGGGGATCTGAACCCGATCGGCTTGGCGTTTCAGGCCAGCAGACCCTGCTCTACGGTCGGGTAGCGCAGGCGAAAGCTCAGCTCGGTCTTCAGGCGTCGGTTGTCAAGTCGCCTTGACTCGCTCATGAAACTCAGCGCCATGTGACCGAGCGTAGCCCAAGCTTGTTCACGCGTGACTCGTGGCGGGCGCGGCAAGCCGCACAGGTCGGCGGCCAGATCGAAGTAGTCGCCCATCATCAGCTTCGTGTCGTCGCTCGCGTTCACCACGCGCTGCGGCCGCCCGTGGTGCAGTGCAGCGACGCAGATGCGTGCCAGGTCGTCGGCGTGGATGTGGTTGGTATAGACGTCGTCCTGCGTGCGCAACACTGGCGTGGCGCGCAGCAGGCGCTCGCGTGGATGCCCGCCTGGCCTGTCGCCCGCGTAGATGCCGGGAATGCGCAGCAAGCTCACGCGCACCGCAAACGCGCGGCCGAACCAGCGCAACCGGGCCTCGGCGTCGACACGACGTTTTGCACGTTCCGTGGCCGGAGCAACCCGGCGCGTCTCGTCGATCAGCGCCCCGCCGCAATCGCCGTACACGCCGCTCGTGCTGGCATAGACAAGGCATCTCAGCCGGCCGCGGCGCGACAACGCACCGAGCAGATTGCGTGTGCGCGAATCGAGGCTGCCGCTGGCGGACGGTGGCGCAAGATGCAAGACCGCATCGGCCAGGCCGGCCAAACGCCCCAGAGTCGAGGCATCGTCCAGATCGCCGACGATCGGCCGCAGTCCGGCCTGGCGCAGCGCGCCCACGCGCCCCGGGTCAGAGGTGAGAGCGACCAGGCGCCAGCGACCGCGCAGAAGCGCCGCGACTCGCATGCCGATGTCTCCGCAGCCCACGATCAGAAGCGTCGGTCGTTTGAATCGAGTGGGTCTGGCGTAATCCAGGGGCATGGGGCAGCGGGCACAATCGCGCCTCACTTTACCTTTACCGCACTTTCCGTCCAGCAATGACGTTCACGATCACGGTACAGCCGAGCGGCCGCACATTTCAGACCGAACCCGATGAGACCGTGCTCGGCGCAGCCATCCGTCAAGGCATTGGCCTGCCGTATGGCTGCCGCGACGGCGCCTGCGGCTCCTGCAAGTGCCGCTTGCTCGAAGGCAAAATCCGCCATCGCCCGCACCAGTCCAAGGCCCTCAGCGCTGCTGAAGAAAGTGCGGGATTGATGCTGACCTGCTGCGCATTGCCGCAGACCGACATCGTGCTCGAGGCGCGGATGGTGCCCGGCGCGGGCGAATTCCCGGTGCGCAAGATGCCGTGCCGCGTGATTGCTGTCACCAAGCCCGCCGCCGATGTGGCATTGCTGACGTTGCAGTTGCCGGCGAACGACACGCTGCGCTACCACGCGGGCCAGTACATCGAGTTCATCTTGCGCGACGGCGCCCGCCGCAGCTATTCGATGGCCAATGCGCCGCACTCACAGACCGACAAACCGGCGATCGAACTACACGTGCGGCACATGCCTGGAGGCAAGTTCACCGACCATGTGTTCGGCGCGATGAAGGAAAAGGACATTCTGCGCATCGAAGGGCCGTTCGGCAGTTTCTTCCTGCGGGAAACTTCGGACAAGCCGATCGTTCTGCTGGCCTCGGGAACCGGCTTCGCGCCGATCAAGGCGATCATTGAACAGATCGAATTCAAAGGCATCATCCGACCCACGCAGCTCTATTGGGGCTGTCGCAGTCGCGCTGACCTCTATCTGCACGAATGGGCGGAGCAAGCGGCATTGCGCATGCCGAATCTGCGCTACGTCCCAGTGCTGTCGGAGGCGAAGCCCGAGGATGGCTGGACTGGCCGCATCGGCCTGGTGCATCAGGCGGTGCTTCAAGACTGGCCCGACCTTAGCGAGCATCAGGTCTATGCCTGTGGCGTGCCGGCGATGGTCGATGCTGCACAGCGCGACTTCGTGCAGCTTTGCGCTCTGCCTGCCGAAGAGTTCTACGCCGACTCGTTCACGTCCGAGGCCGACAAGCACGGCCTCACTTGAACAGCAGGGTCACGAGGCCGAGCGTCAACGGCGGGAAGAACATGAGTACGAGTACGCGCAGTGCGTCGCTGGCAAGACTTCGGCTGCGGCGACTTGGGCTGCCATCGCAATGGCGGCGAAAACATATCGGGTTGGCGATTTCACGTTGGCCCCCAGAGTGTTGTCGAGAATGGATTCTTGCGGGAATGCTGACCCCATGCCTGGCGGGCATCGGTGCGCTCAAGCAAACCGGCCTTGCAAAAACCAGCCCTGCGCCCCCGCAGACAGCGGTAAACGTGTCCGATAAATCCAGAGCAAGGCACCGTCCAGCGCTTGCGCGATGAAGTAATCGCGCTCGGCAAGGCCGGCGTCCCACCAGCCGGCCTCGATGCGCTCAGGGCCGCTCAGCAACTGCAGCGCCCGGCCTTCGAACCAGGGACGCGATTGGCGTTCGGGCAATGGCTCGGGCTCGGGCAACAGCCACACCGGGCGCGGTGCGATGTGTGGGCTCGAACGCGACGCAAGCCCTTTATGACCGAGTCTTTGACCGAGCTTGACCGACAGCGCCGTATCGGCATGTACAGCCTGCGCCGGGCTGCCCCGCTCGGGCCGGTGGTCATGCACCAACACCAAACGCTGCACCTGCTCGTTGCCCAGGCGCGCCTGCAGCCGTTCGATCAAGCGGGTCAAGCCCTCGGCTTCACTGCCAGGCGTGGGGAACAACTCGCTGTTCGGCGGCGCGCGGTGCACGATTTCATCGGCACACAGGTGCAATTCGAATGTGGGCGCGCTCAATGGCAACCGCGCCAGGCGTTCGCGCAGCAACACCAGCAAATGGGCCGGGTCGCGTGAAGGCTCGGCCAGAGCAATGTTCAACGATGTTGGCGTTGCTGTATCGCTGTGACGCCGTGCTTCATGCTGCATCGCCAGCGTGAAGCGGCGCACCTGGGCGTGTTGCGCGGCCAACCATGCAACCAGGCGTGCCAGCAGCACCGTCGCCCCTTGCAAGACCTGCTCGGTGGTGTCGGCGCGAGCAAACAACTCGGCGCGGCTTTCGAACCGATCCGGCAAGACGATCACTTCGCGCGGATCGGGCTGATCCCCGCGCGCGCGGTCGAGTTCGCTGAGCAAGGCCTCGCCGAAACGGCGGGCGATGCCGGCACGCGGCAGGCGCCGCAGGTCGGCCAGCGTGCGCAGCCCCATGCCTTGCAAAGCCTCCCAATGTTCGCGCCCCGGGCCGAGCAGCCACACCGGGGCAGCATCCAGCGCTGCATGCAATGCAGCGAGATCGGGGCACCGCAGCTGCTGATGCAAGCGCGCCAGCAAGGCTGCGCCCATCGCGGTGGGGGCGTGGACGCAATGGATGCGATGGCCCAAACCGGCCAAGGCTTCATGCAGACGCGCCACCAAAGCGTCAAGGCCTCCGAAGTAACGCAGGCTGCGTTGCACATCGAGTAAAACTGTTTGTGGCGCCGCTGCGTGCTCCTGCGCCGGCTGGAGCGAAACGCTCGGCGTGAACGCCAAGGCGATATGCGCGACCGCCGCCAGCGCCTGTGCGTCGCGCTGCGGGTCAGCCTGGCCGAGGACAAGGTGCGGCGCGAGCGCTAGTGCCGTGGCGCGCTTCAAGCCGGGTTTGACGCCCAACGCCTGCGCTACTGGGTTGGCGTGGGCAATGTGCTGAGCGTCGAGCAGAGCCATGGGCACGGCGTCGGCTGCACCGCAGTACGTGGCGGCGAACGATTCGAGAGAGAGCAGCGGCAGATGCAAAGCGATCCAGAGCACGGAAAAGACTCGATGAAGAAACGGTGTTGCTCACGGATCGGTCAGGCCAGATTGACGAAGGTCGCGGCGTGCAACATGGGCATCTGCGCCGCGCCAGCGTGTACCCGCTGGCGCGCACTGCGGCATAACACAGGTGGCAGTGCCAGTTGCAGCGAAGCTTCCAGCGGCGGACCGCGGCGCTTGAGCACACGCAGCGCCAGCACATCGGCCCCGCCCGGGCGCAACGCCAGGCGCAGGGGTGCAGCACTGGGGTGCTGCGCAGCAGCCATTTCACGCAATACGAACGCCACCCCGTCGTGCGCATGGGCCGCGAGTTGCAGGCGGCGCAGACACTCGGTACGCAGGCGTGGCGGCAACCACGCCAATACCGCCCCTACATGCCCGCTTTTGAGGGCCTGCTCCAAGGCCCACAGGCGAGCCCTCGTCCGCGTTTCGTCAGTCTCCCGTGCAGCAACACGCATTTCCTCAATCTGAGCGGGCCCGGCCCGGGTGACCACGATCAGCAATTGCTCCACCTCCAGCCCGAGCTGTGCCAGGGCCCAACCGGAAAGCGCAGCGGGTGGATCGAACAGCATCACCGGCCGGCCACTGCGCTGCGTGGCGCGCAGGCAATGGCTCAGGAAACGAATCTCGCCAATCCCAGGGTGCGGCAGCAGCAATTCGGTGAGCGAGCGGCGCGGCCAGCCGCCACCGGGCAGTTGCGCATCGAGCGCCGCGAAACCGCTTGGCAAGCCATGCTCGGCGTGGCGCCCGAATTGGTGGCCGCGCCACAGGTCGGGGTGCAAGGTCTCAGGAGAAAACGCATGACGCATCACAGGGCTGCCGCCCCGCACTGGCGCAGAACTCAATACAGCAGCAGCGGCGGATAGGGTGTCCATCTGATAACTGTACGTTTATACAGTATTGAATGCAAGCCCATACAACCCCCAACAACCCCATATTTCACGAAATCCGTTTCCCTTCCGCCCCGCCGATGAGCATCGATCAAAATCCTCATCCGAGGCCTCTGTACCGGCCTATCGCTTGCACGCGAGCGTGTGCGCAATGCTCACCCGATTCACCACTCGCCCTGCGCGAGCCCGCCCCGCTTGCCATCACCAGCCGCAGGCCGCTGAGCGATAGCGCGAGCCCGTGGCGGTAGATCAGAACAATCGGTCCGCGGCAGGCCGCTGCTCAGTGTCTCGAGGCTGCGCCTGTCATGGCTCCTGCGGTTCACGACGAGCACACCGTCGTTGGATAGGAGCGTCTGGTCGGCAAGGGCCGGAACGAACCTTGCCGTATCGCCATACTCTGGACGCACGACCGGCGTGAGGCCGACGTCTAGCGCAGATCGCCCGCCAGGCTCGCCAGCGTTTCCGCGGCAATCGTCACATGCGCCGGATAGTTGACGTGGTCGCAGCCGAGCTTGACGCCGGCACCGGCACGAACCGCTTCGCGCATTGCCTTGGAGAATTCGAAGCGCAGGAAATGCACGGCGGAGGTCTTCTCGTCGGTTTCGCGGTCCAGATCCTCATCGGCGATTGCATAGGCACGGCCATGCCCCTCGACTTCGACGAACATCCGGTCTTCGACGCCGATCAATCGAGCCAGCTCGCGCCTGCGCTCCGCAACGTCGGGGTACTCGATGAGCATCGTTGCTTTCCAATTGCTTCCGTCCGGCACCAAGGCGGCGTAAGCGTCGATCTCGTCTTGAATGCCCTGCTCTTCGAAGATCTTTTCGATGTGCAGCATTTCCTGGATTTGGCGGCGGATTGTGCGTTCATCTTCGAATTGAACGCTCACATGTTCGCCCAGATGAACGGTCCGCAGCCTGCGATGCGCGATCATTTCCGCGCTCGAGGACTTGCGAATCTTGGCGTACGCCTCCAGGCCGATGAGGCTGTCGCGGGTGATGGTCATCGCGCTCACTCCAATCCATAGGCAATTCGAAGCAGGCTCAGCGGGTGCTCGAGCCTGGCGGCAGGAGAGCCCGCGTTTAGCATGCCCTGCGCGATGTGGTGCCCGGCGAGCGCGCAGTCGGAACTGATGTAGTCCGGTTCGTCTTTGGCCATCGCTTGGAACACAGGCTTTCCGATCCTCATGGCTGACTCGTGATAGTCCTTCTTCACGCCGTAGGTGCCAGCGTGACCAGAACACCGCTCCACCGTAGTCAGTTGCACCGGCACCGACTTTCCGATCAGTTGCAAGAGCTCCTGCGTCTTCTTGCCAATGTTTTGCACCCGGCCGTGACAGGGGATGTGATAGCTGACCTTGCCCAAAGGCTGTTTGAAGTCAGTTTTCAGCATCCCGTCCTTGTGGCGCGCGACGAAGTATTCAAAGGGGTCGAACATCGCCTGCTGCACCAGGCGCACCTCCGGATCTTCGGGGAACAGCAGCGGCAGCTCTTGCTTGAACATCAAGGTGCAGGTCGGAATCGCCGACACGATGGCGTAACCCTCGCGCGCGTACTTCGCGAGCATGGGAATGTTCACGCTCTTGTGGCGCTCTACGCCTTCGAGATCGCCCAGCTCCAACTTGGGCATGCCACAGCAGCTCTCTTTCTCGACGATCACATACGGAATCGCGTTGTGCTCGAGCGATTTCAGCAGGTCGTGGCCGATACCGGGCTCGTTGTAGTTGACGTAGCAAGTGGCAAAAATCGCGACCTTGCCCGGGCTGCGCTCACCGTCGACAACCGTCGTCGCTTTGCCCGCCTTGGCCGCACTCCAGCGAAAGCGTTGCGTGGCGAGTTCGGGCATCCATGCGTCGCGGTGCACGCCGAGCGCCTTTTCCATCAGTTTGCGCGCGGGCTTTGTCTTGTTGATCGCATTCACCGCCTGCACCACGATCGGAATGCCGGCAAACTGGCCGTGCGCGTCGGTCGAGGCCAGAAACCTTTCGCCGGCGCTGACCTTGCCCGCCTTGTGCTTGATCGCCTTGGCGCGCAACATCAGGTGTGGGAAATCCAGATTCCACGGGTGCGGCGGAACATATGGGCACTTTGTCATGTAGCACAGGTCGCACAGATAACACTGGTCCACGACGTTCCAGTACGCCTTCTTCGCCACGCCGTGCACCTCACCGTCTTGCGTCGCATCGACCAGATCGAACAGAGTCGGGAAAGCGCGGCACAGGCTGACGCAACGCCGGCAGCCATGGCACACGTCGAACACGCGCTCCATTTCCTTGAACGCGGCGGCTTCGTCGTAGAAGGCCGGATTCTTCCAGTCGACCGGGTGCCGTGTCGGCGCGTCGAGGTTGCCTTCTCGATTGCTCATGGTGTGCGGTTGTTCCAATGAACAAGGGGCGCGAGGCCCCTTGTCGGTTAGCGTTGTACTGCTTCAGGCGGGCCAGGCCAGCCACGCAGGCCCTTGCGGGCCTTGGTGCGCTGGCTCAGTCAGCCAGCGCGTCAAGTGCCTTCTGGTAGCGGTTGGCGTGTGAGCGCTCCGCCTTGGCCAGGGTTTCGAACCAATCGGCGATTTCGCCGAAGCCTTCGCTGCGCGCCTGCTTGGCCATGCCAGGGTACATGTCGGTGTACTCGTGGGTCTCGCCGGCCACGGCGGCTTTCAGGTTCTGCCGTGTCGAGCCGATCGGCAACCCGGTCGCGGGGTCACCCGTCGCCTCGAGGAACTCAAGGTGTCCGTGCGCATGTCCGGTTTCACCTTCGGCGGTGGAACGAAACAGCGCCGAAACATCGTTCTGGCCTTCGATGTCGGCCTTGTTTGCGAAGTACAGATAGCGGCGATTCGCCTGCGATTCGCCGGCGAAAGCGTCTTTCAGGTTCTGCTCGGTTTTCGACCCTTTCAAGCCCATGTTCATCTCCTGCTGTTGAAACACTCTGGAATCGCCCGCTTGACAGGCGCTGTGCGCTGCCCCGCAGACCCGTCGCGCAGACTACTGCACCGCGCAGCATCGCGCCAATTCAAATCGACAATTCGCACCATCGGCAAAAGCAATGGGACAGCTCAGCGTGCTGCCGCCCGGCGCTCAGCCTTGCGCCGGCCCCGCAATCCCGAGCAACTGCAGCGCCAGCTCGTGCAGCCGACCTTTAGAGTCGGCAAAATCGTGGAGTATCGTCAAGTGGTTCGTCGCGGGGATGCGCTCACACACCGGGACGGTCTGCGCACCCCAACGGTTGCGGATCAAGTCGTTCTGACGCAGAAATTCGGTGCTTTCGTCGGCGCCAACCGCAGCATGCAGCACGCCTGCGGGCCGGGGAAAGTTCGCCGGACTGAGCCTCCACGCAGATTCGCGGGTCAAGCGCAAGTCGTTCATCAGGAACGGCGTGTGCCGCAAGGGCTCGAGGTCGAACAGGCCGGAAATCGACATTGCAGACGACACCAGGCCGGCGGGCAAGTCGCCTGCCACCTCGGGCCACAAACAGCTCAACATCATCGCCGCGAGGTGCCCACCTGCCGAATGACCAGCGACGACGATCCGGTTCCGGTCGGCACCGTACGACCCAGCATTGCGGTACACCCACTGCATCGCCTGCACCATCTGCAGCACGATTTGATCAATCGTCACAGCCGGGCACAGCGCGTAGTTCGGGACCACGACCATGGCCCCGTCTTGAACGAAGGACGGAGCGACGAATGAGACATCGCGCTTGTCGAGCGAGCGCCAGTAGCCGCCGTGGATGAACACGAGCACGGGTGCGTTTTGCAGGCGCGGCACAAAGACGTCGAGCGTGTCGTTGGGCCCTCTTGCATAGCGAAGATCGATTTGGCAGACGGATTTTTCACGCGCCAGCGCCGAAGCGCGAGACCAGCGATCGAAAATTTCCGGATGCTCGGGAATGAGGGCGCGATTGTTGTATTGACGGTCAAGCCAATCGGGGTCGAGTGAGGTCATGGTGTTTCCGCCTCGTGGAGCCGAGAACGTGGTTTGTGTCCGGCCTGATTGTCAATCATTGCCGGCGCGCCTTGGGGCCGACGCAACTGCAGACCGATTTGCTAGACTCGCGGTTCGCGTGGGGGGGTAGCTCAGCTGGGAGAGCGTCGCGTTCGCAATGCGAAGGTCGGGAGTTCGATCCTCCTCCTCTCCACCACCGAAATCAAAACGCCGCGCGCTCATTCGTGCCTGGCGTTTATCGACGGATGTGCCGGCCTGCATGGAATTTCCAGGCAACTTGTTTGTCGTGGCCGCGCCCAGCGGAGCTGGAAAGTCCAGCCTCGTCAAATCGCTGCTCGAAATCGACCACCTTCTTGTGCTGTCGGTGTCGCACACGACGCGTGCACCACGCGGCCAGGAACAGCAGGGCCGGGAGTACCACTTCGTTGACGAGGCCACGTTCCGCGCCAAGATTGCGCGTGACGAGTTCTTCGAGTGGGCGCAGGTGCACGGTTGCTTGTACGGTACCTCGCGCGCCGCGATCGAACAAGACCTGCATCGCGGCCAGGATGTGATGCTCGAAATCGACTGGCAAGGCGCGCTTCAGATCAAACGCCTCTTCCCCCATGCCGTACTGATTTTCGTATTGCCCCCGAGCTGGGACGAGTTGCAACAGCGCTTGCAGCGGCGCGGCGAAGACCCGCCCGAAGTGATTCAGCGGCGCATGGCGAATGCACGCGTGGAAGTTGCGCAGGCGCGGCACTTCGACTTCGTTATAATCAACGCCCTGTTCGAGGCGGCCGTTTTCGACCTGAAAACGATTGTTCATTCGCAGCGCCTCAAATACAGCGCGCAGCGCCGAACCAAGCCCGCCGTGTTCTCCGCCCTGGACCTGGATTGACGTACTCAGGCGCGTTTCTGCTTCACCCTGGAATTGCCAATGGCCCGCATCACCGTCGAAGACTGCCTTGTGAAGATTCCAAACCGTTTCCAGCTCGTGCTGGCAGCGACCTACCGGGCACGTATGCTCAGTCAGGGTCACGCCCCGAAGATTGAATCGAAGAACAAGCCCGGCGTGACCGCGCTGCGCGAAATCGCCGCGGGAGAGATCGGCATCGAGATGCTGCGCAAAGTGCCAATCTAAGCCAATCGCGCGAAGCCCAGCCCGCAAGGGTTCGCGGGTTCGCAGCTCAGTGCGTTTGGCCGGCACAATTTCTGCCTCGTGCCATGCAGGTGCTGTCGATCCGCGCTAAATTCGCGGCATGGGCACCCGCTCTACCTCCGCCATACAAGAGCCGCCCTTCCGGCCGGACAAGCGCAAGCGCGCGCCAGCCGCACCACCGGGCACTGGCGACGCCGCCTCGGCGTCATTCGCGGCCCTGACAGCCAAGCTCGATTACCTCAGTGCCGCCGACATCAAGCGTATTCGCGACGCCTACCGCTTCGCCGATGAAGCACACCTCGGTCAATTCCGCGCCGGAGGCGAGCCTTACATCACGCACCCTATCGCTGTCGCGGGCCTGTGTGCCGACTGGAAACTTGACGTGCAGGCCATCATGGCGGCGCTCATGCACGATGCGATCGAAGATTGCGGCGTCAGCAAGTCGGATCTGATCGAAAGGTTCGGCGCGCCCACCGCCGATCTGGTTGACGGGTTGACGAAACTCGACAAGCTGCAATTCTCAACCCAGGAAGAATCGCAAGCCGAGTCGTTTCGCAAGATGCTGCTGGCTATGGCGCGCGACGTGCGCGTGATTCTTATCAAGCTCGCCGATCGCCTGCACAACATGCGCACGATCGACGTGATTGCCGCGCCAAAGCGAGCCCGCATCGCGGCCGAAACACTGGAAATTTATGCGCCGATCGCACACCGACTCGGGCTGAACCAGACCTACCGCGAACTCCAGGAATTGTCGTTCGAGCACCAGAGACCCTGGCGATTTGGTGCGCTGTCCAAGGCGGTTCAGAAAGCTCGCGGATATCGGCGCGACTTGGTCGAGCGTATCGAGCAAGACGTGGAGCACGCATTTGCTCAAGCCAAGATGCCGGTGCACGTGGCGGGGCGCGAGAAGACGCTGTTCTCCATCTACAGCAAGATGCGAGAGAAGCGCCTCACGTTCGCCCAGGTCAGCGACATCTTCGGCTTTCGCGTGATCGTCGCCACGTTGCCCGAGTGCTACACCGCGCTGGGCATTCTGCACCAGGTGTACAAGCCACTTCCCGGACGCTTCAAGGACTACATCGCGATTCCCAAAGCGAACGGATACCAGTCCCTGCACACAACGCTGGTGAGTCCGCTCGGAACGGCGGTTGAATTTCAGATTCGTACCGAGCCCATGAACGCGGTGGCCGAGAAGGGCATTGCCGCGCATTGGATGTACAAGAGCCATGCGAGCGGCACGGCGCAAGCGCAGGAGGCACAGCGCCTGGGCACGCTGTGGCTGCAATCGCTGATTGACATACAGGACGAAACACGCGACGCGAGCGAATTCCTCGAACACGTCAAGATCGACCTGTTCCCCGACGCGGTTTACGTGTTCACACCAAAGTCGAAGATCCTCGCGTTGCCACGCGGCGCGACACCGATCGACTTTGCCTACGCGATTCATTCCGACGTTGGCGACCGTTGCGTGGCAGCCAAGGTCAATGGCGAGCCGGTCGCGCTGCGCACCGAGCTGCGCAGCGGCGACGTCGTCGAAGTCATCAGCGCGCCGGGCGCACGCCCGAACCCGGCCTGGCTCAACTTCGTTCGCACGGGTCGGGCCCGATCGAAGATTCGCCACTTCCTGAAGAACATGGAGCAGGAAGAGTCGCAGGAGTTGGGCGAACGCCTCCTGAACCGTGCCCTCATGGCCGAGGGCCTTCAGCTTCCCGACGCCGGGCCACAGGGTGCACCGGTCTGGCAAACCCTGGTGCGCTGGAGCGGCAATCGATCCCAGGCCGACTTGCTGGTGGATATTGGATTGGGCCGCAAGATTGCCAGCATCGTCGCCAAGCGCCTGGCGCGTCTGCTCGTCGAAAGCGGCAGCAAACCCGATGCGCTGACACTCACCATGGGTCGCTATGGAGAAGACGAATCGACGCCTTCGCAAGGCCTGATCGTGATTGATGGTGCCAACGGCGCACAGGTGCAACTGGCGAGTTGCTGCCGGCCGATCCCGGGTGACGCCATCGTCGGCTATCTAGGCCGCGGCGAAGGGCTGCTGGTTCACACCGCCGAGTGCAGCGTCGGCAAACGCTTGTTCGAGCGCGACCCGGAGAGTTGGATGAGCGTGGAATGGGCCGAGCAACCCGCCCGCTCATTCGAAACCGGCGTCACGGTGCTGCTGCACAACTCCAAGGGCGCGCTGGCTCAGGTTGCGTCCGCTGTCAGCAGCGCCGAGGCCGACATCACTCACATTGAAATGGGCAATGACGCGGCCACGACCGCAGAATTGAAGCTCGTGCTGAGCGTGCGTGACCGGCTCCAACTCGCCAACGTGATTCGCACCTTGAAACGCGCCCCTGCTGTGCTGCGCGTCGCGCGCATCAAGCCGTAGCGGCCAGGCGGCGCCGTCAATTCAAAGGCGAAGGGTACGACACCGCCATCACCTCGATCCGTTCCGGCCCTCCCGGTGTAACCAACTGGATTTCATCGCCGATGCGCGCCTTGAGCAAGGCACGCGCAACGGGCGAGACCCAGCTCACTTCGCCGGCGAGGTTGTCCGCCTCGTCGATGCCCTTGATCGTGACACAGCGCTGCTCGCCCTTTTGATTGGCATAGGTTACCGTGGCGCCGAAAAACACTTGGTCTTTGCCGTGGTGCACGCTCGGATCGGCAATCTCGGCGATATCCAGGCGTTTGGTGAGAAAGCGGATCCGGCGGTCGATTTCCCGCAGCCGCTTTTTGCCGTAGAGGTAGTCGCCATTCTCAGAGCGGTCACCGTTCTTGGCTGCCCAGGAAACAACCTCGACGATCTTCGGGCGTTCAACGTCGAGCAAAGCCAATAGCTCACCACGCAGCCGCGCATAACCTTGCGGAGTGAGGTAGTTGCGGGCGCCGCTGGGCAAGGCTGGCGCAACCAACTCGTCGTCATCGTCTTGCGCCGCATCGGCTTCGCGCGTGAAGGCTTTGCTCATGGCGACAATTTTCTCATCCCAGGGCAATGCTCTTCACCAATGCGAACACTGGAGCGCCCTCAACCAATCCGAGTTCGGCAACTGCGTGCCGGGTGACGCGGGCGCGCAGCCGCGCGCCGCCGATGTCGACCAGCGTTTCGGCGTAGGGCGTCGCCGGGTCGCTGGCAATCTCGACGAGCCGGCCCGCCAGCACGTTGCGTATGCTCGAACCCTCCGGTCTGCGCAGGGCCAGGGCCACGTCGCGCGAGCGAATTCGCACCCGCATGTCGCTGCCGACCTCGGCGCTGGCCTGAGGCACGACGATGCACTGGCCGTGAAGATCAAGGTATGTCAGGTGATAGGCGGCATCGTGCCGCAGCACGCGGGTGGTCAACAGCACACCTGCCTCAAATCGCCCGGTGACATGCTGCAGGTCAGCGCGCTCGAGAATCTCTTGAATCGGCCCCGCGGCAATGATCCGTCCCTGTGACAGAAGCATGATCCGGGTCGCAAGCCGGGCGACTTCGTCGATGTCGTGCGTGACATACAGCGCTGGCACACCGAATCTCGCGGGCAAGCGTTCCAGATAGGGCAGGATCTCCGCTTTGCGCGCAGCGTCGAGCGCCGACATCGGCTCGTCCATCAGCAGCAGACGCGGCCGCGTCAACAGCGCGCGGCCGATGGCGACCCGTTGACGCTCGCCACCTGACAGCGAGACCGGCCTGCGCCCCAGCAACCCAGCAAGATCGAGTGCCTGTACCACATCATCGAAGACGATCGGTCGGGTCGTGACGTGGCTCGAACGCCTGTCGGCGTAACGCAGATTGCCCTGGACCGAAAGGTGCGGAAACAGGCGCGCGTCCTGGAACACGAAGCCGACACCGCGTTCATGCGCCGGCACACATCGCTCATTGGGGGAGCCCAACCAAACGTCGTTGTCGAAGCCCAGGCGCCCCGTCACCGCGGGCTCGAGACCTGCGATGCAGCGCAGCAGCGTGCTCTTGCCCGAACCGCTGGGGCCGAACAGTGCCGTGATGCCGTCAATCACACCTTCGTGTTGGGCGCGCAACTCGAAGCCTGGAAAGTTCAATTGCAAGTCGAGAGACAGCATGCCCACGGCGTCATCCCACCTGCATCGGGTAGCGCCGATTCATCGTGTAGACGAACAGCAGGACAACAAACGAGAACAGCATCAAGCCCGCTGCCAATACATGGGCGCTGGCGTATCGCAGGGTTTCGACGTGTTCATAGATTGCAATCGAAATCACCTTGGTCTGCCCGGGAATGTTGCCGCCGACCATCAACACCACGCCGAATTCGCCGATCGTGTGCGCGAAGGTCAGCACGATGGCGCTGAGGTAGCCGCGCAGCGCCATCGGCGCAGCCACGCTGAAAAACGCGTCAAGTCCAGAGGCGCGCAGCGTCGCAGCGGCCTCGAGCGGAGCGCGCCCCACGGCTTCGAATGCGAGTTGCAGGGGCTGCACCATGAACGGCAGGGAATAGAGCACGGAGGCCACGAGCAGACCTGCGAACGAGAACGCCAATGTCGTATCCGTGACCTGCACCCACCAGCCACCGAAGGCCGAACGCGGGCTGAACAGCAGCAGCAGGTAGAAGCCAAGCACCGTGGGCGGCAGCACCAGCGGCAAGGCGGTGATCGCCTCGACCGCGGCCTTGATTCGAGACCTGGTATGGGCCAACCACCACGCCAGCGGCGACCCAAGCGCGAGCAACACCAGCGTCGCGGCTGCGGCGAGTTTCAGTGACAGCCACAGGGGCTCGAGATCGAGTGGCACCCGACGCCTATTCCAGCATGTAGCCGAACGCTTGAATCGTCTTGCGCACCTGGGCAGACTTCAACTCCGCCATGAAAGCATGCGCACCAGCATGGTCCCGGCCGCGCTCCAGCAGCACGGCGTCTTGCCGAATCACGGTGTGCAAGGCGGAGGGAACAACCCATGAACTGCCGCCAACCGCGACACCTGCGCCCGAGAGTTGCGACAGTGCAATCAATCCCAGCTCCGCGTTTCCACTGGCGACCATCGAATACGCGTGTCCGATGTTTTGCGCATACACGATTTTCGGCTGGAGTGTTTCCCAGGCGTTCAACGCCCGAAGCGTCTCGCGCGCAGCCGCTCCGAACGGTGCAAGGTCCGGGTTTGCAATCGCAAGGTGACGAAATCCGCCGCTGCGCAATGTGACGGCGCCGTCGGCCCCGACCAATCCCGGCGTTGCACTCCACAGCGCCAGCCTGCCCAAGGCGTAGGTGAATCGCGAAGCTGCAACCGCTTCACCCTGCGCCACCAGGCGCTGCGGAGTCTGGGCGTCTGCGGCCAACAACACCTCAAGAGGCGCACCGTTCCTGATCTGCGCATACAGCTTGCCGGTAGATCCGGTCGTCAGCGTCAGCCTATGCCCTGTCCTGGCCTCGAATGCCGGCTTGATCTTCTCGACCACCTCGGCAAAGTTCGTCGCGACCGCGACCCTCACCTCTGAGGCCCGAGCCGCAGATGCGAACGTCATGACTGCAGCGAGGCCCGCAATACACCGGGCAAGAACAAGGCGGGGCGCGGTAGGCATGGTCGGGTCAATGTCAACAATGCGAGTGGCTGGGGTGCCTCAGGCAGCCGCACGGCAAGCCGCGATCCACTTTGCGGTCAGTTTTTCCTGAACGCTGTTTTGCCGCAGGCGCGCGCTCAATGCCGGCCAGTCGACCCGATCGAGCTCCTGGTCCTGGTTAAAGCAGGAAAACACATAACGCGTTGACCCATCGGCCATGATGTGTGGCTGCAGGCATTGGGCACAGATCTCTTTCATCATGCATTGCATCGGTGAATTGATCGAGCCCACCGCGAAATGCCCGGCCTTCAAGTACTTGCGCAGTACGTCGTTGCGCGCCTGGGCCACTGCCGCCATCATGGCGTCGGAGCCGATGACGATGATGCGGTCGACCTCCGGCATCTGAATCATCGTATGGCCCAGAGTGCCATCGGCGTACGCCTGCAGGCCTTGCACGATATTGCCGACGAAGCTCTTGTCCCCGGCACGCGTGGCCTCGAAGCCCGGGCTTTCGTCACAGCACCAGACAGTCACGTCGGACGCGGCCTCGATTTCTTCGACCTTGTAGCGGTCGATCATCTTCTTGTAGCCGGCGAAATAGAGAACTTTCGAGCCCTGGGCACGGAATGCGGAGCCTATCGAGAACAGCACGGCGTTGCCCAGCCCGCCACCCACGAGCAGCACCGTCTCATTGGCCGTGATGTGCGTCGGCGTTCCCGTGGGCCCCATCAGCACCACGGGTTCACCCGGCCTGAGGTCGGCGCACAGGTCGGCCGAACCCCCCATCTCGAGAACGATGGTGGACAGCAAGCCTCGAACCTTGTCGGTCGCCGCGCCAGTCAGTGCTAGCCCTTCCATCGTCAGCCGTGTGGCCGGCAGCACGCCGCCGACAAGCCGGCTCCTCGCCTCGAAATTTTGCAGGCGATAAAACTGCCCAGGCTTGAAGCCCCGCGCCGCGGCTGGCGCCTTGATCACCACTTCAACAATAGTCGGCGTTAAGCGCTGCACGGCATGCACCGTGGCGCGCCAGTCCCGATTCAGCTTGGCCATGAACGCAGCATCGGTGCCGCCCGACGCGGCTGGCTTGTGCCTCAGGACGCTGCTCACCACAGGAAACCCCTGCTTCGCCGAACCCAAGGCCTTCACCACGTTGCCGAAGTACGACGGATGCAAGTCACCGAAGAACGAGACAAAACGACCGTCGAGCGACTTCGACATCAGCACGTTGGCCTGTTCAGGCTTGCTGCTGCCTGCTTCAGGTATGACGCTTTGCCCGCTCGGATCCACGGCCGAGAAATACTTCCCGTGAAGTTTGAAATGTTGCGCGTCTTCGCGCGCGAGCACCGTGTTGGGCGAGGTTCCGGCGGCGATGAAGATCGCACGGGCAGGCAGCGTGACCGGTTCGCCGTCATGCCAACGTCCGTCGTCGTCACGGACTTGCGTGCGCAGGTCGAGCGCTTGCGCTGCGCCAAACGCATCAACTTGCACCGCGCTCGGGTTCAGACATTGCGCGAACACGATGCCCTCTTGCAACGCCAGCTCAATCTCCTCGTGATTGAGCGTGTAGGCCGGGCTGTCGATCAGGCGTTTGCGGTAAACGATCGTCGAGCCGCCCCATTCGCGCAGCAGCTCCATCACCCGTGGTGCGCGCTGTGCCGCCGAAGCGGCGGCACGCTCGACTCGCAACGCACGCGCATGGGCGATGAACTCGTCGGCAACTTGGCGCTCTTCAGGCGACAGGCCCTCGACAGAACCCGACACGCCCAACGCCTCGGCACGGGACAGAAACTTCTCGACCTGGACTGCGTAGTAGGCCAATGCTTCAGTCGCCGTATCGATGGCCGTCAAGCCGCCGCCAATCACGACGATGGGCAAGCGCACTTGCAAGTTGGCGAGCGATTCGCGCTTGGCCGCGCCAGTGAGCTGCAAAGCCATCAAGAAATCGCTCGCGGTACGCACACCTCGCGCAAGGCCATTCGGAATGTCGAGCACTGTCGGTTTGCCGGCGCCCATGGCCAACGCCACATGGTCGAAGCCGAGTGCCCAGGCGTCTTGCAGCGTCACCGTTCCACCGAAGCGAACGCCGCCGAACAGTGCAAAGTCGGAGCGGCGTTCGAGGAGCAGACGCACCACCTTCAGGAAATTCTTGTCCCAACGCACCGTGATGCCGTATTCGGCCACACCGCCAAAGCCAGCCAGCACCCTCTCGTCGAGGTCTTCTTGCAAGGCGGAGTACTGTTCAATCGGCTCGAACCGCGTGCGCGAACCGTCGGCGTCGACACCGCAGACCTGTGGCGGCAGCGGCTCGATCTTCAAGCCGTCAATGCCGACCACCGCGTGGCCGTCATTCAAGAGGTTGTGCGCCAGACCAAAACCGGCCGGCCCCATGCCCGCGACCAACACCCGATAGCCGCTGCGCGGCGCCGGCAGCGGCCGGCGCAGGTTCAGCGGATTCCAGCGCGTGAGCAGCGAGTAGATCTCGAAGCCCCAAGGCAGCTCGAGCACGTCCTTCAACGTTCGCGTCTCTGCCTGCGGAATGTTTACCGGCTCCTGCTTCTGGTAAATGCACGATTTCATGCAGTCGTTGCAGATGCGGTGCCCAGTGGCAGCGACGAGTGGGTTGTCCACCGCGATGATGGCCAGCGCACCGATCACGTGGCCGTTGACCTTGGCCATGTGGAACTCGGAAATCTTCTCTTCGAGCGGGCAGCCGGCGAGCTTGACGCCCAATGCCGATCGCTTGAACGCGACGCTACCGTCGGCGCCTGGTTTCTCTTTCAAACCTGTCGAGCACGAGTCCTTGCCCTGCCTGTGGCACCAGATGCAGTAGTTGGCCTGGTCCAGCGCACCCGCAAGGTCGGTCCCACGGTCGGTGAGTGCGAAGCCGTTGCGACGGCGTATCTGCTCCGGCTTGATCGTGAATGTGGTTACCGTCCCCTCGTGGCGGTGCACTGCGTGTTGCAGCAGATTCAGCGCATCGATCTTGGCTGGCATCTTGAACAGCAGCCCCTTGTGGTGGCGCGCCCTGCCCGACTCGCTGTGCAGCGCCCAGGCCGCGTATTGAAGGGCAACTTCAAGCTCGGCGAGGTGACCCGACTCGTTGGCCTGCCAGCCTTGGACGCTGCGCGCGAACGCGAGCTCGAACCCTGCCACATCGCTTGGGGCGACGCCAATCCACGTCGCGAGTTGCTCGCCCAACTCTTCACCTACGAATGCCTGCGCACCCGCCGGCGCATACGCCTTGGCGGCGCTGCGCTGCACGAATTGACGTTTGACTTCATACAGGGGAGCCAAACGCTGGTGCTGCCCGGCGAGTTCACGCAGCTGCGCACGAACTCCGAACAACGAACCCAGAAAGTCGTCGACGTGCGGCGCGAGCTCGATCAGCAGTTGCGACTCCCTTTTGGCGTCGAGTCCACCCGGATCCCGCCGCGCTTCGCGCAATCGGGCGTGCAGCGCAGGATCCGCAGCTTCGACCTCGTGCAAGAACGCGAGATCGACCTCTAGCAGGCCATCGCGCTCGTACAGATCCGCAAATCGAAGATCGAACCCCAGCTTCAGCATGCGACGCGGCTCCGAGCTATGCCCAAGTGAAAGAGGGTTAGCAGGTTCTCACCGGCTAACCCTCTGGTCTCTGGCTCCTCGACCTGGGCTCGAACCAGGGACCTACGGATTAACAGTCCGGCGCTCTACCAACTGAGCTATCGAGGAACAGCCCGTGATTATAGCCAGGGGTGGGCGCCTCAGAGCTCGGCTTGAACTGACAGGCGCAGCGTGCGTGGCGCGAGCGGGAACAGGTAGACGTGGTTGAATTGATAGGGAGATTCTTTCCAAGCGCGCGCGTTGCCGAAGTTGTCGACTCCGGCGCGCCAGGTCCATGTGGCTGGGCCGATCTTCGCTTCGTGGCGCAATGCAGCGTCCAGGCGTGTGTAGCCGGGAATCGATGCGCTATTGTCCGGCAGGACCTGTCGGCTGCTCTCGCGCACGAAGCCAGTCTGCAATTCAAGGCCAGGGATTTCCGACACTGCGTAAACCAGTTGGCCCTTCAACGTCAGTGCTGGCACGTTGGTCGGCCAAAGGCCGTTCAGGCCAACTTCCTGGCTCCCTTCGCGACCTGCCCGCAGCCATTGGGTGCCGCCACGCAACACCCACGGGCCCAGAGAAACGGCACCCGTCAATTCGACGCCGCGGTGGCGAGCATTGCCGTCGATGATGCGCGTACACGAGTCGTCGACATCGCAACTGCCGATGTCGCGAAACGCCGGTCGCACGATGTCGAAACCTGCCAAGCTCCATTCGCCCTGCTCGCTAGTCCCCTTCACGCCGATCTCGAATTGACGGCTCTCAAGCGCGGGAAGCGCCTGCCCTCCATTCCTGTATATCGGGCGATTCGGAACGACCTCCGACTCGAAACCCTTGCCCCAACTCGCATACAGCATGTGGGCGAGACTTAATTGCGAGCTCGCGGCGAGAAACGGCGCCGTCAGCGTCTGCGCGTAGTCCGTGGCACCGGAAGCATCGGTGCCAATGCTGCTTCGGTGCAAGCTGGTACGACGCAGTCCCAACCATAACGTCGATCTGTCGTCGAGGCTGAGTGCGTCGCGCAGATGGATTTCGCTTGACTGTTCGTCGCGATTCGCGTTCGCGGCCGTAACCCCCGACGACGGTGGCGTTTGCGCCGTCCCCGCGATGTTGCCGGTGCCGGCAATATCAAAAACCTGTTGCCCAAAGCTTGCGCGAAAGAGCGAACGCAGCAGCCCTGCCTGAACCTGGTGACGCAGCGCGCCGGTGGTGAGTTTGCCCGAAACCGAGACATCGAACGCGTCGGTGCGGCGCCGTTCGTTGTCGCTGACGAATTCCCAAAGCGTGAAGCTGCCGTCGGATGCGAAACGATCGCACGGGTCGCATGCGAAGGTGAGCGGATCGAAAACGCCGAAAGGGAAGGCCACGCGATCGTCACTGCGCAGGCGCTGCGTCGCGCCATGCGCAACCAGTTCCCAATCCGTGTCCAGGCGATGCGTGACGCGGATCGACCCGGTGTCCGCATCCAGCACCACCGGCTGCGACCAGGTTTGGTTGTTGAGATTGATCCGCGGGTCAATGCCCCGTGCGTCCGGGACGCCGTTGCCCAGCATGCTGAACCCCGGCACGCTGGGCTGTGAGCGGTGGCTGGTCTCACCTTCCAACTCGATGCGGGTTGTGGAATTCACCTGCCAATCACCCGCCAGGGCGATGAGGCGTCGCTCGCCCGTTGCGGCGCGCACCTGCGGATCGAGCTTGGCTCCAGCAACGTTCAGACGAAGACCCAATGAATCGGCGTCGCCGAAACGGCGGCTGAGATCGAAGGCTGCACTGACGCTGCCGCGCTCGCGCCATTCAATCCCCGCTGCGCTGAACGATGCATCGGCAGGGCGCTTGACCGTAAGATTGACGATTCCACCAGGGGCACTGGTACCGGCCTGCATGCCACCCAACCCCTTCAGCACTTCGACGCGCGCCTTGTTGTCCAGCGGGATCGAAGTCTCGGCATTGATCGGCAAGCCGTCGCGCCGGTAGTTGAATCGGTTGTCGATCACGAAGCCACGTATCGTCAGGAAGTCCCAGTACCCTTCGGCGTTGTAGGCGTCGCCCAGCGCCGCGTCGAAGCCGATCAAGTCGGACAGCCGCTGTGCGCCGGACGCTTTGATCTGCTCGGCGCTGAACACACTCGCCTGCAACGGCAATCGCGACAACGGCGTATCGCCCCATCCAGCGACACCCGCTGCCAGTGGCGCCCGGCCGGTCACCAGCACGGGCTCGAGTTGCAACGCCTGCGTTTGCGCCTGGCCCGTCGCGCAGCAGGTGCAGGTGACGAGAATGATGAGCGCCGCGCGACAGGGAGTCGGGTGAAGTGTTGCCATCGTGCTCTCCACGGGTCGATGGCAGGTCGGCGAATCGGGGCGGCCGCAGAGTGCGACGAACCGAACAAGCTTCCCTGCGCGAGGATTACCTCAGTCAGGTTCAAAGGGACTTTCTCAGTCGAGCCGTCTACCGACGGCACAACACCCCTAGCGGATGCGGCGCGTGAAACGCCGCGCGGGCAATTATGGCAGCGTTGGCGCCTGCACCCCCAACACCCTGTGCAGCCGGGTGCTCGTGGTCGTGTACTGCAATTGAATGGCCTGGCCCGGAAACACGTAGCCTGCAGCACCGAAGGCGGCAAGCGCTGCCTCGTGAAACCCGCACAGGATGAGCTTCTTCTTGCCGGGATAGGTGTTGACGTCTCCGACCGCAAAAATGCCCGGCGTGCTGGTCTCGAACTTCTCGGTATCAACAACGATCTGCTTTCGTTCCAGCGTCAAGCCCCAATCGGCAATCGGACCGAGTTTCGGGCTGAGGCCCAATTGCACGAGCAGCATGTCCAGCGCAACCTGCTGCGCCGTGCCGTCGGCCCCAGCCACTGTCACCCCGCTCAAGCGACCGGCAGTTTCTTCGAATGCCTCTACCTGGCCGGCGATAAATCGCATATCGCCACGCGCGCACAAAGCCTTGACTTGCGCCACGCTCGCCGGTGTGGCCTTGAAACTGTCGCGCCGGTGGACGAGGGCAACGCTTTCACACCGGTTCGGTCCTTCCTGCGCGAAATGGATTGCCCAGTCGAGCGCCGAATCACCGCCCCCCACTATCACCAGCTTCTTGCCGGCAAAGGCAGTGGCGTCTGGAACTCCATAGAACAACTGCGTCTGCTTGTATCGTTCGAGACCATCCACCTTGAGCAAGCGCGGCTGGAAAGAGCCGACACCACCGGCCACGAAGATCGTTTTCGCGAGAAAGCGAGTGCCCTTCGACGTTTCGACATCGAACCGACCATCGACGCGCTTGGCGACCAGCGTCACTTCCTGGCTCAGATGGATGCTCACCCCGAACGGCTCGATTTGCTTGAGCAAGTTGTCGGTCAACGCCCGCCCGGTGCAGACCGGCACGCCGGGAATGTCATAGATCGGTTTGTCGGGATAGAGCTCGGCGCATTGCCCGCCGGCAGCTGCCAGCGAATCGACAATGTGTGCACCGATTTCGAGCAGGCCGAGTTCAAACGCCTGGAACAGGCCCACCGGCCCGGCGCCGACGATGACGGCGTCGGTCTCGATGGGCTCTACGCTCAGCTTCGCCGACATGGCGAACCTCGCAACGTTACTTGATCAACTCGCGCAACTTGCCGGTGCGGTCTTTCCATTCATCGGCGTCGGGCGGCGGCGTCTTGCGTTTGGTGATGCTGGGCCACTTCTTCGCCAGGTCCAGATTGAGCTTGATCATGTGCTGCTGGTCGCCTGGCACGTCTTCTTCCGGGACGATTGCGTTCACCGGGCATTCGGGAATGCATACCGCGCAGTCAATGCACTCGTCGGGGTCGATCGTTAGGAAATTCGGACCTTCGCGAAAGCAGTCGACCGGACAGACATCGACGCAATCGGTGTACTTGCAGCGTATGCAGGATTCGAGAACGACATGGGTCATGGAGAAGGCTCTTCGGTTGGTGGGGCAATGCAGCAGTGTCGCGCCCGCTCCAGCGAGGGCGACGGCGCAAGGTCCAGTTTGAATTCTAGGGCTTGACCACAGCCGCTCGGCGAGGCACGCAGGCGGGCACCTGAGCGCCCGCGGCTGAGCGGGCGTTTTCAAGGGCACCGGCATGGCGCCAGCACGCACGATGACGACGGCGGGCCGCGCGCCGTGCAACAAGCTCTCTTGCGCCAGCGCCAACAGCCGAAGGTCAGACCGCAATTCAGCGTGCCAACAGGCACGCGACACCAGGCACAAGGGAGCTTCGACGAGCCAGCCCGCCGTGATCAGGCGCCGCGCCAGGCCGACCAGGTACGCGAATTCCGGCCTGCAGTCAGCGAGTTCTGGACTCTGTTCACGATCTTTATTCTCACCAACGACTTCTCTGTTCTCCGTCAACTCTTGTGAGGAGCACGGGATCCGCAGATGGGCTCTTAGAATTTCTCGACATGGGAACTTTTCACTCAAGCGATCGCGCGCCGCAGCGCATGCCCTCCCGGCGATATCTCTGCTTGGGCGCCTCGGTCCTGCTTGCGAGCCTTCTTGTCGGGTGCGAGAGCCAGCCCACAGTGCCTGATCAGCAAACGCTGCCTGCGTCGGGCGAGGCGGCAAAGCCTGTGCCTCGGGCGCCGAAGATCGGGTTTGCGCTAGGGGGCGGGGCAGCCCGGGGCTTCGCCCACATCGGCGTGATTCAGGTCCTGGAAGAAAACGGCATCAAACCGGATTTGATCGTCGGCACGTCCGCTGGTAGTTTGGTCGCGGCGCTGTACGCTGCCGGAAAAAGTGGGCCCGAGTTGGGTGTATTGGCCGACGCCATGGACGAATCAACGCTGACCGACTGGTCCTATCCCGGTCGCGGCCTGATCCGCGGCGCGTCGCTGGCGAAATTCGTTCGCGACCATACTGGCGGCCGAACCATCGAACAAATGCGAATCCCATTGGGAATCGTTGCGACCGACCTGGACAGCGGTCAGCCGATCCTGTTCGAAGTCGGCGACGCCGGGACGGCAGTTCGTGCGTCGAGCGCGGTGCCCGCCGTCTTCCAGCCGGTAAGCATCGGCGGGCGCGAGTATGTCGATGGCGGCCTCGTCGCTCCGGTACCAGTGCGATTCGCGCGTCAAATGGGCGCCGACCTCGTGATTGCGGTGGACATTTCTTCCGCCCCGGAAGGGAATGCCACGGGAGATGCGATGCGAATGTTGCTCCAGACCTTCGCCATCATGGGTCGCAGCATCAACAACTTCGAACTGCGCGATGCAGACATCGTCATCAGGCCACGCCTTCCCGGTGTCTCCAGCGCTGACTTTTCGACGCGCAAGCGATCGATTCAGGCCGGGCGAGACGCAGCCCGAGCGCAGCTTGCCGAGCTTGCAGCGCGAATCGCCGCCAAGACCCGCTAAAACCTCGTCGACAAAATAAAACGGCCCGGTTCAACACCGAGCCGTAAGGTACCTTGAGGGTACCGAGGAGACAACCTTTCAGGAATCCGCAAGCCAAGCCTGCGGATCAACTCAGATTGGTGATCTCATCAGAAGTTCAGCCCTTTCCGAGAATTCTTCGAGCCGGATGGGCGCTGTCCGCAACATCCAGTGGAGCAATTCCTCAGGTCGGCCGCTTGACCTTGGGCGCCGACTGGGTCGCCCTGGTCGCGTTCGCCGTCATCGCGTGAAAATTCGCTTCGGCAACTTCGGCGGCCTGCTTGGCGGCCTTTTGCACGCCGTCAAAGGCGTTGTTGGCGGCGGCCACAGCCGACTTCACGAATGCGACCACGTTCTCGCTACCAGCCGGCGCATTCTTGGTTGCGCTATCGACTACGGCCACGAACTTCTTCTGCGCTTCGGCGACGCTTGCCTCGGCAGCCTTGCTCACGTCGGCGTTGGTCACCGTGGCAATCTCGTAAATGTGCCGGCTGTAGGCCGATGCTTTTTCTGCGGCTGGTTGCAGCAGGCTTGCCTGGAACGCCATCAATTCTTGAGCGTCCTTGATCGAGAGCACGGCCCGTGCGGTGTCGGCAGCTTCCGTCATCGCGGTCCTGGCCACTTCGAGATTCAGTTCAACCAGTCTTTCAACGCCCTCGAATGCCTTGCTTGTCAGGCCGAAGAGGATTTCAATATTTGCTCTCTGAGCAGCAAGAGCTTGTTCAGCGGTCATCATGGGAGCGACTCCTGTAGGGTAGATTGATCGTCCTGCTGCGTGCCAAAAAAAGAAGGAATGGTGCAGCGCAGCATGCGTGCGAGTATAGGTCCGTCGGGATCAAATGCAAGCGCCAATTGCTGCTTTGCAGCAACTTAGGTTGGGCGCTCCAGATCCACTCCTCCTTTCATACCTGGTACGACTTCCTGCAGTCCCACAACCAATGGAACAATTGGCGTGGCCACCTCGAATTCAAAGCGCACCCATTCGACCCAAGGACAGACTTGATTCCCGCCAAAGAACTAACTGCCGCTGTCGACGCCGCCATCACTTCGCGCCGGTCGGTTCGTGCCTTCCTTCCCAAGGCTGTGGAACGCGCGATGATCGAAGAAATTCTCGGGGTCGCTTCGCGTGCGCCGTCAGGCACGAACACGCAGCCCTGGCGGGTCTACCTGTTGACGGGTGGAGCCAAAACGGCGCTCTCGCAAAAAATTGTCGCTGCCTTCGACGATCCGGCGCAACGGCCCCTGCATACCGAGGAGTACGCCTACTACCCCACGCAGTGGATGTCTCCATACATCGAACGCCGGCGCAAGGTCGGCTGGGACTTGTACGGGCTGCTGGGAATCGGTAAGGACGACAAGCGCCGCATGCATGCCCAGCACGCCCGCAACTACCATTTCTTCGGCGCCCCGGTGGGCCTGATTTTCACGATCGACCGAAGCATGCGCCAGGGCAGTTGGCTCGACTACGGAATGTTTCTGCAGAGCATCATGGTCAGCGCCCGTGGTCACGGCCTGGACAGTTGTCCGCAAGCCGCATTTACGCAGTTCCATCGAATCATCACCGAGCACCTGGGCCTGGCAGCCAACGAACAAGTGGTGTGCGGTATGTCGATGGGTTATGCAGACCTCGAGGCCGTCGAGAATCGCCTTCTCACCGAGCGTGCCCCGATCGCCAGTTTCGCCAGGTTCGTCGAATCCTGACTCACGCATCGCCGGGTCCTTAGAATCGCGCTCCAAATCGAACAAGGCGCAACAACATGATTAAGTTTCCGCGCGTCGCGCGTGGCGCGGCAGTGAGTGTCTTTGCGCTCGGGTTGTTGTCCATGACTCCCGCTTGGGGCGCACAAGCCGTTCCGTTCGGCGGGTTCACGGTCGGATCGATACCGGTCGAGTTCCTGCTGTTTGCTTGCGTCCTTGCGGGTGTGGCAATGTTTCACCAGTGGACGCTGCCAGTGGCACTGACTGGTGCGGTCGTGATCGCCGCCTACAAGATCTTCGCGTCTCCGTTCAAGGCTGGCATCGGCCTGCCGGGATTTTTGAGCCACCTGACGCATGAATGGGTGATCCTGGTCAACCTGCTTCTGCTCTTGATGGGCTTCGCACTGCTGGCGAAACATTTTGAGGAAAGCCAGGTCCCCGCGGTATTGCCGCGCTACCTGCCCGACGACTGGAAGGGCGGATTTGTCCTGCTTCTGCTGGTGTTTGTGCTCTCAAGCTTTCTCGACAACATCGCCGCGGCAATGATCGGCGGGGCCATCGCCCACACTGTGTTTCGCGGCAAGGTGCATATCGGCTACCTCGCGGCGATCGTCGCCGCATCGAACGCCGGCGGCGCCGGTAGCGTGGTCGGCGACACGACGACCACGATGATGTGGATCGCCGGCATCTCGCCGCTTGAGGTGCTTGAGGCTTACATCGCAGCAACGGTGGCCTTGGTGGTGTGCGGCATTCCGGCCGCGCTGAAGCAACAGGCTTTTTCGCCAATTCAACGCGACGCCACTGCGGGGGCGCGTATCGATTGGCCGCGTGTGGCCGTGGTCGCCTTCATCCTGATCGCCGCAGTGTTCGTGAACGTACTGGTCAATACGCGCTTCAATCACGTGTCCGACGCGTTCCCGTTCCTCGGCGCCGCCGTCTGGGCCGCGTTGCTGTTGTCGACCGGCCTGCGCAAGCCTGATTGGTCGCTCCTGCCGGGGGCCTTCAAGGGTTCGGTGTTCCTGCTGTCGCTGGTGTTGTGCGCGTCAATGATGCCGGTGGAACATCTGCCAGCGGCGTCCTGGCAAACGGCGCTGGGTTTGGGCGTTCTGTCGGCTGTCTTCGACAACATTCCCTTGACGGCGCTGGCGATCAATCAGGGTGGCTACGACTGGGGCTTTCTGGCCTACGCGGTGGGGTTCGGCGGGTCGATGATCTGGTTCGGCTCCTCCGCTGGCGTGGCGCTGGCCAATATGTACCCGCAGGCTCGGTCCGTTGGGCAGTGGTTGCGCCATGGCTGGTTTGTCGCTGTCGGGTACGTGGCCGGATTTTTCGTGATGCTGGCGCTGATCGGGTTCCACCCCGGCAGCACGCCACGGGCGGGCTCCGTTTCGGCAGGCCCCGCAGTCACAGTCGGAAAGTGAGGCGACGAGGATGCGCCCGAAGGTTCTGGTCGCGCGCGCTGTATTCGCCGACGCGGTGGAACGACTGCGTGAGCACTTCGAGGTTGAATCAAATGACGCCGACGAGATATGGCACCAAGCCGAATTGATTCGCCGCCTGCAGGGGAAGGCGGGATTGTTCATCACCGGGACACAACTGATTGACGCTGATCTGCTTGCGTCCTGTCCGCTGTTGCGCGCGATCTGCAGCATGGCAGTGGGCTATAACAACGTGGACCTGCCCGCATGCACGGCGCGCGGCGTGCTCGTCAGCAATGCGCCAGACGTGCTGACCGAAACCACCGCCGATTTCGGTTTTGCGCTGATGATGGCCACTGCCCGCAGGATCAGCGAGGGCGAACGTTTCCTGCGCAGCGGGCGATGGGTGAAATGGAGCTACGACCTGTTCGCCGGCGCCGACATACATGGTGCGACGCTGGGCGTGTTCGGCATGGGCCGAATCGGCCAGGCGATCGCGCGGCGCGGCGCACTCGGGTTTGGTATGCGGGTGCTGTATCACAACCGCTCGCGTCTCAGCCCGGACATCGAGTCCACACTCGGTGCGACCCATGTGACGAAGCAGCAACTGCTTCGCGACAGTGATCACTTGGTGATCGTCGTTCCGTACAGTCCGGCTTCGCACCATGCAATCGGCGCGCCCGAATTGGCACTGATGAAACCGACGGCAACCTTGACGAATATCGCCCGCGGCGGTGTCGTCGACGACGCGGCGCTGGCGCAGGCCCTTCGCGACAAGCGAATTGCAGCGGCGGGTCTCGATGTATTCGAGGGCGAGCCGGCGGTTCATCCGGGTTTGCTGGAAGTTCCAAACGTCGTGCTGACCCCGCATATTGCGAGCGCGAGCATTCCGACGCGGCGCGCGATGGCGCACCTCGCGGTAGACAACTTGATCGCCGCGCTGGGTGCTGGCCCAAGCGCGGGCCGGCCGCCCACAGCATTGAACCCCGAAGTGCTCGCGCAGCGCTGAGCAGATCAGGGCGCTGGTCGAGCCTCGATGAATCGGGCACGAAGCCAGTCATCGAGCAGCCGCTTTTCGTGAACGAGCGGTTCCGACGCGGAGACGCCGGCGATGTGATCCAGGCAGTCCAGGTCGGTGAGCGTGTCGCTGGCGCCGCGCAGCGTCTGGCCATTCGCCGACACAGATACGACTGCAACAAGCTTCATGGAAACCTCCATGCACGAGCGGCAGCGTGTGGTGCTGATGCCATCGGTTGAACTCCACAGCGTGGCCATTTGGACATGGAGCACTGCTTTGGTTTCGCGGCCTCGGACTTCAAGCTTGCCTACGCACCGCCGCGAATCAATCGGCAAGCGCCGTTTGGTCAGGCAGATCGAGGCGGATGAGCTCGACGACCGGTGGGTCGTCTGCCGGCAAACCGTCATGCATGCCGAGCACCTTTGCACCGCGGTACTTGCCCAGCCACGCAACCAACTCTTCCGAGGAAAGCGGGCGGCTGAGCAAGTAGCCCTGGATCTCGTCGCAACCGAGCGCACGCAGATAGTCGGCCTGGTGCAACGTCTCCACGCCCTCGGCGACGACCTTGAGGTGCAGGCTGCGCCCGAGTGCAATAACGGCCGTGGCGATGGCTGTGTCTTCGTTGTCGCTGGTGACCTCTCGAACGAATGAACGGTCGATCTTGAGCGTGTCGATGTTGAAACGCTTCAGATAGCTCAGCGATGAATGGCCGGTTCCGAAGTCGTCGATCGCGACGCGCACACCGAGTCTGGCAATGTTGGCCAGCATCGCTCGGCTCGTGTCGTTGTCTTCCATCAACTGGCTTTCCGTGAGCTCGAGCTCAAACCGCTGCGGCGCAATGCGCGCCTGCGCCAGGGTTTCCGCGATCAACTGAAACAGATGCTGATGCCGGAACTGGCGTGCCGAAAGATTGACCGCCAGCGTGAGTGGCGGGAAGCCCATCTTGTCCCAGGCTGCAAGGTCGGCGCAGGCGGTGCGGATCACCCATGCGCCCACGGGCAGGATCAGCCCGGTCTCCTCCAGGATTGAAATGAACTGATCAGGCGGCACCACGCCCACGCCCGGGCGATTCCAGCGGATCAGCGCCTCGACTCCACTGATCTTGCCGGTGCGCAGGTCGGCCTTGGGCTGGTAGAGCAAGTTGAATTCATTGCGGTCAAGTGCGTGGCGCAGGCAGGTTTCAAGCGACAGGCGTGCCTCGACCTCGGTCTTCATATCAGCGCTGTAGAAGCTGAAGGTATTGCGTCCCAGCATCTTGGATCGATACATCGCCATGTCGGTATGCCGGATCAACCCGTCCAGATCGGTATTGTCGGGCGGGTACAGCGAGATGCCGATGCTCGCAGAAATGACGATCTCTTCGCCCTCCACCACAAAGGGCTCGAGCAGCACTTCGCAGATTCTGCGCGCGAGTGCCGCAGCGTCGTCGGCTCCTTCGATGCCCTCGATCACGATCGTGAACTCGTCTCCGCCCAGGCGCGCGATTGTGACCATGTCTTGCACCGCGTTGCGCGCCACCGAGTCAACACTGCGAAGACAGCTTGTCAGGGCCTGGGCCACGTGCTGCAGCAGGCGATCGCCGACCTCATGCCCAAGGCTGTCGTTCACGACCTTGAACCGATCCAGGTCGAGGAACATCAACGCCATCACGCGTCCACTGCGTTTGGCCCGTTTCATTCCTTCACGCAGACGGTCGCGAAACAGGACGCGATTCGGCAATCCTGTCAAGCTGTCATAGTTGGCCATCAAGGCCAAGCGATCCTGCCCGGCCTTGCGTTCCGTGATGTCGCGAATGAACGCAATCATTTGCCGCTGCCCCTTGAGCCACGACTCGCTGATCGTCACCTCCACCGGGAACGCGGTCCCATCAACGCGGCGCGCTACTGTTTCGTGCAGGCCAATGGGAATCAGCCCGACCGGCTGCGCGTGGAGAAGCGGAGCCATATGCTCGTTCAAAAGGTGGCCGATCAGACCGGCAGGCGCGCGCCCGAACAATTGCCCAGCTGCGGCATTGCACGACACAATCGTTCCGTCGGGCAGGAACGTGATGATGCCGTCAATCGAGTTTTCGAATACCAATCTCAGCCGATCCTCGGTTTCCCGGCGCGTCGGGGACGCGCCCCACTTAACCCAAGGGCGAGGATACGGTGCGCCGGCGCCCAGGACTCGCCAGGTCAAATACACCAAGGCGGCAAACACCGCCGTCCATAGTACGACCCCAAGCAACTCCAGGAACGAGAAACTCATGTTGGGCAAGAAAGGGATCACAGGCTCGGCAAGAGTGGACGGCGCGGGAGATGTCCTTGAATCAAAATGGCCGATACGGCACACATCGCGGTATTCGGTCTTTCCCGATGAAACTGAATGCCCCGCGCCGAGGAAACCTGGATCCACGACCGGTAGGCTCGACCGCAAGTTGTCACACCTGACGAACCCAAATAGCGTTGCAGCCGCACTCAACAGCTGTGCGCGGGTCGATCGCGGCCTCACGCCGCGCCGCAGCGACGCCGACGGCTGCTTCTGGTTCGCACCACGCAGAAAGACAATCGTGCGCCGCCGAGGAGAAGACACCGCCGGGGCCGAACTTGACCGCACCGCGGACCTAGCAGCGTGGGCGGCAGAACGAGATCGGCTGCAACGGGTGGAGGCGAGTCCCACTTTGTCCCGGCCTTTCGTTGCGTACCTACGGGTACGCGCCTCAAGTCCGGGCGCAAACTGGGCTCTCGCCCCACCCGTTTCGCTTCGATCTCTTCTGCCGCCCACGCTCCTGGCCGCAGCTGCGGCGACACAGCCATGATTCATTGGCTGTGCGGACCCGACGATGCGCTGCCGCAGACGTCTCTCGCGCTGCCACCGGACTCTGACGCACCGGGGCTGCTCGCGGCGGGTGGCGAGTTGACGCCCGGGCGCCTCGAAGAGGCTTACACCAAGGGTGTTTTCCCGTGGTACAGCGAGGGCCAGCCGGTGCTCTGGTGGTCACCCGACCCGCGCATGGTGCTGCGAGTCAGCGATTTCAAAGTGTCGCGTTCGCTGCGCAAGACGCTGGCCCGCTTCGTTCATACGCCGGGTTGCGAGATCCGCATCGACGCATCATTTGCCAGCGTCATCCAAGCCTGTGCCCGCGCGCCCCGGCAGGGGCAGGCAGGCACCTGGATCGTTCCCGCAATGATCTCGGCCTACCTCGCCTGGCATGAAGCGGGACGGGTTCACAGTTTCGAAACCTGGGTCGACGGCCGGCTGGTCGGTGGCTTGTACGGAGTGAGTCTGGGCCGTATGTTCTTTGGCGAGTCGATGTTCTCAGACGCGACCGATGCGTCCAAGATCGCGCTCGCCGCGCTGGTGTGTTTTTGCCGGGAACACGCCGTGTCGATGATCGACTGCCAGCAGCGCACCGAACATCTGGGCTCGATGGGCGCACGCGAGATGAAGCGCAGCGAATTCGAGCACGGTTTGAGGCAGCAGCTGAGTGAGATGTCGATCGTGGATTGGACTTATCATCCGCGCCTCTGGCGCCACCTCGAGGGTCAACCCGCGGGCCAGCTCGTAAGAGATCGCTCGGTCGCCCAGGACATCGCCACGTGACCCACCCCAAAGAGCTTCCGCTCGCGTCATTGCAGTTCTATGCGACAGCGCCCTACCCCTGCAGCTACATCGCCGGGCGCATGGCGCGTTCACAGGTGGCCACGCCCAGCCATGTGATCCATGCCGACGCCTATTCAAGCCTGGTGGCCAACGGCTTTCGGCGCAGCGGCATGTTCACCTACCGCCCGCATTGCGACGGCTGCCGCGCCTGCGTTCCGTTGCGTGTGCCAGTGCAGACGTTCAGAGCCACGCGCAGCCAAACGCGCGCGCTGCGCGCGCATCACACGCTCAAGGCGCGCGTACTGCGCCTGTGTTTCGTGCCCGAGCACTACCAGCTCTACCTCCGCTACCAGGCGGGTCGCCACAGCGGTGGTGGAATGGACCACGACAGCGTCGACCAGTACACCCAGTTCCTGCTGCAAAGCCGCGTCAACTCGCGCCTCGTCGAGTTTCGTGAACCCAGCCCAGACGGCCTCGGCGCGCTCAAGATGGTGTCCATCCTGGACGTGCTGAACGACGGCTTGTCGGCCGTGTACACCTTTTATGAGCCGCAGGAACGTGCGAGCTATGGCACCTTCAACGTGCTCTGGCAGATCGAGCAGACGCGCATGCTGAATCTGCCCTATCTCTACTTGGGCTACTGGATCGCCGACAGCGCGAAGATGGCCTACAAAGCCCAGTTCGGTCCACACGAAATCTTGCAAGACGGCCACTGGCGCGCGGCCGAGTCGGCGCCGGCCTGAACCAGTTCAAGCGCCTGCGGCTGCACCTTCGATGCCGCAGCGCTCGCGCAGACCCCGGGTCTCATTGCTTCCCAGCAGTGCCAGGAATTGCGCCGCCAGCGTCGCCCGCATCGATTCTCGTGTGATGGCCCCGGCATAGCTCGTCACGAGTTCGTAGCCGGGCGGAAGCACCGCAAACGGTCGCAGTCCTGGGGTTGCGATGATCTCGCTCACCTGGGTGCACCCCAGACAGCCTGCCCCCTGCGATGCTGCCAGGGCGCGCATCGCCGCCGCACCATTGGCAAACGTATGGCAACGTGCGGCGACCGTTTCGTCCAGACCCAGGCGGTGCAGCACATCGGCGAAATGCCGACCCGCGGTGGCGCGCAGCGGATCGGGATAGTAAATACCTGGCGCAGCACGCAAGGCCGCGGCCAGCGCGGGCCCGTTTGAGACGTCCGGCGCCACATCATCGGCGTTCACTGCCAAACTGGTTCGCACCGTTCCCAGCGCCACAGGGCTGTCTGGACGCAGGTTTCGGCTCGCCCGCAACGCGGCGATCATGGGCTCGGTCACGATCAAGACGTCGCATGGCTCACCGGCCAGGAGTGCCTCTTGCATCGCACCCACCGCGCCAAAGCGTCCGACGATGCGCGCTCCGGTCTTGGCCTGGAACCGGGTTTCGATCGCGCCAACAAAGCCCTGCACTGCGCCAGCGCAGAGCAGGTGCAATTGCGCGATTGCCTCACTGCCCAGACGTCGCTCCCGAGAGCTTGACGATGCGCGCCCACTTGGCGATGTCGTCATGCAGATAGCGACCGAATTCCTCGACACCCATGCGCATTGGCGTCGCGCCCTGCGCACCCCAGGCACGCTGCACTTCAGCCTGACCGACGATCCGACCGATCTCGGCGTTCAGGCGTGCCACGATGGGCGCCGGAGTGTTCTTCGGCGCCATCAGCCCGAGCCAGATCGTCGCCTCGTAACCGGGTACGCCCGCTTCCGAAATGGTGGGAACGTCGGGCAGCACCGCCGAGCGCGCTTTGCCCGAGGTACCGAGGGCCTTGACCTTGCCGCTGCGAATGTGCTCCACCATCGTTGGTATCGCGTCGAACATCATTTCGAGCTGGCCGCCGAGCAGGTCGGTCCGAGCGCCGGAACTTCCTTTGTACGGAACGTGAACGATGTCCACACCGGCCATCGCCTTGAACAGCTCGCCTGCCATGTGGTACGGAGTGCCGGGGCCACTCGATGCATATGACATGCCGCCCGGCTTGGCCTTGGCCAATCTCAACAGATCGCCCAGGCTGGAGACAGCCAGGTCAGCCCTTGTCACGAGCACGAGGTCGGAGTAGTTGATCGGCGCCACGGGCTCGAAATCGCGCAGCAGTTGGAAGGGTTTGTTCGGAATCAGCGATTCATTGACGGTATGCGTGTTCGACATCAGCAGCAGCGTGTAGCCGTCGGGCGCACTCTTGGCGACTGCGTCGGTGCCGATGATCGAGCCGGCACCCGGCCGGTTGTCGACGACGAAAGTTTGACCCAGGGTCTCCTGCAACCGCTGCCCGATGAAGCGCGCATAGATGTCAGCCGGGCCGCCCGGGGCGAAGGGCACGATGATCCTGACGCTTCGAGCCGGATAGTCCTGCGCAAGGCCTGGGAAGCTGGCGCCGAGCGCCAGCAGGCAAACAAGACGCCCCAGTGTTCGAACTTGTTGAACGATCCGCAGCTTGCCAATGCAATTCATCGCATCCTTCGCCAGGGCGCAAACCAGACCCGGCAGTATGCACTGGCAAGGAGCGTCGATGCGCGAGACGTTCTGAGCTGGCCATGAGTGCGCACATATTTCGAGCATGGCGTGCGCAGCACCTATCGCCAGCATGCGGGGGCCCCAGGGTCGGCAGCAAATGCGTGGCAGACCGGCCGACACCAGCATTGTTCCGCGGCGAAGCGGGACTGGTGGGCGGTGCAGGTTTCGAACCTGCGACCTCCTCGGTGTGAACGAGGCGCTCTACCCCTGAGCTAACCGCCCGAATTGGATTTGCCGCAGGTGCCGGAAGGAGCGAGATTGTGACATAGGGGTGTGCTCAGGCCGGCGCCGGCAGCCTGCGCCACATCGTCTTGCCACCACTCGCTTTGTCGAGCTCAGCCAGCACTGCGGCGTGGGCGGCAAGTTCGTCAGCGTGGGCCTCGACAACGGTCAGTTCGAGCGTGCGCAGGTCGATGGCTGCGAGGCCGGGTTCGAGCTCGGAGCGCTCGGCCGCGTCGATCACCAGCGACTTCTGGCCGCGTGTCATGCGCAAGTAGACTTCAGCGAGCAGCCCGGCATCGAGCAAGGCACCATGCGAGGTACGGCTCGAGTGGCCTACTCCAAGCCGCTTGCACAGGGCGTCGAGTGAGTTCGACTTGCCGGGAAACACTTCACGCGCCAGCGTCAGGCTGTCGGTAATGCGCACCACATGGTTTTCGAAGCGTGGCCTGGCGATCAGATCGAGTTCAAGGTCGAGGAAGCCGACATCGAACTCGGCGTTGTGGATGATGACTTCAGCACCCTCGAGGTACTGAAGCAATTGATCGGCGATCGCCGCGAATAGCGGCTTGTCTGCCAGGAATTCGTCGCTCAGCCCGTGCACCTTGAAGGCGTCCTCGTGGCTCGCGCGCTGCGGATTCAGATAGAAATGCAAGTTGCGCCCCGACAGGCGGCGACCGAGCATTTCGACGCAGCCGATTTCAATGATGCGGTCGCCAGCGTTCGGGTTCAGGCCCGTCGTCTCGGTGTCCAGAAAAACCTGCCGCAGGTTCATTTCTGCGCCAACGCAGTGCGGGGTTGACGTGCCCCCCAGGCCCACACCGCGAACCCGGCCAAGACCATCGGCACGCTCAGCCATTGGCCCATGCTCAAGTTCAAAGCCTGCAACCCCAAGAAGTTGTCGGGCTCGCGAAAGTACTCTGCAACAAATCTCAGCACGCCGTAGCCCAGCAAGAACGCTCCCATCACCTGCCCTGTTCCACGCGGCTTGCGCGCATACAGCCATAACAATACGAACAGCAGCAACCCTTCGAGTGCGAACTGATAGAGCGGCGACGGATGACGCGCAATGTTGGTCCCCGACTGCGGGAACACCATGGCCCAAGGCAGGGTCGGGTCGGCAGCACGCCCCCACAGCTCGCCATTGATGAAGTTGCCGATGCGCCCTGATGCGAGGCCCGTCGGCACACAAGGAGCGATCAGATCACAGACCTGCAGAAACCCTCGGCCACGCGATCTCGCGAAGAACAGCATCGCAGCTCCGACACCCAGCAAGCCGCCATGGAACGCCATGCCACCCTTCCACACCGCAAAGATTTCCAATGGGTTGGCTGCGTAGTAGCCGGGTTTGTAGAAGATCACGTAACCCAGCCGACCACCTATCACGACGCCGAGCACGCCGAAGAACAGGAGATCTTCGACGTCACGGCGTGTCCAGCCGATCTGTGCAAATTGCGGTTGCTTGACACGCAGCGTCGCAAGCCAGATGAACAGGGCAAAGGCGACAAGGTAGGTCAGCCCGTACCAATGAATCGCGACCGGACCGAGTTGCAAGGCAACGGGACTGAATTGAGGATGGACCAGCATCCTGCGATGATAAGGGTAAGACTTTGAGCAGCCGCGCTTGCGATCGGCTGAGCCCCTTGAGTTCCGGGTCGCGCCGCTGGCTATAGTTCACCCACTTTCGCCCAACCGCTCAGGCCTACGGATTGCCATGACTTCCAACCGACGTTCGAAAAATATCACCGAAGGCGTAGCGCGCGCGCCGAATCGCTCGATGTACTACGCCCTGGGCTACGAGACGGACGATTTCAAGAAACCGATGATCGGCGTCGCCAACGGCCACTCCACGATCACGCCGTGCAATTCGGGGCTGCAAAAGCTGGCCGATGCAGCCGTTGCCGGCATCGAAGAAGCGGGCGGCAACGCACAGATCTTTGGCACACCCACCATCAGTGACGGCATGGCAATGGGTACGGAAGGCATGAAGTACAGCCTGGTATCGCGCGAGGTGATCGCCGACTGCATCGAGACCTGCGTCGGCGGCCAGTGGCTGGACGGCGTGCTCGTCATCGGCGGCTGCGACAAGAACATGCCGGGCGGCATGATGGGCATCCTGCGCGCCAATGCGCCGGCGATCTATGTTTACGGCGGCACCATCCTGCCGGGCCACTACAAAGGCCAGGACTTGAACATCGTCAGCGTCTTTGAAGCGGTGGGTCAGTTCAGCGCCGGAAAGATGAGCGAAGAAGACTTCTGCCAGATCGAACGCCGGGCGATCCCCGGCAGCGGCTCGTGCGGCGGCATGTACACCGCGAACACGATGAGTTCGGCGTTCGAAGCGTTGGGCATGAGCCTGCCCAGTTCGAGCACGATGGCCAATCCGCACGACGAAATCGTGGTCTCGGCGAAGACGGCGGCTCGCGTCCTGATCGACGCGGTCAAGGCCAATCGCCGGCCGCGCGACATCGTCACCCGCGAGTCGATCGAAAACGCGATCGCGGTCGTCATGGCCATCGGTGGCTCGACGAACGCCGTATTGCACTTTCTCGCCATCGCCCACGCCGCCGAGGTGCCGTGGAGCATCGACGATTTCGAGCGTGTGCGGCGCAAGGTTCCGGTGCTGTGTGACCTCAAACCTTCGGGCAAGTATCTGGCGGTCGACCTGCACAAGGCCGGTGGCATCCCCCAGGTGATGAAAGTCTTGCTCAGAGCCGGGCTGCTGCACGGCGATTGCATGACGATCACGGGCAAGACGATCGCCGAGTCGCTGGCCGATGTTTCCGATAGCCCCCGCACCGACCAGGATGTGATTCGCAGCATCGCCAACCCCATGTACCGGGAGGGTCACCTGGCCATCCTGCGCGGCAACCTGGCGCCGGACGGCGCAGTGGCAAAAATCACCGGGCTGAAAAACCCCAAGATCATCGGCCCGGCGCGCGTCTTCGACGACGAGCAGAGCGCCATGGAAGCGATCATGGCGCGCCAGATCAAGGACGGCGACGTGATGGTGCTGCGCTACCTCGGCCCGAAAGGGGCTCCCGGGATGCCCGAAATGCTGGCCCCGACCAGTGCTCTGGTCGGCCAGGGCCTGGGCGAAACGGTGGGGCTGGTGACCGACGGGCGCTTCTCCGGCGGCACCTGGGGCATGGTGGTCGGCCATGTCGCGCCCGAAGCCTTCGCCGGCGGCGCGATCGCCCTGGTCCAGGAGGGTGACTCGATCACGATCGACGCGCACACGCTGAATCTGCAACTCAACATCTCTGCCGAACAATTGGCGCAGCGCCGCGCACATTGGAAAGCGCCTGCGCCCCGCTATACGCGTGGCGTGCTCGCGAAGTTTGCGAAGAATGCGTCGAGCGCGAGCACCGGGGCAGTGCTGGACCGAGACGAATAGCCCACCTTGCGCGGCGCGGCACTCTTGAAGCCTGATCAGGGTTTGGGCTTGCGCCGCGGCCCAATCTTCAACCCCAGTGCCACCATGTTCTTCTCGCGCCGCACTTCCTTTTTTTCATCCATGCGCTCCATCTCGCGGCGCTTGGTCAGTCCCGACGCATCTGACCATGCCCACCAGGCAACGGCAAAGACAAAGGGCAAAGCGAACTTCCATAGGTCTCCGCCGAGGGTCCAGGTCCACTCGCCGATCGGGCCGACCTCCAGCAAATTGAGCAAGATCAACATCACACCGACTGCAACGAACCACATTCGTGAACTCCCCAGCCACAGGCGCGCCGCGCTCACGGCGCGTCAACCCGTCGCACTTACAATCCGTCGCCGTGAATGTACGATGCCCATTCCCGATCCCGGCAGCCAATTGACCATGACCGAAAGGAAACCATGAAGTTGTTCCCTGCTTTAACGCTTGCCCTCGTTGCCGCTGGCACGAGTTCCGCCTTTGCCAATGCCGACCTTGCCACCAAGAAGAACTGCATGGCCTGCCACGCCGTCGACAAGAAACTCGTCGGCCCGGCTTACAAGGAAGTCGCCGCAAAATATGCAGGCCAGAAAGACGCCGTCGACAAGCTGTCGCAAAAGGTCCTGAAGGGTGGCTCTGGCGTGTGGGGGCCGGTTCCCATGCCCCCGAACGCGCAGGTCAGCGAAGCCGAAGCCAAACAACTGGTGCAGTGGCTGCTGACGATCAAGTAGCGCGACCCAGCGCCGCGCCATGCAGCTGACGCACGAACACGAGGCGATCAAGAGCACACTCAAGCGCTTTATCGCCGAAGAGATCAATCCGCACGTCGACGCCTGGGAGGCGGCAGAAGTCTTCCCGGCGCACCAGGTTTTCGGCGGCCTCGGCAAACTCGGCATGCTCGGACTGACCAAGCCCACCGAATTTGGCGGCATGGGGCTGGACTACTCGTATTCAGTCGTGATGGCCGAAGCCCTGGGCGACATCGCCTGCGGCGGTGTGCCCATGGCGATCGGCGTACAGACCGACATGGCGACACCGGCGCTCGCGCGTTTCGGCTCGGACGCGCTGCGACGCGAGTTTCTCGCGCCGGCGATTCGTGGTGAGCATGTCGCATGCATTGGCGTGTCCGAACCCGGCGCAGGCTCGGACGTCGCCGCGATCAAGACCACCGCACGCAAGGTGGGTGGCGACTACGTCATCAACGGCGCCAAGATGTGGATCACGAACAGCCTGCAGGCCGACTGGATGTGCCTGCTCGCGAACACATCGGAAGGGGCCGGCCACAAGAACAAGAGCCTGATCGTCGTGCCGATGAACACGCCCGGCATCACCAAGGCCAAGAAGATCCGCAAGATCGGCATGATGTCGAGCGACACCGGCCTGATCCATTTCGACGATGTTCGTGTTCCGCAGACGAACCGCATCGGCGCCGAAGGCTCCGGCTTCACCTACCAGATGATGCAGTTTCAGGAGGAGCGCCTGTGGGCCGCGGCGCAGTCGATCCAAAGCCTGCTGAGGTGTGTCGAACTCACCGCTGACTACGCGCGCGAGCGCCAGATCTTCGGTGGCAGCGTGCTCGACCAACAGGTCGTTCACTTCAAGCTGGCCGAACTCAAGACCGAGATCGAGGCGTTGCGGGGCCTGACCTACATGGCAACCGAACATTACATCGCCGGGCGCGACGTCACCGAATGGGCTTCGATGGCCAAGCTCAAGGCCGGCCGTTTGTCGCGCACCGTCCCCGATGCGTGCATGCAATTCTGGGGCGGGATGGGCTACACGTGGGAGAACCCGGTCTCGCGCATGTACCGTGACGGGCGCCTGGCTTCGATTGGCGGCGGTGCCGACGAAGTCATGCTGGGCATCATCTGCAAGTTCATGCACACGCTGCCGGCCCGCCGCTGAGGCCGGGCAGCGACCCGGTGCACTACTGCGGTTTCGCGTACTCCGACATCACCTTCCATTTGCCGTCGACGATCTGCGACAGGCGTGATGCGTCGCTGCCCAGGCGTTTGGTCGCCGTGAACGAAGCCTCCGCGCTGCCGAAAATGTCGGGGGCAATCTTCAGCGTGTCCATCGCCTTGATGAAGCTGTCGGTCGTGAGATTCGCCCCGGCCTTGCCCGCCGCAAGGGCAAAGGTGTCGATGATGACGTAGCCGTAGACTGAAAACACGGTCGGGTCTTCGTTGAACTGCGTCTTGTACTTCTTTGCCCAGAAACTGACCTTCTGCGAGGCATCGTCAAGGTAGGGATTCTGCGAGGTCATGGTCGCATACAACCCGTCCATCGCCTTGCCGCCGAGCTTGTGGATCAGGTCAGTGTAGGCCGCGCTGGAACCCATGAACACGGGGTTGAATCCGGTCTTGCGCGATTCGCCGATCGTGCCGATGGTCTCGCGAATGATCGTGCCCAGCACCACCAGGTCGCACTCCGCGGCCTTCATGCGCGCCACCTGCGACGAAAAGTCGGTCGCGCCGCGCTTGAACGACGTCTTCTCCGCGAATTCCATGCCGATGCCCTTCAGCCCTGCCTCCGCACCGCGCACGACTTCGAGCCCGAACTCGTCGTCCTGATAGATCGTGCAGGGCTTCTTGCTGCCCTTGTCTTTGACGATCCTGGGCAGGAAGGTGCGCATCTGGTCGTAGTAGGTGACCGCAAACGAGTACTTGAGCCTGTGGAACGGTTCGTACATCTCGCGTGCCGCAGTCACCGGCAAGAAGTTGATGACGCTCTTTTCGAACTGCACCGGCATCGCCGCGTTGTTCTGCGCGGTGCCGATGTGGCCGGCCATCAGAAAAATCTTGTCCTGGTTCACGAGTTTCTGCGCCGCGAGCACGGCCTTCTTCGGGTCGTAGCCCGAGTCTTCAAAGAGCAGCTTGAGCTTGCGCCCGTTGACGCCGCCCTGTTCGTTGATTTCATCCACGCGAAGCATCATGCCCAGGCGCACCTGTTTGCCGAAGCCCGCGAGCGGGCCAGAAAGGTCCTGGATCGAACCGATCAGAATCTCGTTCTTGCTGACACCCTGCGACTGGGCCAGGACCCACGATGCAGACGCAGCCAGGGCGAGGCCAATCGCTGTGCGAAACCAATTCATCTTCTCTCTCCTTGCGGGGTTGACGGGATAGCGGGGATTTTCAAGGTCAGCGGTACATCGCCTCGATGTGCGCAGCATACTTCTTCTCGACGAACTTGCGCTTGAGCTTCATGGTGGGCGTGAGTTCATCGTCTTCGGCGCCCAGCTGCGTCTCGAGCAGGTAGAACTTCTTGATCTGCTCGGCGCGCGCGAACTTGTGGTTGATGCGCTCGATCTCGCCCCAGATCAACTCCTGCACCTGTTTCGCCCGCGTCAGGCTGGTGTAGTTGCTGAACGGTATGTCGCGGTCCTGCGCAAATTTCTCGACGTTCTCCTGGTCGATCATCACGATCACGGTGAGGTAGGCGCGCTTGTCGCCGACGACGACGGCGTCGGTGATGTACGGCGAGAACTTCAAGTCGTTTTCGAATTCGCTGGGCGTGACGTTCTTGCCTCCCGCGGTGATGATGATGTCTTTCATGCGGTCGGTGATGCGGAAGTACCCCTCTGCATCGACCGTTCCCACATCGCCGGTGTGCAACCAACCCTGCGCATCGACCGTCTCGGCAGTCTTTTCAGGCTGGTTCAGATAGCCCATGAAGACGTTGCGGCCTCGCACCAGGATTTCGCCCGTCGCAGGGTCGAGCTTGACCTCGTTGTAGGGGCACGCCGGACCCACCGAGCCCGGCTTGATGCGGCTCGCCGGCATGTAGGTCGCTGCGCCGCAGGACTCGGTCATGCCCCAGACCTCGAGCATCGGCACCCCCAGCGCGAGGTACCACTTCACCAGGTCGGGAGAAATCGGCGCGGCGCCGGTGACGAGGAAACGAGCGCGGTGAATCCCGATCAGGCGCCGCACGTTGTCCAGTGCCAGCCAGCGCGCGATCATGAACAGAGCCTTGAGACGGGTCGGCACCGGCTTCCCCGCGAGCACGATCTCAGCGATGCGCGCGCCTACCCCGAGGCCCCAGGCGTACACGGCCTGCTGCAACTTCCCCGACTCACGCAGCGAGATCGCCACTGCGGAGTAGAACTTCTCCCACACGCGCGGCACGGCAGTGAACACGGTGGGCGCGATCTCGCGAACGTTTTCGGGAACGGTCTCCGGGTTCTCGACGAAGTTCAGCACCGCCCCGGTGTAGACGGCTGAATATTCCCCACCCACGCGCTCGGCAATGTGGCACAGCGGCAGAAAACACATTCGCTCGTCGCTCGCGTCCTGCACCACGATCTGGTTGTAGCCGCGCACGGCGTAGACCAGGCCGCCGTGCGAATGCATCGCGCCCTTCGGTCGGCCTGTCGTGCCCGAGGTGTAGACCAGGATCGCCAGGTCCTGCGGCCGGCACGCCGCCGAGCGTTCGTCAAGTTGCGTCGGCTGAGCCTTGGCGTGGTTTCGCCCCAGTTCGCGAAGCGCCGCGAGGTCGATCACGCCCGGGTCCGAAAAGTCGCGCAAGCCTTTCGTGTCGAAGACGACGATTCTGCGCAGCAGCGGCAGGCGCTGCCGCACCTCCAGGGCCTTGTCGAGCTGCTCATCGTCTTCCACGAACAAGATCCGCGTGGCAGAGTCCTCGCACAGGTAATGCGTCTGTGAACTCGAATCGGTGGGATAGATGCCGTTGCACACGGCGCCGCAACTGAGCACGGCCAGATCGGTGAGCACCCATTCGACCACGGTGTTCGACAAGATCGAAACACACTCTCCCGGCTGCAAACCCAGGCTCAGCAGCCCGTTGCCGATTTCGCGCACCGCCGACGCCGTTTGCTGCCATGTCCACTCGCGCCACACGCCGTATTCTTTTTGCCGCATGAATACCTGACCGGCACGCTGGGCAGCTCCGTTCCAGAACATGGCAGGCAGCGTCTCGCCCGGCACGACGACGCTGTCGCTGGGCTTCAAGCGGTCAAGGTTCCATAGGTTGCTCATTGCTGCCCTCTTCAGCGCCAGTTCTTCTTCTTCTTCCAGCGCCGCTCGCCGCGAACACCGGTTTCCTTCATTCCGAGATAGAACTCCTTGATGTCGTCCTTTTCGCGCAGCCGCTCGCAGGTGTCTTCCATGACGATGCGGCCGCTCTCCAGCACATAGCCGAAATCAGCGACATTCAGCGCCATGTTCGCGTTTTGCTCGACCAGCAGGATCGTCGTCCCACGTTCGCGGTTGATGCGCACCACGATTTCAAAGATTTCGCGCGTGAGCAGTGGTGAAAGGCCCAGGCTCGGCTCGTCGAGCAGGATCATATGCGGCGCGGCCATCAAGGCACGCGAGATCGACAGCATCTGCTGCTGCCCTCCCGACAGCAGACCGGCGTCTTGCGCAGCGCGCTCTCGCAGGATCGGGAAGTAGGCGTAGACCGACTCGAGGTCCCGTGCCACACCATCGCGGTCGCGCCGTGTGTAGGCTCCCATCATCAGGTTGTCGTGCACCGAGAGCAACGCGAACACTTCGCGCCCTTCGGGCACGTGGCTCAAACCGCGCTGCACGATGAGCGACGGGTCGCGCGCCGTGATGTCCTCGCCTTCGAACTCGATACTGCCTTTGCGCGGGTCGATGATGCCTGAGATCGTTTTCAGAATCGTCGATTTGCCCGCGCCGTTGGAGCCGAGCACCGTCGCAATCTGGCCCTGCCCGACCTGCAGGCTGACACCGCGAATCGCCCGGATCGGGCCGTACGCGCTTTCCACGTTTTGCAGGCGCAGCGCGGGCGCGGCTGCGGTCTGCGCAAGGCCAGAAGCAAACGCCTGGGTATTCATGCGGCCTGCCTGCGCAGCGACGCCAGGTCATCGCCGGCACCCAGATAGGCCTCCACCACCGCCGCATTCGCCTGCACTTCCTGCGGTGTTCCCAAAGCCAGCACCTCGCCCTGGTTCATCGCGAGCACGCGGTCGGATACGCGCGATACGAGCGTCATGTCGTGCTCAACCATCAGCACCGTGATGCCCAATTCATCGCGTATGTCTTCGATCCAGAATGCCATGTCGCCGGTCTCTTCGACATTCAGTCCCGAAGACGGCTCATCCAGCAACAACAGCTTCGGCTCGGTGCACAGCGCGCGCGCCAGTTCGACGACCTTGCGCACCCCATAAGGCAGGCCGGCAACCAGGGAATCGCGTTGATGTTGCAGATCGAGCAAATCGATCACCTGCTCCACCTTTTCCCGCGCCTGCACCTCGGCGCGGCGTGTCTTGGTCGTGAAAAACAAGTCGCTCAGCAGCCCGGTCGCGCGATGCGTGTGGCGGCCGATCAACAGGTTTTGCAGCACTGTGGCATGTTCGAACAACTCGATATTCTGAAATGTCCGCGCAATGCCGATCTGGGCGATACCGTGGGGCGCGATGTCCGCAAGTGCCTTGCCTTCGAAATGAATCTCGCCCGACGTCGGTTCATAGATGCGGCTGATGAGGTTGAACACCGTGGTCTTGCCCGCGCCGTTGGGCCCGATGAGAGTGAACACCTCGCCGCGGCGCACGTCGAAACTGACGTCGTTCACGGCCAGCACGCCGCCAAAATTCACGCTCAGGTTTCGCGCCGAAAGCAGGATTTCGCCGCTCATCGAGGGCCCCCGGGCGCTGCGCGCCCGCGCGCGATGCGGTTGTGGCCCTGCTTCGGGCGACCGGGTGCAGGGCTCATCGCAACCGCTCCGATTTCTGAAAACTCTTCTGGCGCTTGAACATGCCCTTGCGGTAGAACGGAAACACCTGGAACCAGGTGCGCACCTTGAGCCAGCGCCCGTACAGGCCCATCGGCTCGAACAGCACGAAGCCGATCAGCACCGCGCCGTAGACCAGGCCTTGCAAGCCCGGCGCCTGGCCGATCACCGCGGGCAGGTAGTCTTTGCCCATGGCAATCACCTGAGGCATCGTGATCAGGAAGATCGCACCGAGAAATGCACCGTGCACCGAACCCAGGCCGCCGATCACCACCATCAACAGCAAATCGATCGATTGCACGATGTTGAATTGGTCCGGCGAGATGAAGCGCAGATTGTGGGCATAGAGCGCGCCACCGACGCCCGCCAGTGCCGCCGAGAACGCGAACGACGTCGTCTTGTAGCGCGCCAGATGAATGCCCATGCTCTGCGCCGAGATTTCCGAGTCGCGGATGGCGACCAACGCGCGCCCGGTGGGCGAACGCAGCAGGTTCAGCACGGCCAACGTGGCCAGCACCGTGACGACGAGGCACAGGCCGTAAAACGACTCGCCCGATTCGAGCTTCCAGCCGAGCAACTCGGGCGCCTTCAGGTGGATGCCGGCATTGCCACCGGTCACCGATTCCCAACGCGCGAAGACTTCTTCAACGATGAATCCGAAAGCGAGGGTTGCAATGCCAAGGTAGATGCCCTTCACGCGCAGCGCCGGCAGGCCGACGACCATCCCCACCGCTGCCGAAAGCAACCCGGCCGCGACCAGCGCGAGTGGGAACGGCACACCGGCGCCGGTGAGGGCCGCCTGGGTGTACGCGCCAACGCCCAGGAACGCCGCATGCCCCAAGGAAAACAAGCCCGTGAAGCCGGCAAGCAGCATCAGGCCCAGGCCGACAACGGAATAGATCAGCACGAATGTCAGCTGTGCGAGCCAGTACTCCGACACGAGCCACGGCGCGACAACCATCAACAGCAGCAACGCGCTGTACCAAAAGACATGGCCACCGTGTTTCGCCAGACGAATGTCCTGTTCGTAGGAGGTCTTGAAGATGAATCGCATCGGTGTGCCTCAGACCTTCTTGCGCAGCTTTTCACCGAACAGGCCATTCGGCCTGACCATCAGCATCACGAGCACGACAACGTAGGCCGCGATGTCCTTGAAGCCTTCGGGCAGGAAAAAGCCCGACAGCGCCTCGACCACGCCGATCACGAGCCCGCCGACAATTGCACCGGGCAAGCTGCCGAAGCCGCCCACCACAGCCGCCGGGAAGGCCTTCAAGCCGATGAAGCCCATGTTCGCGTGCACGAAGGTGATGGGCGCGAGCAGCAACCCAGCCACGGCGGCAACCATTGCGGCAAGCCCCCACACCAATCCATTCAGGCGTTTCACCGGAATTCCCATGTAGTAGGCGGCGAGCTGGTTTTGCGACGAAGCCTGCATTGCCACGCCCAGCTTGCTGTACTTGAACATGGCGTAGAGCACGGCACACAGCACGGCAGTGGCAACGATCACGACCATCTGCTCGACGTTGAGCACCAGGGTCCCGAGCTTCCAGACCTGGTCTTTGTAGGGAACGGGCAGCGTGTGCGTTTCGGTGCCGATGTTGGGAATCATCGTGATCAGACCGCGTGCGACGTAGCCGATGCCGATCGTCAGCATCACGATCGAAAACGCCGGCTGGCCCAGGATGGGGCTGATCACGGCACGTTCGAGCAAGACACCGAACGCGCCCATCACGACGATCGAACACAGGACTGCAAGCCAGAACGGAAAACCGAACAGCGTCATCGCGGCCAGGCCACCGAAGGCGCCGAGCATCATCAACTCGCCCTGCGCGAAACTGACCGTTTCCGTCGCCTTGTAAATCAGCACGAACCCGAGCGCGATCAGGCCATAGATGCAGCCCTGCGCCATTCCGCCGATGATGATCTGCAAAACCTGCAACTGCGCTGCTCCCCTGTGCTGCGAATCGGTGCCGAGCACCGTGCCCCGTGGGCATTTGACCCGATGCCCGACCCACCTCGCCCGGGCTATGCTGCGAAATCCGTTCTCGGCAGGCCCTGCTTTGTAGCGAAGTTGGGGCGATCGCGCCACGTGGAAACCCCCGAGACACCGACAATTCATCGCGTAACCCGCGCCACCGCGACAACCGCTGGATCGACATGAAACTCCTGCTCGCCTCTTTCCTGCTTCTGACGCTGAACGCCGCCAACGCGCAGAGCTGGCCGCAACAACCCGTACGCGTGATCGTCCCGGCGCCGGCCGGCAGTTCGCTGGACATCATCGTGCGCACCTTGGGCGAGAAGCTGAAGGAGCGCTGGAAGCAGCCGCTGATCGTGGAGAACAAGGCGGGCGCAGGCGGCATGCTCGGCATGGACGTCGTCGCCAAGGCAGCGCCCGACGGCCATACGCTGGGCATCGGGTTCAACGGTCCAGTCGCCTTCGCGCCCTATCTCTACAAGAAGATGCCCTACGACCCGGCCAAACACCTTGTGCCGATCATCCTCACGACGTCACAGCCGAACGTGTTGGCGGTGAATGCGTCCGTGCCGGCGCAGACCTTTGGCGAATTCGTCGCCTGGGCGCGCCAACAAGGCAACAAGGTCTCCTATGGATCCCTGGGCAACGGCAGTTCGTCGCACCTGACGATGGAACTGCTCAAGAGCGTGGCAGGCTTCGAGGCCGTGCACGTACCCTATGCCGGTTCGCCGCCGGCCGGGCAGTCGCTCGCGGCGGGCGACACGCAAGCCCTGTTCAGCGTCGCTCCGGCGCTGCTGCCGCTGGTGCAAGGCGGGCGCATCAGGTTGCTCGCGATCACGAGCGCGCGGCGCCTCGACGCCATGAAAGACTTGCCAACGCTTGCGGAGTCCGGCTACCCCGGATTCGAGGCGCTCGCCTGGAACGGCTTGTTCGCGCCGGCCGGGACGACGCTCGAGGTGCTGGAACGCATCAACGCCGACGTCAATGCCGTGTTGAGCGAGCCCACCGTGCGCGAGTCCTTTGCCAAACAAGGACTCCTCATCGGCGGCAGCTCGGCTGCGGAATTCAAGGCCTTCATCGATCTCGAGGCACGCAAGTGGGGCGCGATCATCGACAAGGTCGGAATCAAACTCGACTGATGCACACGATGCCGGCAGCAGCACTCCATGCCTGATCTCATCGTCGACAACAGCGGCCCGATCTGGACCGTCACCCTGAACCGCGCGATGGTTCGCAATGCCGTCGACGGCCCGACGGCACGCGCGCTGAGCGAGGTGTTCCGCGAATTCGACGCGAATCACACAGCACAGGTGGCCGTGCTCACGGGCGCGGGCAAAGACTTCTGTGCCGGCGCTGACCTGCGCACGGTCGCGGCCGGCGACACCGGCACCCCCGGCAACAGCGCGGGATTGGCGCTGAACGACGACATGCAGGCCGACGGCCCGATGGGGCCGACGCGTCTGCGCTTGCGCAAGCCCGTGATTGCAGCGATCGAAGGCCATGCCGTGGCCGGTGGGCTCGAGCTTGCGCTGTGGTGCGACTTGCGCGTCGCGAGCGCGAGCGCGATTCTTGGCGTTTTCTGCCGGCGCTTCGGCGTGCCGCTGATCGATGGCGGCACGGTGCGCTTGCCGCGCCTGATCGGGCAGAGCCGGGCGCTGGACATGATACTCACGGGCAGGCCTGTCGCGGCACCCGAGGCGCTTGAATTCGGTCTCGTGAACCGCGTTGTCGCGCGCGGCGCAGCGCTCGCCGCCGCGCACGAGCTCGCCGAACAGATCGCTCGGCACCCACCTCAATGCATGCGCAACGACCGGGCCAGCGTGATCGCTCAGTTCGGCTTGTCGTTGGCCGACGCGCTCGCCCAGGAATTCGAGCTTGGCCGGTTGAGCCTGCGCAGCGGCGAAGGCGTTGCCGGTGCGGCGCGATTCATGAGCGGCGCCGGCCGCCACGGTTCGTTCGATCCCCCGGCCTGATTCGCAACAGGCCGCGGCAGGCGCGGTGGGTGCGCTGCCCGAGGCTGAAGCTGGCTGCCCCGCGCAGATTCAGGCGCAGCAAGGGTTCACCCCGATGTGCATGTGTCGATGAATTCATTAATGTATACGTTAATGAATTCCTTGACGTACAGTGGCGCTGCCGCGCCGCGTTCTTCACTGCAATCTCTCGGCCATGTCGGCACCGGTCTTGTGCGCCCGGAATGTGTGCTGGCGACGGCCCATGGCGACCTCTACAGCGCCGATTGGCGCGGCGGCGTGGCGCATCGCCTGCCAGACGGAACGCAGCGGCTCTACTCCGGCCGGCTGCCGGGTGGCGCTGGGCTTCGGCCAAACGGAATCGCGCTGCTCGCCGACGGCAGCTTCCTGATTGCACACCTGGGTGCTGAGCAAGGCGGCGTGTATCGGCTGATGCGCGACGGTCGGGTCGAACCCTGGTTGCTGGAGGTGGCGGGCGAGGCGCTGCCACCGACCAACTTCGTGCTCCGCGACGCGGCTGGGCGCACCTGGGTCACGGTCAGCACACGCCTCGTGCCGCGCGCGCTGGGCTACCGGCGCAGTTGCAACGACGGCTTCATCGCCTGCGTGCAGCCAGACGGCCGGGCTGCGGTGGTCGCCGACGGCCTGGGCTACACGAACGAAGTGGCCCTGCATCCTGGCGGCGCATGGCTCTATGTCAACGAAACCTTCGCGCGCCGCCTGTCGCGTTTTTCGCTGCGCTCGAATGGGTCGCTCGGGGCACGCGAGACGGTCACGGAATTCGGCCCCGGCACCTTTCCCGATGGCCTGGCGTTCGACGAAGCCGGCCACGCCTGGGTCGTGAGCATCGTCAGCAACCGGCTGATCCGTGTCGCACCTGACGGCAGCCAGACACTTTGGCTCGAAGACGCTGACGCCGAGCACCTGGCGTGGGTCGAGGCGGCCTACGAAGCGGCGCAGATGGGCCGCCCGCATCTGGACGGCGTTCGCAGCCAGGTACTGCGCAACATCTCGAGCATCGCTTTCGCGGGGCCGCAGCGCCGCACGGCCGTGCTCGGCTGCCTGCTCGGCGACAGCCTCGCGACGCTGGCGCTGCCGGTCGCCGGCGCGGTACCGGCGCACTGGAACGTGGCATGAAGACGCAGCCGGTGAACGCGTCCGCTTCGATGGTCGATGCCGCCTACGAACAGATCCGCCGGCGCATCCTCGACAACGTCTGGCCGCCCGGCCACCGCGCGCTCGAGCAGGAGGTGGCGCTCGCGCTCGGCATGAGCCGCACGCCGGTGCACGAGGCCCTGAGTCGACTCCACAACGAAGGCCTGGTGCAGGTGATTCCGCGCCACGGCATGCGGGTGCTGCCGGTGTCGCCGGCCGACATGCGCGAGATCTACCAAATCCTCACCGCACTCGAATGCATGGCGGCCGAGTTGCTGGCGCGGCGCAAGCCGAGCGATGCCGAATTGAAGCCCTTGCTCGATGCGAACAGAGCTATGGACAAGGCGCTCAAGGCCGATGACCTCGACGCCTGGGCCGCAGCCGATGAGCGCTTTCACTCCCACTTGCTGGACCTCGCCGGCAACCGCCAGTTGCAGGCCACGGTCCTGAACTACTGGGACCGGGCGCATCGTGCGCGTTTGTTCACCTTGCGCCTGCGGCCCAAGCCGGTGAGCTCGACCAGGGAGCACATGCAGATGGTGGAGCGCCTGCGTGCAGGTGATGCCGAGGGCGCCGCCCGGGTCACGCGTGCGCACCGTGCGCGGGCGAGCGCTGAGTTGATCGCGATCTTCGAACACTACCGCCTGCAACACCTTTGAATCGGAACCCCACGTGTCAATCAAGACAAGCTTCGACATTTGCGTGCTGCCCGGCGACGGCATCGGCGTTGAAGTCATTGCCGCCACGGTGCCCCTGATCGAGCGTGTGGCGCAGGGTGCGCCGTTCGGCTTTCGCTTTCACGACCATCCCGCCGGCGCACAGCACTTTCGCAAAAGCGGAGACGCTTTGCCGGCGGCCACGCTCGAGGCCGCACGCAAGGCCGATTCGATCCTGTTCGGCGCGATGGGCTGGCCCGAGATCCGCTATCCCGACGGCACCGAGATCGCGCCGCAGCTCGACTTGCGGGTCGAACTCGAGTTGTACGCCGGTGTGCGGCCGGCGCGTGCGATCCCCGGTGTGCGTCTGCCGCTGGCAGACCCTCGCGCCAAGGACATTGACCTGGTCGTGGTGCGCGAGTCCACCGAGGGCCTGTTCGCCTCGCGCGGCAAGGGCGTTATCGACGACGACCGCGAGGCCCGCGACACGATGGTCATCAGCCGGCGTGGCAGCGAGCGCGTGCACGACTTCGCGTTCAGGCTCGCGCAGCGCCGCAAGCTGCGTGGCCTGCCGGGGCGTGTGACCTGCGTCGACAAGGCCAACGTGTTCGTGTCGATGGCCTTCTTCCGCAAGATCTTCGACGAACGCGCCCGCGCCTTCCCCGAGATCGAGGCGCGCCACAACTACATCGACGCCACCGCGCTTGACCTGATTCGCAGGCCCTGGGAGTTCGACGTCTTGGTCACCGAAAACATGTTCGGCGACATTCTGTCGGACCAGACCGCGGCGCTGATCGGGGGCATGGGCATGGCGCCGTCAGCCGATGTCGGCGACCACCATGGCCTGTTCCAGCCCTGCCACGGCTCCGCGCCCGACATCGCGGGCCAGGGCAAGGCCAACCCCACCGCCACCATCCTGTCGGCCGCGTTGATGCTCGATTGGCTCGCCGAGCGGCATGCCAACCCAGCACTCGCCGCCGGCGCGCGGCGCATCGAGCAGGCGGTGGACGCCGTGTTCGCCTCAGGCCGCATCCTGCCCTACGAGTTCGGCGGGCGTGACGGCACTGCCGCGATCGCCGCCGCGGTCGCTTCCAACCTCTGAGGCCGCAGGCGTGAACCCTCTGCGCGTGCTCGGCGTCGGTGCCGGCTACTTCAGCCAGTTCCAGTACCTGGGCTGGCAACGCATCGCCGAAGTTGAGTGCGTGGGTATCGTCAACCGCGATTCTGCGAAGGCGAAGGCGCTGGCTGACCGCTTCGGCATCGGCGCCGTGTTCGGCTCGCTGGATGCCGCGCTGGCAGTCACGCGGCCAGATCTGGTGGACATCATCACGCCGCCCGATACGCACCACGCCTTCGTTGCGCAGTGCGTTGCAGCCGGCATCCCGACCATCTGCCAAAAGCCGTTCGGTGTCGACTATGCCGATGCGGTGGCGATCACGGAACTGGCTGAAAAGGCCGACGTGGCGCTGGTGATCCACGAAAACATCCGCTGGCAACCCTGGTACCGGGAAGCAAAACGCCTGCTCGACGCCGGCAGACTCGGCACTTTGCACAGCGTGGCGTTCCGCCTGCGCCCGGGCGACGGCCAAGGCCCGCGCGCCTATCTCGACCGCCAGCCCTACTTCCAGCAGATGCCGCTCTTCCTGATCAAGGAGACGGCGATCCACTGGATCGACACCTTCCGCTACCTGGCCGGCGAGGTGCGGTCGGTCTACGCCTCATTGCGGCGCATCAACCCGGTGATCGCGGGTGAAGACGCCGGCATCGTCGTCTTCGGATTCGACGGCGGTGCCACCGGCCTGTTCGACGCGAATCGCCTCAACGACCATGTCGCGACCAACCCGAGGCGCACGATGGGCGAAGCCTGGATCGAAGGCTCAGCCGGTGTACTGCGCCTGGACGGCGAAGCGCGCCTGTGGTGGAAGCCGCATCATGGCGCCGAGGCCGAACACGCCTACGACCGCGGCCCGGACGACACCTTCGGCGGCGGCGCCTGCGAGTGGCTGCAACGCCATGTCGTGGCCCATTTTCGCTCTGGCACGCCACTCGAAAACACGGCTCGCGAATACCTGACCAACCTGCGCGTGCAGGCCGCTGTCTATCACTCTGCCGCCGTGCACCGGCGCATTGTCTTGGCCAGATTCGATCCCTTGCAGCCGAGAGCACCAGACGCCGGCTGAGTCACCACCCCACCCCAACCTCTGAAGGAGACCCCGTGCAATCCAAACACACGATGCGCCGCATCACCCTCGCCGCCATGCTCGCCGCGGCAGTCGGCCTGGCCACACCGGCACTGGCCCAGACCATTCTCAAGTTCAGCCACACCGACCAGCCGGGCGGCCTGCGCCAAAAGGCGGCGGAGCTGTTCGGGCAAAAGGTCGATCAGTACACCAGCGGCCGCTACAAGGTGCAGGTGTTCCCGGCCGGCCAGCTCGCGAACGACCCGAAGGCGGTCGAGCAACTGCAGCTCGGCGGGATCGATGTCACGGTCAGCGGCACCGGCACCTACGCCACACACATCCCGACGCTGAACCTGACGGCGCTGCCCTACCTGGTCGAGAGTTACGACCAGGGCTGGAAGTTGTATGACGAATCGAAGTGGCTGCAAGCGCAGTTTGCGAAGGGGCCGGACAAGGGCTTCCGTTTCCTGTCGAACTTCGAGGCCGGCTTTCGCAGCATGACCACCAAGGACGTGCTCAACACACCGGCCGACGCGAAGGGCAAGAAGCTGCGCACGTTTCCGAACGAAATGATGCGCTGGACGCTCGAGGCGATGGGCTTCACGCTGCAGATCATGCCCTTGCCCGAGGTCTATCTCGCGATTCAACAGGGCGCCGTGCAGGGCCAGGAAAACCCGATCGACACCATCTACGCCAACAAGTTCTACGAGGTCGCGCCGCATGTCACTCTCACCAAACATGTCTACAGCCCGATTCCGCTGACGATCTCGGAAAAGACTTGGCAGAAGCTCTCGCCCGCCGACCGCGACGCGATCACCAAAGCGGCGACCGAGGCAGCCGACTGGAGCCGCAAGGAAGTGCGCGCGGCGGAGGATGCACAGCTGGCCGACATGCAAGGCAAGGGCGCGAAGATCGGCCGGCCGAATCTGGCGCCGTTCCGTGACGCCGTGCAGCCGGCTTACGCCAAGGCGAAGGAGAAGTACGGCGCCGACGTCGATGCGATCCTGGCCGACGCCGACGTCGTGCGCAAGGCCATGCCGGCCAAGTGACGGCGGGAGGTGCGAGTGAGCGAGACGCAGCATTCCATCGAGGGCGGGAGCGGCCAGGACGGCTCGTTTCTGCCGCTCGCGCCGCCCGCGCCGCGCGGACTCGCCTTGTTCGGCGATGTCATCGACTGGGCCGTCATCGTCATCGGCGCCACGATGATCGGTCTCATCTTCTTCAACGTGCTCTTGCACGTGATTCAGAAAGACCTGGCCTGGGTCACGGAACTGGCCGAACTGCTGATGGTCTGGGTCACCTTTCTCGGTGGCGCCTGCGCGGCGCGCCGCGGTGCCCAGATGACGATCACCGAAGTCATCGACAAGCTCGACGGCCGAGCGCGCGACGTGGCCGACGCAGCGGTCAACGTCGTCGCGCTGGCCGTGCTCGGCTCGCTGGTCTGGTTCGGTGCGAGCCTGGTCGTGACCGGCTGGAGCAATGAGCTCACGGTGCTGCAGATTCCGATGTCGGTGCAGTACCTGGGCATGCCCGTGGGTTGCTTCGCGATGGCGGTCTGGGTCGGCTGGGACCTGCTTCGCATCGTTCGTGGCGAGACGCGCGCGCAGCGCTGGGGCGCCTGAACGATGCTCGCGGGTATCCTGTTTGCAGTGTTCTTCGGCCTCGCGCTGGCCGGCGTGCCGCTGCTCTATGCGCTGCTCGGCACCACCGTCGGCGTGATCGTTGCCGCCGGCCTGTCGCACCCACTCGAAACCATCTACCTGTCCTTCATCGGCGGCGTCGAGCCCTTCATCCTGATCGCCGTACCGCTGTTCATCTTTGCCGGCGAACTGCTGGCGCAGGGCGGAGTCGGCAAACGCATCGTCGCCTTTGCGCGCGTGCTGTTCGGCTGGCTGCCGGGCGGCCTGGGCGTGGTCACGGTCATGAGCTGCACGTTGTTCGGTGGCGTCTCGGGTTCAGCCATCGCCGACACCGCTGCCATCGGCTCACTCGTCATTCCGTCGAT
>Ga0315281_10000383_pt1 | contig 61050 bp, 58 predicted proteins | sample YL17G07_0_MG_FD_204540 | JGI IMG/M metagenome (GOLD analysis project Ga0315281, IMG submission 204540) | Sediment microbial communities from Yellowstone Lake, YNP, Wyoming, USA - YL17G07_0 | ecosystem: Environmental > Aquatic > Freshwater > Lake > Sediment | place: USA: Wyoming | collected...
GAAATTGAAAATAATTATCCAAGCGACTAGCCAAACGCAAAAGAATGTTATCAGGCTGTTCGAGATAAGCATCTTTCTTTTGTGCAGCTTGCCGAGTTTGAAAAGTGGGCCGACTGTTCCGAAATAAAACAGGACAGGGATTGAAACTGCAAGATAAATGTTTGACAAATTTGAAATAAAGAAATTTGAAATGAAACCGAAAACTACTCCTAAAGCGACATAAACCGAAGTAATTATTTGTTCCGCCTTCATTTCTATGCACACTCCTTTTTCTTGAAAAATTCCTTCAGCTTTTTCTGCAAGCTTGCCTCCTGAAGCAACTGAGTAGTCATCCAGCTCTGTCGCACGAAAGAAGGCAACGGCTTCCTCGTCTTGATGAGTTTTTCTACATAAGCAACAGTCCTCTGGTCGTGAGAATACCCGACGCCGAAATCAACTTTCACTTTGTCTTTGATTTCCTGAATGGCAGAATCTCGCTCGACTTTTGCAATAATGCTTGCGGCGGAAACGACAGGATAAGTCTCGTCGGCATAATTTTCAACATTCATCTCCGGATTTTTTCCGTTCATGTTTTCCAAAATAAGATTCATGAATTTCTTCGGATTGTGAGTCAAAGAATCGACGTAAACCGAATTTGCATCAGACATGGAAATTATTTCAGCCATCTTTATAGCTTCGATCTTGTCGAGATTGATTCCTTCGCTTCGTAATTTGTCTATTCTGCATGGCTGAATTCTCATCACCAAAACTGTTTTCGCAATCTCTTCAATCTTGGGAGCAAGCTCTTCTCTTTTTTTCGGAGTCAGCTTTTTTGAGTCTTTCACTCCGATTTTTCTCAGTTTCTTCTCTCCCTCTTCGTCGACAACTACTCCTGCGACTACCAAAGGCCCGAGCAAAGCTCCCCTTCCTGCTTCATCAATTCCCGCTATCAATGACATGTTCATCCTTTCAAAAAATATTAGGCTTCTATATTTATAGTCTCTACTTGTTTCTTTATCGACTCGAGTTTTTTGCGTCTTCTGAATTTCTCTCTAAATCTTTTTCTTCGCAATCTGATTTCACCGCCCTTTTCTTTCATTTTCTTCGCAATTTTTCGAATTTTCGATTCTTTCTTCGGTTCTGTTGCCTCAGCATACAACAGCTCATTGTAAGTTCTCTCGAGATCTTCTGTGTTCAATCCCCATGTTTTCTCCCATCTTCTGAAGCTAGTTCTGAAAATCAAAACATCCTCGAAAATATCCCAAATCATATGTGCGACTATTACGAAAACAAGTATTCCCAGTTCTTTCGCGACAAAGAGTGTGAAAAAAGCAGATAAGATTGAGAAAAACGATAGGAAAAAGAAATTGTGAAGAGGCTGGATCAATCTTTTTTCAGCGAAGGTCACTTTCATGAATCCGAATTTCTTCAATACCGGCCAATGATCCAAATCTATCAGAGTTGCGATGGAAAAAGCCAAAATATAATCAGCAATGTTCACGACATAAGTTGTTCGGAATATTGTCAAATCCCAGAAGATTGGGAAAATTACGATTCCTGAAAGAAAAATTTGCAGCCATATAGTAGTATGCCAGAATTTGAAATAAATTCACGGAAGCATTCTGGTAGGATATCTTGGGAAGAGAACAGCTTCCTTGACGTTTGCCATATCGAGGAGCTTCATTGTGAATCTTTCGATTCCGATGGAGAATCCTCCATGTGGTGGCACACCATACTTGAAAATTTCGGTGAACCACTTCAAAGAGTTTGGATCCATCTGTTTTTCTTTTATCTGTTGCATAATTTTCTCATATCTGTGCTCCCTTTGTCCTCCGGAAGACATCTCAAGCCCTTTGAAGACAAAATCCACACTTCGCGCCCATTCAGGGTCGTCGTCAACTCTCATAACATAAAACGGCTTGATTGCGGATGGAAATCTGTTTATGAAAAAGAAATCAGACTTGTGTTTCTCTTTGACAAAATTTGCAAGAATTTTTCCTGACTCCTTATCCAAATCGCTCCCAGGTTTCAATTTTTTCCCATGCTCTTCAAGAATTTCATAGATTTTTGGAAAGCGCATTTCAGGAAAGGGCGTTTTCGGAACTTTGACTTCTTTTTTCAAAATTTTCAATTCTTCTTCTCCCTCTTTTTCAACCTTCTCGATTGCAGAAATAACAATCTTTTCTTCAAGTCGTTCCGTATCGGTTTCGTCCTCAATAAAAGCCATCTCAGGAGCGCACGTTCTGTGTTCGGACAGATGAGTAGGCTGGTCTGAAAGCTCGGCCCTCCAGCTTGGGCCCATGTCATAAATTTTATCAAAACCAGCCGCAATCAGCAATTGCCTGTGTAACTGCGGATCCTGTCGTAAGGATGCGGTCTCATTGAAATATTTTATTTTGAAAACTTCAGAACCACCTTCAGCAGCTCCTCCGATCAGACTTGGAGTCCAAACTCTCATGAAGCCTTCTTTTCTCAATGCTTCTTCGAATCCTTGCATAATAAGTTCTTGAATTCTAAAAATTGCAAAATTTTCTCGCTTTCTTAGTTCAAGCGATCTCCAGTCCAGCCTTGTATCAAGATTTGCCGGAGTCACATTTCTTGGGTCCAACGGTAACGGAACAGCTGCCTTGCTGATGATTTCGATTTCTTCCGGGACTAACTCAACTGGGTAATCTTTCGCTTTACTTTTTTGCACTTTGCCGCGAACAGACAACACATCTTCTTGATGAAGTTTCTTTACTAAATCACTGATTTCTTGAGGGACTTTGCCTTGAACTACAATTACTTGAACAATGCCTTCTCTATCTCGAATCAAGGCAAAATTAATTTTTCCTAACAACCTACAGTCATGTACCCATCCTGATACAATTACTGTTTTTCCTATGCAGTTTTTTAATTCATTCGTATAGTGTGTTCTTTTTAACATTATTGATTCCCCATATTGTTGTGTGGTATTGTCCTCCCGAAGTGTCAATAACTTTGCTCATTTGCTTTAGTTTATATAAATGATATCTTACATTATTAGCTTTTATTCCTAATTTCGATGAGAGTTCAATAGCTGTGCGTGGTTTCTTGGAAATCATACCAAGAATTAATTTTTGAGCTTCCCCTTCTCTGTATTTGTTTCCTGGAGTAGAGCCTCTGTTAATTATAGATTTTAAAAGATCTTTCTTTTTTCGATGATTGTAATTGATGAATTTGTAAAAAGTGTTCAATGTATTTCTCCTAAATTCGAAATTATAGACTTTGGAACTTGATACATAGAACACATCTGAAAAATCTTTTGAGTTAAGATCCAAACTTTGAGTTATCATTCTTTTGAGATCACTCAATAAAAATTTGTTTGATGAAATGAAAGTTATTCTAGATTCTCCTACTCTTGATTCATCATCAGCAAAAGCCTTTATAATTTCAAACTTCAAGAAATTGGATAAACTAAAGAACGTTTTTGGTAATCTTGATACCTTAGAACCAAATCTTATCTTATAGAGATATCTTAACAAATAGGAAATCACTTTAGGAAATTCTACTATGTAAAGTAATTTATTTCCTTTTTCTGGATTCCTTACCCTTCTGGTGATTTGCAGCATACCAAAAACTTTTAAATCCTCAGCAAAATTATCAACTAAGTTTTTTTCCGTATTGAAATAAGCTAGAGGGTGACTTTTTCTCCATCATAGCCATCACAAATTATGTGAGTTACAATTCTTACTAATCTTTCATCTTCTATTAGCGGCAATTTTGGATTGTAGATTATTTTTCTGGAACTTTTGACTTTATACCCGATTATATTATTTTCTAATTCTTTCATTGAAAATCTTCGACTCTTAAGAAATTTATTCAATGATAACAGAGCCCAAAGAGGAATGCTCCTATCTCCAGTCTTCCATTTTCTAATTTCCCCATATTTCACTCTTTTTATTTGCTTGCTGAGAAATACTAAACCACCAATTTCATTATAAAGATCCCTAAAGAATCGTTCTCTAAATTCTTTCTTCAGGATGATAAAAATTTGATTTACAGGGAAATTATTCAAATGATATTTCTTTAAAGTCATACACTCACTTTCCTTTCAATTTAACCACTTTTATCAAATCACCTTTCACATATGGATGTGTATATTCAATCTCATCAGCCATATATTCTGCCAAATATCTAGATACTGTGGAATCGTCTAGATTTGATTTTCTTGCTATCTCCCTAACCCATATCCCCTGCGGGTTTTCTTTTAGGATTGTTCTAATTTTTTGAATTTTTATTTCATCTGGTCCTTTTGGTCTAGGCATAATTATAAATAAGACATATATCTCATTTAAAGATTTCTATTCTTGAATATATAAGACAAATATCTTAAAAATAATTGAATTAATAACAGCGGAAAGTTACACAATGCAATTGGTTCAAGTGCGGGAGGTGGGATTTGAACCCACGTAAGGACTAACCTACCAGCACCTTTAGCCAGAAACCGAGGAATTTTTTTCTTTTAGAAACCACAAATTTGCTTGTCTTCTATGAGCGTGCTTTATATCGTTAACATTTTTGCCCACAACGACAACAACATCGTTTTTCCGTAAATCATTAAGATGTTCCTTCAATGCAGAATAGCTTATATCAACTCCATACATTAAAGTTCTCGCTATAATTGGACCTTTAGCTTTAAGAACTTGCAATATTTTATTTTTGGTTACATTGTGTTTTGTCTTCTTGATTATGCCTTGATGTTTAACCAAATGCTTAAAAGCTCTATCTTTTTCTGGATTAGGTATTGGGCCTATCCCATCATAAATTTCTTCTCTTTTTTCTGACTTTATCGTAAACCCCCATTTATCATAAAGTCCTTCTGTGTCTTTGAATCTCTTGAATTTATTAGCCCATTCCCATTTATCAGCAATTTCCCAAAGAAATTTTGCTTCTTCTTTAGAAACTAAGCTGATCTTTATTCCAACAACACCGATATCAGCTTCATCTGAAATTGCTTGTCCAATTATAGCTAAAGCTAATTCTTTGTTTGATTTTGCTTTTTCTAGCATTGCTTTCATTTTTAATTCCTCGGTTTCTTCAAGCTGGCGCCATTGACCAGGCTAGGCGACCCCCGCGTTCACAATGTATATAAATATTAAGGTTGAAATAATTAAGAATAATATAACACTGTGATACCATGAACAAATTGTTTGTCATTCCACTTTTAGCAATAATTTTTTTGAGCAGTTGCACTACAACTCCTTATACAACAACTAGCTCAAGCTCAACCCCTGTGCAAACATCTTCAAGTTCTCAGACGTCAAGCGCATCTACAAGTCAGTCAAGTTCAACATCGTCTTCGCATCAATCAGTTTCGGTTTCAATACAAAGCTTTGCATTCTCTCCAAAAACATTGACGATCAAGGCAGGAGACACTGTGACATGGACAAATATGGATTCAGCCTCTCACACAGTAACCTCAGATCCAGGAAGTAGCGAATTGGGTTCCGGAAATCTACCTAACGGGCAGAGTTATTCTCACACCTTCACACAGCCAGGAACTTACACATATCACTGCGCGATACATCCATCAATGACGGCGACAGTTATAGTTCAGTAAATTTTTGAAAGAATCTCGAAAACGCTTCTAACCGCAAGAAAGTTTGTCACATCGTCATCCTTCATGCAGCAAACATCTATTCCTTTAATTTCTCCCTCGATGCTGCCCACAATATTTTGAAAATGAGAGAAAAGTATTCCGTCGGGATGCGGAAACTTCACTCCAGGAGCGATTGACGGATCAAACACATCAATATCCAAAGACACATAAACATGAGAATTCCTAGTGAAGTTTTTCACGTCGTTCATAACTTTCTGCAAATTGTTTTTGACTTCGCTGGCGCTCGCATACTGAATGTTCTCCTTTCCGATGAAATCCATAATATCCTCGTCAACGGCTCGCAGCCCGACAATGAAGACTTCCAAATTATTTTCCTCGACCAGCCTTCGCAACCAAGTGGCATCATTTACTTTTTTGTCCCTTGTCAGATTCGAAGCAACGATTTTTTCATCAGTGTACGAATCGCAGAGATCGCTGTGTGCATCAAAAATCAGGAGCTTGCCTTTGAAATTTTTGACTGCATACAGAGTCGGAAGATGAGCGTCGCTTATCATGAATGAAGTTTTTTCCTGACTCTCTATTTCCTTTCTCACTTTCGGTATGTCTGCCAGCTTGACATCGCCTCTGTCGAATGATCTTACATTCTCCATCAAATTTCGTTTTTTGTCGATGTCATATATCTCCTGAAACCAGCTGACATTTCTGAATGCCTGAACGGCTTTCTTATCTTTTCCCATAGGCACGCCGAAAGCAATAACATTTGCATCCTTTTCAGAGAAAACATCGGTGAAAAACTTTTCCATAACCAATATTTTATATCAAATGTTAAATAAATTATGGTAAACCGCACTGCGTCACTAGCTCTGGTAATTCTTCTAATTTTAATTGGCTATTATTCGCTCACTTGGCAGAATAAAACAGAAAGTACAACAATTACCACGACTTCGTCAACAAATCCTCTAAGCACTACGTCAACAGCGTCTTTGCCGAATTTTTTGCGAAGGAAGTTTTACATCAACGAAAGCAGCGGAGCAGGGCTTCAGTGGTTTTCAAACGATATAATAAAAAACGTGAGAGACGGAGTTTATATCTGGCAGTATGAGACTGACAACATGCTGCAGTTTTACGAAGTGAATGACTCAAATGCAGACATAGTCATACAGTTTGTGTCGGGAATAAGTCAGAATTCTACGACTAAGACCATAGGCGAGACGTACGTGAAAACGGGTTTGATAAAAGGCAACATACAGATTGTCCCGCAGGGAGTACCATGCAGAAACGTCGGTATAACCATGCACGAGCTGGGCCATGTTATAGGACTAGACCACAATACAACAAACAGGTTTGATATAATGTATCCTCTCCAGAGCTATGGCTGCGACCAAAATATTTCTTCCTATGATGTCGTGCTTGCAAAGCAGCAGATCGAAGAATTGATTTCGTGACTTTTATTATATCCAGAAATTGAAATTAATGTTATGACGTTTTTGCCTTTAGGTGGGCTGATTGCGTATCTTGAGGTTATTGTTTCTTCATTTCTAGTGAACATAGCTCCGGCTTTTACCCCGCCCACTTGGATTGTTCTTAGTTTGTTCAAAATCCACAACCCTGGAACAAGTATAATTGTCATTGCGATGTTTGGCGTGATAGGCTCTGTTCTTGGAAGATATGTTATGTATGCATATTCCAAGTTTTTCTCCAAATACATATCAAAGAAAGAAGAGAGAAATCTGAGTTACTTCAGAAAGTTTGTCGGCGGCAAGGAGTTCAATCTTTATCTTGGAACCTTTCTTTATGCTCTTACCCCTCTCCCATCAAATTTTCTCTTCATCTCACTCGGGCTTTCAAAGACAAAGATAGGTCCTGCGATGATAGGATTCGCTCTAGGAAGATTTCTGTCTTATTTCATTCTAATTACGACATCGTTCAGAACATTCAACTATTTCTCGCTCTTCGTAGATGAATCGAAGATAAGGCTTGCGATGGATTTGTTTGGAATAATTTCTGCCATAGCTATCCTGTTCGTGAACTGGGAGAGCGTTTACAACAAGAGCAGGATTTGGGGAAGGAAACTGAAATTCACATGAAGAGAAGAACTACAATGGCCCAGTCGAACAGATACGAAATCAGGCATAGAGGACATATTGCCTTTATCTTGAATATTTCGACGTACAGAAGATAGATTGTGAAGAATACTCCTAGCAAAGACCAGCCCTTAAGATATCTCAGAGGCAGTCCCATCGAAGAAGTTACAAAAACAAGGGTTAACATCGCGACAAAGAAGAACAGACCTAGGTAAGCAATCGGTATTCCAAACAAAAGGCCGTACTCGCTTCCGCTCACCTTTGTGCAGCTTATTCTATTATAAATATCACAAAAGCTTTTTGTTTTAGTTCCAGCACGGACTGCTTTCTGGTGGTGTGACAAATAGATAGATAAGCCGATTCCAAACAGAGAAAGAATAGAGAAGATAACAAAATCAAACATTATATAAAATTGTATTTTCATTAATAAAGTTTAGCGGAATAGAAAATTGTTTTATTAATTAAAATTCAAGCTAGATTATGAACGCACGCAAGTTCTCTGCAGATCTTCAGTTCATTTTCATTGCTGTTTTGATATTGCGTCTGTTTTTTGCATACGAATGGCTGAATTCTGGAATCGGCAAATTGCAAAATATTATAATGAATCCAGATTCTTATTTTGCACAATTCCAAAATATTTTTGCCAATGTCTGGACAAAAAATAATCCTTATGAATTCATGATTTACTTTCTGAAAAATTTTGCCGCTCCAAATGCTAAACTTGTTATTGAATCTGTTGCAATAGGTGAAGCGCTAGTAGGAATTTCACTTCTGCTTGGATTTCTTGTAAGGCCAGCTTCGATAATTGGAATGATTTTGAACGCAATTTACTTTCTTGCGGCAGGTCACACTTCTCCTTCTACTGCTGGAATCAATTTTATAATGTTCGGCGGAGGGATGTTTATATTTTTAGTTTCTGCTGGAAGGGCCTACGGAATAGATGCAATAATTCATAAAAAATTTCATTATATTTAAAAATTCAGCGGTAGCGTCTTCTTGAAAATCCGCGTCTGAACTCCCTTCTGAAGCCTCGCCTGAATCCGCCATACTCGCGAGTCTGAGTTCTCTCGAATTGGAGTATCTTGAAGTGCGGTACTTCCATTTTCTGGATGTCGTACGATAACATGCGTATTATTCTCCTGAAGGAATCATGGTCGTCTCTGCTCAAGAATGAAATCGCGACACCAGATTTTCCTGCTCTCGCCGTTCTTCCAATTCTGTTCGCATAATCTTCGATATTTTTTGGGATGCCGTAGTTGAAGATGTGTGTGACGTTCTTTATGTCGAGACCTCTTCCTGCTACATCGGTCGCAACCAGAATTTCAGTTATTCCTTTGTGGAAATCCTGCATGATCTGTTCTCTTCTGCCCTGCGTGAGTCCGCCATGAAGAGACGTTGCGTTTATTCCATTTTTCTGCAGATTTCTCGAAACATTATCAGCTTCGTGCCTTGAATTGCAGAAAATGATTCCAAGTTTCGGAGGTTCCGACTGTATGAGATGAACTAATAGCGAAAATTTCTTGCTGTAATCGATGTCCACATAAAACTGTCTCAGCAAATCATCTCTCACTTTTATCTCTGTCTTTATTCTACGGGCATTTCTCGTGAATCTCTCTGTTTTTCCGCGCAAATTGTCCGGCATTGTTGCGCTGAACAGCAAAGTCTGTCTGTTTTCTGGAATATGACTTTCGATTTCCTTGATGTCATCAATGAAACCCATGTCAATCATCTTGTCTGCTTCATCTAAAACAAAAATCTTCACATTACGTGCGTCTAGCGTTCCTCTTCCCATATGGTCCAATACCCTGCCAGGCGTTCCGACAACAATCTCTGCTCTTCTCAGCCCGGAAATTTGTGGAAGCATTGAAACTCCTCCATAAACCGTCTGGATGAAGAGCTTTTTATAATAAGAAAACTTCATAAAGTCCTCCTTTATCTGCACGGCAAGTTCTCTTGTGGGTGCAAGGACAAGCGCCTGCAGTTTCCCGTTTTTTTCTACCTTTTCAATCAGCGGAATTCCGAATGCGGCTGTCTTTCCGGATCCAGTTTCAGACTGCCCGATCACATCAGAACCTTCCTTGATTATTGGGATAGTTTCTGCCTGTATTTTTGTTGGCTTTTCAAAACCAATCAGCTTGAGCGAATCTAAAACGCTCTTTTCAATATTCATATCTTCGAATTTCATAATTTATTCTCCTTTTTTTAAAGTCACAAGAGCATTAGAATTAGTATTTTTAACCAACGCTAATTGTCACAAGCTTTGTACTTTTTTCTTTAGATAACAATTGCAAAGAAAGTATTTAAACCTTCTTTATTTAAAAATTTCAAAAACGATATAATCATGTGGAGAAATACAATTCTGAGGAAGTAAAGCAGATTCTCACTATGCTGCGCTCAATAAACAAGAAAAGCAAGAGTAAAACTGACGAGCCTTCGAAACTCGACAAGCAGATAAGGTATTTGGAACAGCGTCTGAAATTTTTCAATCCAACAAGGGAAATGCTCGGATACATAATCAACCAGGCAGAAAGGAAGAAAGTTAAGCTGAACCCTGTGCTTTTGCAGAAACTGAGAGAAGAATACGCGAGTAAGCTCTAGTCGTTTAGTCGCAAAAGATGCAACTCTAGTATAGTTATAAAAATATTTTACTATATTAACAATGTTATATAAATTGAGGTTGAAATAATCAAAATTAAAATACTTTTAGTTTCCTACAATGTCAGTGGATATTTCAATTTAGCTTTGGCTTATCTGACTTCTTATCTTCTTGGCAAAGAGATAAAAAACGATGCAGAAATAAAAATCAAAAACATACCTTTGAAGAAATTTCTTGAAACAAAGTTTGTCGCGTATTTCAATGAAAATTTGATTAATTGCATAAAAGAATTCAAACCTGATGTAATAGGGTTATCGTGTTACCTGTGGAATTTCAAGCAAAGTCTTGATTTATGCAAAGAAGCGAAGAAAATCAATTTCTTTACGGGATAAGAGATCTGACTTTTTATTGATAATTCAATACTAGGTTTCCAACGCATGTCCCGTCCCATCCGCCCAATCCAAAGTTAACAGTCGTAGTAGCTGCTGAGCTGTCGGCAATATTCACGGTTCTAGCACTTCCCCAAGAAGCAAATGTATGACCTGGAACGTTCGCAGGCGTAATTGTGAAAGTGGTCATGTTTGGTAAAAACGCGAAAAGTCCGCCATCAGTGACGAACTGACCGTTGATATAGAATCCGCCGCCTATATTATTTGGATTTACATAAGTGCATACCGAATACGGACAGGTTGTGACATTGTTGCGGCTGACAGTTGTCCAATCGATTTTGTTGAGAATCTTTGTTATGTTTATTCTGTAACCGTTCGCGACGCTGCTGCTAAAGTCCTGAGATAACTGATTCAATGTTTTGCCGGTCCACGGAACGAACCCGTAATTGTCGATGTTAGTTTGATTATACCATATGTGCGGATAATCCCATCCAAAGCACTGCGCAATCATTTTGTGAAATCCGTTGATTCCGTAAGTGTCAATCAACCAGTAGAAAAATGCGGAAGTCTTTCCATAACCGAACAGAGGATCTGGATTGGAGTAGGCGTTGTAGTCATGATAGAATGAATCTTCCATTTGAGCTTTGATTCCTGTATAGGCACCAGGTTGTGTAACCGCGTCTTGCGCCCAACTGCCAAGGCCTTCGACAAACCATCTCGGACAAGGGCTTCCGCATCCAACAGGAATATGATGAACCAATTCATGATAATACTCTGAATCTAATCTCTGCAGGGAGTAATCAGCTGGTGTCATACCGTAACTCGGACTGCCCACGCTCTGAGCATCATTCGGAGAAATCAAATTTTTTCCAAAAAACCAATCAATATCGACTCCGATGTTACTTCCACTCGAGTATCCTCCTATTCCATTACTAAGAACGACTAACGTTCGATTTCTTATCCTATTCAGAGGAACGTCTTGGATTTTTGCAAGATATTCATACTGGCTGTCGCCGGTCGCCACTCCCCAAATTCCCGTCGACTCGTTATTTTGAAAATTAGACCAGTCGACATCAACATATTTCCCGCTTTTCATGTAAGGGCCGGTTGAAATGATTGATGTTGTCGTGGTTGTTGAAAGCGAAGTCGTAGTTGTTGATATTGTTACAGGTGCGGTATAGTCCACGCATGTCGAGCCAATCGGGCCTATGCTTAAATCAACACCAAGGACCGTGCCATCCTGAAGTGCTCTGACCGCAAAAATGCGAACCCGGAAATTAAATGTCGTGAAATCCGAAGGATAACCAATGCCTATCGCACTGACTTCAACTATTTTTCCCGATGCATCGAGAACAACGAGCCTCGCATAATTGTTGTACGATGCCAAGTCTGAATAAATTCTATACGCTACGTAAGAAATTCCAGATGTTGCCGTCACTGTTCCATAAACACACTCTGTGGGAGGAGAAGTTGTAGTTGTCGAAGTCGTGTTTAGTATTGCAGTAGTCGTGGTTGTTATGGATGTTGTTGAGGTTGTATTACTAGTTATCGTGGAAGAATTCGAAGAGTTAGTCAAACAATTGCCGTCAGCACATCCAAACTGACAATACTGCTGATCGACCCAGATTTCGCTGCAATCCGAACCCTGAAACAGTTGCTGTTGCTTGTTGCCGAAGCACTGGAAGGCATGCGAAATGAAAGTTGGCTTGCATGTACTGATTGTTTGGGTAGAAGTCGATGTATCACTAAGCACAACTTTTGTCTGTGGAACATTTGAAGATGGTAAAAAATAATATGCCGTGGCAGCAATCGCAAAAGCAGCCGACAGAATTATAAATATCGGCAGGAATGCCAGACCCTTTCCCATAAATAAATAATTATTTTAGAGAGGATTATTCTTTTTGCTGTTACACGGTCGGGACTTATAAGTTTTAAATGTCGGAATTCTGTCATGGAGCAAACGCAGCAAGCTGAAAGAATGGAAGTTGACATGGATGGAGAGGAGTACAAATTGCTCGAGGAAGCTTTTGGGAGAAGACATCCTTCGCCAGGAGTTGTATATGTCATACTTGACACCATGAGAAAGGAATGGAGCACACGAAAGGAACTCGAGGTGGTTTTGAGATGGGGACTGTTGCAAAAAAATATACTAGAACTGGGGTGTGCGACCGGAGAGTTCTTCCCATTCTTTGAAGAGTATGGTGCATCGATCGAAGGAATGGACAAAAATCCAAGCAGTGTTGCGGAAGCGAGGAAACTTGGAAGAAGAGTTCAAGTCGGCAACGTCGACTGTCAGTTTTTTTCTGATACGAGCTGGCTGGCTAATGGGCAGGAGAAGTACGATGTCATTTTTTCGCATAACGTCTGGCGAACTGCGACATGGGGTCTGAGCATAAACAGAACAAATACAATCAGAAACTTTGTGGAAAACCCTGTTGCTTATCTGAAGCCAAACGGTCTTTTTATCCATTATTCGTCATGGGAGCATCTTTATGATATGACGGCGATTTTGAAAGGAAAGGAATCATTAAACGCATGAAACAATACGGGTTTGTTGATAACGATTTTTCGCCGAGTCAATATGCAGTCACGTGGAAAAAACTGAAATGAGTGAGTTGCTCCCAACGGGATTTGAACCCGTGATTAGATATGCTCCCTGGGGGATTTGAACCCCCGTCCAGAGCTATTTCCATATTTAGTTTATTCGAGAAGCTCTTGTCCTATCGGCTTCTTCAAATTTATTGGCCGGGCTAGACGAAGGGAGCATGATAAGAAATAGAAGATTGCATCTTTTAAAAGTTTGTTTATTGTCTGCCTTCGCCGAGATATCTCTCTATATTTGTTATCTCAAAGAATTTTTCAAAATCAAAATCTTTCGCCCGTTTGTAGTCTTCCATTGTGTTTAGAACAACCCACGATTTCCCGAGAATGACAAGATCAAAAGCCCTCATCACCGGAACAATATGTTCCTGCATCATTTTTGACCTTTCAAGATCTACGGGAATTTCACTTTCCTTTATTTCAGAAAAATGTTTGTTGAGTTTTGAATCAAGATAAAAAATTCCGGTATTGACCAGTTCGTTCTCAGAAACCCTGAATGCGGGCTTCTCAACAAAACTATGGACCTTGTTTGTTTTAGGATCGTACTTTATTCTTCCGAACTGGCTGATTTCTGTTGAAGATCCTATGTCTGTTGCAAGATATCCCTTTTCAATGCCGCCAAACTGGAATTTCGCAAGTTCGATTGGATTTATTTTCAGAACATCGTCCGCGTTTATTGAAAGAATTGGCTGAGTTTTATCCAACGTTCCCTCTTCAAGGAAATGTTTTATGACTCCCGCTCTTCCCATCCTTTTGTTTTCTGGTTCAATCAACGGAACAAATTTAATTTCTGTGTTTTTTTCTATTTCAGTCAAGTGATTTAACATTACTTCCGGTTGGTGCCACATTGTAACATAAAATTTCTTCACCCCAGTCATCACATAAGGCACAAGCGTCCAATCGATAATAGGTCTTTTCTTCTTTCCAATTTCAATCATTGCTTTTGGAATCTTGTCTTCCGTTATTTGGCTCAATCGCTCAGCGAGACCGCCCGCATGAATAATAATTTGAGTGTTCAAAAAATAATCTCTCGGACTAATTGGCGCTGGCATCGCATCACAAAAATTAAGCCGATACTTTGTAGACGACGTCTTTCTCTTTGACTGGCTCTGGGACTCTCAGTCCTATCGACTGCCCTTTCTTTGCAAGCGGTACATTTTCATGTTCTATTTGCATCGAATCAGCCGCCATCTGAAGATGCGTTGTTGGACCTGCTATCTCTATCATGTCTCCCTGCTTGAGAGTGTCTTCCAAATCGATGACTGCTACGCTTATCTTGTTGTAGAAGTGACTCACTATGCCAACTTTCTTTTTTTCGCCTTCCATATTTTACAAATCATTTTTCAGGCTTTTAAGCTTATCTTTGAGACTTCGCAAATTTGTAGTATGAGGCTGAAAACCGAGGTCGCGGTCATAGGAGCTGGACCTGGAGGTTATGTAGCCGCGATTCGTTTAGCCCAACTGGGCAAAAAAGTTGTTGTTATCGAAAAATATGGAGGTGAAGGCCTCGGCGGCACTTGCATGAATCATGCCTGCATACCGACAAAGGCCCTCATAGTGGCATCGAAATTTTTCAAAGAAATAAAAAGCGCAGGTGAGATGGGAATCAATGTTTCATCTGTTTCGATTGATTCAGGCAAAATGCAGGACTGGAAGAATGGAATTGTGGGAAAACTTAGGGATGGAATCAGTTTCCTTTTTTCAAAAAACGGCGTCCAATTAGTGAAAGGCGAGGCTTTATTCGAATCTTCTCAGAGTCTGAAAATAAACGGTAACAATGAAGTCGACGCAATTGATTTCGATTTTGCAATTATTGCGACCGGTTCTCTTCCAAACTCTTTGCCTGGAATAGAATTTGACGGGAAGAATGTGATAAGCTTCAAAGAGGCTATGGAGCTGCGTGAAATACCAAAAGACATGATTGTTGTTGGAGGAGGTTATGTCTCTGCTGAGATGGCTATCTGCTATGCCAAACTCGGAAGCAACGTGAGAATTGTCCATCGAAGAGCCCACATTCTCACAGAATATGATGATGATGTTGTGAACGTCATACAGAGCAGGATGAAGGAGGATGGAGTTGAGTTAATTCTCAATTCGACGATTTCAAGAATCGAAAAAAGCGGAAGGTTGAAAGTTAAAATAGATTCCAAAGACAGAGGCGAGGTTGAAATTGAAGTTGACAAAGTCCTCGTTGCGATTGGTCTTTTGCCCAACTCAAAAAACTTGGGTCTGGAAAATACGAAAGTAAATGTTGATGAAAAAGGTTTCATCGTAGTTGATAACAAGATGAGAACTTCTGATTTCAGAATTTTTGCGATTGGAGACGTCGCACGAGAACCGATGCTAGCCCATAAGGCATCGCGCGAAGCGAAAATTGCCGCAGAAGTAATATCAGGAAGGAATAAAGAATTTACCAACGTCTGCATTCCAAGCGTCATTTTTTCTGATCCTGAACTTGCCATTGCTGGATTGACAGAAAACGAAGCACGAAAGCAAGGTTATGCAATAAACATCGGCAAATTTCCGTTCTCGGCTTTGGGAAGAGCAAGAATCGAAAGAGAGACCAAGGGGTTTGTGAAAATGATCGAGGATAAAAACGGGGGAAAAATATTAGGAGTTGTTATCGTAGGACCGGACGCAGCAAACATGATAAGCGAAGCTGCATTGGCAATCGAGAAGGGATTGAAGACAGAGGACATAATGAACACAATCCACCCGCATCCAACCCTTCCGGAGTCAATAATGGAAGCCGCGGAAGCCGTCAAGAAATCAGCAATTCATATTGTAAATATATAGAAAACTCTGCTACAAAATCGAGAATCCATTTTATTCGTCTGTGAATCCACCGTCGACAATAATCGTCTGCCCGGTGATATATTCTGATGCGTCTGATGCTAGGAATGCAGCTGTTTCTGCAATGTCAACAGGCTTTCCCATTCTTGCTTCTGGTATCATTTTAACAGTTTGCGCAACAATATCTTTGTTAGACATTTTCGATTCGCCTGGAGTTAATATTGCACCCGGCGCTATTGCGTTCACTGTTATTTTGTAAGGTGCTAACTCAAGAGCTGCCGCTTTCGTGAATCCCATTATTCCCGCCTTAGATGCTGAATAATGAGTCAGTCCAGGAAATCCTACTACTACGCCTGCAATCGAAGCAATGCTAATTATTTTTCCGTATTTCTTTTCCAACATGTGCGGAACGACTGCATGCGTGCAATTGAAAACACCTTTCAGATTTACGTTAAGAACCTGATCCCACTGCTGTTCTGTCATGTCCTTCAGGCTTACGAAAGGAAATATTCCTGCGTTGTTAACCAAAATGTCGATTTTTTTGTATTTTTTTATTACTTCATCGACCATCTTCTGAACTTGTTTGCTGTCAGAAACATCACATTTGATAAAATGATGCTTTGTCTTCGCTTCTTTTCGTGCACAGACAACAACTTTCGCTCCGTAACTGCTGAGCTTGTCGGCAATTCCCTTGCCTATGCCCATTGTTCCTCCGGTAACGATTGCGACTTTATCTTTGAGCATAATCAGAATTTCGTGAACTCTTAATAAATAGCTGGAAATTAGAACCCAAAAATAGCCTTTCTAAAAAACAAAAATTTATAAGTTACTTCCGATATTGTATAACTGTTCTTTTTTGAATTGCACTTATGAAAAAAGACGCTAACGTAGTATATACTCCTGCTCAAGTTAGCGATAGCTCTAAAAAAAGCGTTTTCTCGAAATTAAACCCGGAAATAGTAAAAGCAATAGCAAAATTCAAGCTCAGAGATCCGACGCAGATTCAGGATCTAGCCATTGATTCGATTCTCCAAGGAAAAAATGTGCTGCTGATTTCGGAAACAGGGACTGGTAAAACTCTTGCAGCAGTCCTTCCGCTTTTGCATCTGATTCTGAAAGAGAACCCAAAGCCGATATGCATGCTTTACATAACTCCTCTGCGAAGTCTTAACAGGGACATGATCGAACATTTGGTCCTCTGGGGAAACGAATTAGATCTCGAAATCTCAGTGAGACATGGCGACACTTCTGCTTACGAAAGGAGGATGCAGACTGAATTCCCGCCGCACATTTTAATCACAACGCCGGAAACAATTCAGGCAATCCTCCCAGGGAAGAAAATCCGCGAGCATCTGAAGAATGTGAGATGGGTGGTCGTGGACGAAATCCACGAATTAGTTGACAGCAAAAGAGGAGTCCAGCTTTCTCTTGCACTGGAAAGATTAAAAGCACTGGCCGAGCATGACTTTCAGGTTGTTGGCCTTTCAGCGACAGTAGGAATGCCCCAGCACGTCGCGAAATTCATCAGCCCCAACAAGCCGATTGAAATTTTGAAGGCAAAACAGGAGAAGCCAATAGAGATTCAGGTCATAAGCTCGAAGTCTGAGGTGGGAGACGGAAAACTCGCACGAAAGCTTTTCACTGCGCCGGAAACTGCAGCAAGGCTCAGAACAATAAAAGAGCTTATCGAAAATCATCGTTCAATTTTGGCTTTCACCAACACGAGAGAGTTCGCTGAAGTTCTGTCATCAAGACTGAAAAACCTTGACAACAAAATACCAGTTGGAATTCACCACAGCAGTCTTAGCAAAGAAGTCAGGATAAAAACCGAAAAGGAATTCAAGGAAGAAAAAATAAAGGCCATAATTTCCACAAGCAGCCTGCAGCTCGGAATAGATATTGGTTCGATTGATTTGGTTTTGCAGTACATGTCGCCTCGCACTGTCACACAGCTCGTCCAAAGGGTCGGGAGAAGCGGGCATGAGTTACAGAAAGTGAGCAAGGGAATTGTAATTGCGACTGATGAGGATGATGTTTTTGAGGCATCTGTTATAGCGAGGAAAGCTCTGCACGAAGAGCTTGAGGATTTGGATTTTCACGAGGCTGCCTATGACGTTCTTGCGCATCAGATCGTGGGACTGACTTTGGATTATTGGAAACTGGATTTAGGAAGAGCATTCGACATCGTGAGAAGAGCATATCCATATCACAAACTGACCAATGAGGAGTTCATGCAAATTTGCAAACAGTTGTCGCAAATAGGACTGGTTTTTCTGAACGGAGAAATTAAGAAAAAATACAGGGGATTTGAGTTTTATTACAACCAGCTGTCCACGATTCCAGATACAAAACAATTCAGAGTTTTCAACACCATCGACAATTCGTTCGTAGGAGTTTTGGATGAGGAGTTCGTTGCTTTGCATGGAGAGTCGAACACCACATTCGTGATAAAAGGCCAGCCGTGGAGAATCATTCAGACCGAAGAGGACAAAGTTTTGGTCGAACCAGTCGAAGACGTGGAAGCCGCTATACCAGGATGGGAAGGCGAACTGATTCCCGTTCCGTTAGCAGTCGCGCAAGAAGTAGGAAAACTGCGAACGCAGATCAAGAACAAGCTGGACAGACCAGAAAAGGAAATAATTTTGGACATTCAAAAAAACTATCCTGTCGATGACAATTCCGCAAAGAAAATGATATCCCTTGTAAGAAAGCAGAAAAAGTTCGGGCTCGTTCCTGACGAGAAGGTTTACTTGGTTGAAGATTCTGAAAATGTCGTCGTCATCCATACTTGCGCCGGGACCCTTGTGAATGAGACGCTGGGAAGATTTTTGACATCGCTTCTTACGGCAAGAATGGGTTCTGTTGGATTGAGGACAGATCCGTATAGAATCGTGCTTACCTTCCAGCAGAAAAACATCGAATTTCTGAAAGAACTTCTTTTCAACACGAATCCTGAATTTCTGCAGACCTATCTCGAAGCAGGACTCATACACAGCAGTCTATTCGAATGGAAATTCGTTCACGTTGCAAAAAGGTTCGGTGCAATAGCCAGAGGCGCGGAATATGGGAAATTCAGATTAGGAAGGATAATTGACAGCTATGGCGGAACACCGATTTTCAAAGAGACACTGAAAGAGCTGGAAACTGAGAAGCTGGACATAGAAAAAGCGATGGAAATCCTAAAAAAGATTCAGAGCAAAGAAATCAAATTAGTCTTCTCGCCAGGACTCTCACCTTTGGGAAAGTTGGGAATAAAACATAAATTTGCTGAAGTTGTGGGTCCACAAAAACCCGAAGCGGAAATTTTTGACTTATTCAAGCAGAGACTTTACAACACTTCCTTCAGAATGATTTGCATGAACTGCGGAAAGTGGGATAGGACATTCATTGTGGAAGACATTCCGAAGAACTTGAGATGCGGCAGCTGTGCGGCAAAGCTTTTGGCAATAACTCATCCAAAAAGTCTCCAAATCGATAAGATCATTAGAAAGAAACTGAAAGGATTGGATTTGACAGTGGAGGAAAATATAAGATTCGAACGCGCGAGAAAAACTGCTGATTTGTTTATCGTTTACGGGAAAAAGACCGCTGTTGCTTTGGCAGCTAGAGGAGTCGGACCAGTAACTGCAAGAAGAATCCTTGCGAAATTCTACACGACCGACGACGACTTTCTCAGAGACTTGCTTCAATGCGAAAGACAATTCATAAAAACAAGAAAGTTCTGGAGCACTTAATTTCCTGATCCGTCCGACATTTTTTATCAATCCTAAACAGGCTGGCATCCGTTTATATTTAATGTTCCGACTGCTGACTCACCGGCATCATTGTATGATCCGTCGCCATTCATGTCGACTTGAGCATAGAATGTGTTGCTATTGCAAATCGAGCCATTTGCATTGAAAGAACAACCGCATCCATTTCCTGTAGAAACAACGCAGCTGCACTTTAGCGTTAAGCCACTTGCTGTCTGTTGTCTTACAAAAACAACTTTATCATTACAATTATTCAAACCTGAGACAATTGCAGAAGCCCTCGTCCCAACATCGGGCGTAGCTGGAAAGAAGTTAAGTTGTATGTTGCCTGAGCATACTCCTGATCCGCTTCCACTAGCGACACTTCCGACTACTGTTGAACCGGAAATGCCTGAGTTTGGAACCAGAGGTCCTATCATGCTAAGCACGGTATAAAATGCGACAAGACTTATAGCAAAAAGCAAAACATACTCTCTTTTACCCATGACTTTGTTTTTCATAAATAAGATTTATCGCAATACCTATAAAAAGTTATGTTCATTGGACTGGTTTTTGCTGTTCAATTGCTTTCTTTGACTTTGCGAAAATGAAATACGATATTATTCCACCTATGACTCCGCCCAGGTGTCCGGCATCCGAAACTCCTCCCGAACTGTTGAAAAGTATCACAAAAATCCAGCTCAACAGGAACGCTATCATTCCCACAAGAATCGGAACTGTTCCTGGCGAGATGAAAAATATGGATATTGCTACGAGAGCCAGGAAAGTGCTGACTAGGATTGTCGTGAAATAGTCGAAGTTTGTCTGATATGCGTAATAATATTGCGCGACAGGCAGGAACGCTATAACGACTAGTACAGTCGGGATTTTATCGAACGGTTTTATCATGGATGCGACGGCCATCACCCCGAATATCGCTCCGCTTGCTCCCACAAAAGGGCCTCCGAAGTTCACGCAGCTAAGAAATGAGCCGGTGCATATTTTGTTGAAGACGTCAAAGAAAGCCGTGATGAACCTGCCGAAAATATCGAACATGACTGCAACATAACCAGAAGCGAAAAAAATCGCTAGGAAGTTCAGGGCGCCCAATCTTTCCTCTATTGCAATCCCTGCTATGATCAGAAAAAGAAGATTGAAGAAAATATGGGTGAAGTTCGCGTGTATGAAGATGTAAGTTGTGAATGCATAGATTTGCGGTCTTGCCGGGACAAAACCAAACACATTTTCATAAAATATGATGTCAGTCCTTGTGAAGAGAAAGACCGCGAGCATGATTGCAGCCAGGATGAAAGTCATTTGCGGAAAGTCTTCTATGGTAAAGTTTCTCTTCAAACTTTCTAACATTAATTTAAATTTAGAATTTGGTTCTTAAATTGACACGAAAAACAGGAGCCCGATGGCAGTAACAAGCAGGAAAAGAAAAACTTTGCCGACTTCTTTTGCTAAATCGTTTGTTCCCAAGAACTTTGTTATGCTCCATTTCGAAATCGTGTTTGCAATTGCCGCTAAAATTATGCCATAGACAGCGATCATTGGATTGAGCGTTGTGAGCGCGAGAGTCGCCAGAGTTATGTTTATTGCATCAACCTCAACAAGCCCTGCGGTGAAGGCGAACAGCAGTATTCCGGAATCTCCGAGATAATTATTCACGAATCTTGAGAGGAAGAAGATAATGACGAAGAAAACGCCGAAACTAAAAGCCGGTTTGAACGATAGCGGAGAGGAAAGATTGACTTTTTGTTCTTTTTGATCCTTGTTCCAAATTTTGTAGCTAAACAAATATCCGAATGCAGTCAGCAGGATGAATGGGAACATGACCTTTGTTGCTATATTGTAATTGAACAAAATATCCACTGCAAACATTCTGATGAACATTGTGGAAGACGCAAGGGTTACTGCGAATGCGGCCGTGCTGAAAATCTTGGGGTATTTTCTTGTCTCTTCAGCCATCGCAATAGAGACTGCGGTCGAGCTGGCGAGGCCGCCGAATGCTCCCGTAAAAGCTATTCCTTTCCTTACTCCGAAAACTTTCATGGCGATATAGCCCGCGAAGCTTATCGATAGAACCAGGACTATGCTGGACCAAATCACAAACGGATTGAACGCGTTAAATGGTCCGATATAGCTGTTAGGGAGAATCGGAAGAATAACGAAAGTGATTATCGCAAAAATCATGGCGTCCCATATTTCTTCTTCTTTCAGGTGCTTTGCGAAGTGATGCATCTTTCCTTTCGATGCGAGTATCAGCGTGAGAATCAGACCGCTGGCAATCGAGAGAATGTAGGGATATGAATCGTAAAAAACAGCGAGGCCTATCATGAAAGTCAGGAGAAAGGCAATTTCAGTCGTCAGCCCGAAATGCTGCTTCCTTGTTTTTGATATGTAGCCGAATACAGCGAGAATGCCTGTGAAAGAGAAAGCCGCTCCGATAATCAGAACTGAGTTCAGGATGTCTGCAAAATATGCGGAAAGAGTCGCAAAAAAAGAGACAAGCATGAAGGTCCGCATGCCTTCGACGAGCTCGCCGGTTCCTCTCCTCTCCCTCTCGATTCCAACCAATGCTCCGAGCGCAAGAGAAAGAAGAAGTTTTATCAAAATATCTGGTGTCATTCTAAACTTATTGAGAATTTTGTCCGTTTAAATGTTTTCTATCTGATAGGAAATTAATGATTTTAAACCTAATGGTTTATTAAATAAAAAAACGAAAGCTATTTTATGAGACTTTTGTATCGCACATTGATTTATTTTCTGATTTTTTTCGTCGCAACTACAGCTGTTATGATAATTATACAATTTCTTCCTTATGACAATCCAATCAGAATATTTGTCTATGGGGTTGAATTACCAAATTCTTTAACACCTGAGGATATTCAATCGATTCAAAATGAAAACACCGATATGTCGAACTGGACTATTGGAACTTCCTAAATGAAGAACTCATTTCATTTTTCTCCTGATTTTTGTAATTAAATCAATAAATTGTTGATTTGATTCTCCCCCTTCTATTTCATTAGGGCTTATTACAATTTTTACTTTGCCTGGTCTGCCTTTATTATAAACTCTTCTGTTTGAATACATTATATTCAAAGCATCAGATAACGTCATAGCAGCAAACATCACATCTTCACGTAGTGATTGTAGGACAACTCTTTCATCGCGATCCACGCGTCTTTCAAAACCACAATAGTCACCTAAATCAACGCTTACACTGTCATACAAATTTATGTTTCCGAAATATCCGCCTTCTCTCCTCACTTTCAACGAAGCAAAATTAGAAGGTTTCAGGTCGATATCTGGAAGATGAGATTCAATGTCCTTTTTTTCTTCGGACGGCAAGCCTGTTATTCCGTTTATAATTTCAAAAGAATATGAAGGCAATTTTTCACTCAGTCTTTTTTTCAATTCTCTTGCTAAATCTTTCGACAATTGAACCATGGAAAACCATTCGCCATTTTCGGCAAAAGGATCTTCGCTTTCACTCTTGTGGAAATAAATCACTCCTCTAGTGGCAACAGCTCGTCCCTGTTTTACGTATGCCAATATGTCGGCTTCATGTAATGGTCCCCAAAGTTTTGTATAGGAAAGAAAAGAAATTTCCCTTGACTTGAGTACTGACTTGTAATCTTCTTCAGACATTTTGTTTATGATTTCCATATTATCCGTTCTCCATTTCAAATATTTATTCGTTGTGCAAGTAGATTATTCAATCTTCTCAAATCAGCCATCCTTTCATCTTTCATATATGGTGGCATGTACTCGGTGAAAATCATCAAATCATTCTTTTTTATTTCATTCAGCATCCTTGCTACGTCTATTCTTCCCTGCGGATGGAATGGCGAAAGGTGTTGAATGAAATTCTTCCTACCTTCTCTGTTGTAAAGAGCTTTTATACGCCTATCGGTTTCTGTACGATTTCCGTCATACTCATTTTTTCCGCAGAAATTACTCAGATGTATGGTTCTGACTGGGTACTTGTTTATCTCTGCGGCTCTATCTAGCGGAGTTTCCAATCCAAGATGTACAACATCATAACAAATTTCAAACCCAGATTTGGCAATCTCTTCCGGATTAGCGAGAACCCTTCTTCTACCGTCGAAAGTTTCCCAAAGAGGTATGAATTTATAACTTGATAGCATTTGCTTAGTCAGTTCTATTATTTGTTGTCTATTCCTCTTTTTTGATGGTTTCTGTCCATGAAAAACAACATATTTAGCATCCAACTTCGCAGCAGTTTCCTCAAGCCAACGTAAATCTCTACTGGCATTATAATTTGGTTTTATGCCATCTCTTTCAAGAACAAAGTGAATTCCTGGAGAAGACAAAGATACTATATTGACATTGGTTTCTCTAACCTGTGAATAAACACCGGCTGGGCTGTATTTTCTTAAGTAATCGCGCTTGATGTTCAACTCTCCATTTATTCTATCGGTTCTGTATCTTGGCAGCACATTTAGAGTTACTGTCGTTCCTACTATCATCTTATCATCACCGTTATCGGAAGAACATGCTTGAATTGGTACAATAATCTCTTATTGTAGGAAAATCCTGGATTTCTTCTCTCATTTACAGCTTCTGTCCTTCCCTGTTTTATTGACTTGAAAAGTGACATTCCATCCGGAATTTGTGTATAAGAATTGCCAATGTTTTTTGCCAAATGCGCATCACTTCCACCAACCTGAGCAATCGTAAGCGTTTTGGCTAACTCTCTAGCACGGGTGTTCATTTCTCTTCCATAATTAGCGTTTTCGGTCTCGAGCGCGTCGAATTTGAAGTTTCTTACAGCATTTTCCTTGACTCCTGATCTTGCAAGTGGATGAGGAGCAACTGCAAGACCCCCCTGTTCTCTAATATAATCCAAAGTTTCTCTAACGCTTTTGAAAGGAGGCAACCTTTCTTGCAAATACAATCCAATAATATCACCAGAGCTTGTTCTGACTTCTTCTCCAACAATTATCTCTATAGGAAGATGTTCAGATTTTGCATAATTAGCAAATTTCAAAGCGCCACTTATGGTATTGTGGTCTGTTATTGCAACTCCGCTCAATCCCTTCATTCTTGCTTGCGAAACCAGATCTCTATAGGTTGTGAAGGCATCTCTTATGAAGCGGTAATTTGGACTTGCGGAAAATACAGTGTGAACTTGCAAGTCGTATTTTCTCATCATATTACTACTTTATAGTAGTTATTTATATACTTAATGGTAATCGTCTTTAAAGATTTTTATAAAGCGAGCCTAAATGAGAATTTAGTGGGTCGGGAGAGATTTGAACTCTCGATTTTCGCGACGTCAACGCGACGTCTTAGACCGGGCTGGACCACCGACCCTTGAACATAATTTCTTGTTGAATGCTTATTTAACTTTTATAATTTGCTCAGAACAGTTTTCCCCCAGTTAGGATATGATAATCCGGAACTAGAATCATCGATTTTTTTGATTTCTTGTTTAGAAAGAGTAAAGTCTGGGGATCTCACATTTTCTTTTGTGTGAGCTACAGTGCTAGCTTTCGGAATCGCGATCACAGAATCCCTAGTGCACAGCCAATTCAGCGTCACCTGTGCCGCGGTTTTTTCATGTTTTTCCGCAATCTCACTGATAGTTCTAATTATCTCAGGATTTCTTCTGAACAGATTTCCATGATCGAACGGGCTGTATGCGATAACAGTTATTTTCTCTTTTTCGCAGAACGGGATCAGATCCTTTTCTATTTCTCTCGAGAACGGATTATAAATTACCTGGTTTGAGACGATTTCGTTTTTTCTTCAAAACCTCCTGAGCCTCCTTCGTCCTTTTCACAGAAAAATTGCTTACTCCTATGTATCTTATCTTTCCATCCTCTACAAGCTGTTCCATAGCTTTCATGGTCTCGCCGATTGAAACAAGCGGGTTCGGCCAATGGAGCTGGTAAAGATCTATGGTTTTTATCCCCAATTTTTTCAAACTATTTTCACATGCCTTGATGAGGCCGTTGTAAGTGAAATGGTTTGGCAGTGCTTTAGTTGCGACAAAAACATCGCCATCCTTTTTGAGAACTTTCGCAACGACAGGCTCGGTTCCGTACATCTCCGCAGTGTCAATTAATCTTGCTCCCATCTTGAGCCCAGTCAGCAGCGATTTAACAACCTCAGAACTATCTTCGATATTCCAAGTTCCCATTCCTATGGCTGGAATCTTTTCTTTTGTCCTGCCAAGAAGTTTGAATTTCATTGAACTATCTTCTGTTTTTAAAAAATTAAAAAGCGCCCAGGGCGGGATTTGAACCCGTATGAGCTTTCGCTCGCTGGTTATCTGCAAATTTTTAGCAAACCAGTGCCCTACCAGGTTAGGCGACCTGGGCATGTTATAATTAAATCAACAGTTATCTCTTTTTATAGTTTAATTTTTTCTTAATGATAATGCAAAAGGAAGAAATTGAATTCGAAATCGCAGACAAGGATATTACTGATTCTCCTTACTTGTCGCCTGGGGAATATCTGATTCATCTGGGCAGAAAATGGAGAGACGGAATTATAACTCTGAGGATGCTGAACACCTACGTTGCTGAAGCCGAGACAGGTGACAACGAACCACTGTACAAGGGACAAAGAAATATGTTGCGCGACACGCTATCCAAAGAACTTAGGAAGCTTGTTGATGATAAAATTTATTTCGATTTGGGCTGTGGAACTTATCAGTTGGCTGAAGCTAGGAAAAGAAAAGTTCTAACGTGATTATTTAAACTTTGATTTGCAATTATATTTTAGAAGTTATAAAGGAGGAAACAAATGCCAATTAATGTTAAAGATGTTGCAGATATGTTTGGGAAGGATGTTTTCACTGGCAAAGGTTTCTATGCTGGAAAAGTAACCGATCTTGAATTTGATCTGGGAAGATTTAAAATCAGATCGCTTGTTGTTGAAGCAGCAAAAGGTAGTTTCCTTGGAAAGTCGTTAGGTGGAAAAAGGGGTGTAGTGATTCCATATCCAATGGTGCAAGCTATTGGAGATGTTGTTATAATCAAACACATACCGACGCCCGAAGCGATGGACGAGGGAGAGGCTGCTGAGGCTGTTGCTGAGACTGCGTAGAATGATTGAAGAAAACAAAAACCCAGACAAAATGAAAGAGATGACCTGGACCAAATCTGGGGAACTTTATGTTCTTGTTGACAAAGACACACAAAAAACTTTTTCTGTGGATCCTATCGCTTTTCTGGTTTGGCTACAATGTGACGGCAAAACGTCGGTCGAGAGGATAGTTGACGTTTTTTCTGTTGACGGAAACCGCGATATAGTCAAAGCAGCGATAAAAGGAATTCTGGATAAGCTCACTGAAAATGGGCTGTTGAAATGGGATTAGTTTTTAACGATAGAAAATAAAATATTTTTATGAAACTTTTGGTCGCAGCGACTATCATTATAATTGCTTTTGGTTCCGCTCTCACGTTGTATTTCCTTTTTAACACAACTCCCACAAATGCCGTTACCGCGATGAGCGGAAATCAGATTGCCCTCCGTTCAGCAAGTTTTCTAGATGGGATCAAAACATTTGACAATCATTATTATTTTTCTGTCTATTGCTCGCAAAATTCTACTTACAATGACTGTGTTCTTTACGATTACTATCTGAATCAGACAAACGCCTGGGCACTATATTCCTACACCAACCTGTATTCCAGCACTGGCGATTCGAGCTATCTCGGCAAGGCGCAGAACGAGATGAAAGTAATTTCAAACGATTGCTCTGCGAATCTGGACAGCTGCCTTTGGATTCTTGTGCAGATGATCAACTACGAGCGCGTGACTGGAGATAATCAATATTCAAACCTGATTTCAGTTTTAGGAAGCAGACTTCTTTCGACATCGGAAAATTCAAGCACCATGCTGCTCGGGATTGAATCCAGAGAGCTGGCACTGCTTTATGAAATGAACGGGCAGAAGCAATATCTGGACGAATCTTTGGCGAGATTGCAAATGTCCAAGAATCTCTGGTCAAACACAGGAAGCGACCAAACACAGGCTCTTCTTTATGTCGACAATGGATTACAATTTTACGGATATTCTTGCTGGTCAGAACTCGCTGAGATTGAACTTTACAAAGCAACCCATGACAACTCCTACCTTCAGAACGCCGCGAATTTTTTCAATTCCGCTAATATAGATAAGCATTCGAGGAAAATTGAATTCTTAGTGGCATTGGAGCCATGCATTGACTCTCTTCAGCAGCTTTCTTCATCAACTGGAAACCAGCTTTATATGAACGAAGCGCTGAATGCCAGTCAGTATATTGTCACCTATCGTTGGGATCCGAATATTCAAACAGCGAAAAAGTTCAATGGTGATTCCGGTTTTCTGAGCGATGTATACGTTGAGCAGGGCTGGAAGCTGACGAATGATGCCTCATACATGATTTATTTGCTGACTCAGATGAAGGACAGTCAGTTTCAAATTTTGGGGTGGAACTGAATGAATAAGAAAATAATTTTATCAGTGATTTTGATTTTCGCGTTTGTTTTGGCTGTGTACTATTTCGTTCCTTTTGTGAAATCTACCGAATACACGAAAACTAAGAACCCACCAGGAAAGGGAAACTGGGAATATGTCGGAAGATGCGCAAACGGAGCTTACGAATGGGAATGCAAAGGGACTTGCGAAAACGACAAGGAAAAAAGAGAGCGAGAACCCAGGGAACACCCGCCAAAACCAACCCCAACCCCAACTCCTACGCCAACTCCGGCACCACCCAACCAAGGTCTGACTCCAAATCCGTTATGGCAAAGCGTAAATGGATACACAAATTCTTTCAACGACTGCAACAGCTTGTGCCAGGCTTATCAGGCAAGCAACTGCGATCCGCAAGCCGCTGTTAAATACTGCAGGGAGATTGTAGGTGTGGATTTCAACAGAAACGGTGACATCAGTGCGAGTGAAATTTCAAAGACTCTGACTGGAACGAAGAACTGCGAAACCAACGCGAGATGTTATGATATTATTGATAATTGTAACTGCAAAAATCAGCCTCTGAATTTCGGAAGCTGCATAAGTCTCTTTTATGAGCTCTACGCGCAAACAGGAATGAGCACAACCGAAGCCCTTCAAACTATTTCCCAGAATACGGCAGGCAATTGTCAGTCAGCTGGAATTTAAATTTTCCAAGGATTTCATTTAAAAAAACGTATTATTTTTATGCAAATTTTATTTGTGGTAGCTATCATTGTCGTAGTTCTTGCTGCCGCTTCGCATTGTATTTTTTCTTTAACGTTCCTCAAGCAAATGTAGCGACAACTCTTAGTGGTGAAGAGATCGCGATAAAATCCCTAAATTTTTTGAGCACTATGAGAAGAAGCGATGGGAGATATGATTACTCGATGAATTGTGCCGATGGCTCGGGCTGCCAGAAGACTGCTTTATCGTTCACTCAGACAGGCGCGTGGGTGGTTCTTGCTTATGATGGTCTTTACACAGCAACAAGCAATTTGAAAACCACGACAGATACAGGCTATATGATTTACCTGTTGTCGCAAATTCCCAACGAGAGATTTGAAATCATACCTTGGAGATGATTGAAATGAGAACAACCGTAATCTGCATTTTCATCTTGATTTTCTTCCTCGGAACGATAGTCAGTTTTGTTGGTCAGGTTAGAGGAGGTTCGGAAACCACAACTAAAGCGAATCCTGGAGGCGGTGAAATTATAACCATTCATCGTGCATGTTCAAACTTAATGAGTGGGTGCAAGGGTTGCCCCCGTGAGGTTATTCCTGCAGATGAAAAAGAACCCCCAGCTTCCAAAAAAGAAAGACCACCTGTTAAATCCAAACCCACAACAACGCTCACTTCAATTGTTGTTTCATTAAAGAACATAGCCCCAAATCCAAACTAGCTCAACACTCCTGGATACACAGATTCATTTAACCAATGCGTCACCCTATGCAACAACGTGATTAATAATGGCTGCGACGATCAGTCAGCTCTGACATACTGCTCACAAACAGTAGGTGTTGATTTAAATGGGGACAGACAGATCGACTGCCAAAGAGGCCAGACTCCTGCAGGAACAATCAATTCCGAAGTCGCCATGAAATGCTATGATGTCATTCCGGTCTGTCAATGTGGAACTGAATTTTTGAACCAAGACAACTGCATGCAGCTATTTTACGATAACTACACAAAACAAGGGTTCGCATATGGGCAAGCTCTATCTCAGATCACTCAGAATTTCCAAAGCGGGGGCAAGACTCAACCGTTCAGCTGATTAAGGATAAATTCTGTTTATCAATCTCGGAAACGCAGTAGCGTCACGTATGTGTTCCAGTTTGCAGATCCATGCGACAAGCCTTTCCACCCCAAGACCGAATCCTGCATGGGGAACACTCCCATATTTTCTGAGTTCAAGATACCATTCGTATGCTTTCGGATCCAATTTCTCTTCCTTCATCCTTTTCAGAAGTTCTTCATAATCATCCACTCTTTGCCCGCCACCAATTATTTCTCCATATTTTTCTGGTGCCAGCATATCTGCTGATAGGGTGACTTCAGATTTTTTCGGATCCGGCTTGTGATAAAATGCTTTCAATCCTTTTGGAAAATGAGTCAGGAAAAAAGGTTTTGTGAACTTCTCTGTGAGAACTTGCTCTAGTTCCCAAGTTATATCGTCGCCCCATTTTATTTTCACCTTTTTTTCCTGCAAATATTTTATTGCATCATCGTAAGTGATTCTATCAAACGGAGGTTTGACAGAAAGCAAGTAAGCAGCATCTCGTCCGAAATATTTCATTTCTTCTGGCATTTCTTCCGCGAGTCCGTGAAGAATAAAACTGACTAATTCTTCCTGAGTCTTTAATGTGCCTGCAAGATCACACCATGGCTCTTCAGCTTCAAGATGCCAGTATTCTGTCAGATGTCTTCTTGTTCTGCTCTTTTCGGCTCTGAACGAAGGCGCGACCGTGTAAATTTTCCCTAAAGATGCGATTGCGGCCTCTGCATACAACTGCCAGCTTTGCGTCAAATAAACTTTTGTTTCGAAATATTTCACTGAAAAAAGCGTTGAACCGCCTTCGACTGCTCCTCCCACAAAAATTGGCGACTGAAATTCTGTAAATCCTTCTTTTTCAAACCATTTCCTTGCAAGCGCGAGAACTTTCGCCCGCACCTTCAAGATTTTCATCATTCTCTCTGAACGCAAGTGAAAATGCCTCTGATCCATCAGAAATTCTGGCCCGTGTTCACGGATTTTTTTCTCGCTTGAGAGAGGATATTCTTCCGCTGCCTTGTGAGAGATAACAACTGAATCCGCAACTAGCTCAAACCCTCCAGGAGCTCTCTGGTCTTTTCTTACTTCGCCCTCCATTTCCACAACTGATTCGAGCGGCAGTTTGTCAAGTTTTTCGAATTCTTTAATTTTCTCTTTTTTTATTGTGACTTGCATCAGCGAAGTCCCATCGCGAATTATGTAAAACAGCACTCCGCCCAATGTTCTTTTTCCATGAAGCCATCCATGGATTTTTCTTTTTCCTTCTTTTTTCTCGTCAAATATTTTTTTTAATTCGTCAAACATTTCTTTCACCTAAAGCGCCCTCGGGGGGATATAAATGAACAAAGGTTCAATAAATATATTCATGACTAGAAGCTTAAAAATACCTCATTCGCATAGGAAAATGAAACTTGAAGAAAAGAATAAATTTCTTATAAAAAACCTTCGGTTTGATAGAGCAGAAATAAAGAGAATTCAGTTAATTTCAAATAAAGAAAAAAGATTTGTTGAAGCGGCAAAATTACAAATGCAAAAGTTCAATGCTATAAATGGCGATGTTACGGCATGGATTGCTGGATTTTCAAGTGAGTCAAGTGTTAGAAATGTATTTGGTTCGCATTTTGAACTGAGAAAAAAAATCATAAAAATGCCGATAATAAAATTCACTGGCATCAAATTTTCCACAAATGACATAATAAGACAAGTAAGAATACCAAATGAAATTAATGTTGATCTTTCTGAAGAAATCGGAATCCATATCGGAGATGGAAGTCTTTTTATTGCAAAGGATAAGAAATGGAACAGTTATAGCTATTCCTTGAGTGGAAACTTAAGAGAAGAATTACAGTATTATGAGGATTTTGTTTTACCACTTTACAAAAAATTATTCAACCTCGAAGCAAATTTACTAAAAAATAAGCTTAAGAATGAATGTAGGTTTACTCTCAAATCAAGAGCCCTTTTTGATTTCAAAAATAAAATTTTGCAGTTGCAAGTTGGCGAGAAAAATTCAATACAAATTCCCAAGCAAATTCGTAAAAATGCAGAGCTATTGGAAGCATGCATTCGTGGTCTTATTGATACAGATGGAACTTTAAATGCGTCCAGAAAAGGCTCTTTACATTTGACGCTATCAACTTCTTCAAGACCATTGTTTTACGATTTGAAACGTTCTTTTTCATTTCTGAAATTTAATTATACATATCACAAAAAGGACCTGAAAAGTTTTGAGTTTTCTTTTGATACCGCAAATTCATTGAAATTTATTAATGAAATTGGATTCCACAATATTTCTCAAAACTCAAAATATTTGTTATGGAAAGAATTCGGCTTTTCACCAACAAGAATTCATACAGAGGAAAGATTAGGCGCTTTGAAGGGAAGCATAGAGTTTGAAGATCTTGTGAAATTGTCAGAAAAAAGAAAAGCGCGCTCGGGGGGAATTTCAGAGCTTTGAGCTCTTTTGAACCCACGACCTCCTGGTTGCTGCAAATTGCTTAACAGCCAGTTGCTCTTTGACGCAAAAACGAACCGCTGAGCTACGAGCGCATACTTTTTCCTGCTTCATAAGTGTATAACTTTCTCTACTGCTTAGGGATATAATCTATTCATAGTTCTCGGAAATAAAGTTGCATTACGAATATTCTTAAGATTGCATATAAGCATTAGCAATCTCTCAATTCCTATTGCAAATCCTGAATGCTGCACTGTTCCCCATTTTCGCAGATCGACGTACCATTGGTATTTTTTCATATCAAGCTTCATTTCCTCCATTCTTTCAATCAGCTGCTTCTCATCGTCAATTCTCTCTCCTATACCTGCGCCACAGAAAGATAGATTTCCGCAATTCGGAGCAAGTAGATCTCCGCACAAGCACAGCTTCGAATCATTCGCGTCTTCTTTGTGATAGAATGCAACAATGTTTTTTGGTAAATTAGTTATGAAAAAAGGGGTGTCAAAATGTTTGATAAGCTTGTCTTCTTCATCCGCTCCAAGCACTTCCCCCCACTTTGCTGGCATCCCATCTTTTTCTAAGATTTTTATTGCGTTGTCGTAAGTAATGTTCTGAAATCCTTTCGCCATTTTGAGATCTTCTGCATTTCTTCCGAGTTCACTCAATTCCCTAGTACAATCTTTTGCAACATTCTCCAAAATATATCTTATTAGTTTTTCTTCAATTTTCATTGCATTTTCAAAATCACAGAATGGAATTTCAACTTCAAGCTGCCAGAATTCTGCAAGATGCCTTCTTGTTCTTGATGATTCTGCACTAAAACTCGGTGCGATTGTAAAGCACTTACCAAAGCCGTGCATGATTGCTTCTCCGTAAAGTTGCCAGCTTTGTGACAAGTAGGCTTTTTGATCAAAATATTTCACTTCAAACAATTTCGCACCCCCTTCCTGCGTCATTCCAGTCAGGATAGGTGCCTGTATTTCCTTGTATCCATTTTGTTTGAGCCATCCTCGCGCGAAATCAATGACTTTCTCTCTTATTTGCATTGTGGCATGAATCTTCTTGCTTCTCAATGAAACATGCCTGTTGTCAAGTAGAAACTTCATCCCGTGGGATTTTTTTGTGATTGGGTAATGGCCCTGAGCTTTGCTGAGAATTTTTATTCTTTCCACTGCCACTTCGTATCCTTCTTTTGCTCTATCGTCTTTTTTTACAATTCCTTCGATTTCTACAACTGACTGAATCGAGAGTTTTTCGACTTCATCGTAAGTCTTTTTGTCGAATTTCTTTTTATACAATGTGCATTGAATGAAATCGGATCCGTCACGCAAAGTGAGAAACTGGATTCCTCCGCTTGACCTTTTGCTCTGAATCCAGCCGGCAATGTTGACCGAGCCAGTCTTGCCTTTTAGAATTTCAGAAATGTCTACATGCATCAAATCACCTCAAAAATGGCTGCAGAGGGGAGATTCGAACTCCCGTCGACCCGCGAGACAGGCGGGCATACTGACCACGATGACATGCCTTGCGGCAGCCAACTCGGCACCACTCCGCTATCTTTTTGTAAAATCTTTTGAGAAAATTTTTCTAATTGCACAGCTAAGAAAAAGTCAGAATCAGCTCGAATTAAAACGATCGCCGTGCATTTTTATCACTTTATTCATATCTTAGCAAAGTATTTAAAAGTTCCTACAGATTTCGAAAATTGTCCGCATCACATGAATAGCAATATTTTCTGAAACTACGTTTTTTCGTTGAAAATTTACTATCATCTAGGAGAAAGTATTTTTTCTAAAATATAGTTTCTGTATCAGATAAGCCTTTAAGAGCCATTAAGAAATTAATAATTGGGTTTAGATTTGAGCAGTGTTTTTTATACACTACTTCTAAGAAAATATAAGTGAAAATCCTTATAAAGGATTTTCGATGAAGCAAAATATATTTTGCTGAATATAGGAGGAAGAACTAAATGGAGTCAATAATCGCTAATGCGCTAAGCAGAACAGGCGGACAACCACAAGACTCAGTCTCAAAGCGATTCAGACTCGAATCTACATCTGGATCGACCTTTAGTAACGTAGATTATTATAAGCTAGCAGAACAGGAATTCGGTTTTGCCATGAAAAAGGCATCAATCGCAGTCGTAGGCTGTGGTGGTGCTGGGCAGAACGCAGTAACAAGACTAACAGAAATGGGAATCGAGGGTGCTAGAACATGCTCACTCAATACTGATGCTAAACATCTAGCCGTAGGCAAGGCTGATAAAAAAATTCTCATAGGCAAGGAGCTCACAAGAGGACTAGGAGCCGGAGGTTACTGGGAAGTAGGTAAGAAAGCGGCAGAAGAAAGCAGAAACGAAATCAAGGAGGCACTTGAGGGAGTGGATCTTTTGTTTGCAGTAGCCGGTCTCGGAAAAGGGACAGGCACGGGAAGCATTCCAGTAGTTTGCGAGCTTGCAAAGAGTGCAGGAGCCATCGTCATCGCAGTAGTAACAATGCCATTCAAGCTTGAAGGAACGAGAGTTACTTCGGCTGAGGACGCTTTGTCAAGATTGCGACAGGTCTGTGACACGGCCATCGTCATCGAAAACGACAAGCTTCTGAAATTTGCAGGAAACCTAGGAATACAGCAAGCGTTTGCAGTTGCAGACGAGCTCATTGCAGCAATGGTAAAAGGAATCACCGAAACAATTACACTGCCGTCACTCGTAAATCTAGATTATGCAGACGTCAGAGCCGTGATGCATTCCGGAGGAGTCGCATCAATAGGAGTAGGTGAATCCAACAGCAGCAACAGGGCAGAAGAAGCAATTTCAAAAGCATTGCAGAATCCTCTGTTGGAAGTTGATTACACAGGTGCAGCTGGAGCTCTAGTCCATATAACCGGTGGTCCAGATCTAAAACTGGACGAAGTCAATTTAATCGGAGAGACTGTTGCTCAGCATTTGGATCCTTCAGCTCAAGTTTACTGGGGAGCAAGAATCCTTCCAGAATTTGAGGGAAGAGTGCAAGTAATCAGCATCGTAACAGGAGTCAAAAGTCCATACATCTTGGGACCAGTAAGCTACGAAAGACCAGTAGTAAGAGAAATGAGTCAGACTCTGGGAATAGACATAATCCGCTAAAATTTGAGGGGCCCAACCCCCATTTTTTATTTTGCGGTATCTGCACTTCAAACAAACCAAAACATGCTAACATCTCTCTTCATGATCTTCACACTCTGGACATTGGAAGACATGCAGAATACTGCGGGGAAGCTCTATTCAAAGAATTCGAGGTGAAAAAATGGAGGAAGAAGAAGTGAAGGAAGACGACCTTTACGATCCCTTCGAGGATGAAGAAGAAGAGTTTGAACTGTAAGCTCTTCTGACTTTTTTTCTTTTTTTTGAAGGATGTGAAGGAGAAGAAAGAGAGATGAATGTATACGAATTTTTCTCTCAATTAGATTTGAGAGCAGTTATCGTGATTATAGCCGCAGCCGGCATAGCTGTAGCAGTATTTTTCTCGTTCAGTTATTTCAATACGCCGAAACAAATCCCAAAAATTTCTAGCACCCAGTTTTATGATAGCACCACGAAGTCAGTAGTCTTGGTAAACAATACCATTTCCTTGTCTGGCGCCATCAATTGTGACATCTATGTGAGCGGCCCGAGTAAAGAAATCAAATACTACAAAACCCTGAACTGTAACGACCTCAGTTCCACTGAAATTAGCGAAAATGTTCTGCTGGGTTTGTTCAACAACCAGAAAGGAACCTACACGATAATTGTCCAGTCAAAGTTCCAAGGCCAGATCATGCAGTTTACAATACAGTGATTTTATGGAAAAAAAATACAAACAAAAAATGAGTAAGAAAATAACAGCGCTGGCATTCATTCTAATCTATTTCACCAGCAATTTTGGAAGCGCGGTTCTTGCTCAAGTCAGCACTGTGAACATCAACGGCAAAAAGTTTGACAACACTCTGCAGATGCTGCAATACATGAGCACGCTACAGCCAGCAGACCAGCTAAAGTTCATACAATCTTCCACTGCCGTCTGCGACCAAACTCCTGAAAAGTTACTGAGCGAGATAAACGACACAGTATACAAGTTCTCTTGTTTCGTGAACAACATACAGAATGCAGACATGCAGCTCACGCTCACCGTGCTGAACGTAAGACAGAACGATTACAGTTTCATCGGGTTTGTCGCCTCAAACGAGACTGCGATCAGTTTCGCTGGCAATCAAAATTATGACATCAAATTCAACATTTTGGCTGCATCGCGAGTTCTCTTCAATGTCTACCTCTCATCGCAGAATAATTTGGGCATAGACTTGAACACAAATCTTGGAAAACTGGTTTATCTGAAAACTCCTGACGATTTCAAAACCTTCATGGTAAATCTACATTCAACAGAGAGCGCGCAGTTCCTGAAGGACGCATACGATGCAATCTTCTCCACGCAGTCCACCCCATTCTTTTCCGTAACTAACATAACTTCAAGCGACAGCTCGGCCGTGTCTGTCCTTTCGAACTTGGATCCGAAAGAAATTTTTGATGCTGCAAACGGCAAGACTTTGTACAAGAGCTTTGACTTTGCAAACTACTCTCTGACATATGACAACTCGACAAATGAAATAAATGTCAGAACAGATCCTAGCGGACCAATCATCGGCAGCGCGGATGTGGTAGTCGCTCTTGTCCCAAGTTCGTCATCATTGACGCAGATTTCAACCTCGCAGCTGCTAGGGACGACACCTTTGAATTTGAGCATCGCGAACACTTCACAAGCGGCAGCAATCACAGGCAAGCTCATTCTTCCTATTCCTCAGTCATCGACATCCACAATCAATAAAATCGGTTTCACTAATTTGGATTTCAGCCAATACCAGATTGTTTTGAGATACGGAAGTCAAGACTATCAAACATCCAGCATTGAACAGGCAGAGCAGCAGGCGTTTAGAGTGTCTGCGCAAAACGATGTTAAAAATTCAGGTAGTCCTCTTGTGAGTTATATTTTTGGATTTGCTGATCAAAACAACAAAGTTCTGTATCTTGTCTCTGCCGACAGCTTCCTGCCGAGAACTGTCAACGGCGTATTCCAGCAGGATATAGACAATTTCCTTAACAGCTATCCTCTAGCGCAAAATGATCCGGTCGTATTCGTTGCGCGCACAAATCCAAACGGGCCTGCGTTCCTTGACAAAAATGAAGTTTCTAACGCCCAAAGCAAAATGAGCAACGGAAAATATGGCAGCAATATAAGACTCGATGTTGCTTCGCTTTCTAATAATGAAGTCTTTGGAATTCTTCTTGATCAAAATAGTGCTGCAAGATTGCTGAACAGTGGAAAACTCATTTTCAACACGCAAGTCTTGCAGAGCCTTGGTTTCAACGACATTCAAACAGTTGATGAGACAGTAAACTTCGGAATGATTACTGCGCAAGGCTCATCGGTCGGCACTGAAGGCGGACAAAATATAGTTGCTCAAATTGGCATTTCAGGTTCTGCTCAAAACCAACCTTCAGGTGTTCAGGGAACTGTGAATCAGAATGCAAATGCCGCCAATCCGCAGGGAACTGCTGCGCAAACATCTAATCCACAATCAATCTATGACTATTATTCTCAACAGTCCCAGTTCCTGGATCAGAATCATGGAGCGGAATCCACAGTACTAGCAAATTCGTTTTCAATAAAAGCTTCACCAGTTGTAGACGCGATTAGCACAATCAAGCAGATCAACTATCTTTTGAACGCTGGTGATGTTGCAAGCGCAAGAGTGATTGCGACTCAAGCTGGAATTACTGGGACTGACCAGCAGCTCGGGCTTTTGGCGGCACTGAAGGGAGACACTGAGATAGGTCTTGCTGGAGAAAAACTTTTCACTGGAGTAACAGATGCGCAGCAATTATATTTGGCCGGAAAAGTAATGGGCGGTTTACCAGCAACTGGAACAATCGGGACCGGGCAGCTACAAGGTGGAGTGGGAAATAATAATCAATTGATAGGCGCGGAAACTTTCAAAGGACCCGGACTCCTCTCTGCAATATCAACAAAAATTCTTGATGCTGTTGGTAGAATTCCAATACTCGGCCAGTATATTCAAAAATTCGAGTTGAGAGTTGGGGAAAAAATAGTTACCTCCATTCCTTTTGCGGACAAATTGGGACTTGTAAAAACCTACGATGTTTCAACTGGCTTTAAAAACTGGCAGACCGATTTGAAAATTCCAACAGATTCAAGTTATCAAAAAACGGTGAGCATCAATGATGCGATTAGAAATGTTGTTGATATTATTCAACAAAACAACCATGAAAGTATCGGCATGTATGGTTATGGAAGTGCATATACCTTCGGACAATTTAATAACGGGATTATCCCATTGAGTCAAGGTATTGGTGATGTCGACTTTCACTATTTTGGTTCAACAACAAACATGCTTGACGCTGTGAAAGCAATGTCTAAACAGTTTGAAGACCAGGGAATGGTTGTCGTACACCAAGCTAACTGGGAATACTATCAAAAGATAATTAATCGATTACGTACAGATGAATACGGTTTTGATTTGCTTGTACCCTATAATGAGAATGGGCAGATAGTCCTTCGAGATTTTCCGATGCACTTCTACCAAAGAACTGCCGATTACTTTAGATTGCTTTCGGGTCGCAACGAACGATCTAATTTTTTTCTTCATACTTCAGGTGCTGGCAATGACGCAATATTGAAACAGCTTGTCAATTCAAAAGATTTTTGGACAAAGCTGCCAAACGACGGAAAAGATTTATGGAACACTCTTGGTAATGGAGACATGCTCGGTACACGTGACAAAAGTCTGAGCTCATACTTAAAGGAAGTAGATACTGTTGATGCAGTACATCTAACAAAAACGCTGAGAAGAGTAGAATCTTTGCTAAGCGTGGCAGAACCTGACAAGGCTGCAGAATTGGCGAAATGGTTCGCAGATAACCCAGACTTATTCCATTCTTCCGTCAACGAAAAGAGTTACTTTATCACTTTAAATAAAAATGGCAAACTAGTTCTACCTCAGGGAAAAGGAGAAAAAACTGTAACGGGCGACTCAGCCGATACTCTCCAAAAATACATCGATGATAATTATGATGTTCTCACGAAGCAGGCTGAAACTCTAAAAGGAGTTCTGGATAGGGAAGGGAGACCAATGGTAACTTTCTATGAGGATGGGACAGTGAGATCCATGCATATTGGAATCAAGCATGTGCCTACCGATGATGCTCTTCCGAAAATACAGGAAAAGACAAAAGAAATGTTGAAATATATTGATGATAATAATTATAACAAAGTCGGCGGTGTTGATGTAAAAGTTGCTGTTGACAATATTGTTAAACCAGCTTCTCAGCAAGCCTCATTGACTCCACCTGTAAAGCAGCCACAAACAACGCAACCAACTGCCCAAGTCACCTCTCCAGCTGAGTTCAGCCAAATTTTGCAGTTTGATAGCAATGCCCTTTCTCAAACAAACAAATGGATCCAAACAAAAATTTCCGAAACTACAAGCGGAAATACTCTTGACGATTCCACAGTATTATGGGGAAAGAACGGACAGATACAAGATTTCGCGCCCAATTCAAATGCGATACAAAGAGGAGTGGGCAAAGCAGAAGTGAACACGAACTTTTTGAGTGATCCAAATATCAAGTCCTACGACACTTTCCAAGTTGCAAAATACCATGCTGATTCAGTTGGACTTCCTACTCAGTCCGAAATTGCTGACATGGTGAATCTTAGAGATTTGATTGTGCAGAAGACTGGAAACGCAGATGTGAAACTGACTTTGTCTGTCGTTGGAAAAACTGAAGATGGAACTGGGACAATGATTACTAGTTATACTCTTGACGGAAGCAAGCTCACCGATACAGTTGCAGGAGACATATCTTCTAGTTTCAAGGGAGACACTTATGACGCCGCGAAAGTGCAAGATCTGGTCGATAAAGGAATTTTGTCGGAAACAAGAACTGATGGAGCGGAACTGCCGAAAGAAATCGATTTTAATTTCAGAGCTCCGCAGGCAACTGCTCCGGAACAGGTTGATGTTGTTGCTCTTGGTGATGTCCATGGTCAATATAGCGAAGCGATGCAACAACTTAAGGATGCCGGCGCTGTTAGTCTCGATCAGACCGCATCGCAGACAGTGGGTTACGACAGTTATTCTGTTAACGACGGCAAACTTGTGATTAGCTTGGGTGATAACATTGATCGGGCGCTCGACCCGAAAATTAAAAATCCAACTCCAGCGCAGATTCTAGATGCGAAGCAACAACAGGCGAGAGTTCTGATTTTTGAAAAACAAGCAGTAGATGCTGGCGACATGATTAAGATTGCTGGAAATCATGATTTGCCACTTCTTGATCCAAATTCTCTCTATTCACAAAAATATGGAAATAATATAGGAGATACAGCGAGATATGATTTTGATTCTTCTGCATATGGAAAGCAGTTGAGCGATTGGGCTCAGAGCGGTGATTTGAAACTGGCATATGCTGCAGACGGAAAACTTTACATGCACGCTGGTATGACTGAAGATCTTTTTAATTATTTGGGAAAACCGCAGACTGCAAATGAAGCCGCCGCCGGACTCAACAAACTCTTTTCTGATTGGATACAAAATCCGAACGATGCAAGACTCACTGATTTAGTTGCTGAAGCTGTTTGGGCAGATCCCAACCCTGCAACAAGAGGACTCGATTCGCGATTCACGCTGAAAACAGATACACCATTTGATGTTTATGCGGGCCATAGCCCTTCGGATTCTTTCAAATCATTGGGCTGGAAAGTGCAAAGTGATGGGCTTGTCGGAAAAGATAATTTCCATGCCGTCGGTGACAACATTCGTTTTGGAGAAAATGGCGTGGCGAAAATAGGCACTGCTCAAATAGAAATGCCATCAAGCCAAGTCCCCACTGCACAACCTCCACAAACTGCTCAGCCTGTGCAGACAGCTGATCTGCAAGCTGCAACCGATCGAATGATTCAGACAAGAAAAGGTTTTCTAGGAAAATTGCAGTCAGCACAAGATAGCTTAAAGAAAATTGCGGACGAGTTGACTGGAAAGACAGGAGAGAAATACGCGGCAACTGTTTTGGATGACGGTACATCGGTTCTTGTGTCTCCGGATGGTAGATTTTTGAAAGTAACATCTCCCGATGGTCAGGAAACTAGGATCGTTGACACGACGACCAAAAATGAATTAATTGTCAAAAGTGATGAAAGCATGCAAAGTCTTCAGCAGACGACTGCAGACTTGCAGAGTTTCACAAGTGATCCGGCTGCGAAGCCAATGGTGATCCCAATAACAGAAACTAATGAGGTTCATACTTTCACGAGAAATGGAAACACTATAATTTATAATGTCCAGGATGCGCAAAATGGAAAAATAAAAACAAAAACTTATGATCTTTCGGATTCTGCTCAAGCACAGCAATTCCAGTCAGATGCATTGAATGTAATCAAACAAAGCACTCTTGAGAAATTTGACGGCTTCATACAGAATGCAAATAAGGGAGACACATTTGACTTTCAGGTAAAATCTGGAAGCACGTGGCAAAACAGGCAGATTAACATCGATGACCAGGGAAATGTTGTCATGAAAAGTCAAGCAAGTGACGGCACATGGAATACTGACGTGAAATGGGACAGAAGCCCTGACGGAATAAAGCAGGCAGCGCAATATAACAAAGATCTGCTGGATAAAAATAGTCCTGATACAATAAAAATCCAGACTAGCACTGATGCGACACCATTCAAATTAAGTGGCTTCTCTATAAATCCGCAAGATTATTTGTCAACGGCAAAACCCGGCGACCCTCCTCTGAAGATTGTGGTGCCTGATCAGAAGCTTGGGGATGCCACTTATAGCATTGCAAGGACTGCAGACAAAATTTCTGTCACAGCGGATTTCGGAACTCAGAACAAGTTCATAACAGACATGCAGCAATTTGCCCAGGATGCCAAGCCTGGAAGCAATTATGATTTTTCAGTCGCTAAGACTCAAGGGACGGACAGCTACAGGCTAAGCGTTTCTCAGGACGGAAAAAGTATTTCTTTGGAGAAACAGACCGCAAGTGGCTACGATACTGTCAACCAAGTTGACGCAAAAGATATTTCGGGAATAACCGATCAAGTTCAGAGCGCTATCGGCGACATTAAGGATGTCAAAGGCTATCAAGTCACTGGTCTGCAGTTCGATGCCACCAGCCCGACTGGAATACAGCAGGCCAAAGACTTTACGCTCGGGCTTGCCAAGGACAGTTTCGCTTCAAGCTTTGATTCTTTTGTCAATAGCGGTGACAACAACAAAGTGTTTAACTTCAAACTGTCAGGAGAAAATGGGCCGCAGAGCGCACGAGTGGTTCTGCGCGATAATAATATCGTTTTGCAAGAGCCTTCTGTAAAAGGTTGGCAAGATGTTGAATCGTTTAGCCGAACCACTTCAGAGGGAATTCAATTATGTTGACGCCACAAACAATCTTAACGGGATAACAACAGGCGATGTTACAGGACTTGCATCCAAAGTTCCAGTGCCCCTAATGGACGCTGTGATAATTGGAACAACAATTGCAAACGCAGCCGTTCTTACGCAGAAAGGAGTTTTAACCGGACAGAATGTTGTTGGAGTTTTCAACCAGTTTGCAACAGGAAACAATTACAATGGTTTGACCGCGTCGCAAAAATCCGAGCTTGTTGGACTTGGTGTTCAATCCGGATTCGCAATTATGTCCGCTATAAATATCGCACAAACTTTGGCCGCTGTTTCTGCTGGCGCAGAGGCAACTGCCGGAGCAACTATAGCAGCAGCGTTAGCTCCTGAAACTCTTGGAATTTCCTTGGCATTTTTTGCTGGCACTGAGACAGTTCAACACATAGCAAACAGATATTTCGAGCAGGCGGCGCTGGCGCAGTATGGTTATACAGACAAATACATCAGCACTTCAAATCAGCTCGCGCAGACAATAAATTCAAATCCAGGTCTGAATCTGCTTGACAAAGCAGTGACCTTACTCAATCCCGCAGCTATGCTTCTCAATCCGACAACAAAAGGTGCGAACGGGTTAAGTGCAACATTGCAAAGTGTTGACGATCTCAAAGATTGGGTGCAAGGAGGTTTGATTGGTAATTTGGATTCCAATACGGCATTCAGCAGCATGAAGAGTCAATATGCTCAGCAATTATGTAGCCAGTATTGTGGAAAGCCCGGTGTTGACAAACAGACAATCCTAGATATGGCGGACAGCCAAGCTCGTCAAAGTTTCTTGCACGCTACAGTTCCGGGAACGAACATTGATTCGGGTCAAGTTATGCTCAACTTCAAATGGGGCACTACGGGTTCGAATACAGCCATACATCAGCTTGCGACAGCTTGGAAAGTTCCTGACGCAGTGGCCGCAGCGGATTTGGTTTCAAACATACAATCGAATCCATGCGCAAACAGCGCCTGCGGAGCTACTCCTTACGCACGAAATTACTATCAGACACATGATGTGCAGCAAATAAACTCAATCACAAGCAAATACGAAGGAACAACTTTCTCGCAAGAGGTTTCATCAACCACGAGTTTCATCTATACCGCTCACTGGGACAGCAACGGTAAGTGGGATCCGCAGTTGAATTCAATGATAGTCGGCGGACAAGCGGCCACAAAAGATAGCGCGGGACTTTATGAAACATCAACCGGTTCAGCTTATTCTCTTACGCAAGGAGACAATGGTTACAACTTGCAGCTCGTCCAATTCAAGGACAACGGCGTCACATTCAGCAAAGTTAACACTTATGGAGATCAGACTTCATGGGCCGGAACAAGCGGAAAGGATAACATACAGATGACGCTTGACAGTTCTGGGAATCTTGTGAACAAGGAAATAATACACACTGCGGATGGGTCGCGTGACATAATTACGGCTGCAACTGGCGGGGAAATTGATCAACAGCATTATGACAGCAATTCGAACTTGCAGTGGACTGTTAGAAGTTATCAGAGCGGTACAAATACAGTGCAGCAAGTCCTAGGTGCGGACAACACTGTTTTGCAAACTCAAACATCGCAGGTTGTATATCAAAACGGCCAGAAGCAAGTGGTCACGACAATAACAGACAGATACAACAATGTTGTCGGAACCACGACTCAGTCTCAGGTATACGATTCAAAAAGCGGAAACTATGTTTCGACTACTGTAATCAAAGATGCGCAAGGAAATCCTGTGCAAGTTCGCGTGCAGACAGCGGCAGCTCCGCCTTCAACGGCAACGTGTGGCGGTTCTACTGGAACTCCATGCGGAGTCGAACGTGATCAGAATGGAAACTTGCCCACATCAAACTCTCCGGCTGCTCAACCCAATTATTCAAAATCTGATACGCAAGTTTTCAACGTAAACTCTGATGGATCGCAATCTCTTGCATATACCATTAAAGCTGCGGATTCTACAGGCACTTCTCAGATTGTAGATCCTAATAACAAACCGATTGGTTATCAACAAACTTCAATCCAAGGGACGCAGACAATTACAAATGGCTATGGCGTAAATAATGATGGAAGCAAGGGAAATATTCAATACTCACAAGTTACTGATTTGGCCGGAGGTGTTGATGGAAGCACAACGACCAATTATTTTGCCACCGATGGAAAAACAGTCGTTGCGAGTCAGACAAGCTACACTGGCACTGGTATTAGTACATCTTCGAGGTACTACACTTCAACGGACAGTTCCGGTCATACAACAACAACTGAGCTTCAATCTATTAATGGATTGCATTCAGGCGTAGGAAACTGTGGCAATACTGGTGATGCTTCTGGGCCGAGCTGTTCTGGTTTCAAGTTGAATCCTGACGGGACATTCTCATATACTACGACCGATCGATACCTCGGAGCGGACGGTCAAATGCATGTAAGCTCAAGCACAGTCAACGGATTTGAAACACCTGGTCTGACAATGGCGTGCGTTGCGAATTGCGATAGCAAAGATCTAAGCAAACAGAAATGGACTTTCTGCACCGGCAGCCAGTGCGATTATGTTGATGGTAACAGCGCGCAGTATCGTAAAACGCACAATCTTTATCCGTGGTTAGTTTCACAAGGCTGGACTTGTGATGGGAAACCTTGTCAAGGATGCACGCAATATCAGTGTCCAGATGGAGTTATACCAAACATCCAGCCAGGACAAGTCACACTGCCAAGCTCCACTCCTTCATCTGGCGGCAGCCCTCTTGTAATGGAAGGCGGAAGCAGCGGATTCAAACAAACGAGTCCAGGCGGCAGTCCATTCATCATGGAAGGCGGACCTGGTGGATTAAAGACATCAACAACACCATCAGCTCCAATCACATCGACGCAAAGTGTTACGTATGTGACTTCTACGATAACATCATGCACAAGTGCTGGCTGTTCAACAAGTACAGTTACAAGAGCGGTGACACAACAACCGTCGGTTTCAAGTGCAAGCACTTCATCTGGCAGCAGTCCATTCCTGCTTGGCGGATTCAAGCCTCCTGCACTAACTCCAACTGCAACAGTTTCTGGAAGCACTTCAACTCAGACCTCAACTCAATCATGGACTTGCCAATATCTCGGATTAGGATGCACATCTACCCAGAGCACAACTTCATCTGGCGGCAGTCCATTCATCATGGAAGGCGGAAGCAGCGGATTCAAACAACCAACAAATCCTGTTACACAACCAACAGTTTCGTATCCAACAACTCCTCCAGTGAATCCGTATCCATATCCAGGCAGCAGTCCATTTTTGTCCGCCGTTAAAGAAGGAGGTGTTCCAGTAAATCCAGCCCCACTTCCAGTAAATCCAGCACCTGTTCCGACTTACATACCCGCCCCGGCTCCAGCTCCCATTCCGGGCGGAAGTCCATTCCTGAATATTGTAAAAACAAGCGTTGCCGGAGGTTCGTGGGCAGATCAAGTCTCACAATTCTTCGACAATCTGCTTTCACAGTTCCAACAACTGTTCGGAGTTCAGAGCAACAACCAGGCTTCTCTTGGTGCAATCGTTCAAACTAACAATGCAAAAGTCAATGTTACAAATGTCACTCTAAACAACACAGATCTGGCTAAATACATAATTGACATAAATGGTTTGACTGGAGGACACACAAACGTCGCAAATATCAAAAGTCTTGCCAACAACAGTCAGCAAAATGTATCAGTCTCGCCTTTGTTAGGAAGCTAGCTTACAAATAATTTACCTTGAATAAGTTCAGTGCAATCACGCATCTCAACGCAAGCAGCAGGCTGTATCGCGTATCATTAGTTGGGTTTGGGACATACCAACTCCCGTCAGAATTCTGCATAACAATAATTTTTTCCGCAAGATTGCTCAGGAAGGTTTTATCCTGATAATGTATTTTTGCAAGAGTGTAGAGCGTGTTGTGATAAACTTCCAGAGGATACAGGAGATGACCGGTCTGTGTCTGATTCACGACGTAATTTTCTATGAATGAGATGAAGTCCGAGTATTGCGAAACATCGTAGCCGTAATGCTGAAGCCTATCAAACATGAGAAGATAATGGAGGCCGCCGACTATTTTCCTGTCCAGATAGTCAGGCCCGCTTATGTAGGTGTAAAATTCCTGCTTCTTCAATTCGAGAAGATGATTGGTTGTCGCCGAGTTTTCCCCGTTTTCCCCAAGAAGCGAGATGCACCACGTTTCATCGATGATGTTCCTGAATGGTTGTGTTGTGTTTGGATTCGTCCATCCGTAATCCTTCAGATCATTCCTTATCTTGTGATAAATAGTCGTGTCGTTGTAAGTCCATCCAAGGATGCACGATGTGTCCATCGCAATGTCTCCCGTCGCACCGGAGCTGTCAATATAGCTGTAGTCTATAGTCAGGTTGTAATATTTGCTTTTGAAATCGCGAAGGAATGCGTCTGCTTCAGCCATCCTTTTTTCGAGCCCTGACGTGTCCACCGGCTCTGTTTTCAGAAAAACGAAATCAAAATACACGTCGGTCCTCTTGTAGAAATAGTTTATGGCATTCGGACAGTTGGAAGGAGTTGTCGTGCAGACTGTGTAGTCGCTTCCGTAAATGTCCTGATCGAGATTTTTGCTCTCAACATATATTTTCGCTTTCGCTGTCTCGTCAGATATCTGCTGGCTGAGATTTCTTGATGGGATGAGCATCGCCCCGATTACCACGGCAAATATCACTATTGCTACGGCTCTTTTTTCGAAAAACTTTTTCTTGTCAATCTGCATTCAAAGACCTCTGGTAAACATTACAGTAGCCAGCGAAAACAGCGAAAATATTATCAGCAAAATCTTGATGTAGACATCCTTCAGTTTTCCTTTCATGCTCGCGACGGATTTTTTGAACAGCGCGACTGCAGACGGGAAGAACACTATGAACAGAATCCCCCATGCAACCCAAAGAATCATTTCATAATTAAACTGGCTGTAAATATGAAACAGAATCTGGACTGCTGAAACTATGTCGATCATGAGATGGACCGCTATTGTGGAAAAAATGTTTTTTGTGAAATCGAACAGCAGCACGAGAAAGGCGGCGTATATGAAAACAGTCACAATGATGATTGCGAAGTTTGCCAGGTCCGCGGAAAACATCCATGTGAAGTGGAGCAGTGTGAAGTTGAGCAGTGTGGCGTAGATGGCGAACTTGCTGCCGAAGATCGAAGTGACTTTGCTCTGAAATAGCGCTCTCGTTCCTATCTCCTCGATCAGGATGCTCACAGGAAGGAGGTAAAACAGGAATCTCACTATGTTCGCATAGCTCAGTCCCAATGCGTTGTTGTAAATGAAATCGAAGCTGGGAAAAAGAATTCTTGTCGCAATTGCGATAGGAAAAAATATCGCAAAGATGAAAACAGCAAATTTGAAATCTGATAGCTTCGGTCTTTTAAATCCGTACGCGCTCAGTTTTTTCCTGTCTATGAAGGAATCAACAACAACCAACGCAGACAGTATGATAAGAAGCGCGACAGAGTTGTATTGCGTGTGAAAGTAGTTGCTTATAAAAAAGCTTCCGGCTCCGGCGAATATCGCGTTGTAGATTAAAATTCTGATTATCTGTGATTTTTCCATATCCATCATGCGTTTTTATAAACTTTCTTCGGATTCACCTGATAAATATTTTTCAGGACGCTGTCAGGCAGATGCAAACCTTGCAGCACGCGATTGCCTTCCAAGAAGCAGACAAAATTAGTTTTTTCCAGCAAGTCCTTTTCACATTTGAACCATTTTTCTATGTAAGGAGCGGTGAGCTGCGGATTCACTTCGTCCCCTTTCACAATGTCTGACGCGTACATCACCCTGTCCTGATGCTTTATTATGAACGAACGGAACGATTCCGAATTGTTCACTGCAAACGAGCCGACTCTCTGCCATGCGCTGACATCTGTGTAAAGATTTGGATGTTCGTCGAGAAGCTTTTCAAGAATGTCAAGATGGTCTTGCGCTGCGCACATGTGCGGGCAAATGAAAGTCACGTCAGGAAAATCATGCAGCACCTGTTCGAATTGGGGCAGTTGGTCGGGATCCTGCGATTCGACATGGATTAAAACCGAGATATTGAGCTCGCGGGCTTTTTCATACGCATGATACATTGCCGTAGAATTTATCGGTCCTAGCAAGTCATAGATGACTCCGTTGTAGAACTTCAGTCCGTCGATTCCTTCTCTGGAATATTTCTCAATCTTGTTCGGCCCGTCAGCATCCCAAGGAGGATAACTATAAAGAACAAGGAATCTTCCTGGATACTGTCTCTTCATCGCGAGCTGTATTTCAATATTTTTGTCGTAATCTGTGAAATTGTTTGAAGTCCCGAAGGTTATTCCCGGAGTGTCGAGAAGAACCATTTTCTGAATGTTCAAGTCGTTCATAATCGAGACAAGCTGCGTGGTGTCTGTGCTGTTTAGAACTATGTGCTCATGAACGTCTATCGCAGGAATGCTGCTGGTGTTATGAAAATTGAAATTTACAAGAAACGCGAGTGAAATCACGCCTATGAGAAGAAGAATCTTTGCGAAGAAATCTTTCCTGGCGTTGTTCATTTAAATCATTAATCTATGTTACTCTCTGAAATATAAAAAATGTGCAAAATGAGATTTAAATACAAAAATCAAATAATATTTAATGAAAATAGGTAGCCTGACTGCCATTTTGATTATTTTGATTGCCGCTTTTGTTATATCATTTGCGGTCTCTAAATTTGTCACGTTCGGACCAAACGGGCCTGAACTTAACACAGGCGCGATTTTCGGAAGTGCGGGCCCTGGCGGCTGCACTGTTGGAGTGAATTGTCCTACGCTGGCTGTCACGGCAAACCCCAACTCAATTTATGTCAACATCACTTCAAATGCAAACCTTCCGCAGTCGTCAGTTATAAATGCCACAGAACCTGGCTCGACTTGCGTTGCTAACACAAAAATGCTTTTCCAGTCGGACACGCCTGGATGGTTCAGCAACGGGGCTCAAGGGACAATATCTAACAGTTATCCTTTCTGTTATCTTCCTAGCGGATCCTGTTCTTGCCAAGTCACTTTCCACAGCGAAGCAACTCCCGGACTTGCGACAATTGTTGTCACAGACATCACAAATCAGAACACAATCACTCCTGGAACGACAACAGTCACCATATCATGGCCTGCTACTCCTTGCATTGGAACTGCAACTCCATGTAGCAATTCTGGAGTATTCAGCACTGCCACATTATGTGCGGCTCAAAATAGCTGTGCATGGTATAATCCGACTGCCACTTATACTGGGCCAAGTCAGGGCTTTTGCTCTGGTGAAAGATCTTCATGTTCTAATGCTCATGATCCAACGGCTTGTGCAAACGTGTGTTGGTTTGGAGGTTCGCCTATGTTAACTCTGTTGAAAAAAAACGAAGGCGGTGATAAGACATGTGGTTGTACTTGGCATCCTTCTCAGCCAAATCAGGCAGCCTTATATCCAATGTGCGCAGGAACTGTCAATTATGACTGTAGCCAGCTGAATACGATTTCTTCATGCGCTAATGATTTCAGGTGTCAGTGGAGTTCCACATCAAACAGCTGCACAAAGAAATCATGCAGCACCTGGAATTCAGCTAGCACAACATGCAATCAAGCACTTGGTTGCGTTTATACTTCGACGCCTTGCTTCGGAGCTGTTGCGAGCTGCGACTCTCTAAAAGAAGCGGGCTCGTGCCAGAAACAGAACGGCTGCACGTGGGCAAGCTTTGATCCAAACAATCCCCCATGTCATTCTGTCACAGGAGTTTCATACTTCAACAGCACTGCATGCAATGTGATAAATGATCAGACTACTTGCACTGGCCAGCAAGGATGCTACTGGACAGATCAGACAAGCCTCTGCACCGGTATTTCAAACGCGACATCAACATGCAATGCAATAACTAGCGCGGCGCTCTGCTATCAGAACGATGCATGCTTCTACAATTTCACAGCGGGGACTTCAGGTTTATGTCAGCAAAAGCCATGCAGCACTTGGAATGGAAACCAGACATTCTGCAATCCGGTAAACAATTGCACTTATAATCAGGTCTTAACTTGTGCCGGAAGCTCTGCGTCTTGCGGTCTGTTCTACAATGATCAGACAAAATGTCAGGAACAGAACGGCTGCCAGTGGTATAACACGAATCCAACTACAACAACAACTACAACTAGTACGACAACAACTTCTTCAACGTCGACTACCACTACGACTCCAGGTCCACAGATTTTCACTGGAAGCGATTTCGCCTGCACTGCGATAACCGGCGGATTTAGTTGCAGTCTCAATTATACACACAATCTTGGAGAAAACGGAATACTTGCATTTTTGTTCAAAGACAGTGACGGAAACGTGAGAAGCGCGCCGACAAGCGTTGTTTCTCCGGCCGACAGTAGCAATCCTGGAACTGCAGGCGCTCTGTTTTACTGCAGTGCTTTCCCAGCCGGACAGTACACAGTCTCGTGGATAGTGTGGAGACAGTCTGATTCGGCTCTCGCAAACAGGGTCGCATGGTCAAAGTCCACCGAAGGCCAGACAATATCATGCTGATAAACTGAAGGTAGCTGCTATGATGAAAATTGCGAAAATGACAATTGCACTCACGTTTTTTTTAGCAAATTTCTTATTTATTTTTTCGCAAACTTATGCACTGGACTGCAGCAACTGCGCTCCTGGAGCTTGTAATTGTACTGTAAGCGAGTGTCCTACGGGTAGCGTTGATGTTTACACTACCGCATGCACGGGCATTCCGATCAAGGAATTTGTTTTCGCGAACGGAAATTTGAACTGGCCCAAGGCCATCGCATCTAATTATTATTTCCAGGCATTCTGCGATTCTGGAGCAAGATCCAACTGCACGAATGTGGATCTTAGTTCGTACAACTCTAACATAACAACCAATACGACTAACACGACTACTAACGTCACGACCACATCGACAACCACAACCGCAACAATAACAGCATGCCCTTCAGATTGTTGTGTCGGAGATCCAAATCATTACAGCAAATTTTGCCCGGCCGGATACACCTGCCAGAGTAACCAGTGTGTGGCCCAATTTGCGCCTACAACTACAACCAATATACCGACTGACACCGGAATACCGACTGACACCGGAAGTTCAAGCGGTTCCCAGATTAATTATTCCGTGATAGGAATTGTAGCGGTCGTAATAATAGCAGGAGTATTCATCTTCTTCTTTTTGAAAGGAAGGAAACAGAGCAATAACAAAGACAAATGGGGAGAATTATATAGAAAATATGGGCGACAACAGTGAGCAAGAAAACTCCCTATGTAACCTTATCTCTTCTTCTTCTAGGAGGATTTCTTTCGCTGGTCCTGCTGTTTCAATTTTTTTCCCCAGTTAAGTTCTCATCAAATCCGACATTAGGCTCATTGTTTCCCGTTAACAATCCGCCGAATCCTACAGAAGCTTCCGTAATGAACTCGGTTTACCAGATTGTCAATAACGTCTCTGCGGTCCATTCATCGACTTACGCTCAGATTTCTATCCTGGCACCCTTGTCGGTGAACTCATCTTTTTATGGGACTGTGGTCGACCTGCAGAATCAGACTATAGGCTACACCTTCATGAACGACAGCGGGATTTACAAGATGTGGTATTGCGGTGAGAATACAAACATAAATTTCACAGACATCAGCCAGATGTATTTTTTCAAAATATTTTACACCACCTCGAACGACGGGTTCCACTGGACGCCATCTCAGGCAGTGCTGATTCCTACTCCTAACGCATCCGACACTTTCATGGATTGCATGCCTAACGTTGTGAAATCTGGAAGCACTTATTACATGTATTATTGGGGAATGGGATGGACGTTCGATGGCAACATATTTCTCGCAAAGTCTTCAGACGGGGTCAACTGGACGAAATATCCGTCAAACAGCGCTCCATACCCGGTCTTGAACGCGTCGCGCGGCAATTATTCTTCTGCCATCTTACCTCTGTCCGCATCTTTCATCAACAACACGTTCTATGAATTTTACGTCAACGAAACAGGTCTGTTGGATTCTTCATTGTATCTAGCAACCTCGAACGACGGAATCAGCTTCAATGTCGCGAACGGCGTGCATTCTGTCTTCTCAGCTCCTGTTCCGGTTGCCGGAAGCGTGAAATATCTGAACAGCATCAACACATTTTTCATGGTGTACGGTGGCGACGTATTGAACAAGACATATTGGTCAGCTTCGTTCGACGGCATGAACTGGCTTACGTTCGATCCGACAAGAACACTAAGCAATGCGAACAAGTGCAGCGTTCTGCCTTCAATAATGGGCTATCCAAACGGAACAAGTGATCTGAATACGATAGTTTATTTCAGCAGCTGCCAGAATCTTACTCACTGGACTATCGACGCGTCTCTCGTCAGCATAGGTTCTGTGAATAACGGAACTTTCAATGCAAGCGGTTTCAAATGTTCAATCCTTGCAAACGGTTTCAACTGCAACCTCAATTATATCAACACCCTCTATGACAATTCGATTATAGTTTTCTTGCTGACTGATGCGGACGGGAATGTGAACAACAACGTTATTCCGATTGCCAAACAAGGAATCGGACAGGTGGGAGCATACTTCCTATGCGGTCAGAACAGCGGCAACTTCAGAATCTCCTGGAAGTCGTACAAGCAGTCTGATTCATATCTTTCAAACCCAATCGCCTGGTCGAAATCAAACGAGACACAGCTGATCACATGCACGGGCGCTTAGGAAGACTATAAATCGCGAAAAAAGAAAAAAATTATAGGAGACCGAAGTGGCTGAAAAGAATAAACATATCACAACATTTTTTTTGATACTTGTCGGCTCGGCATTTTCTCTCATTCTTCTTTTCCAAGCGTTTTTCACTCCGCCGCGCGCAAACGGATCATTCACAACTCCGAATTTGGCGCAAGTGATATCAATCTCGGGCAGCGCATACAGTGACAGTGGTCAGACGATAAACAGCGGAACCAATCAGATTGTTCTTCCTCAACCCGGCTCCGCAATACAGAGCCCGGCCACGAGCTATCCGTCTCAAACTGCTACCTTGACTCAAGCCGCCGCTCAGATTTCCGCGCCAGCTTTTTCCATTGCCCAAAGCAATCAATTCCCTCAGCTGAGTGTCCAGTCAAATTACCTAGGTTCGCTTATTGACAGAAATAATCTTGATTACGGACCTTCCGTGATGACTGATGGAATTTCTTTCAAGATGTGGTGGTGCGGCACGGTCGCGAATTTTAATGGAAGGGCAATCTATTATTCTTCTTCCAACGACTCCGCAAACTGGGCGGCTCCTCAGGTAGTTCTTGGTCCCAGCCAAAGTGCGGCCGATGCATCTATGACGTGCGATCCTTCTGTCGTTATTGTCGGCAATTATTTTGCCATGTATTACACCGGAGACTCTTCCAACGGATTGAACAATTCGATATTTGTCGCTGTCTCGACCGATGGTGCGAAGTGGGGCAAATATCCGTCCAACACTAACCCGCAGCCACTGATCACAGCGGTGCAGGATGGAAATTACGGCGTCGGACAGTCGAGCTTGGTGATTAGGAACGATACGATGTTTCATTATTTCACAAACTTGACCTCAGCAAACAACTATGGCACCTATCTGGCAGTGTCAAAGGACGGGGTGAGTTTCTATTCTGTCAACCACGGCCAGCCCGTTTTCTCTGCTCCGGTCGGAACAGATAGGGATGTCAAATATATTCAGTCTTTGGGAGTCTTCTTCATGGTCTACAGCGATCCAACTTCCGGAAAAATATTTTGGACCGCATCGTATGACGGCATAAACTGGATGCCTCACGACAACTCAAGAACTATTCAGACAAAGAAGGCATGCAATTTCGATCCCGCTATGTTGAGCTTCCCTGACGGGTCAACAACTCCGGTGACAGAAGTCTTCTATGCGGCAACTGACGTCGATCCGACAACGCAGAATTGTTTTAACGTTTTGAATGCGAAATCATCCACAATAGACTTGACAATTCTTAACATATCGCAAATGGTTTCAAGCAGCCTGCCGAACAACAGTTCCATAAACACCGTGCAGAACATCTCAACTCCTGGAAATTTCAAAATAATAAACTTCAATTGCGACAAGACGAACAGCGGATACGATTGCGGTCTTGATTTTGACAACACTCTTAATCAGAATGCCATAGTCCTGTTTCTTTTCTCTGACATAAACGGCAACATCGTTGGCAGCTCAATTCCCATAACAAGCTTAGGATATTCGCGGGTTGATGCACTATTTGTCTGCGGTCAGACCCAAGGCAACGTTATGCAAACACAAGGCAATGTCCTGGTTTCATGGAAGATGTACGGCCAGTCAGACACCTCCCTTTCAAATCCATTGATGTGGTCGAAGTCCGACGAGATCCAGCTAATCAACTGCAGCGGAAGTAGCATTTATAATAGAGCGACTTAGTTCTAAATATGTCCAATGTAAAGAATTTGGAAGAAATCGTTGACGATGTTGTCGCAGAAAACACTTCAGACTTGCTCGCGATACAGACTGGCGTCAGAAGCTCGATCGACAAGCTCGTTGATGAAGTCATGCACAGAAGCAGAATAAAAACGGATCCCAAAAAGATTCGGCAGCTGATCCTCAGCAAACTTTAAGTCTTGGCTAATTCTTTTTCTTTATTAAAACGATGTTTCCATATGATTTTATTTCAAGCTCTTTTTTTAACTGATTGTAAACATATCTACTGACGCTGCTACGTGATATGCCAGTTAATCTCGAGAGATCTTCAATACTGACATAATCTTTACTACGAATAGAAGTTCTAATTTTATTTAATCGTTCCTTTAATATGTTTTCCTTAAGTCGCATAATAACTAACGGTTATCAATAACTATTAATATTTTTAGTATTATGAATTAATGGTAGCCAATAGTCTTTAGTGAGAAGTATGAAAATTATAGAAAATTATTTCAACATTTTGGAACTTCACGATAAAAAGTACGATAAAGCACCTAGATCTTGGATAAGAGCGAGAGGAAAAAATTTGTTAAAAGTTGTAAAGGAACTTTTACCAAAAGATTACATTTCTTTTTTAGGAAAAAAAGGTGAGTGAAGAAACTGGAGTTTTGATATCGAAACAAACTATCTCAGATTGGATAAAGGGAAAATATGGAATTCCTGTTGTATCATTGAAATTAGTTTGCAAAAATAAAAGACAAATGGTGAAGTTAATAAAGGAAATTGATATCTTGAGTGTGAATTCGATTCATAAGGTCACTTTACCAAAAGAACCTTTTGAAGATTTTTTCTACTTTTATGGCGCATTGATGGGAGATGGAACACTTCCGTTTTCTTTCAACATAGAAGGATATAGACGTTGGAAAATTGCCTTTCACATGGTGCCTATAGATTATGTTAGAAACATTTTATGCAAATTAGCATTTGATATTTTCAATATAAATCCGAAAACTTATTTAGATAAATCTGAAGGAAAACAGCTTAGTGTTTTTATGAATATCAATTCGAAAATAGTTTATAGATTTTTTGAAAGAGTAATTGAATCACCGATTGGAAAGAAAGCAACTGTTGTTAAGATTCCAAAATTCAAAAATTTATCATAAAATTTAATTAGTAGTTTTATTGCAGGTGTTTTTGATACTGAAGCTGGAATACATATGTATACATTTGGTATGAGTACGAACAGCGTAGTACTTAGGAATCAAATATTATATTTTTTTGTAATTAAGGACTTTAAGATGAAAAAATGGGATTGGAAAAATCAGAAAGGTAATTGGAGTTACAGCCTAGGATTTAAAAATCCTTCACTAAAGATTCTAAACTTTGTACATTTAAGAAATAAAAATATAATTGAATTATTAAGGGCCCGTGTGGTAACGGATAGCCGACAAGGCTTCGGTTTTTCAAGAAAAGGAGAAACCTTGGGGTGAGGGTTCGAATCCCTCCGGGCCCAATAGGAAATCTAGGTATTTTCTCGGAAATCAAAGATTTTAAATCGTTAATTTATTGATAAATGATTGACTGAATATGAACCATGAGAACAATCAAATTGAATCAATTGATTCAACTGCTGAAAATTTAAAAAAAGGTTTATTCCCATTTCCATTCATAATCGAAATACATCCAACTGACGTCTGTAACCAAAGATGTGATTATTGCTTTCATGAAGGTATTGGTTTTGGAAATTCACCGAAAAAAGAACAATTATTTACACTTGCAGAATACAAAGCACTGTTTCGCGAGATGAAAGAATTAGGAATTAAGAATCTGTCAATAGCTGGTGGAGGCGAGCCATTTCTTGATGTTAGAATGCCACAAATTTTATATTCATCAAGAGGTGAAAATCTTGGGGTTCGAATTGTAACAAATGGGAACATTATTTCTAATGAAGCAATGAAAGAAGTTATGTACTGTGAAGAAATCCGATTTAGTGTCGATACAATTAAGCCTGAAACATATTTTGCACTTCGACATGTTTCTGCCAATGAGCTTCTCAATACTTTAAGCAACATTCAGAGAACTGTCGAATTAAAAAAGTCATCTGATTCAACTTTGTCGGTCGGTGCAACATTCTTGGTTAATTCGAAGAATTATGTTGAGGCAGAAGAATTTTCAAGATATATGTTAAATCTTGGAGTAGATGCGGTAATTATAAAATACAATATCTATGGTATTTTTGGAATATCTGAAGAAGATTTACAAAAAACAGAAAATACTTTACACAAAATAAATGATCCTCGAATAGAACTTAGAGATAGAACTCCTATAAATCCAGCTGGATTGAAATGTTACATTCCATTTTTTAAAGTGGCCATGAATTCATATGGTGATTTATATTCTTGCTGTCTCGGTTCTCAGCCACGAGAACAAAGCGGCTATCTTTTAGGAAATTTGCATGGTACTTCGTTCAAAGATGTATGGAAAGGCGCTGAAACAACTGTACAGCAAATGCTAATAAGTGGTGTTGGTTGTAAAAATTGTAATTACACTGACCATAAAATTAACAGAAGATTGATAAGTTTACTTTCAAATTGAGTTTATAGTTGAACTTTTCGTCCTGGTTTTATGGCAGTAATTCCTTTGTTGTTAATTAACTTAACATCTTCGGATCCAATAACTTCTAACAAATTATTTTCCACATAAACTCCAGTATGCTCAGAAATTGCAATTATTGGTTGTTTGTTTTTTTCGAACAGCTGTTGAATGTTTACTTTGCGTGCATCATAATGTGCATGCACAGAATATCCAGATAGAACATTCAATCCTTTTGCAGTAATATCATCTAAATCTTTCGATTCGGGTGCTGTTCTAACATCGGCACCAAGAATTATAGCTCCAGCGCTTCCTCCGTATGTTGGTCTTTCTGTATTAATGTAACTGAGAAGTCTCTTATCAAATCCACTTTTATGAATTTCTGTTATTAACTTTGTAGTATCTCCGCCACCGATATATATACCACAACTAGAATTTAATTCATTCTCATTTACTTTTTCAAGATTAGTAATCATTTCAATTTTTTTTACACCTAATGGAGACATTATAGAAGTAAACCATTCCAAACATTCACTATATGGTCGAGATTTCATAGCAACTGGAATATAAAATACGGGTTTTTCTAAATCAAGCATAGACACAAATCTCTTGTCCAAATAAAGCGAATCTGATTCTGACCCTCCTCCGCCTAAAAATATTTTCGTCATTTCATATCACCGTTTACTGATAATGATTTTTTATGCAAAGTAGAAATTTTTATCTTTCCTTGTTTGACAAGAGAATGCAAATATTCACTAGGATTATCCGAGCTGACTGTCTTGAATTTGAATTTTTTTGCTAATTTAACATTGACATTTCTCTCGATTTCATTTCTCATAATATTTGCACTATTATTAGAGTCAATTTTAAGACTAATAAACTTGGCCCATTGATTATGATAATATTTTGATAGTTCTTCGTAGGGAGCAAATCCGTAATATGAAACAGCTTTTTTTGCTAAAATTCTAAATTTCCCACCTTGATCAAAGTGTGCAGGTGTAACACCCATACCAGACATAAGCGCCATCGTTCTTATTGAATCGAGCAACGGAATACAATTACGGTCCTGCAAAACATAAATTAGTGGACCTATCGCGTCAAAATATGATTCAGTTTTATTAATACCCCATACAAGACGTTCAAGACCAAAACTTATGTCACTCATAATCGCTTTTTCACTTTCAAAAGGAATATCTGAAAACAAGTTTGCGATTCCTAATTCCAAACCTCTATAGTTAAATCTAACCGTCTCAGAATGAACATTCCCAACGCCCCAATCATTTTCCTCAGATTTTGTTTTCAGAGAAAGATTGCCTGCAAAAATACCTCTTTCGGAAAGAAAATCTAGCCAATTATCTAACGAAACAAAATGCTCAGATACTGTAGGATTCCATTTATCAGTAGCAAGATTAACAAAAGAGGTCGAATACCCCTCGACACTACCAATTAATGCTTCACCTTGTAGACGAATTACAGGCTGACTACTGAAAGCCTTTAACTTTCCAGGATTTTGCTTTCTTTGAATAGCATCATCAAAAATTTGCCCTGCTGCACTAGCAAAAAGAGTTCTTTCATTTGTTCTAACAATATCGATTGGAGATGAAAATTCATAGCCAAATTTGTGAAAGAAGTCTTGTGCATATTTTCTAATTTCATCTAAGTCAAAAAATGTGCGCCGCGATCCTATTGTAAAAAAAGTATATCCTTGATTGCAACTATATGAACCACAATTTTTTACATCGCTTTTCGAAAAATAAGTTGATCCGCATGTTGGACAAACATTTTCCATCCAGTCATGAATAGTAAAATGTTTTTTGCGTTCAGTGATGTAATTTTCAATAACACCGCTCATATAACACCTCAATATAATCTAATTTCTTGTTTTAGTATTCGCAGAGTTATATCGGGTATTTTCTGAATTTCATCAATGACGATTTCTCTTATATAATTTGCATCTGCCTTGTCATACAATCTCAAAATAGAATGCCATGGTTGCAAAAGATTTCTTCCGTTTTGACTGACAAAAAATACTTCATTTGGTATTCCTGTTTCAGAATATATTCTATTAGCGGTACTGACGGCGGCGACATTGTATAGTTTTCCAACATAATATAATGGATTCTTACCGCACGCTCCCTCCAAATTCATTGGTCGATTTGGAGTTATTAGTCCATTAATTCTGTTCCCTCTTCCAACAATGCCTTCATCACCACTTTCAATCGAAGATCCAGTTGCTGTTAGATAAACATCATTCTTTTCATAATCATCCCGGGTATTTGCTGCAACATCCAAGTTAGAATAACCAAAGGCTTCAGCGAAATCTTCAATTGATTGTTTCACTATTCTAACATTTTTTCTATATACGTCTTGAGAAAAAACATATTTTGCAATTTCTGGAACACAACATGTAATTGAACTTTTGGATTCAGATTTAACTCCCATTATTTTTATATCAGTACCAAGCCATGGAAATTTGCCTTTTGTCTCTTTTGAATTTAAAAACTCCTCCAATTGTAAAATTAGTTTTTCAAATGATGAAAGAGGAGCGTAACCACAACCAATGGAAGTATCATTAGCTACAAGTTTATCATAACCTCTTACATCGGCAATAGATTTTGGCTCGAAAAGATTTCCGCGAGAACCTTTCGATTCTCTAATTCTTCCGGGACCACTTCTTCCAACAATATTATAATAGAATTCTAAATTTTTTGATGTGTCAAGCAAATCCCCAAATGTTTCGCCAAAAAACTTTCTTGATTCATTTTCAAGAATTTCTTGTGCTGGAATGTTTAAGTCACTAAAACTTGTTGATGCTCTACCATTCAAAAGAACTCTTATTGGAGAAGTAATATGACCATAACCATATGTAACATCAGTCTTTCCACCAAGAAGAGCCAACTTATCAAAATTGTGGTGAAGAATTACTCCAAAGTTTTTTAAAGTATAATTTGAATAGGTAACAGATAATCTTTCAGCCAATGCATCGGCTAAAGTATCTGGATGCCCAATTCCCTTTCTTTCTACTATTTCAGTCTCATCAGCTGCAATTTTAGCGGGTAAAATTGAGATTTCTATATCTGCTTCTTTATCTG
>Ga0315281_10000384_pt1 | contig 61044 bp, 61 predicted proteins | sample YL17G07_0_MG_FD_204540 | JGI IMG/M metagenome (GOLD analysis project Ga0315281, IMG submission 204540) | Sediment microbial communities from Yellowstone Lake, YNP, Wyoming, USA - YL17G07_0 | ecosystem: Environmental > Aquatic > Freshwater > Lake > Sediment | place: USA: Wyoming | collected...
CCCAGCCCGGGTTCTTCGTGTCGACGACGGTGATGCCGTCGGTGCGGATGAAGACGGCCGTGTTGCCGCCGCCGCCCTTCAGCATAAAGAGGTTGTCGCGAAGCTTCTCGACCTCGACCACCTTCGGCGCATTCGCCGGCGGCGCCTGAAATGCCGCGACACCGAGCGAGAGGCCACCAACCGTCACAAGCGTAGCGAGCAGAATGAGTCGTTTCATGAGCGAGATGATACAACGCGCGCGGTGAACTTGTGCGGGCCCGGTGAGAGCCGGAGGTCCGCCCGCCAGACGACCCACGTCACGTCCGAAAGTGGCTGACGGAGCTGAGTTTCCTGCCACTCCCCCTCGTCCACCCGGACATCGACTGTGGCAACGCCCCTGCTTCCGGCATAGGCAATACCGCCGGTTTGCACGTTGTCGTCCTTACGGACGACGGCATCCACGGCGGCCGACGGCACGACACGCCCTTCCCTGTCCCAGCCGCGCGAGACCCAGTAGCCAGGCTCCCACCGCGCGATCGCGTCGATGCCCGTGATCCACTTCGGCTGCTTCATGCCGTACAGATCGGGCACGAAGAGCCGCAGCGGGAACCCGTGTTCGGCAGGCAGCGGCACGCCGTCCCACGCGTACGCGAGCATCGCGCGCTCGTCGGCGCGAATCGCGTCGAGCGGGATGACCTCGAAAAAGCCGTCCGCCGACGTGATCTTCAGGTGCGTCGCCGACGGCTGCGGCGCGAGTTGCGGCAGCAGACGCTGGAGGCTGACGCCTGTCCAGCGCGTGGTGCTGATCAAGTCGCCGCCCGGCGGATTGGAAATGCACGACAGCGTCGCGAACAGGTGCATCGGCTCGAGCGCGCGCAGATCGGCCAGCGCGAGCGACTGCTCGCGATCGATCAGGCCGGTGACGGCCAGCCGCCAGCGGTCGCCGTCAATCGCCGGCGCGCGCGTGTTCGTGTCGATGCGATAGAAATCCTCGATCGGCGTGAACTCCGCACGCGTGCCTGGCACCGGCATAACGGTCGACGCCGCATTCGGGAGCGCATGATCGTCCGACCAGCGCGGACCGCTCACGCTTCGTTTCAGTCGCGTGAGGACGAGACCCGCAACCGTCGAAACAATTGTCAGTCCCGCCAGAGTCATGAGAAATCGACGCCTGAAGTGTCTTGCCTCTGCGTCCTCCGCGTCGTCTGTGGTGGAAAGCTTGTCGTAGACCCATCCAAACGCGATACCCCAGGCCACGAATGTTCCGAAGACCCAGGCCCCGGAAAGGATCGAGCCGGGCGGCAACCGATGCAGCCGCTGCTCTGCAATCAGCGCAAGGCCGCCGAGCATCGCGCCCAGAATGCCGCCGAACGCGAGCGCGGGCTCGCCGGACATCGACAGGATCGTGAACAACACCGCGCCCGCCAGGACGCCGACCGAGAGCAGCAGCGCGATCGCGAGGATCTGATCGCCGAGCTTGGCCGCGACGCCGATGTTGGTGACGCCGAGCACGCGGGCGATCGCGACGCTCGATTCGATCGCGAAGGTCACGACCGCGCCGGGCAGGAGCCGGACGATCCAGTCGAAGATGTCGAAAGGGGCGAATGGAAGGCCCGCGGCCTTCCATCCGAGAAACGAAACCGCGACCAGCGCCGCGGTCAGGAGCAGGCCGGCGAGCGCCCCGTGTCGGGCCAATGGCTATTGCAGCTCGGCCAACGCGCCGTCGAGTCCGCGGGCGAGGTGCAGATCCGCCCAATGGAACTCCGTTTTCAGCATGGCCGTGATTTCGTCGCGCGTCTTCTTCGCCACGATCATCTCGTGGACGCGATTGCGCAGACGGAGCGTCGAGTCGCGGAACTTCCGCATCTCGGCCTTGCTCGTCACGTTGCCGTGGCCGGGGACGACGTTGTTGAAGTCGAGTTGCAGGGCCGAGTCGAGCGTCGACGTCCACTCTTTCGCGCTGCCGCCGCCCGAGTAATCAATCAGCTGCGGCACATCGTCGCCGTACGTGAACATGTCGCCGGCGGCCAGCGTCCGCTGCGCCGGAAACAGCACGACGACGTCGCCGTTGGTGTGCGAGCGGCCGAAATGATAGAGCTCGACGTTCTTGCCGCCCAGATAAATGTGCGCGTGATGCTCGAACACCATCGTCGGAAGACCCGGCTGCTTGCCGTCCACCATGTTCTCGCGGGCCTCTTCGGACGCGACGACCTGGACGTTCATCGCCAGCATCTTCGCGTTGCTGCCGCTGTGGTCGCCGTGGTGATGCGTGTTGATGACGTACTTGATCGGCTGGTTCGTCAGCTTCTTGACCTCGGCGACGATGTTCGCGAAGTCGATCTCGAACTTGTCGTCGACCAGGACGACGCCTTCATTGGTGATGAGCGCCGTGGTGTTGCCCGGCACGAAATCGTTGTGGATGACGAACAGGTCGTCGGCAATCTTGACCGTGTTGAGCTTGGACGGCGCATTGCCGAACTGGGCGTGCAGGTACGCCACGCACATCGCCGCGACCATCAGACCTGCCAATGACAACCGGGCCATCGCGTTCTTTTTCATGGCGAAAGTATATACTCAGGAAATGTCGATCAGGGCCATCAAGCGAGTCATTCAACCGCGGCCGACGCTCGAGGGCGCGGGCGTGCATCTGCAGCGTGGGTTCGGCTTCGGCGACCCGAAGGAATTCGACCCGTTCCTCCTCTTCGACGACTTTCGCAACGACAACCCGGACGAATACCTCGCCGGCTTTCCCTGGCATCCCCACCGCGGCATCGAAACCATCACGTACGTGCTCGCCGGCGCGGTCGAACACGGCGACAGTCTCGGCAATCGCGGGACGCTCTCGGGCGGCGACGTGCAGTGGATGACGGCCGGCAGCGGCATCATTCATCAGGAGATGCCGAAAGGCGACGATCAGGGCCGCATGCACGGCTTCCAGCTCTGGGCCAATCTTCCCTCGTCGCTCAAGATGACGACGCCGCGCTATCAGGACGTGCACAGTAAAGATGTCCCCATCGTGACCGACGACGACGGGACGAGCGTGCGCATCGTGTGCGGCAGTTTCTGGGGCACGAGCGGACCGGTCGACGGCATCGCGGCGGATCCGATCTATATCGACGTCTCCGTCCCGCCGGGCAAGCGCAAGACGCTGCCGGTCGAGACGACGCGCCATGCGTTCGCGTACGTCTTTGCCGGATCGGGCTCCTTCAGGAACGCGTCGGAGCCCCGCTCGGTCAAGACCGACAGCATGGGCGGCGCGGCGGCCGGAAGCGGGGACGATGTGGCCAACCGCTCCCTCCTCCTCTTTGATCGCGGCGACGAGGTCACCGTGCAGGCCGGCGAACAAGGCATCCGCTTCCTGCTCGTCTCGGGCAAGCCGATCGAGGAGCCGGTGGCATGGTACGGCCCGATCGTGATGAACACCGAGGCCGAACTGCGCCAGGCCATGGCCGAAATGCGCGCGGGGACGTTCATCAAAACCGGCAGTGAGCCAGACCGCCGCTGATTTCGCACTGAGCCTCGTGCGCGAGCTCGACGGCTTCAAGCGCGAGCTCGCCCTGTTTCCAGACGACGCGAGCGTCTGGACGACCGTGCCCGGCATCACGAACTCGGCCGGCAACCTCGCGCTTCATCTCGCCGGCAACCTTCAATATTTCATCGGCACGGTGCTCGGCCGCAACGGCTACGTGCGCAATCGCGACGTTGAGTTCGGGCGCAAGTCCGGCCCGCGTACGGACATCTACGCGGAACTCGATGCGGCCATGGCCGTCATTCGCCGGGTGCTGCCGGGAATGTCAGACGAGACGCTTGACGAGGATCTTCCTGAGGCCGTGATGGGCTCGACGTTTCGGACCGGGACGTTTCTCGTGCACTTGTGCGCGCACGCAGGCTTTCATCTCGGCCAGGCGGGTTATCTGCGCCGCATGATCACGGGCGATTCCGCGTCGAGCGGACCGATTCCGCTTGGCCCGCTGGCCCTGTAGCGTCCGGCTTCAGCCGGACGTCACGCTTTCTCCACCCACTCGCCGCGGCGCATGAGCGGCTCGGTCGAGCCGTTCGCCATCACGCCGTCGATGTCGAGCGCGCCCGAGCCAATCATGAAGTCGACGTGGACGCCGCTGCGGTTGCCGCCGGCGCGTTCGAACGCCTCGTCTCCCATCGACTCTCCGCCGCCGAGCGTGAACTTGTACGCCGATCCGAGCGCGACGTGGCTGGCGGCGTTCTCGTCGAAGAGCGTGTTGTAGAACAGCAGCCCCGACTGCGAGATCGGCGAGCTGTGCGGGACCAGCGCGACCTCGCCCAGCCGACCGGCGCCGGCGTCGGTATCGACGAGCTGACGAAGCACGGATTCGCCGCGCGCGGCCGTCACCTGCGTCACGCGGCCGGCTTCGAATGTCAGCGTGAAGTCGTCGATGACCGTCCCGCCATAGCTCAGCGGCTTCGACGATCGGACGACGCCGTCGACGCGATCTTTGTGCGGCATCGTGAAGACTTCTTCCGTCGGCAGATTCGGCGCAAACGTGATGCCGCCGCGGCTTTCGGATCGTCCGGCGACCCACACATGTCCTTCGGGAAGTCCGAGCGTGAAGTCGGTGCCCGGCCCCGTGTACCTGAGCGACGCGTATCGCTTCGCGTTGAGAAAATCGCGCCGCCGGGCCAGCGCTTCGAGATGCTCTTCCCACGCCGCCACGGGATCCGGGCGATCGAGGCGGCACAGCCGGCCTATCGCCTCCCAGAGCCGCGGCGCCTGCTCGCTTGCGGGAAGATTTGGAAAGACGCGCGCGGCCCAGCCGGCGCCGGCGGCGGCCACGACCGTCCAGTTCGTCTGATTCCGCGAGATCAGTTCGCGGAACGGACGCACGCTCTTGCTGACCGCCTGCTGCACGGCGCTCACGAGCTCCGGCGCCTCGTCCTTGAGCTGATCGGGATCGTTGGCGTACACCGACAGGATCGCGTGGCCCGCCTCGGCATGCTCGAAGAGCGCCTTCGGCAGCCACGTCGAGAACTCGCCGAACGAATCTCGAGGCGCATGCCTGAAGCGAGCCATCTGGATCACGTCGTCGCCCCAGATCGTCTCGACGAGCGACGCGCCCGCCTGATACGCGCTTGCGGCGATGTGCCGAACGAGCGGCGCGGCTTCGAGCGACACGCCCCCGCTCGCCAGCGGACCAATGACGAGCAGCCGCTGACCCGCGCGGAGATTCAAGCCGACTTTGACAGCGAGCTCACTGTAGGAACGAAGCTGACGATCGAGATCCGCGGACGTCATATCGTCATCAGTGTGTCATATCCCGCCGGGCGTACGAGTGTGCGCACTGCTGTGCAGCCTGATGCATCGGAGGCGCGCGCTCCGGACCGATAAGACGGGCCGATATGACGACAACGTCCAGCTCGGAGTTCCGCGTCGAAAAACTGCGCGTCGACGCCACCGTGACGCTGTCGAGCGGGCAATCCACGCGTGGCTGCTTCTTCACGGCCGGTACGTCCGCGACTCACGACGGACCCGAGCTCGTGGGCGAGCTGCTGAACAGCGAGGCCGGCTTCTTCCCGTTTGAGATCCACGAGGGCGACGACACGCGGACGGTACTCTATAATCGCGCGCATGTCGTACTCGTCGGGCTGAACGACAACGAGGAAGAGCGGATTCCAGGGTACTCTGTCGCGTTCCGGCAGCTCGTCTCGATTCTCCTCTCCAACGGCCACCGCGTCGTCGGATCCGTGCACGTGTACCGGCCCAAAGGCCACGATCGGCTGAGCGACTGGACACGCCAGCCCGAAGTGTTCCGCTATCTCGAAACCGGCGACCTGACGCTGCTTGTCAACGCCACCCACATCGTCGACATCAGCGAGGTCCCGGAGCCGTGAGCGAGACCCATCCAATCGACGCACTCTTTCACGCCATGGTCGGCGCCGGCGCGTCCGACCTGCACCTGTGCGTCGGCTCGCCGCCCATCATCCGCAAGGACGGACGCATGCAGCCGCTCGATCCGGCGGCCCCCGCCCTGGTCCCGCAGGACCTCAGCCGGCTGCTCGCGCCCATCATGCCCGAGGCCAACCGCAAGGAATTCAGCGAGCGGCACGACACCGACTTCGCGTACGAGATCGCCGATCTCGCCCGCTTCCGCGCGAATGCGTTTGTGGACCGCAAGGGTCCGGGCGCGGTGTTTCGCGTCATCCCCGCGAAGATCCTGACCGCCGAACAGCTCGGGCTCTCGCCGGCGATCCTGCAGCTCTGCAAGCTGCAGAAGGGGCTCGTCCTGGTGACGGGGCCGACCGGCTCGGGCAAGTCGACGACGCTCTGCGCGATGATCGACTACGTCAACAAGAACCGCGAAGACCACCTGATCGCAATCGAAGATCCGATCGAGTTCGTGCACCAGAACAACAAGTGCCTCATCAACCAGCGCGAGGTGCGGACGCACACCAACTCGTTCAAGGACGCGCTTCGGGCGGCGCTGCGCGAAGATCCCGACATCGTCCTGGTCGGCGAGCTGCGCGATCTGGAGACCGTGGCCATCGCGATTGAGACGGCGGAAACGGGACATCTCGTCTTCGGGACGCTGCATACGACGACGGCGGCGTCCACCGTCGACCGCATCATCGACCAGTTTCCCTCGGACCGGCAGGCGCAGATCCGCGTGATGCTCTCGGAGTCGCTGCGCGGCGTGATCGCGCAGAACCTGTGCCGCAAGATTGGCGGCGGACGCGTGGCCGCCCTCGAGGTGCTGATCGCCACGCAGGCCGTCAGCAACCTCATCCGCGAGGGCAAGACGTTTCAGATTCCCTCGATCATGCAGGTGGGGAAAGCCGTCGGGATGGTGAGCCTCAACGACGCGCTTATGGAGCTCGTGGCGAAGAAGCTGGTGGCGCCCGATGAGGCCTATTCGAAGTCGATGGACAAGGCCGGCTTCGAGACGCTGCTCAAGCGCGCGAACATCGTGTTCGATCCGAAAGCCCCCACGAACTAGGCGCTCGTCACTGCGGGCGCCGCCGCGTGAACCGGACGGAACCGGAACGTGAAGAACGCCCACGCCACCAGCATCGTCAGACCCGCAGCCAGGACCGGCGCTTCGGGCGCGAACGACGCGGCGAAGAATCCGCCGAGCAGCGGCGGCAGCGAATTCGCCAGCGCGGCAATGCTGGATCCGATGCCCAGGATTTCGCCCTGCACCTGCGGGGCGACCGAGCGGCTCAGCAGCCCGCCCATGTTCGCGAGCGACAGGCCGTTGAACGTCGAGCTGATCGGCGCGATGACAAACAGCCACATGGGCGACGGCGCCAGCAGATACGCGAACATCACGCCCGCGACGCCGAGGAGCGAGATTTTCAGCACCTGCGGCTCGTTGAACCTCGCGGCGACGCGCCTGGTCGTGACGATCTGCGTGAAAATCGCGCACACGCCGACGAATGCGAAGAAGTTGCCGATTCGCGCTTCGTTGAAGTTGAAGCGGTGGATCAGAAACAGCCCGAAGAACGAAATGAAGAACCCGAAGCCGGCGTTGAAGAAGAACGACGTCACGAAAATCGTCCGCAGCTCCGGCATCCCGTATGCGCGGGCGATGTTCGCCATGCCCTTGAACACCTGCATCGGGACATGGCGGATGTGCCGATTGGTCTCGTCGAACTGCAGCAGGACCTGCGTCGTGTTGGCCGCGGCGAGCATCGCGGCGAACCAGAACGGCGTGGACGCGCTGAACCACGAGACGACCGTCGGATCCGCCAGCACCCCGCCCAGGAACGGCCCGACGATGAAGCCGACGCCGAAGGCCGCGCCGATGAGGCCGAAGTTCTTGGTCCGATCCTCGGGCTTCGTCACGTCCGCGATCGCCGCCTGCGCGACCGACAGATTCCCGCCCGTGATGCCGTCGAGCGCGCGCGCGAAAAACAGGAGCGGGATGCTCCTGACCACGATCCCGGTCGCAAACAGCACATAGCCGAGCGACGTGCCGGCGAGCGACAACGCGAGCACGGGCTTCCGGCCGTAGCGATCGGAGAGCTGGCCGAGAATCGGCGTCGCGAAGAACTGCATGACCGGATACACGGCGACGAGAAAGCCGAACATGACGTAGCCCGACCTGACGTCGGCGCCCGCGCCCAGCAGGTAATGCGGCGAGTTCGGGTTCCCGAGGAGCTGCGGGAGAATCGGGCCGAGGATGCCGATGCCGAGCGTGTCGATGAGAATCGTGAACAGGATGATCCAGATCGGAGGACGTTTCATTGAGTCGCGGTAATGGTATCTCATCTAGAATGTGCGCCATGGGCCGTGGACATGCGACTGCGTGCTGAACAGGTCGGCAGCCTGCTGCGTCCGCCGGATCTTCTGGCCGCCCGCGACGCCGCCGCCCGGGGCCTGTTCGATCCGGCCGCGCTGCGCGCGAAAGAGAACGAGTCGATTCGCGCCGCCGTCACGCGTCAGCGCGCCGTCGGCCTCGACATTCTTTCTGACGGCGAGATGCGCCGCGGCTCGTGGCTGACCGGCATGGCCGATTCCGTCGACGGCTTCATGCCCGACAGCATGATGCTCGAATGGCACGGCCCGGGCGGCGGCGCCGAGAAGACGACGGCGAAGATCGTGGGGGCGCGGCTGCGGAAGCGGCAGATGCTGACGGCGGACGAAGTGCCGTTCATGAAATCACTCGGGGCGGCCCCCTTCAAGGTCACGGTGCCGGCACCGTCCAATTTCGTGCCGACAGGCTTCAAACCCGGCGTCACCGATCGCTTCTATGCGGACCGCGACGAGCTGCTTGGCGCCCTCGTCGCCGTCGTCCGCGACGAGATCCAGTGGCTGATCGCGCAGGGCGTGACGTACATCCAGCTCGACGCGCCGTTCTACTCGCACTATCTCGATCCCGAGCATCGGCGAGGCATGCAGACGGCCGGCGGCGATCCCGACAAGGCGTTTGAAGCCGCCGTCGCCGGCGACAATCAGACGTTCGCCGGCCTCGCCCGTTCGGGCGTGACGATGGCCGTCCACATCTGCCGGGGCAACAGCCGCAGCCGCTGGTACACCGAAGGCGGCTACGACGCGATCGCGGAGAAGCTGTTTGCCCGGCTCGACGTCGATCGGTTTCTGCTCGAATACGATGACGAGCGGTCGGGCACGTTCGCACCGCTCCGCCTCGTCCCTCGCGGCAAGCACGTCGTGCTCGGGCTGATCACGACGAAGGTCCCCGCCCTCGAGCGCGAAGACGAGCTGCGCCGCCGGATCGACGAGGCGGCGCGCTACATGCCCCTCGAGCATCTTGCGCTCAGCCCGCAATGCGGCTTCGCGTCAGTCGCGGCGGGAAATCTGCTGTCCGAAGAGGATCAGTGGAAGAAGCTCGCGCTCGTCGCCGCAGTCGCACGAAACACGTGGGGCGACACATAGACAGATAAAGGTTCTGGGCGGTCACGGTTCCAAGTGCCCTGCGCCCAAGGGGCACCTTCCGGGCACCACTCGAACGACGCCGGCCGCTGGAATATCATCGCAACAGAGCACCTTATGTGATCCGCAGCAAGCACGCTGTTTGGTCCCGGCGACGATTAGTTTGCGGCCATGTGGAGGACGACAATCGCCAGAATCACGGCGGATATCAGCGTCGTCGCCACGAAGATGACGCGTGGCCTCCACGCCTGCGCCAGCGCCGCGCAGCCGGTCACCAGCGCGCCACACGGCAGCGCCAGCAGGAGCAACCACAACGCCCACATGCGGTCCGAGTACCACATGACGATCTGCTGAGCCGGGCGCGCGAACTCCAGTTGCGAAAGGTTGCGCACGACGAGCGCGGTCATGAAGAGCGCGGCCGGAAGGATTGCGACCAGCCCCGCGGCGGCGGCGAGGGATGCCGGCTTAGAGTCCAAGGAAGTAGACCGGCGACAGGGCCGCCGCAAGGGCGACGATCTGCAGTGCCAGCACGATCATCGCCTGCCGTGGTTCGCGCGGCGCCCATTTGGCCAGGAAAAACAGAATGGCCGGCCCGTGCGCGAGGATGAGAAGTTGCCAGGTGTGGGCGGCGCCGCCTTCGTCCCCGCCGCGCTGGATGCCGTAGATGGCGATGAAACCGGCTACGAGCGACAGCGACGCCAGCGACAGGCCGATGGGCAGCAGCGCGCTGGGGCGCCTGAGCAGCGAAAGGGTCATCGTCTCCTCCGCCGCACAGTCTATAGGAAAGTTATTTATGTTGCAAAGCTACTGACTCGGGCCGAGTCCGTTGTTTCCGAGGAACTCGCGGATCGTCGTGAAGATCTTCGTCCGCTCGTCGGGCGTGAAGTTGCCGTGCTTGCCGCCGGGAATCGTGAGCAGCTGATTCGTCACGCCGGCCTTCTGCAACGCCGCGTGCAGACGCACGGCTTCGTCGTACGGCACGAGCGGATCCTGATCGCCGTGGATCGTGAGAATCGGCGGCAGGCCCGGACGCACCCACGTCAGCGGCGAGACGCGCTTCGCGATCTCATCCTTGTTCGGAAGGCTGCCGAGCCACGTGACCGCGAGGTTCGCCGCGTGCGGACCGTCGATCACGTCGGCGACATCGGTGATGCCGAACCAGTTGACCATCGCCGCCACGCGCGGAATCGGCATGTTGCCCGCGCACTCGCGACCGAGGCCCGAGCTCTCGGGAATCATCCCCGTCGTCAGCGTCAGATGTCCGCCCGCTGATTCGCCGGTCAGCACAATCCTGTTCACGTCGATGTTGTACGTCTTCGCCTGCGCGGCGATGTAGCGCAGCGCACACAGACAGTCCTCGACGGCGGCAGGCGCCAGCGCCACGCGCGCGAGGCGATACTCGACGTTGACGACGTTCCAGCCCATTTCCATCCAGGGCAGGAGGGACATCAGCGAACCTTCTTTACTGCCAGCCGCCCAGAAGCCGCCGTGGAAGTACACGACCGTCGGCTGCGGCGTCGTCGCGCCGCGGCGGGAATAGACATCCAGCTTCGCCTCATAGTTGCTGGCAGTGAGATACGTAATGTTGGCCGCAACCTGATACTGGTTGGCCGCATGCGCCGCCCACGTGGCCGACGGCGAGAGCTGCGCGAAGGCCGCGGACGGCATCAACCCGAAGACCGTAACCGCAAGTAGTATTCTCATTGTTTATTTCCTCACTGCTTCGACCACCGACAACGGCGACTTCATCGGCACAACCTTCGTCATCTGGAATCCCGATCGCTCGAAGAGCGCACGGAACTCCTCGGCGGTGCGCTCGCGTCCGCCGGGCATCATGAGCATCTCGATGTCGAGGAACTTGGCGAAATCCGGCGTGCTGCCCGCGGCGATTACCGATTCGAGCAGGATGACCTTGCCGGACTGTACCCCCCGGGCGCCCATCGCCTTCGCGATATTCCTGAGGATCAGCGACGCGCGCTCATCGTCCCAGTCGTGAATGATGTTCTTCATGATGTACGCGTCGCCTTCAGGCACCGACTGAAAGAAGTCGCACGTGACCGCCTGCATGCGATCCGACAGCCCCGCGCCCGCAATCCGCGGCTTCGCGCCGTCGACGACATGGCCGAGGTCGGCGAGGATGCCGCGGACATCGGGACACGCCTTGAGAATCGACATCAGCACTTCGCCGTGTCCGCCGGCGACGTCGACCAGCGTCCCGATGCCGCTGAAGTCGTACGCCTCGATCGCGGCGGCCGCGGCGGGCGCGCTCATCGACGTCATCGCGTCGTTGAACACCTGCGAGTACTCGGGGTTCTTCTCGAAATATTCGAAGACGGGCATGCCGACGGCCTTGTCCACCGCCGGCTTCCCCGTCGTCACCGCGTGCATGATCTCGCTGTAGACGCGGTAGTGAAACGGGTCCGGAAGCAAGACGGCCATGCCGCGAAGCGATCCGGGGACATCCTGGCGCAGCAGATCGGCCGCCGGCGTCAGCGCGAATTGTCGTGGCGCGACTTCGTCGAAGATGCCCAGGCTCGCGAGCAGACGCAGCACGCGGAACAGCGCGCCTTCGTTCGCGCCGCTGGCCGTCGCCAGCTCGGCCGACGTCTTCGGACCCGAGGCCAGATGGTCGGCGATATTCAGCGTAATCGCCGCATAGAGCGCCGACGAGGCGATATACCCGCTGGCCACCTGCAGAACTTGCTGTGCGGGGTCCATAGGCGGCGCATAGTATCATTTCGCCCTTGCGCCGCTTCTTCCTCGCGCTCCTGGCCGGCGTCGCGCTGTCCGCCGGCCTCGCCGCCGACACGCTGCCGGATCGCGTCCCGGACGAGGAATTCTGGCGGATGGCGACGGACTTTTCCGAACGCGCCGGCACGTTCCAGTCCGACAACCTGCTGTCGAACGAGCGCTGGTTTCAACACGTGCTGCCCGCGCTCGTGCAGAAAGCGAAGCAGAATCGCGTGTACGTCGGCGTCGGCCCCGAGCAGAACTTCACGTACATCGCCGCGCTCAAGCCGAAGATGGCCTTCATCGTCGACGTCCGGCGCGGCAACTTTGATATTCAGCTGATCTACAAAGCGCTGTTCGAGATGTCGGCGGATCGCGCGGAGTTCGTGGCGCGGCTCTTCTCGCGTCCGCGGCCCGCGGGGCTGACGGCGAAATCGACCGCCGACGAGATCTTCACGGCCATCGCGGACGTCCAGGCCACCGACACGCTCTACAGCCGCAACATGCGCGCGATCGTGAATCACCTGACGAAGGTGCACCAGTTCCAGCTGTCGTCGGCCGACATCCTGCGGATGCAGCACATCTACAACTCGATCTTCGTGTACGGGCCGTCGATTCAGTATTCGACGACGACGAATGCCGGGCGGCGGATTACGAAGGAGCCGACGTTCGCGGATCTGATGAAGGCCGCGGATCAGGGCGGCTTCGAGCACAGCTTCCTCGCCACGGAGGAAGCGTTCGCGTGGATGAAGACGTTCGAGAGCGAGAACCGCCTGGTGCCGGTGATGGGCGATTTCGCGGGGCCCAAAGCGCTGCGCGCCGTGGGCCAGTACCTGACCGAAAAGAATGCGATCGTGTCCGCCTTCTACCTGTCGAACGTCGAGGAGTACCTGAAGCAGGACGGCACGCAGAAGACGTTCTGCGCGAACGCCGCGACGCTGCCGATCGACGACACGAGCACGTTCATCCGGTCGTCGCGCAGCGGCACGCCCGACTTCGGATTCGAGTTGATTTCGGAACTGGGCTCCATGACCGGGGACCTGGCGGCGTGTAATGCCGCCGTAAACGGAGTTGGAAGTGAGAAGTAAGAATTTAGAAGCAGGGCGGCCCTTTCAGGGCCGCCAACGAAAAGGAGACCGCATGAGATTGAGAGCACTGACGACAGCTGCGATGATTATCGCGACGAGCCTCGCGCTCTTCGCGCAGGGACCGCCCGCCGGCGGCGGCCAGGGACGCGGCGCGGGCCGCGGACCGCAGACGCCGCCGCTGCTCATGACGTCGAGCGCGTGGGAAGACGGCGGCGTCATCCCCGACAAGTACACCCAGGCAGCCGGCGCGACGTCGCCGTCGCCCGAGCTCAAGTGGTCGCAGGTGCCGGCGGGCACGCAGAGCTTCGCGCTGCTGCTGCACGATCCGGAACCGGTGCTCGCGAAGGGTTCCAAGATGGACATCACGCACTGGCTGATCTGGAACATCCCGGCCACGGCCACGGGTCTTCCCGAAGGCGTCGCCGCGGGCGAGTTGCCCGACGGCTCCCGTCAGGTGAGCCTGCGCGGCAACGGCTACATGGGGCCAGGCGCGCCGCCCGGACCGTACCACCACTACACATTCGAGCTGTACGCGCTCGACACGAAGCTCGAGGTGCCGATGGGCACGCCGCAGGAAGCGGCCGCCACGCGCAACGCCGTCGTCAACGCGATGGACGGCCACGTGCTCGGCAAAGCGGTGCTTGTGGCCCGCTACCGCCGCCAGTAAATAACGTTAGAACTTCGGGGCTCGGCGGGCGTCTAATTGCGCATGCCGAGCCCCGCGATTTCCCGCCTCGCCGCGATCGCCGGCGTTGTCACAGCGCTGTCATCAACCACGGCGGCCCAGACCGACGTCGATCGTTTCATGAAAGACGTCGTCGCGCGCCGCGACGACAACTGGAAGAAGCTGCAGCAGTACATCCTCGACGAGCGCGAGGAGATCGCGATCAACGGCCCCGGCGGCCTCCGCATGTGGGGCGAACAGCGCGACTACACCTGGTTCCTGCGCGAAGGGTTCTTCGTCCGGAGCCCCGTGAAATTCAACGGCGCGACCATCGGCGAGGCCGATCGCCGCAAAGCCGAGGATCAGTACCTCCGCCGCACACAGCGTCGCGACGCGCGCGGCGGACAGGCCGGCCCGGAGAACGCGCCTTCCGACAGCGTGGGCGTCGGCGCCGTGGCTCGTTCGGATAACAACGACGCTGACGGCGATGCGCCGACGAACATGGACGGCTTGATCCGGCAGACGCGGCAACCGCAGTTCGTATCGTCGTCGTACTTCCTGCGGTTCAAGTTCGACGAAGGCCGCTATGCGCTGGTGGGCCGCGAGACGTTCGAGGGACGTGACGTGCTTCGCGTCGAGTACTACCCGACGAAGCTGTACGAGGACGACCGCGGCCGCCGTGGCCGGCGCGGCCAGCCCAGGAAGACGAGCGAAAAGGAAGCGCGCGAGGCCGCCGAGCTCCGGAAGGTGATGAGCAAGGTCGCGCTCATCACGCTCTGGGTCGAGCCGGCGTCACATCAGATCGTCAAGTACACATTCGACAACGTGGACTTCGATTTCCTGCCCGGCGCGTGGCTCCTGAAGATCGACACGGTCAAGGCCTCGATGACGATGAGCCAGCCGTTTCCTGACGTGTGGCTGCCGAAAGCCATCGACCTCGGCGTCGCGTTTACGCTCGCCATCGGTCAGTTCGAGTTCAAGCAGGCCGTCGCCTATCGCGACTACCGCGAAGCCAGCGTCGCGTCGAAGGTCATCATCCCGGGCGCGCGCTGACGTGCTGCATCTGCTACTTGCGATCTCGCTGGTCCGCCTGAAGGCGGACACTACCGGCGCGTCGGTAGCGTCTGGCGTTAGCCAGACCGCGCAATCGCAGGAGGTCGTCACCGACATCCGCGTCCAGGGCAACGTCCTCACACCTGACGACGAGATGCGGCGGCTGACCGGTGTCGAGATCGGCGCGCCCTTCACGGCGGACATGCCCGGCATGGTGACGGCGCGTCTCAAGGCCACGCGCAAGTTCAAGAGCGTCGACGTCCTCAAACGCTATGCGTCGATCGAGGACGCATCACAGATCGTCCTGGTCGTCATCGTCAACGAAGGCGCGGTGAAGCTCGAGACCTTCGACGATCTCACGGAGCCCGCGCGGGTCGTCCGGCGACGCGGATTCGGCGTGCTGTGGCTGCCGCTCGTCGACTTCGAAGACGGCTACGGCTTTTCGTACGGCGTGCAGCTCGCGCGCACGAACGTTGCCGGCGCCAACAGCCGGCTGTCGTTTCCGCTCACGTGGGGCGGCCAGAAACAGGCCGGCGCGCAACTCGAGAAGATCTTCGATCGCGGGCCGCTGACGCGCATCGAGACGGGCGCCGCGATGTCGAGCAGAACGAATCCGTTTTTCGACGAAGACGACACGCGGGATCGCCTGTGGGTGCGGGCCGAACGGGCCGTCGGCTCGCCGCTTCGCGTGGGCGCGACCGCCGGCTGGCAGCACGTGTCGTTCATCACCGCGACCGATCGATTCACGCACGTCGGCGCGGACGTCACATTCGACACGCGGCTCGATCCCATGCTGGCGCGCAACGCCGTCTACGCGCGCGCATCAATCGAGCACTTCGACTTCCAGCACGCCGGCGCCGCCACACGCACCGAATTCGAGGGACGCGGCTACATCGGTCTTGTCGGCCAGCACATCCTCGTGCTGCGCGCGCTGCGGCAGGACTCGGACGTCCCGCTGCCTCCTTATTTGCAGCCGATGCTCGGCGGGATGGCGAACCTGCGGGGCTTCAGGGCGGGATCCGCCGTTGGCGACACGCTCGTCGCCGGCGCCGCCGAAATCCGCGCGCCGCTCACCTCGCCGCTCAGCATCGGCAAGGCCGGCGTCAGCGCGTTTGTGGACATCGGAACGATCTACAGCAAAGGCGAACAGCTTGCCGGCCGGCACTTCTCGCGCGGCTTCGGCGGCGGCGTCTGGTTTGCCGCTACCGTCGTCCGCTTGAACCTCGTGGTCGCCCACGGCGACCATGGTGCCGGGGGCGGCACGCGCGTACATTTCGGCACGACGCTCACGTTTTAGCCCTGTCTAGTCCAAGTACTTCATGAAGATGACTTCGTTCTGCTTCTCGTTGTAGACCAGCTCATCGACTTTCGCCCGGACCATCAGGAGGCCAAAGCCGCCCGCGCGGAGACCTTTTTTCTCGCGAACCGTCTCGTGCTTGAGGGGATCGCCGGGGTGCGCGATCGCGGCGTGCGCGAGATCCTGCAGCTTGAAGCCCGGGCCGGGATCCGCGATCCGATAGATGAGCACCCGGTCCGTGCGCACGAAAGCGATGCGCACTTTCCGCGTCGGATCCAGCCGGCCGCCCCACTCGACGGCGTTCAGCAGCAGCTCGCGAAACGCCTCGCCAACCGATTCGATCACGTCCGGCGGCAGGTCCGCTCCGAGCCGGGCGATCACGGGCTGAATCTGTTCGGCGGCGTCGCGCGTGCACGGGACGAGCAGTTCCACCCAGGTGGGCTGCGCCGAGATCACTTCAATCGCCACCGGCGCGTCCGACGCCTGCAACGCGGATTGCACGACGTTCAACAGGTTCCGCACCTCGAGTTCACTGACGAGCCGCGCGAGGCGCGACGCGTCCTCGGCCTGCGCCTGGCGCGCCTCGACCAGGTCGTGCGAGTAGCGGGCGATCGTCGCCCGCGCCTCTTTCTGCTCCGTGATGTCGCGCGCGGCGGCGTAGATCTTCTGCTCGCTCGGATAGGGTACGGCGGCCCACTGGAGCCACCGATAGGTGCCGTCGCTGGCGCGGTAGCGATTCTCGAACGAGAGCACGTGTCCGCCGCCGCTGAGCGTGTCCGCCGCGGTTGTCGTCTGGGTCCGATCGTCGGGATGAACGAACTCCATGTAGGGCCGCGCGAGCAGTTCGTCCTTCGTGTAGCCGAGTACGCGCTCCCAGGCTGGATTCACGCGCTTGAGATAGCCGTCGAATCCGGCCACGCACAGCATGTCGAGTGAGAGCGTGAAAAATCGATCCAGCTCTTCTTCGGCGCGCCTGCGCTCGATGAACTGGCCGACCTGCCCGCCAACCCGCGCCAGCATGCTCAGCAATGCTTCATCGGGCTCCCGGATCTCGCGACTGAAGAATTCCATGACGCCGACGACGGTCCCGCGAATCAGCAGCGGCAGCGCGAATGCGCCGTGCAACCCTTCCTCGAGGGCGACGGGCGCGCGCGGGAAGTTCGGATCGGCCGTGACGTCAGGCAGCCACGCGGGCTCGCCGCTGGCCCAGACCCGCCCCGGCAGTCCGATGCCCCGCGTGAACGTGATGCTCCGGCTGGCCGCTTCGAACTTGGGCAGGGCGAGCGCAGGCACATGCCAGGTTTCGAGGCAGCGCAGGATCCCGCTGTCGGCATCGACGGTCCAGATCGCGCCGTAGTCCCAGCCAAGCTCCTCGCAGAGGGCCTGCAGGACGCGCGCCGCCGCGTCGGCGAGCGTCGCCGATTCCGCAAGCGCGCGGGCAGCAACGTATTCGGCCGCCAGTTGTTGCGCGGCACGGGTCGGACGATCGGGATAGATGCGCACGGCTGCGGCACATCTTGGCACAGCGGCACCGTTCTGACACACTCTTAGCCATCCATGGCGACGATTCTTCAGAGCATTCCCAAGGGACAGAAAGTCGGCATCGCGTTTTCCGGCGGCCTCGACACGAGCGCGGCGCTCCACTGGATGCGCGGCAAGGGCGCGATTCCGTACGCATATACCGCGAACCTCGGCCAGCCCGACGAACCTGACTATGACGAGATTCCGCGCAAGGCACTCGCCTACGGCGCAGAGAAGGCGCGCCTCGTCGACTGCCGCGCGCAGCTGGTCGCGGAAGGCATCGCCGCGCTGCAGTGCGGCGCGTTTCACATCTCGACGGCCGGCGTCCCCTACTTCAACACGACGCCCATCGGCCGCGCCGTCACCGGCACGATGCTCGTCGTCGCGATGAAGGAAGACGACGTCAATGTGTGGGGCGACGGGAGCACGTTCAAGGGCAACGACATCGAACGCTTCTACCGCTACGGCCTGCTCGCGAATCCGGGGCTGAAGATCTACAAGCCGTGGCTCGATCAGCAGTTCATCGACGAGTTGGGCGGTCGCAAGGAGATGTCGGAGTACATGGCCAAGGCGGGGCTCGCGTACAAGATGAGCACCGAGAAGGCCTACTCTACCGACTCGAACATCCTCGGCGCGACGCACGAAGCCAAAGACCTCGAGTTCCTGAACAAGGGGATCACGATCGTCGAGCCGATCATGGGCGTCGCGTCATGGCGCGACGACGTGGCCGTGAAGGCGGAGACGGTGACTATCCGCTTCGACGAAGGCCGGCCGGTCGCGCTGAACGGCAGGATGTTCGACGACATGGTCGAGCTGATGCTCGAAGCGAACCGCATCGGCGGACGCCACGGCCTCGGCATGAGCGATCAGATCGAAAACCGGATCATCGAGGCGAAGAGCCGCGGCATTTACGAAGCGCCGGGCATGGCGCTGCTCTTCATCGCCTACGAGCGCCTCGTCACGGGTATCCACAACGAGGACACGATCGAGCTCTATCGTGACAACGGCCGCCGCCTGGGCCGCTACCTCTATCAGGGCCGCTGGTTCGACTCGCAGTCGCTGATGCTCCGCGAATCGTCGCAACGCTGGGTCGCGCGCCCGGTGACCGGCGAAGTCACCGTGGAACTGCGCCGCGGCAACGACTACTCCATCCTCGACACGACGAGCCCGAACCTGACGTACAAACCCGAGCGCCTCACGATGGAAAAAGGCGAGGCGTTCTTTACGCCGCAGGATCGGATCGGTCAGTTGACGATGCGGAATCTGGACATCACGGACACGCGGGAAAAACTCGATACATACGCGAGGACCGGATTGCTCGGCACCGGGACTGCCCTGCCGCAGCTCCCGGAGCCGAAAAAGAAATAGTCGTTCGGGAGGTTCAAGTGGTTCGAGGGGTTCGAGAGGTTCTGGGGGTTCTGGTTCTCGTGGTTCTCGCGTACGGCGCGACAACGGCCCAGACGACGGCCCCGCGGGAGCTTGTCGGCACGTGGACGTTGTCGGCGGTCGAGCGAATTGGCGCTGATAGTAAGTGGACCGCGCAGATCCTTCCTCGCGGACTGCTGATCTTCGATCGCGCAGGCCACGCGTTCGAGTTGGCCGAGACGGGACGTCGGGCACCATACGCCGCGAATCAGCCGACGCCTGCTGAAGCGCACGCGGTCTACAACAACTATTCAGGCCTCTGGGGCGGCTACACAATCGACGCGCAGCAGAAGACGATCACCTACCGTCCCGAAGGCGCCATCAGCCCGAATGCGATGGGCCATGACGTCGTCCGCACCTTCGAACTGACGGGCGATCGTCTCGTCATCACGGCGACACCGGCCGAACCGGATGGCTTGAGCGGGACACGATGGATCTGGGACCGCGTGCCGCAGCTTGAACACCTCACACCCGCCAATCGCACAGTCCTCGGCTTCTGGCGCCACGTCGTCGAGAAACGAATCAACGTCACGACCGGCGGGGCGCAGTCGGAAACCGAACGCGCGCCGAGCGTCATCGTCTACACGCCGTCGGGCTACGTTGGCGTCCACTTCCCGCCAATGGGCCGCGCCCGTTTCGCCGGCGCGCTGCCGACGGACGACGAAGCGCGAGCGGCCATTGCAGGGTTCGTCAGCTACTACGGCGCGTACACGCTGGCGCCGGGCATCGTCTTTCACCATCGGCTGATCATCCTCGGCACGGCGCCTGGCGACACCCTGACGCGCTTCTACAACATCACGGGTGATACGCTGACGCTGACATTTCCGCCCGCGAGAAACCAGCAGGGCGAGGACATTCGTACGGAAGTCACGTTGAAACGGATTAGCGGCGAAAAGGACATGCTTCCATGAACCGACGCGATCTTCTGAAGACAGCGGGCGGCGCGTTCGTCGCCTCCATGGTCCCGCGTGAACTCGCGGCCGCGCCGGCCGTCATCAGCCCGCTGATGGCGACGCTCTCGACCTACATGGCCGACGCGGCGCGCCGTCCCCTGCCCGACGCCGTCGTCGAGAAGACGAAGCACATGATTCTCGACACCTGGGCGGCCGCCATCTCCGGCTCGGAGCTGCCGCCGGGGAAGTTCGCCATCAACTTCGCGCGGACGTACGGCGGCGAAAAGATCTCGACCGTCGCGGGCAGCAACGTCGTCTGCGGACCGATTGAGGCGGCGCTCGCCAACGGCATGCTCGCGCACTCCGACGAGACCGACGACACGCATCCGCCGTCGCAGTCGCATCCCGGATGCTCGGTGGTGCCGGCGGCGCTGGCGATGGGCGAGAAATGGGGCATCGACGGACAGCGCTATCTCCGCGCCGTCGCGCTCGGCTACGACATCGGCCCGCGGTTCACGGCGACGCTCGGCAAGCTGCAGTACATGGCCGACACGCATCGCAGCACACACGCGTTGTCCGGCACGTTCGGATCGGCGGCGGCGGCGGCCTGCGCCGCGGGCCTCAACGCGCAGCAGATGCGGTGGGTCCTCTCCTACACCGCGCAGCTCGCGTCGGGCATCGCCACGTGGCAGCGCGACACCGACCACATCGAAAAAGCGTTCGACTTCGGCGGCATGGCGGCGAAAAACGGCGTGACCGCGGCGCTGCTCGTCGAGGCCGGCGGCACCGGCGTTGACGACGTGCTGTCGGGGGCGGACAACTTCTTTCTGGCGTTCGGGCCGAAGAACGATCCGTCCATGGTGATCGAGAAGCTGGGCGAGCGTTACGAGATCGCGCGCACCAACATCAAGAAGTGGACGGTCGGATCGCCGATCCAGGCGCCGCTCGACGCCCTCGAGATCCTGATCAAGAAGCACAACCTCGATCCCGAACAGGTCCGGCGCATCGTGGTGCGCGTCGCGACCAACGAGGCGAAGATCGTCGACAACCGCGAGATCCCCGACATCTGCCTGCAGCACATGATGGCCGTGATGCTGATCGATCGAACGGTCACGTTCAAGTCGGCGCACGACAAGGCGCGCATGAACGGCGCGACGATTCTCAAGCACCGCGCGAAGATCCAGCTCGTCGGCGACGAGGCGCTCGAGCGGTTCATGCCGCGCCGCGCGGGCATCGTCGAAGTCACGACCAACGACGGGAAGACGGTCACCGAACGCGTGGACGACGTGCGAGGGACCGCGGAGAACCCGATGACGCGCGACGAGGTGATCGCGAAGGCGCGCGACCTCATCGTGCCCGTGCTGGGCGTCCAGACGTTCGACAAGCTCGTCGCGCGGATCTTCGACCTCGAGCGCCTGCGCAGCGTCCGTGAGTTGCGTCCGCTGATTCAAAAAGCGTGAAACATCTCCTTAGAAGCGCGCCGTGCCGCCGACGTACGGGCCGCGAATCGTGAACGTGCCGGTGTTGCGCGGCGATCCAAAGACGTGGGCCGCATCGAACGAGCGATAGCCGAGCTGCACGCCCGCGTGCTTGTGGAAGTTGTAGAGCAGGTAGCCGTCGATGTCGACGCTGTGCGCGTGCGTGCTCGTGTCGCCGCCCGGAAGATAGAACACCAGGAACTCGCCGGTGACTGAGACCTTCCCGCTCGCATAGTACCGGCCGATCGCGCCAAGACCAGGCATCAGGATGCTCACGCTCGCCGTGCCCGACTGCGCCGTGTTCGCCGTCGCCCCGCTGACGTTCATGGCGCTCACCGCGCCAATACCGCCGAGGTAGCCTCGCTCGAAACTCAACACGTCGAATTCGTACCCGAACTTCCACTCGTTCCAGCGCAGCGTCGACTCCACCGTCTGGCCCTTGAGATACGTCTGGCCGTTGAAGTTGAAATCCGCGGCGATCGTCGTCACCTGCTTGTAGTAGATCGGAATGTATTCGCCGAGCAGCTTGTGCTTCGGCGCGAGCTTCAGCGTGAGATGCACTTCGGGAAAGACCTGGTTCTTGAGGCCCAGGTCGTTCTTGAAGTCGATGTTCGTGCCGGTCACCGTCGTCGTGGTCGTGCCGCTCGTGCGGGTTTCGGTGTCCGAATACATCACCGTCGACGGCATGGTGACCCACGCGCCGACGCGCAGCTCGGCGCGGTACTCCTCGCCGACGATCGCGATGGTCGGCGCTGGCGTTTCGGCCGGGGCCGGAGTGGCCGCCGGGGCCGGCGGCTGCGTCACCTGAGCGTTCGCCCGGGCCGGGGCGAGCACAACCCCAAGGGCAAAAAGGCTATACAGAATGGTCTTGGTCATAGTCTCCAATTCTTTCATGAGAGACGTCCTGCATGTCGATCTGGCCTTAGCTCGTTCGACATGCGAGTTGCCGCAGCGTGAGCTGGCACTGGGCGAAGCCCTGACGCCCGGCCACCTGAAGAATCCCGTCGGCGGCCGCCGCGACGTCGTCGTCCTTCACGCACCGCGCCACTTCGCGAAACAGCGTCATCGACGACACCAGCTTCAGGACGTCGATCTGCGATCCCATCAACGTGCGCAATGGCACCGCCGGCTGCCTGCGCACGGCATTCATCGCGGACAGCAGCCGATCGCGCAACACCGGATGAGCGAGATAGGCAGCCGCTTCGTCGGCGCCGCGCAAGCCGTACATCTCCGCCATGGGAGAGCTGCCCAAGCCGGCGAGCTGCGGAAAGATGTACCAGATCCAGTGGCGGCGTTTCGCGCCGGCGTCGAGCTCGGCGAGGGCGTTCGCAAAGCCGTCGGCGCCGTCCTGCGCGTCCGTGAAGCGATCCAGGTCGAACGTCACTCCTCCAGCGAGAACGGCGGGTACTCGTCGACGAGCAGCAGCAGATACGCCTGCACACGAAGCAGCCAGCGCAGCGTGCCGACGCCGAATCCGTACAAGCCTTGTGGATAGTCCCCGGTGAGCACGATCGCACACCACGCCACGATCGTCGTCACGCACCAGCCGATCAGCACGAAGAACAGCACGATGAAATGCGGAATCGCGAGGATGAGACGGAACGCCACGCTCACGCGATCGCGCGGGCCCGCGGGATCGACGATCTCGATCGACGCCGGGTACGGCATGTCGCCGAACGGCGGATAGGCGTCTTCGAGCAGCATCAGGTACGCGATCGCGCGCACGCGCCAGCGCATGAAGAACGTCGTGAACTGCCGGATGCCGACGATGTGGATGCCGGAGATGAGGATGGTGACCCAGCTGACGATCGCAAGGAAGCCGGCGACGGCGCCGAGCAGCCCGCCTTCACTGCCAAGCGACGTCTTGCCGCCTGCGTTCATTCCCGCGCTCACGCCGAGCGCCGCGCCGCCGACGAGGATGAGGTGCGGAATCGCCAGAATGATCCGGAACGCCGTCGTCACGCGGTTACGGTTGGTCAGCGCCGGCTCGACGGTGATCGTGACTGGATACGCCATCAAATCCTCACATTCTTAGATTCTCAAATCCTCAAATCAATAGATCATGAATTCGAGCAGGTTGCCGTCAGGGTCGCGGATGTAAGTACTTGTGCCCTGCGCCTGGCGTCCGCCCGGCCGCGCGACGGGGCCTACCTCCACGCGTGCGCCTGACGCATCGAGCCATGCCTTGAGCTGCGCGGGCGTGCCGTCCCACACGAAACACAAATCGCCGCACGGAGGCTTGGCTGCCGGTGCGCGCAACGTGAACGTCACGTCCTGCCACCGCGCCGGCCGGTGGAAGTTGATCATGCTGCGGCCGATGTACACCGAGACGGCCGCGGCGTTTTCACGCATCTCGAAGCCGAGCTTCTTGTAGAACGCGATCATCGCGTCGGTGTTGAGCATCGGCATCGCCACGTGGTCGTAGCCGCTGACGCGATTGGCGGGTTGCTGCTGCGCCTGCAGCGTGGCGGAGCCCGCCGCCGACAATCCGGCGGCGCTTTTCACGAACGTGCGTCTCGAGACGGTCTTCATACGGCCCTCGTTTGCGCCCCGATTGTAACGGACGCTGCTAGAATCAGGGCGATGGATAAGTTACTTCGCTTCATCGCCGTCGGCCTGAGCGCTGTGCTCTTTGTCGTCATCGTGGGCGCGCAGAGCCCGAGCGAAAAGAACATGTTCGTCGAGACTCCGGCGGGCTGGAAGGCGCCGAAGACGGCGTGGGGCGATCCGGATTTGCAAGGCACATGGCCGATTTCGTACGTCGGCAGCGTGCCGCTCGAGCGGTGCGCCGGCGGGTTCGCGCGGGCTGGCGGTCCGCCGCCGCCGCCGTGCGATCCGATGAAGGCGTTCTATACGGACGACGAGTACAAGGCCCGCCTCGCCGCAGCGGCCGGCCGCGCCGATCGCTACGCGGACGCGATCAAGGCCGGCAACTTCGGCGGGGCGTTCCAGGCCGGCGTCACCGACCCAACAGTGCCGCAGCGGCAGACGTCGCTGATCGTCGACCCGCCCAACGGCAAGCTGCCCGAGATGACGGACGAAGGCAAGCGGCTGTCCGCGCTGATGCGCAGCAGCTGGGCGCTCCCGGGCGAGACGCCGACGTACGACTCCGAGTTCGACTTCGACACGTGGGATCGCTGCATCACGCGCGGGATGCCCGCGTCGATGTTCCCCTTCCGCTACAACAACGGCGTGCAGATCATCCAGAGCCCCGGCTACCTCGTCCTCAACATGGAGATGGTCCACGAAGCGCGCACCATCCCGATCGGCGGACCAGCGACGAACCCCGCGATCAAGCAGTGGCTCGGCGTCTCGCGCGGACACTGGGAAGGCAACACGCTCGTGATCGAGACGACCAACTACAAGGCCGGCGCCTCGGCAACCAACATCGGCGTCGTGGGCTCGCCTCAGGGCAACCGCTTCCCCACGACCGAGCGGATGAAGACGACCGAGCGGCTGACGCGCGTGAACAACGAGACGATGATCTACGAGATCACGACGGAGGATCCGGTCGTGCTCACGCGTCCGTGGACCGCGCGCTTCCCGCTGAGGCTCGACAACGGCTACCAGTGGTGGGAGTACGCGTGCCACGAAGGCAATCGCGCGATTCCGGACTACATCAGCACCTCGCGCGCCGAACGCGCGCAGACGGCGAAAGAAACCGCAAAGTAGCTGAGCCGATTCCTCACGCCTTCTCGCACTCCCTTGTGAGCCACATATCGTGGCGACAGGGGGTGTGAGATGAGTTCCTTCCCGAAGACGTTAGTAATGTCCGGCGCCATCGCGCTGATGGCGTCGATCGCCCACGCCCAGGACATCCCCACCTCATTCGATCAGCTGCGCGTCGTCGTCAAACCCGGTGATACCGTGACTGTCACCGGCAGTTCGGGCGGCGTCATGCAAGGACGCATCCTGGATCTCTCCTCAGCGACCCTTGGTCTTCAGGTCGATGGGCAGCGTCGCGACTTCTCCCCGAATGACGTGCGCACGATCAGCCAGCAGCGGCACGCCAGCCTTGCCACGGGCGCGAAATGGGGTTTCGGCATCGGCACGGGCTTCGGACTGCTTTCGTTGGCGGCCGCCACGGCGGGCGACCGCTGCGGCTATGGCTGCGTGCCTCTGATCCTCATAGGCAGCGCCTTCTACGGCGGCATGGGCGCCGGTATCGGCGTCGGTGTTGCCGCCACGATGGTGAGGACGCACGTGATCTTTGCCCAGCCGGATCCCTTTGTGAAGCTGAGCGTCAGCCCGATGGTTGGCCACGATCGCAAGGGACTCATGCTCACGGCGCGGTGGTGAGGCAGGCCTCCCTTCGACGCTCGCCACACAATCCTGTTGGTTCGTCCCTCCAATTCAGCCAGTCGGCGGCCCTGAAAGGGCCGCCCTACGTACTGCGGCGGCCCTGAAAGGGCCGCCCTACGTCCGGGCCGCGAGCGCCTGTTTCACCCGCGCAGGCGTGAAGGGCGCTTCGCGGATGCGGGCGCCCGTCGCGTCGAAGATCGCGTTGCCGATGGCGCCGCCGACGGCGGTGATCGCCGTTTCCCCGGCGCCGTCCGCGCGCGCGCCGGTGTTGTTGATCAGCGCGGCCTCAATCGTCGGCAGCTCGGCGCCGAGATACAGCGGCTTGTAGGTGCGCCAGTCGACGGACGTGATCTTCGTCGCGTCCCACGTGACTTCTTCGCTCAGGGCGCGGCTCATCCCCTGCAGGATCCCGCCTTCGAGCTGATTCTTCAGCCCGTCGGGGTTGCTGATCGGTCCGCAGTCCTGCGAAGCGACAAAGCGCTTCACGATCACCGCGCCCGTGTCCTGGTTGACCTCGACCTCGGCCACCAGCGCGCAGTAGCCGTTGTTGCCTTCGTACAGCACGCACGAGAATCCTCGGCCGCGCACGACGCCTGTCTTTTTCGCCACGCGCTGCGGCGACGGCCGCGCGTCCCACTTCGCCGCATCCGCCGCCGCTTTCACGACGGCAACCAGGCGCGGGTCGCTCAGGTGCTTGAGGCGGAACGCAACCGGATCGGCGCCGACGGCCGACGCGACCTCGTCCATGATCGACTCGTGCGCGAACGTGTTCTGCAGCCGCTCGGGCGAGCGCAGCGGGCCCGTCCAGAACTGCGAGCGCAGGTTGTGCGTGAGGACGCGCTCGCTGGCGACCGTTCCCGTGCCGCCGCGGCGTCCGTTGACGGCGCCGATGACGTATGACGGCGCGATGTTGCCGTTGTTCGCGTAATTTGCCGGATCCGGCGCCGGTGTCCGCGGCGTGAACGGCTGCGGCTCCGCCCCCGCGAGGAATCCGGTGATGACGTTGCCCGGGTTGTTGTAGCCCGGGCGGCCGCCAAGGCCCGGCGTCCACGCTTCGTAGTCCCACGCGACGATCGTGCCGCTGGCGTCGACGCCGACGCGCTGATCGATGACATACGACGTGCCGTAGTTCTCCCACGCCATCTCGTCCTTGCGCGCGAGCTGCACGCGCACGGGACGAGCGACCGCCTGCGACATCAGCGCGGCGTCGAACGACACCGTGTCCGCGCCGTTCAGGCCGTAGCAGCCGGAGCCCATCGTGAAGATCACGTGGACATCCTCAGGCTTCATGCCCATGAGCGTCGCCGCCGTGCTGCGCGTCGGATAGACCGACTGCGTCGCCGACCAGATCGTCGCTTTGCCGTCCCTGACGTCGGCGACTGCGCACGACGTGCCGACCGATCCGTGCATCTGATACGCGTGGCGGTACGTCGCCTTGATCACCTTCGCGGCCTTCGACAGCGTGTCGTCGACGTCCTTCGAGTTGACGACAAACGCGTCGCGCGACTGTTTCTGATCGCGCAGGTAGTCGTAGAACGTCGCCTGCGCCTGCAGGCCGGCGCCCTTCGTCCACTCGGCCTTGAGCTTGCCGGCGATCTGCATCGCCTGCCACGGCTTCTCGGCGACGACGCCGACGAAGTTCTTCTTCACGACCACCTTCACGAAGCCGGGCATCGTGTTGACGGACGCTTCGTCCACGCGCACGAGCGTCGCGCCGACGTCCGGCGGACGGACGACGCGGCCGTGCAGCATGCCGGGGACGCGGACGTTGTGCACGAACTCGAACCGTCCCGTGGCGAGCGCCGGGATATCGAGGCGCGCAACCGACGTACCGAGGATCGTCCACTCGGTGGCGGGCTTGCGCTTCGCGTTCCGATTGAGCGTGAGGTTGAATTTCTTTCCGCCGATGAGCTCCGCGTAGGTCACGCGTTTCGTCGCGTCGGCCTTCGCGCTGACGACGCCGTCTGTCACTTGAAGCTGCGCGGAGGGAAGGCCGAGGCGCGTCGCCGCCATCTGCACGAGCGCTTCGCGGGCCGTGGCGCCCGCCTGCGCGAGCGCGCCGTCGTTGAAATTCACGGGATGCGACTGGCTGCCCGACGTCGTGCCCTGGTCGGGCGAGACGCCCGTGTCGCCTTGAATCAGCTTCACGCGCGATAACGGGACGCACAGCTCTTCGGCCACAAGCTGCGTCTGCGACGTGTAGAGGCCGTGGCCGAGCTCCACCTTGCCCGTGTACGCCGTGACGTTGCCGTCGGCGCCGATGGCGATCCACGAGTCGAGCTGCGGCGCGCCTGGGCCGTCGAAGCGCCCCGGCTGCGGGCCCTGCGCGAATGCGAGATCGCGCATCGAGAACGACACGACCAGCGCGCCGGACGACTTGAGGAAATCGCGGCGTTTCATGCGCGCACCTCCTGCTGGTACTTCTTGATCGCTTTCATCATCCGCGTGTGCGCGCCGCAGCGGCACAGGACGTTGCTGAGCGCCTGCTGCAGCTGCGCGTCGGTCGCGCGCGGATTCCTGTCGAGCGCGACCTTCGCCGTCAGCATCACGCCGCTCAGGCAGAAGCCGCACTGCATCGCCTGCTCGTCGATGAACGCCTTCTGAATCGGATGCGGCTTCTCGATCGAGCCGAGGCCCTCGATCGTCGTGATGTCCGCGCCGTTCATCGTCGACACCGGCGTGATGCACGAGCGTACCGCGCTCGCCGGCGACCCTGAAAGGGTCGCCCTACGTACGAGCACGGTGCAGCAGCCGCACTGCCCCAGCCCGCAGCCGAACTTCGGCCCGCGAAGCGCGAGGTCGTCGCTCAGCACATAGAGCAACGGCGTCGTCGGATCGACGTCCACCGCGTGCGACTGGCCGTTGACCTTGAATGAAAGGTTCATGGTTCAGGGTTCCTGGTTCAGGGTTCTGGTTCTACCGCAACGCTGGGATCGAATCGACGGACGGCGGCGCGGGCAACGACTGCAGGAACGCGTAGATGTCCGCGAGATCTTTGTCGGGCAGGCTCTTGATCGTGTACGGCGGCATCTGGCCGGTGGGGGTCCGCACGTACTTCGAAAACTGCGCGAACGCGATCGGCCTGGGGCCAAGGCGTGGTCCGGTCGGCGTCGCGCCCTGCCCTTCATAGCCGTGGCACTGATAGCAGCCGTCGGCCGCGAACAGCTTCTTCCCGTTCTGTGCGTTCCCTGCCGGCGCAGGCACTTGCGCGAGCGCGGCTGCGGTAATCGTGACGACGATGATGAGGGTTTTCATCGGGGTTGTGTCACCACATCAACCAACGCGGGTTCTCCCCGCTTGACGACGTCGAGCGCGCGCTTGATGGCTCCGCCGAGCTCTTTCGGATCCGTGACCGGCCCTTCGGCGTGCACGCCCAGGCTGCGTGCGAGACCGGCGAAGTCGATGTTCGGGTTCTCGAGCGTCGTGCCGAGCTTCGCGCTCGCGACCCCGCGCTGATGCCGGTTCGCCATGCGCTGGATGTGCATCACTTCCTGATGGTACGCGCGGTTGTTGTGCATCACCGACAGCAGCGGAATCTTGTGGTGCGCCGCGGTCCACAGCACGCCGGGCGCGTACATCAGATCGCCGTCGGCCTGGATGCTGACGACGACGCGGCCGTGTTTCTTGTGCGCGAGCGCGGCGCCGACGGACGCGGGCGCGCCGTAGCCGACGCCGGCGCCGCCCGAGGCGCCGATGAACTGATACGGCTTGTCGAAATTCCACAGGCGCATCGGCCAGCGGCTGACGAAATCGATCGGCGAGACGAGCGCCCAGTCGGTGTCCTTGATCTGCGCCCACAGCTCTGCCGATAGACGCGCCGTGCTGATCGGGCTCGCGTCCCACGCGTACGTCGCTTCGGTGCGCGCGCGCTCGAGCAGCCGCTGCCGCGCGTCGGCGAGCTTCCGTCCGCGCTCCTCGAACACGCGTTTGCGATCCGCCGTCAGCTGCCGCTTGACCGCCTCGATGAGCGACGGCAGCGTCGCTTCGGCGTCGGCCGCCATCGCGATGTCGACCTCGGGATAGCGCTGCTGGTCCTGATAGTTGGCTTTCCCGAACAGATCGCCCGCCGTGATGCTGACGAGCTTCGTGCCGGGCTTGACGATCGACCGCGACGTCCGATGGAGCTGATCGCGATAGGCGGCGACCGTGCCCCAGAAATCCGTCAGCTCGAGGCCGAGGATCACATCGGCAGCGCCGACCAGCTCGCGCGCGCGATCGGTGTGATTGAGCGCGTGACGCGAGGGGAAGTTCATGCGCTCGCCTTGATCGACGACCGGCGCCTGCAGCAGCTCGGCGAGCTCGACGAGGCGCGCCATGCCTGCGGGCGTGCGCGCGAGACGGCCCGCGACGAGCACGGGATTCTCGGCCAGGACCAGCAGCCGCGCGGTGTCGGCGACGGCGCCTGAATCGCCCTGCGGCGGCGCGGCCAGCGTCAGCTTCGGAATCCGGGGCGGCGCGTCCGGCGAGATCGGATCCTCCTGCAGCCCGCCGTCGGCCACGATGAGCACGGGCATCGTCGGCGGCGTCATGGCGATCTTGTACGCGCGCACGGCCGACTCGGCGAAGTGCTGGAGCGAAATCGGCAGGTCGTCCCATTTCGTGAAGTCGCGCACGAGCGCCGCGGCGTCCTGCACGCTGTGATCCCACTCGACGCCGGGCCGGCGCTGCGTCGCGTCGATGGAATTGCCCGCGATGATGTAGACCGGCACGCGGTCGCAGTACGCGTTGTAGACGGCCATCGCCGCGTGCTGCAGGCCGACGGTGCCGTGCACGAGCACAGCCATCGGCTTGCCTTCGACCTTGAAGTAGCCGTGCGCCATCGCGACCGACGACTCTTCGTGGCAGCACGTGATGAACTCGGGCGTCTTGTTGCCGCCGTAGTTGACGAGCGATTCATGAAGGCCGCGAAAGCTCGACCCGGGATTCGCCGCGACGTACTCGAAGCCGAGCGTCTTGATGACGTCGACCATGAAGTCGCCGCCTGGCCGATCGGTCGTCAGCACGTCGACGGCCGGCGCCGGATCGCGCTCCGGCGGCAGCGCGGGGACAGTGGCCAAACCCGGCCGGCCCGGCGCGGGCGCCTGTTGCGGCGCCGCGGCGGACGAGCTCCCGGCGGCGACCACGGCCGCGCCCGTGACGGCGGCCTGCTTCAGAAACCGACGCCGGCCGATGGATGGCTTGCGCATGCGCGAGAGCTTACACCCGGACCCCGCGACAGACTGCGGAGTATTATTAGACTTAGTCCACAGACTTAGTCTATGCTTCGGTCATGAAGTCGGCCAAGAAAGTCGTGAACGTCCACGAGGCCAAAACGCATTTCTCCCGGCTGCTCAACCGCGTGGAAGCGGGGGAGGAAGTCACGATCGCCAAGGCGGGGCGACCCGTCGCGCGGCTCGTCCCGATCGCCGCGGCGACTTGGAAGCGTCCGCTCGGCATGGACAAGGGTCTGGTCTGGATCGCCGACGACTTCGATGCACCGCTGCCTGACGACATCCTCGCGGATTTCGAAGGGCGAGATTGAGGATTCTTCTCGATACGCAGGTGTGGCTATGGATGGTCAGCGCATCCGAGCGGCTGTCTTCGCACGCGCGCTCGCTTGTTGAAGGACACGAGCACGAATTGTGTCTGTCGGCCGCAAGCGCCTGGGAGATCGCGATCAAATACTCCCAGGGAAAGCTTCGCCTGCCGGATCCTCCCCTGAAGTACGTCCCCACACGCCTCGAACGCCTCGGAGTTCTTTCGCTCCCCATCGACCAGGCTCACTGCATGTCTCCACCCTCCCCCTCCATCATCGCGACCCGTTCGATCGCCTCCTCATCGCGCAGGCGCAGCTCGAACATTTGCCGATTCTGACGTCCGATCCGGTGTTCGCGGCATACGACGTCAGGACGATTGCCGCTGCCTGACGGCTGCAGTAAGCTCCGCCTCCGAGGGAAATGCTCATGAAAACCCTGAAGCTGACGGCAGCGTTGCTGCTGTGTGCCGGAACGACGGGCGTCGTCGCTCAGGAGCCGGCGTGGAACGCCAATGCGATCAAAGGAGTGCGACCGTGCCTGCTCATGCGGCCGCCGGGCGGGGGATTGTTCACCGTCTGATAGCCGTTCTCGTGGCGGACGCAGTCGTCGGCGAACGCGCCGATCTTGCCCATGCTGACGTGCTCGGGCATGCTGCAGAACCTGGTGACGATGGAGACGTTCTCAGTCCGCGGCGGGATGATCCATCACGTCGAAGCCGCGCCGTTCGTGACGATTCCGTACGGCCTCGGCAACGGCTGGACAGCAGGCGCGGGACGATAAAAGCTCAAAATGCAAAGTTTGAAAGTGAGTTACTTTGAACTTCCCGACTCTGAGCTTTCAACTTTCTTCAGTGCATCCCTGATCCGCCCGACAGTTCCTTGACCAGATTCCCGATCACCGCCTTCGCGTCGCCGAAGAGCATCCAGGTGCGGTCGGAGAAATATAGCTCGTTGTCGATGCCGGCGAAGCCGGGATTCTTGCTGCGCTTGATCGCGAAGATCGTCCGCGCCTTGCTGGCCTCGATGATCGGCATGCCGTAGATCGGGCTCGCCTTGTCGGTGTGCGCGGCGGGATTGACGACGTCGTTGGCGCCGACGACGAGCGCGACGTCGGCCTGCGGCATGTCGTGGTTGATGTCGTCCATCTCCACGAGATCCGTATACGGAATGTCGGCTTCTGCGAGCAACACGTTCATGTGACCGGGCATGCGTCCGGCCACCGGGTGAATCGCAAACTTCACCGTGATGCCACGCTTCTTCAACTGATCGTAGAGCTCCCGCACCTTGTGCTGCGCCTGCGCGACGGCCATGCCGTAGCCGGGAACGATGACGACCAGACTGGCCTGTTCCAGCACCTGCGCGGCGCCTTCAGGAGTCTCCGACTTGTACTGCTTCTGCTCGCCGCCGGCCTTCACCTGCTGGACTTGTCCAAAGGCGCCGAACAGGACATTGGTGAACGAGCGATTCATCGCCTTGCACATGATGATGGCGAGAATCAGGCCCGACGAACCGTCGAGCGCGCCGGCGGTGATGAGCAGCTTGCTGTCGAGGACGAAACCCATCGCGACAGCGGACAGTCCGGCGTACGCATTCAGGATCGCGATGACGGTCGGCATGTCCGCGCCGCCGATCGGGATGATGAGCAGCACGCCGAACAGCAGCGCGAGAACGATGATGACGGGAAACAGGAACGGCGCCCACGTCGCTGTGGGATTCACGGCGATCGCGCCCGCCAAGACGATCGCGCCGGCCCCCAGTAGCAGGTTGACGAAGTTCTGCCCCGGATACGTCACCGGCCGCTGCGGCACCCACTTCACTTCCTGCAGCTTCCCCGCCGCCATCAGGCTGCCGGTGAACGTGAGGTAGCCGAGGATGATTTCCACAATCAGCGCGACCATGCGGAACGGCGTCAGCCACTCCGGTCCGTCGCCGAGCCGCAGGTAGTACTCCGCGGTGCCGACAAGGCCCGCGGCGATGCCGCCGAACGCGTGCGACAACGCGGTCCGCTGCGGCACGGCGGTGAGCGGCACGCGCGACAGCGGGACGCCGACGACGAAGCCGAGCACAATCGCCGCGATGATCCAGACGTGATGAATGACGGACGGATCGGCCCAGGTCATGAGAATCGCGATGGCCGTTGCGGCGACGCCCGCGTACACGCCCTTGCGCGCCGTCGCCGGCGTGTTCATCCAGTGCAGGGCGAAGATGAACAGCGCCGACGCGACGATGTAGCCGGTCTGGCTGAGGCCGTACATCATGACTTGTGGGCCTCGCCGCCTTTGCTCTTGTCGCCAGAGCCTCCGGTCTTGAACATCTTCAGCATCCGGTCGGTGATGAGAAAGCCGGACACGATGTTGGTCATCGAGGCGAAGAGGGCGATGGCGCCGAGGATGCGGATGCGAAGCGGATAATCGCCGCCGGTGACGAGAATCGCGCCGACCACGGCAATCGCCGAGATGGCGTTCGTGATCGACATCAGCGGCGTGTGCAGCAGGCGCGAGACCTTGCGGATGACACCCATCCCGATGAACGACGCCAGGACGAACACCCAGACGGTCGGCCAGAGGTCGCTGGTCACTTCTGCTCCTTACTTAATGCGACTTCTTCCAAGGCTTCGCGAGTGCGCGCGTGCTTCACCTCGCCGCCGTGCGTGATGACGGCGCCCTGCTGGATGTCGTCGGTGAAGTCGAGATTGAACGTCTTGTCTTTCGTGAAGGCCGTAATAAAGGACGTCAGGTTGCGCGAGAACAGCAGGCTCGCATGATACGGCATCGTCGACGGCAGGTTCAGCGGCGCGAGAATCGTCACGCCGCCCACCTGCACCGTTTCTCCAGGCTTGCTGAGCTCGCAATTCCCTCCGCCATCCGCGCCGAGATCGACGATGACGGATCCCGGCTTCATCTTGCGGACGACGTCGGCGGAAATCAGCCGCGGGGCGAAGACGCCGCCGATGAGCGCCGTCGTGATGACGACGTCGCTCTGCGCGCACTCGGCCGCCAGCAGCTCCGCCTGCCGCTTCCGGTCGTCGTCCGACAACTCCTTCGCGTAGCCGCCGCCGGCCGCCGCGCTTTCTTTGAGCTCGATGCCGACGTATTTCGCGCCGACGCTTTCGATTTGTTCCTTCACCTCGGGCCGCACGTCGGTGGCGACGACGTGGGCGCCGAGCCGGCGCGCCGTGGCGATGGCCTGGAGGCCCGCGACGCCGGCGCCGATGACGAAGACTTTCGCGGGGAAGACCATGCCGGCCGCGGTGGTCAGCATCGGGAAGTAGCGGTTGAGCTCGACGGCCGCGAGCAGCACGCCCTTGTAGCCGCCGAGGTTCGCCATCGACGACAGCGTGTCCATCGACTGCGCGCGTGTCGTGCGGGGAATCGCGTCGGTCGCGAAGGCGGTCACCCTCGCGGCGGCGAGCGCGCGGACGGCGTCGAGGTTGCGAAGCGGCATCAGCGAGCCGATGTAGATGGCGCCCGGCTTCATGACCGCGGTTTCGGCGGCGGTCGGCGGCGTGACCTTCAGGACGAGGTCGCCTTCCGCGACAAGCGAGACGGGATCGCCCCACAGGGAGGCGTTCACGTCACCGTAAGTCTGGTCGGCAAAGCCGGCGGCCTCGCCGGCGCCGGCCTCAATCGTGATCTCGTAACCCGCCTGTCTCAGCTTCTTACACGACTCCGGGACCAGGGCGACCCGCCGCTCTCCTGGCGCGGTCTCCCGGACGACTACGATGCGCACAACGACTCCTCCATCGGCCTCCGTCGGGCAAGATCATACTCGACGGTCCGCCTAAAGGCGGACACTACGGGTATCATGCGCGCTATGACGTCTTCGCGCCGCCTGGTGGCCGCGCTGCTGCTGGCCGCGATCTCCATGCTGACGTCGACGCCGCGCGCAGCGGCGACGCTGCCGACGCGCCTGACCGACCAGGAGTTCTGGCAGCTGTCGAGCGACTCGTCCGAACGGGACGGCTATTTCCGATCTGACAACCTGACATCGAACGAGCTCGGGTTTCTCCAGGTGATTCCGGAGCTCGTCACGCGCACGAAACCGGGCGAGGTGTATCTGGGCGTCGGCCCCGAGCAGAACTACACGTACATCGCCGCGACGCGGCCGGCGATGGCGATCATCTTCGACGTCCGCCGCGGCAACCTGCTGCTGCAGCTGATGTACAAGGCGATCTTCGAGCTGACGAACGACCGCGCCGGCTTCGTGTCGATGCTCTTCTCGCGGCCTCGTCCCGACGGCCTGACGGCCGCGACGCCTGTCGCGGATCTGTTCAACGCGTTCGACGCGTCACCGAGAGATAACGCGCTGTACGAACGGAATCTCACCGCGATCGTCGATCGGCTCGTCAAGGGTCACAGGCTGTCGCTGTCCGCTCCGGAACTGAACGGCCTGAAGAGCATCTATCGCACGTTCTTCGAGCGCGGATACGCGCTTCGCTATTCGCCCACGTACGCGGATCTGATGACGGCCACGGATCCGAGCGGCGCGCATCGCAGCTATCTCGCCTCCGAAGCCGCGTTCAACGTCGTCCGCGATCTCGAAACGGCCAACCTCGTCGTCCCCGTCGTGGGAGATTTCGGTGGGCCGAAGGCCATCCGGGCGGTCGCCGCGTATCTCAAAGCCCATGACGCGACCGTCGGCGCGTTCTACCTGTCGAACGTCGAGCAGTACCTCGCGCAGGACGGCAAGATGGCGGCGTTCTGCAGGAGCGTCGCGGCGCTGCCGCTCGACGCGACGAGCACCTTCATCCGGTCAACGTCTGGCCGCGGCAACCGCGTCGGGTTCGGATTCGTCTCCAGCCTTGGGTCGATGCGGGACGGAACGAAAGCCTGCACGCCCTAGCCGCGCGCCATCGCGCGCGGCGACGGCGTGTCACCATTTTGTGTCCGCGCTGTCCCCTCCCCAGGCCGAAAGGCGCGCGTCCTCACGTCGCCTTTATGGCCTGCCCCTTGCAGCCCTGCCTGTCGTGATCAACCTCACCACTCCTCCAGAACGCGTCCTCCTCGTCGAGCATGAAGCCCGACTGCGCGAGTCGATCTGCGCGCATCTCGCGCTCGATCGCTATCGCTGCGACGCCGTCGCCGACGGCGAAGCGGCGCTGAAGCAGGCGAAAGACACACCGTTCGACCTGATTGTCGTGGACCTCGCGGCGCCCAACGTGGCGGGCAGCCAGATCAGCCGCGCGCTCCGGCATCAGCCGATGAACCGCCGCGCGCCGATCGTCATCATCGCGTCGCGCAACGCCGAGCAGGCGGCGCTGACGGAACTCGAGGACGGCGCGGACGATTTTCTCGTCAAGCCCTTCGGTGTCAGGGAGCTTGCCGCTCGTGCCCGCACCGCCATCCGACGCGCGCGAGCCGCGCGCGCCCGCGCCCCGGTCGCGACCGATCTGTCGTTCTCGCCGCCGCCGGTCACCTACGGCGACATCGCCATCGACCCGGCGCGCCGTCACGTGCAGGTGAACGATCGCGCGGCCAGGCTCACCGAACAGGAGTTCCGGCTGCTCTATCTGCTCGTCACGAATCCTGGCGTCGTCTTCAGCCGCGAAGGGCTGCTGGCGGAAATCTGGGGCACGAATCGATTCGTCACCGTGCGGAGCGTCGACACGCTCGTCAGCCGGCTGCGCCGCCGCATCGAACCGGACGGCGAGACGCCTTCACGGTATCTGCGGACCGTGCGAGGCGCCGGGTATAAACTGGTGGAATCTGAGCGAGGCTAGATGACGTCTCTGCGCGCGCCGCGAGCACTGCGGCTAATCACGGTGTTGATGGTTGTTGGTCCGCTTGCGGCCTGCGGCGGTGCGAGCACGTCTCCTTCGACTATCGCGACGCCGGCGGCGACCATCGTAACCGAGACGTTTACGGGGACGGTGCAGCCGCCGGTCAGCGGAGTGTTCCAGCAGAACGCGCACAACTTCACGGTCACGACAGCAGGAAACATCACCGTGACGATGACGGCCGCCGGTCCTCCGGCGACAATTCTGATGGGCATCGGCGTAGGTACTCCAAACGCGGCCGGGGCCTGCGTCTTCCTATCCGGCGGCACAACGCAGGGGGTCGCCAGTGCGACACCGCAGTTGAGCGGCGCGCTCGGGGCGTCAGGCACGTATTGCGTGGTCGTGGGAGACATAGGCAACGTGCTTCAGCCCGTCACGTACAGCGTGACCGTCGCCCATACGTAAGCGTCCGGCGTCTAAATCTAAGGATGCGCGATCGTGATGGCGAACGTGGCCGGCGCGAAGAGATTCCCGACGTCGTACACCCTGACGCAGAAGAGTCCTGGCCCAAACGTCCCGGTGAGCTGAGGCGCGGTGAAGCCCGAGCCCGAAGTCGCCGTGACCGTCGTCGCGCAGTCGGCGCCCGACGGCTGGCCGATGCCAAGCCCGAGCTGGACGCTGGCCGGCACGCCGGTGCCGCTCACCCGGTTCAGCGTCACGTTGACGGTGCCGCTGGCGGCGATGTTAAACGAGTAGAATCTGAATCCTCCGACCGGCAGCGTCCCGTTGAAGGCTTCGCTGATCGTCGGGGACGCGACGGTGGTCGTCGTGGTGGTCGTCGTCGAGGTGGCAGAAGGTTCGACCGTCGAGTTATGGCTGCAGGCCCCGCACAGCACCAGCACACCCGACATCGCCCACAGGGCCCATACGGCCGCAGTCGTCGCTCTCATGCGTTTCATTCTACAATCCTTGAACAGTGTCACGTCCTCTTCACATAAAGCTTAGCTTAACGATCGTCTGCGCCCTCGCGCTGGCCGTCGCCGCCTGCGGCAACGACGCGGCGTCGACGACGGCGCCGACGACCACCGCGCCAGCGGCCGGCACGGAGACGTTCACGGGGCAAATGGCGCCCGGGGGCGTGGCCGTGCGTCAGTTCACGGCCTCGGCGACCGGCACCGTCAGCGTCACGCTCACGGCCACCGATCCGCCGTCGACGCTGGTCGGGCTCGGCATCGGCATTCCCGGCAACAACGTCGGCATCTGCGACATGACGAAGACCATTCAGACCCGTCCCGGCGGCACGGCCCAGTTGACGGCGTCGGTCGAGGCCGGCCTGTACTGCGCCGGCGCGTTCGACGTCGGCGGCCTCAGCTCTCGCGGCGTCCTCGTGACGTACTCGGTGGCCCACCCATGACGACGCAGACAGCGAAGAAGCTCGCGGCCGTCGCGCTGGCGCTGGCGATGTCCGCGTGCGGCGGCAGCGACAGCGGCACGACCACCGCGCCGACGGTCACCAGCGGGCCGACGACGCAGCTGTTCGAAGGACGGCTCCAGGTCGGCGGCTCGGCGTTCTACTCGTTCACGGTCACGACGCAGGGCGACGCCAACGTCATGCTGGCGAGCGTGACCTCGTCGACCTCGCCCGGCTCCGAGTCCGACGTCGTCCTCGGGCTCGCGCTCGGCACGCCGCTGGGCGAAGACTGCCGCATCATCAGCTCGCTGCCGGCGCGCGCGGCGCTGCAGTCGCCGCTCGTGAGCAACCTCGCGCCCGGGATCTACTGCACGCGCGTCTACGACATCGGCAACCTGCGATCCACAGTCAACTTCGCGATCCGGATAGTCCATACGTAATTTGAGAATGTGAGAATTTGAGAATCTCAGAATCTTAAAATCAGATTCTCAAATCATAGATTCATGACCACCACGTGGGTTGACCTTCAAGCGAGCGACGGCACGGCGCTCCGAGCTTATGTAGCGCGACCCGCCGAGACGCCACGCCGTGGGCTCCTGGTATTCCAGGAGGCGTTCGGCGTCAACGCGCATATCCGGGACGTCGCGGAGCGATTCGCGGCGCAGGGATTTCTGGCGATCGCGCCTGAGCTGTTTCATCGCACGGCGCCGGGGTTCGACTGCTCGTACTCCGAGTTCGCGAAGGCGATGCCGCAGCTCGAAGCCATCACCGAGCAGGGGCTCGACGCGGATGCGCGCGCCGCGTACGGCTGGCTCGAGCGCGCGGGCGTCGGCGCGAACATCGCGTCGGTCGGCTACTGCCTCGGCGGTCGCGTGTCGTTTGTCGCCAACTCCGGACTGCCGCTCAAAGCCGCGGTGTCGTACTACGGCGGCCGCATTCCCACGGTCATCGGCCGCGCCCCGAAGCTCTCGGGGCCGATGCTCTTTTTCTGGGGCGGGCTCGATCACCACATCCCCGACGAGCAGCGCCAGGCGGTGATCAGGGGCGTGCGCGAGGCGAACAAGACGTTCGTCGACGTCGTGTTCTCGAACGCCGACCACGGGTTTTTCTGCGATGCCCGTCCGAGCTATCACTGACGACCACCTTCCTCAGTACCTACTGCCCCGCGAAATGACGCGGATATAATCCTCCCGCCATGGCTCGCACCACACTCACCGTCAACGGCCGCCCGCATGTGGTCGACGTCGATCCGGACTGCCCGCTGCTGTACGTCCTGCGCGACACGCTCGAGCTGAACAACCCGCGATTTGGCTGCGGACTGGGACAGTGCGGCGCCTGCACGGTCCTCGTCGACAACCGCGCGGTACGCTCGTGCTCGCTGGCCGTCTCGCGCGTCGCCGGAAAGAAGATCGTGACGATCGAAGGGCTCGCCACCGCCACTCGCCCGCATCCGGTGCAGCAGGCGTTCATCGACGAGCAGGCGTTCCAGTGCGGCTACTGCCTCAACGGCTGGGTGCTGACGGCGAAAGCGCTGCTCGACACGAATCCGACACCGACCGACACCGACGTCCGCAACGCGTGCGAGAGCCTCGTGTGCCGGTGCGGCAGCCACACGCGCATCTTCTCGGCGGTGCAGCGCGCCACACAACTCATCGGGAACACGGCGGTGAAAGCATGAAGCCGCGCACACCCGGAATCTCCCGTCGAGAATTTGTGGCCGGCGCCGGCGGCCTCGTGGTCGGCTTCAGCATGCTCGACTCGGCGCTCGCGCCGAGTCTGCTCGCGCAGGCGGCTGCGACGGCTGCCCCGCCGTCGCCGACGAAGCTCGAGTCGTGGCTGCACGTGCTGCCGGACGGCGGCGTGCAGGTGTTCACGGGCAAGCTCGAGATCGGCATGGGCGTCGACACCGCGCTGACGCAGATCGTCGCCGAAGAGCTCGACCTCTCGCCCGCCCGCGTGACGTTCGTTTTCGGCGACACGTCGATGACGGTCGATCAGGGCGGCGTCGGCGGCAGCACGTCAGTGAGCCAGGGATCGAAGCCGCTGCGCAACGTCGCGGCCGCGGCCCGGGCGGCCCTGGTGCAGCGCGCCTCGCAGCGTCTCGGCGTCCCCGTCGACGAGCTCCAGGTGCGCGACGGCGTGGTCTCCGCCAAAGCCGATGCGACCAAACGCGTCGGCTACGGCGAGCTCGCCGCCACGATCGCGGCGAACAACGATCTCAAAGTGACCGGCGCGGGCTTCGCCCTGAACGTCGACGGCGGCGCCAGACCCAAAGACCCATCGACGTACACCGTCGTCGGCACATCGGTCCCCCGCATCGACATGGCGCCGAAGATTCTCGGCACCTACCGCTACGTCACCGACGTCCGCGTGCCCGGCATGCTCCACGGCCGCGTCGTCCGTCCGGCCGGCGTCGGCGCGACGCTCGTCAGCGTCGACGAGTCCGCCGCGAAACACATCGCCGGTTACATCAGAACAGTCGTCGACAAAGACTTCGTCGGCGTCGTCTGCGAATCGGAGTGGGCGGCGGTGAAAGCCGCGAAAGCGCTCAAGGTCACGTGGTCCGCGCCGCTCCAGGCATTCCCGGAACAGAAAGATCTGTATTCGCACATGCGCGCGGCGAAGCCGAAGGCCACGCGGCAGATCCCCAGGACGGGCGACGTCGATTCCGCGCTTGCGAGCGCGACGAAGACACTCGACGCGCGCTACGACGTCCCCTTCCAGTCGCATGCGACGATGGGGCCGGGATGTGCGGTGGCGGATGTGCGGACGGACGGCCTCACGACCGTGTGGTCGGGCGGCCAGAAGCCGCACGCACTGCAGAAGGGCTACGCGCAGCTGCTCGGTCTCCCCACCGATCGCGTCCGCGTCGTCTGGATGCAGGACGCGGGATCGTACGGCCGTCCCGGCTTCGAGGATACGGGCGCCGATGCGGTGCTGCTGTCGAAGGCCGTCGGCAAGCCGGTGCGCGTGCAGTGGATGCGCGCCGACATGACGGCGTGGGGCGCGAAGGGACCGGCGTGCGTGTTCGATCTCGCCGGCGCCATCGACCGGCAGGGCAACGTCACCGGCGTGCGGTTCGTATCGCGCGCGTTTTCAGGCGGCGAAATCCTGTTTCTGCCCGATGCCGCGGGAAATTATCTCGGTGCGCAGCTGACCGGCATCAAGAACACGACTGGCGTGGACGAGTTCGCCGACTGGGGCGGCGCGGCTCCTGCGTATCGCTTCGCCAATCTCGACGCCTCGTCGCACGTGCTCACCGGCTTCCACGACGTCGCGTCGCCGCTGCGGTCGACGCACCTGCGCGATCCCGAGGGGCCGGCGACGTCGTTTGCTGTTGAATCATTCATCGACGAGCTGGCGGCTGCGGCCGGCGTCGATCCGCTGGAGCTGCGGCTCAAGCACATCGACGAGCCGCGCGCGAAGAATGCGCTCACAGTCGCCGCCGAGAAGTTTGGCTGGGACAAGCGCGTGTCGCCGAAGAAGAACATCGCGGGCGACGTCAACATCGTCGCCAGGGGCCGCGGCATCGCGCTCGGCACGCGCAACGGCACCTACGTCGGCACGATCGCCGAAGTGGAAGTCAATCGAAAGACCGGCGTCGTGAAGGTCACGCGCCTCGTCTGCTCGCACGACTGCGGCATCGTCATCAACCCCGACGCGCTGAAGTCGACGATTGCGGCCAACCTCATTCAGTCGCTCGGCCGCACGACCAAAGAAGAAGTGATGTTCGACCGCAGCAACGTGACGAGCGTCGACTGGAACACCTACAAGGTCGCGCGCGCCTCGGACGTCCCCGCCGTCGTCGACATCGTGCTGATCAACCGTCCCGATCTTCCGCCTGGAGGCGCCGGCGAGCCATCAAGCCGCGCCACGGCTGCGGCAATCGGCAACGCCGTGTTCGACGCGACAGGCGCGCGCCTCCGCCAGATTCCGTTGACGCCCGAGCGCGTCAAAGCCGCGCTTTCTTAGTGTTTGTGGGCTCTGCGGTTGACGTGCTCAGCAATGAGATCGTACACAGTGATCAGCGTCGCTATCAGCGCGACTCCGCCAAACATCAGCAGGGCGTTCGTCATGGCTTGATCCCCCGTGCCAACACTGCAGACAGTACGAGTAAGACAGTCCATGCTAGTAGGCCTACGCCAATGAGTGTCTTCGAGACTGCATGTTCACCGAGGATCTGACCGAAGACAAGAGCGCCAGCGGCAAGGTTGCCGAAATCGAACAACTTGTCGGCTAAGAGCGCTCGTTGGCGTTGGTCCAATCTTAGCATCGTCGAATCCAGGCCGCCGCGCAGAGAGTGCGTACTCTCCGCGCATTTCAAAGACTTAGCGGATTCTGGAGATTTCTGAGCAATGAACGTGCCGGTCGAGCAGTTGAGCGCGATGTGGCAGAATCTGCTACGCCGAACGCCTGACACATGCCGCTGACTCCAGGAACTCGCATCGGACCGTACGTGGTCGTCGCGCCGATCGGCGCGGGCGGGATGGGCGAGGTCTATCGCGCGCGCGACACGAAGCTCAATCGCGACGTCGCACTGAAGATCCTGCCTGACGCCTTCGCGAACGATCCCGATCGCCTTGCGCGCTTCACGCGCGAAGCGCAGACGCTCGCCGCGCTCAACGATCCGCACATCGCGCATATCCACGGACTCGAAGAACAGAATGGCGTCCGCGCGCTGGCGATGGAGTTCGTCGACGGCGAGGATCTCGCCGAGCGGCTGACGCGCGGGCCGATCCCGCTCGACGAATCGCTGGCGATCGCAAAGCAGATCGTCGAGGGCCTCGAAGCCGCGCACGACCAGGGCATCATCCATCGCGATCTCAAGCCGGCCAACATCAAGCTGACGCCGGACGGCGTCATCAAGATCCTCGACTTCGGCCTCGCGAAAGCGATCGATCCGATGGCCTCGTCGCCCGCCGCGGCGGCGCTCACTCACTCGCCGACGATCACGACGCCCGCGGCGATGACCGCGGCGGGCATGATCCTCGGCACGGCCGCGTATATGGCGCCCGAGCAGGCCAAGGGCCGGCCGGTCGACAAGCGCGCCGACGTCTGGGCCTTCGGCTGCGTGCTGTTCGAGATGCTCACGGCCAGGCGCGCCTTCGAGGGCGAGGATCTGACCGACGTCATCGCCGCCGTCGTCCGCGGCGAGCCCGACTGGACCGCGCTTCCACGCGAGACGCCCGAGCAGATCAAGCTGCTGCTGAAGCGCTGTCTCGACAAGGATCGGCGTTCGCGAATCGCCGACGTCTCGACCATCCGCTTCCTGCTCACCGAAACCCTGGCGCCGGCCGCAGCAGCGCCCGCGGCAGCGCCGGCTGTGACGGCGAAACCACGGCATCGCGCGCACGTGCCGCTCGCGGCGGTGCTCGGACTGACCGCGGGCCTCCTCGTCGCGACCGCGGCATGGGCGTACGTCAGATCCGGCGACCGGCCGCCGCAGCCGATGCGATTTGCCATCGTGCCGCCGCCCGCGCAGCCGCTGCTGACGGATTTCCCCGACCACGACATCGCGATTACTCCGGACGGCACGCACATCGTCTATCGCGGCGGCTCCTCGACACAGCAGGCGCAGTTGTTCGTGCGCGCCATCGATCAGCTCGATGCCCGGGCCCTTCCCGGCATCCCGCCGTTCATCGAGCCGTTCGTGTCTCCTGACGGCCAGTGGATCGCGTTCTTCACCGGTAGCACCATCATGAAAGTGTCGATCACTGGCGGACCACCGATCGTGCTGTGCACGTACCGTGGCGACCCGCGGGGTGCGAGTTGGGGCCCGGACGGCACGATTGTCTTCGCGACCAGCGATTCCACCATTGGTCTCCAGAGCGTGCCCGCCGGCGGCGGAGAGCCGAAGACGATGTCCACTCCCGACCGCGCGCACGGCGAGGTGGACGACGTGTTCCCCTACGTGCTCCCTGGAGGAAAGGCCGTGCTGTTTACAGTCACGAGCACGGTGAGCGCGGTCGGACAGATCGGCGTCCTCGATCTGACGACAGGCCAACGCAAGGTCCTCATTCGCGGCGGCATGCAGGCCCACTACGTCGATCCGTCGTCAGGTTCGGGGCCTGGCTATCTGGTGTACGCGGCCGGCGGCACGCTGCGCGGCGTGCGGTTCGATCTGAAGCGGCTCGAGGTCATCAGCGACCCGGTCCCCATCGTCGAACAGCTGATGACGGCGTCAACCGGCGAAGCGAACTTCGCGCTGTCGAAGAACGGCACGCTGGTGTACGTGCCGGGCGGAGTCGGCGGCGGGCAGAGCGCTCGCCGGTCACTCGTCTGGGTGGACCGCAAGGGTAAGGAGGAACCGATCAAGGCGCCGCCTCGGGCCTACATGTACCCGCGTATCTCTCCCGATGGCACGCGCGTGGCCCTCGACATCCGCGATCAGGAAAACGACGTCTGGGTCTGGGACCTCGCCCGCGAGACGCTGACGCGCCTCACGTTCGATCCCACGCAGGATCGGCTGGGAATTTGGACGCCCGACGGCAAACGCATCATCTTCTCTTCGGAACGTAAGGGTGGCGCGTCGCTGTTCTGGCAGCCCGCCGACGGCACCGGGACGGCTGAACAACTGACGACCGGCAGCGACACGACCGTGCAGTTTCCGGGGTCCGTCTCGCCGGACGGCACGCGAATGGTCCTTCGGGAAGACGGACCGAAGACCGGACGCGACGTCAGCGTGCTTGCGCTCGACGGCAAGTCGAAGGCCACGCCGCTCATCCAGACGACGTTCTTCGAGGAGAACCCCGAGATCTCGCCGGACGGCCACTGGCTCGCGTACCAGTCGAACGACTCGGGTCAGGATCAAATCTTCGTGCGGCCGTTCCCCAACGTGAACGGCGGGCGCTGGCAGATCTCCACCGCCGGCGGCACCAGACCGGCGTGGGCACGGAACGGGAAAGAGCTGTTCTATCTCAACCCCATGCGCGTGCTGACCACCGTGCCGGTCAAGCTGACCGACACAACATTCAGCGCGGGCAATCCGAGTCACGTCTTCGAGACGCCATACGCCGTACCGCAATCGGCACGCACGTACGACGTCTCACCCGACGGCCAACGCTTCCTGATGATCAAAGACGCCGAGGCAAGCGCGGCGACGACAGCGCCGTCGGGCATGGTGGTCGTCCTCAACTGGTTCGAAGAGCTGAAAGCCCGCGTTCCCGTCAAGTAGATCGTGGACACCTTCGACAACTTCATACGCGGACAGTGGACGCGGTCGCGCCACGGCGCGACGTTCGGCGACGAGAACCCCGCCAAGCGCGGCAGCAATCTCGGCGCGTTCCAGTCGTCGACCGTGGACGATGTGCGCGACGCCATCGATGCCGCGGCCGACGCGTTCCGGTCGTGGCGTCGGACGAGCGTCGCCGATCGGCAGCGATACGTCTCGCAGTTCCTCAACCTGCTCAAAGAGTCACGCGAAGAGCTCGCCCGCATCGTCACGCTCGAGAACGGCAAGACGATCAAAGAGTCGTGGGCCGAGGTCGACTCGGCGCTGATTGAAGGCGGCTACCACGCCGGACAGGCTGCGGCGTTTTTCGAAGCGGCCAGTCGGAAATCCACCGGCAACCTCACGACGTGGGTGAAGCTCGAACCGCTGGGCGTCGCCGGCATCATCAGCCCGTGGAATTTTCCGATGAACGTGATGTGCCGGAAGACGCTGCCGGCGCTGCTGACCGGCAACACCGTCGTCTTCAAGCCGGCGACGTTCACGCCGTGGTCGGGCATCTACATGGCGCGGCTGTTCGAACGCGCTGGCGTGCCGCCCGGCGTCTTCAACTGCGTCACCGGGCTCGGATCGTCGATTGGCAACGCGCTCGTGGACGACCCGCGCGTCCGCGCCGTGTCGTTCACGGGATCGACGGCGGTCGGCAGGAAGATCCAGGCGAGAGCCGCGGCCAACCTGACGCGCACGCAGCTGGAACTTGGCGGAAAGAACGCGCTCATCGTGATGGACGATGCGGATCTGACGCTGGCGCTCGAGGCGGCGATCACCGCCGGGTTCTCAAATGCCGGGCAGTGGTGCACGTCCACGAGCCGCGTGCTGCTCCACCGGACGATCGCGGCGAAGTTTCTCGACATGCTCGTGGCGCGCGCGAACGCGATGGTCGTGGGCGACGGGTTGAGCGAGACCACGGACATGGGACCGGTCGCGGGACCGCAGCAGCACAAAGACGTGACCGCGGCGATTCGCCAGGCGGTGTCCGACGGCGCGCATCTCGCCGCCGGCGCCGACTCGTCGTCTCTGCCCGCGGACGGGTACTTCGTCCGGCCGACGGTCCTGACGCACCTCACGCCGGAGATGCCGGCGTTTCGCGACGAGATCTTCGGGCCGGTGCTGGCCGTCTGCGAGTTCGGATCGCTCGACGACGCCCTGACGCTCGCGAACGACTCGATCTACGGCCTGTCATCCGCGATCTACACGACGAGCGCGTCAACCGCCGCCGCGTACGTCGACGGCATCGAGGCCGGCCTCGCCCACGTGAACGTGCATACGGGCTACAAGGAGCCATCGCTGCCGTTTGGCGGCGTCAAGCAGTCGGGCGCGGGCCTCCCGGAAAACAGCGAGACCGGTCTCGAGTTCTTCGTCGATCGCAAGGCGGTTTACGAGCGTTTGGCCTGAGGCACAAAGATGTGCCCGCACGACTCGCAGCGGAAGTACGTCAGCACGGGCTTGGGCGACTGGCCGATCACGGTCGTTCGTTCACTCTGGCATTTGGGACACATAGGGGGCGGCCCTTTCGGGTTGTCCATCAGGAATGCGACGCAACCAGCAAACGGCGTTCCGCGCGGAATCCCCGGCCAGACGCATCTTCGCGTCACACGCGCTGTCCGAAGATCGGTCACTGCGCACAAATGTGCAATCGAATGTCTGACATGATGGTCGCGCGATGCCGCTGCGCCTCAGTGTTCTGGATCAATCGCCCATTTCCGCCGGCTCGACCGGCGGTGATGCGCTAAGGAACTCCGTCGACCTCGCGCGACACGCCGAGCAGCTCGGCTACACGCGCTACTGGGTGGCCGAACATCACGCGACGCCGATGCTTGCATGCGCGAGCCCGGAAGTGTTGATCTCGGCGATTGGCGCGGCGACGTCGCGCATCCGCGTCGGCAGCGGCGGCGTCATGCTCCCTCACTACAGCCCGCTCAAGGTCGCGGAAAACTTCAGCATGCTGAGCGCCCTGTACGGCGACCGCGTCGATCTCGCGATTGGCCGCGCGCCTGGCAGCGATCCGATTACGGCGTACGCGCTCCAGCGCGATCGACGGACCGCCGGCCCCGACGACTTCCCCGAGCAGCTCACCGAGCTGCTCGCGTACGTCAACGACGCGATGCCCGTCACGCACCGCTTCGCGCGGCTGGCGAAGCTGCCGGGCGGCGCCGCGCGTCCCGATGTCTGGCTGCTCGGGTCGTCGCCGCAAAGCGGCGTCTGGGCGGCGGAACTCGGGCTGCCGTACGCGTTCGCCGACTTCATCAACCCCGTCGGCGGCACGGACATCGCGGCGCACTACCGGCAGCACTACGTCCCGTCCAAACAGCATCCGGAGGCGCGCGTCATGGTCGCCGTCTGGGCGCTGTGCGCGGACACGGACGAGGAAGCCAACCGGCTCGCCGCGAGCAGCCGCATGGCGTTCACGCTGTTTCTGCAGGGACACTTGATGCCGGTGCCGCCGGTCGATGTCGCATTGAAGTTCGTCAGCGAACACGCCGCCGACATCGAGGCGCTCGGGCGCAGACGACGATGGCTCGTGGGGTCGCCGGCGACCGTCAAGCCTGGGATCGAAGCGGCCGCGGCGGAATACGGCGCCGAGGAAGTGATGATCGTGACGATCACGTACGACCACGGAGCGCGCAAGCGATCGTACGAGTTGCTGGCGGACGCGTTTCGCCGGGCCTGAAAGGCCCGGCCCACCCGGCCCACGTTACGTAGGGCGGCCCTTTCAGGGCCGCCAACCGAAACGCTCGGCCTTACGCGAGCGTCTGCAGCAGGTCGCGCGTGAACGTCGTGATGTCGCTCGCGCGGCCGTCGCGAATCTTCGCGGCCCAGGCCGGGTCGGCGATGAGCGCGCGGCCGACGGCGACGAGGTCGAATTCGCCGGCCTCGAGCCTCGCAATCAGGTCGTCGATGCCGCGCACGCCGGTGGCGGCGCCGCCGAACCACGAGATGAAATCGTCGGTCAGGCCCACCGACCCGACCGAGATCGTCGGCTTGCCGGTGAGCTTCTTCGTCCAGCCCGCCAGATTCAGGTCGGAGCCGTCGAACTCCGGCTGCCAGAATCGGCGCGTCGAGCAGTGGAAGACGTCGACACCCGCGTCGGCGAGCGGCGCAAGGAACCGCGCCAGATCGTCGGGCGTGGTGACAAGCCGCGCGTCGTAGTGGTTGCCTTTCCACTGCGAACACCGGAACACGATCGGGAAATCTGGCGCTGTCGCGCGGCGGCACGCGCGGATCACGTCGGCGCCGAACCGGGTGCGGGCGACGAGGTCGCCGCCGTACTCGTCGGTGCGCTTGTTGGTGAAGTCCCAGAAGAACTGGTCGATGAGGTAGCCGTGGGCGCCGTGGATTTCGACGCCGTCGAAGCCGAGCCGGCGCGCATTGCCGGCGGCGCGGCCGTACGCGTCGATCACGGATGCGATTTCGTCCGCGGTCATCGACGGCGCGGCCTGTTCGCCCTTCACGTTGATGCCGGAGGGGCCGATGGACACCGCGTCGGGAAACGGCCCGGTGCCGGGGGCGCGCCGCATGCCGACGTGCCAGATCTGAGGGAAGATGCGGCCGCCCGCGCCGTGGACCGCAGCCAGCACGCCGCTCCACCCTGCCAGCGCGTCGGCGCCGTAGAAACGCGGGACTCTGACGCTGTCGGTTGAGGCCGGGTGATCGATGACCGTGCCTTCGGTGACGATCAGGCCGACGCCGTTTTCCGCCCGGCGCCGATAGTACGCCGCGACGTCCGGGCCCGGGACCCCGTCCGGTGAGAAGTTGCGCGTCATCGGCGCCATGACGATGCGGTTCGGGAGCGTGAGGGGGCCGATGGTGAAGGGCGTAAACAGCGCCGAGGTGGACATCCTTTCTATTATCTCAACACCACGCAGCCAAGCGCTTCGAGCCGCGCGATCCATGGCGGCGTCTCGGACAGGCTCGTCCAGCGCAGATCCAGCTTCTGCAGCTTCGGCAGATCGCCGACGGCCTCGGGCAGTTCTGTGAAGGCGTTGGCGCGGAGGTCCATATATATAAGGTTACGCAGCCGGCCGACCGACTCGGGAATCGCGGCGACCTTGTTGTTGCGCAGGTCGAGGATCCGGAGCTCGTCAAGATCGCCGATCGATGCCGGCAGACCCGTCAGCGCGTTGTTGGCGAGATGCAGCTCGCGCAGCTTCGTCAGGGCGCCAATCGCGTCCGGCAGTGTCGTCATGCCGTTGTTGTAGGCGCGCAGCTCGACGAGGCTCTTCATGCCCGCGATCGATTCCGGAAGCGACGCGATCTGATTGTCGGTGATGCCGAGATACCGCAGCCTCGTCAACTGCGTGACGGTTTCAGGGAACGCCGTCAGCTTGTTGTCAGCGAGGTAGAGATAGTCGGTGAGGTGCGGCAGGGCGCCGATCGCATCCGGGATCGACGCGAGCGCGTTATGCGCGATATCGAGCGCGTGCAGGTTCGTCAGCCGGCCGATCGTGTTCGGAATCGCCGTCAGCCGGTTGTCGGACAGGCAGAGGAACTCCAGCTCGGTCCGGTCCCAGACCCACTCAGGAACCTCGGTGAGCTGCTGAAACCGGATGACAAGCGCGCGGTCGGCCACAAAGCCGTAATGATATCGGCAAACAATTCATTTCTTTCGAGCTTTGAGGCTCTGCTCGCACTCTATGGACAATCGGGGACCGGGAAGAGGAAGAAATACGAGACGAGATACAGCGTCGTCCAGATAAGCAAGCCGGCGACGTGCCAGTTTCGAGGAGCTTTTCGATACCATACCAGCGCCGGTGTCACGAATACGACTACGTTAAGAAATACTGCGATACCTAACCCAATCGCCTGGGTTTGAATGGACGAAATACCAGAGGCCTCGAGCGCGAGTCCGGCCAGAATGCGGGTGAAGAAATAGAGGGCTGAGCCGCACCGGCCAATTCTTGGCGTCAAGAATGACGCCCATGCCACCGCAGTCATACAACCGAGCAAGAGTGCCCAGCGCAAGTGTGGTCGTTTGTCCATTAGAAGCTCACCTCTTGATTTGTTTAGTCGATCTCCTAATGAGGTTGGAATTGGCTGCGCGGTACCGGCTTGGTCCAACCGGGGAAATTGATCCAGTGTTCGGCAATAAACGGATCAGCAAGCAGATCCGTAGTCGCGTTGATCAAACCATGTGCATAGGAGTTCGAGTTGTATGTCCCATCGTTAGGGAGTGGAATGCAGATGTCCGGGTAGGGCAAGTCATTGTGATAGTTGCCGAACGCTTGAAAAAGCTCTTCAATGATCATGTCTTCTCGATCATTGGGATACAGCGCACGCTGAAAATAGAGCAAAGGCGTCTGAGTGTCCTTCGGGCGATTGAGCGCACTGACCAAGGTCCCTCCACATCCAAGGACGTTGGAGGATTCAGCTCCGATCGTCACAGACCAGTTGAACCCAGAGTCCTGATAGAACCTCGCGTCTGACAACCATCGAGCCTGGTTTCTTGGAACAAGCCGCAAAGCCGTGTGACCCTGAAATCCTACTAGTGGATAACCTTCAACGAAGATCCCTCGATTAAGATCCCGCGCTTCGCGCCTTCCAAGATTGCCTCGTTGCCCTGACCACAGGTTCAAGGACACTGGCGCGGCAGTGTGCTGCTGCAACAGCGGACCGCTGTCCGGAAGCCCGGCAATCATGAGCGTCGATACCTGCGTAGCGTAGCTTTCGGCTGCCCCAGCATAGAGTACGCCGCCACCCACCAGTGCGGACGTCAGCTGCAATCGTGGCCCCCCTGGCAATGCCGTCGAACTCACGATGGCCAGCGTCTGCGGATTCAGCTTGAAGGACGTGGCGCCACTTCGGCCGCTCCCCTCCCAGTACTGGACAAGCACGTACGCCGCGTCGTCGCCGAGGATGTACTGCAAATCGCGGGCGGCCAGCGTCCCGAACGGCAGGTCCACGGTTGGCGACGTGACACGATCGGCGCCGACGTGGACGACATTCGCAAGCCCGGACGTCTGGAGCGGACTGATGTCGCCAACGATGAAGCCGCCATGGCCGTCGGGCCAGGGACCGCTCATGATGTCGCCGATGCCGAGATTGACGACGGTGCCGTCAGCGTGCTGCAACTGCTCGAACGCCACGAACGTAGGGTTCGCGACGCCCGGCAGCGTCGCGAGCCACGCGCTCTTCGGCGTTGTCGCCGAACTGTTCTGGTTGTCCCAGCGGCTGACGACCGCGACCACCGACCCGTCGTCCTGCACGACCGGCCCCGTGGCGGTTGACGCGTTGGGATAGGTGAAGTGGCCGCCGGTGAGATCGTACCGCGCCCTTTCGTATCCTTCGAGCCCATCGATCGCCACCAGTTCCGTCCGATTGGCAGTGCTCAGCTTCTCGACGACGAACACCGTGCCGTTCGGATGAAGCGCGATTTCACTGAACCGTCCGAACGTCTCCCGGTGCCAGTATTCCCACGACACCTCGCCGGTGATGCCGTCGATCCGGCGGATGACTTCGTTCATCGTGTAGCAGCACGCCGGCTGGCTGCTCGACACCACCAGCACGACTCCGCCGCGGTCGTCCGGGACCACCTGCTGCACCGGCGCATAACCGCCAAAGGTCGGATCGTTCGGCAGCGTGTATTTCCACAGCTCGCGTCCATCCGCCGTCACGGCGCGGATGACGGTCGGGAGGACGGTCGTGCCCCCGTTCTGGTAGTACGGCCCGCGCTCGACAAAGAACAAGGCCGGCGGCTGATTGATCGACGTCTCCGGGGTGAACGGCCGCACGGCCCGCACGACCTCACGCACGCCTGGTGTCAGCCCTGGTTGCGGATTCGGCGTCGGCAACAGGCTCCAGAGCGTCGTCCCATCGGGCGGCGTGGCATCCGCCGCGAGGACAGTGACTGCGGCCTGCGCTGACAGGCCGTCGCGCGTCAGCGTGACCGTCGCTGCGCCGACAGCGAGCGCATGCACGGTCGGCACTCCGGCGTCGATGAGCACGACGGCCACGTTCTGATCGCTCGTGCTCCATGTCCCGCCCGTGACGCGCCTGCCGCGGTCGTCGGTGACGGCGAGCGCCTGACCGTACCCAGCGAGCAGCGTCATCGTCGCCGGGCTGATGAACAGCGCCGATGGCGGCATATCGGCGACGAGGATCGAGACATTCCTGGTCGACGATCGCCCCGCCCGATCCTGGGCAGTGACCTGCACCGTGTTCGTGCCGTCCTGCACGGCCGCCGTACACGTGAAGTTCTGTCCGACAACTAACGCCGGAACACCAGCGCACGTCACGCTCGAGAGGCCGGACAGCACATCGACGGCGCTTCCGCGAATCGGCACGCTCGTCGTGCCCGGGAGAAAGACCCCCGTCGCGGACGGGCTATAGACGTTCAGCCCAGGCCCCGCAAGATCGATGTTGACGATGACGACCATCGTCGCGGTCACGCCGTTGGCGTCGATGGCCGTGCCCGTGACTTTGATTCCTGCGCCGCTGAACGACTTCGTCTGCGGTGACGTGCAGAAGGAGATTGGTGAATCCGTCGCGGTACACGTGAATGTCACGGTTACGCTGCTGTTGTTCCAGCCGAACGCGTTCGGTGATGGCGACATCGTGGCGGAGATCCGCGGACCGACGACGGTGAATACGACGCCGTTGCTCGGCACGCCCTGTTTCGTGACGACCACCGGGCCCGTCGTCGCGCCAGGCGGAACGGTGGCAACGATGCTCGTGGCACTCCAGGCCGTCACCGCGGCGCCGATGCCGTTGAACGTGACGGTACTCGAGCCCTGCGTGGATCCGAAATTGATGCCGGCAACGGTGATGCTCTGACCGGACGCGCCGGATGTCGGCGCCAGCGACGAGATCACCGACTCCCGGCTGTCGACCGGCGTCGCCATATCGGCGGCAATCTCCGCGGGGCCGAGCGCCCGTCGATACACGCGCACTTCGTCGAGCCGCCCGACGAACGATCCGCCGATTTCCATCGGCTCGTTCGTCGAGCCAAGCGCGCCTGACGCCGTCCGGCTCGCCCGCTCGACGCCGTTGAAGTAGATCCGCAGCCAGGCGCCGTCGAACGTCAGCGCGACATGCGTCCAGCCATTCAGCGGCAGCGTCGCCGTGGTCATCAGCGGGTAATCGGCGCTTCCCAGCCGTGCACTGAAGTAGACCGCGCCCCCGGAGAGTGTCGACAGCTCATACAGCGGGTTGCCGCCCGTATCGTCGGGATTGCGATGCCACAGCATGCGCCGATCCTGCGTCGACGGATTGACCCAGCCCTCGAACGTAAGCGCGTTCGTCAGGACGATCGAGTCGCTCGACGGCACGAGCACGTCGCTGCTGCCGCCTGGCAGCGACAGACCGTTTCCGACACGCCCACTGCCCCACGCCGCGCCACGCACCAGCGACGCCCTGTTTCCGTTGCCCGACCAATCGTCGGTCGCAACACCGGCCCCCTCGCTGAACGCATACGCGACGCTCGGCAGGGTCGACGCCGCCGCCGTTCGGAACGACCACGTGACGGCGCCTGAGAGCGTGCTCCCTCCGGTGCTCGTCACGGTGGATGACACGCGAGCGGTGTAGTCGGCCAACGCGGCCAGCGCGTTCACGGGAGCCAGCGTCGCCGTTCGAGTGGCCGCGTTGTACGTCACATTGGCTGCCACAGGAACGTTGCTGCTGTCCCGCAGATCGAACGTACTTGCCGTGAGCGTCGCCGGATCGACCGCCGCGCTGAAGGCGTGACCGGCGTCCCAAGAACGCCAACGGCGCCACTGCGCGGCGTGACCATCGTGACGAAGAACGGCGCGGATGCGTCGACCGGCGTTTGCCGGTCGATCGCGATTTCGCCAGGAGTCAGCGCGCGGCTGTAGATGCGGACCTCGTCCATCGATCCACGGAACCACTGGCCGATCTCGATCGGCTCCGGCGTCGTGGCCAGCGCCCCGTGAGCACCGCGGCTCGCGACCTCGAGGCCCTCGACGTAGATTCGCAGGCGCACGCCGTCGTACGTGAGCGCGACATGCGTCCACACATCGAGCGGCAGCGTGACCGTCGTGAACATCGGATAGTCGGTGTTGCCGAGGTGAGGCGCCGTGTAAAGCGCGCCGGTGTTTGTGAGGGCGAGCACGTAGAGAAAGTTCCCGCCGTCGTCCGGATACTGGCTCCAGAGATCGCCCCACGCGTAGATGTTCGGCTTCACCCACGCCTCGAACGTAAACGCATCCGTCAGCGTCGTCGTGTCGCGTGAGGGCACCTGGATGTCGTCGTTGACGCCGTCGAACTGCACGCCGTTCCCGAACATCCCCGGCGCCCAGGCAGCTCCATGCAGCAACGCGCCTCCGTTGCCGTTGCCAGACACGTCCCAAGCCGTGCTCCCTGCGCCCTCGCTGAATGCGTATGCCACGCGCGGCAGCGTCGCCGAGGCTGCCGTGCGAAACGTCCAGACGAGGTCGGCGGCAAGCGTCGCCCCGACGGCATCCACGACCCCGCTGCTCCCGCCAACGACTCGCACCGTGTAATCGGCAAGCGGCGCCAGCGGACTGGCCGCCGTGAGGACGGCCGTGCGGGTCGGCGCGTCATAGCTGACGCTGGCCGGCACAACGGCGTTCGTGGCGTCCCGCAGCTCGAACGTGGCCGACGTGACCGTCGCCGCCCCTGCGGGCGCGCTGAACGTGGCCGTCACCGGGGTCGTCGACACACCCGGCGCCGAATCCGCCGGCGTGAACACACTGACCTGGAACGGCTCGAGCGGATCGACAGGTGTCGCGCGATCGAGCGCGATCTCGTTCGCACTCAGCGCGCGGCCATAGATGCGTACTTCGTCGATGCGGCCCGGGAACCCCGCGCCGATTTCCATCGGCTGCGATGTCGGCACAAGGTTGCCGGTCGCATTTCTGCGACCGACCTCGATGGCGTTGAAATAGATGCGAATCTGCGCGCCGTCGTACGTAACCGCGACGTGCGTCCACGTGTTCAGTTGCAGCGTCGGTACCGTGAAGATTGGATACGCGCTGTTGCCCTGGTACGCGGAAAAGTAGATCGCGCCGGTGCCGGTCGTTGACAACGTGTAGATCGGATTGCCGCCTGGCGAGTCCGGGCGCTGTTTCCAGACATCGCTCCAGGCAAATGCCGAGGGTTTGATCCAGCTTTCGAAGGTAAACGCATTCGACAAGCCCGTCACCGGCACCTGCCGTCCGCTGGCGCCTCCAGAAAACAGAAGGCCGGGTCCGAACCGGCCGGCCGCGCCGCCGTCGTTGAACGCAAACGCGGCGAGGGGACCGTCCGTCTGCGCCGCCGCGGGCAGGGTGATGAGCAACGCCACGATCGCGAGAAGACTTCTCATGACGGCCATTGTGAAAAAGGCCGTCGCCGTTGAAACACGCAACGCTTATCGTGTGTTCACATTGCTTGCTCCTGATGAACATCGCCGCTGAGTTCCTGAGTGCGGTACTGCGACGGAGCCAGTCCGCAGTCGCTGACAAACGCGCGTGTGAACTGACTGGGATGTCGAAACCCGACGCAGAACGCGATTTCCTTCATGCTGCACGAAGATTCGCGCAGGAGCCGCCGCGCTTCCCGTAATCGCACATCGCGAAGGAGATCGGCGAACGTCAACCCGCGTTCACGCTTGAGGACGCGGCAGACGTGCTGCGCCGAAATGCCGATGATTCGCGCCACGGCTCCGACACTTAGCGACGCATCGGCGTATTTCTTTTCGATCACATACTGCGCGCGCGCCGCGTGAATGCGATAGACCGACATGCCGGTCGAACCCGTGCATTCGACGTGCCGGTCTACGGAAGTAAGAAGTGCGAAGTCAGAAGTCAGAAGTCAGAAGTACGAACTACACCGTAAAATAGCTGGCATGACGAAGGCCCTCGCCTGCGCGCTCGCTCTCGCCCTGGGAACAGTGTCGCTGGTCGCCGCCGGCCCCCGCACCTTCACCGTCGACCCCGAACGCAGCCGCGCGACCATCGACGTCGGCAAAGCCGGCGCCTTCAGCTTCGCGGGCCACACACACGAAGTCGACGCGCCCCTCACGAGCGGCGTCATCCACCTCGATCCCGACATGCCGTCCCGATCCGACGTCCGACTCGAGTTCAACGCGGCGGCCCTGCGCGTCACCGGCAAGGGCGAGCCGCCCGACGACGTGCCGAAAGTGACCCAGACGATGCTCGGCGAGATGGTGCTCGACGCGAAGAAATATCCGGCCATCACCTTCGAGAGCACCAGCGTCAGCGCCAGGGGCGCTCCGCCGGCCCTCGACCTGACCATCGCCGGCAGGCTGACGATTCACGGGACGACCAAAGCCGTCACTGCGCCTGTGGCCGTCAAAATCGACGGCGCGACCCTCACCGCCACCGGCAGGTTCTCCATCAAACAGACGGAGTTCGGCCTCAGGCCCATCTCGATCGGCGGCGTCGTCAAGGTGAAGGACGACCTGAACATCACGTTCACCATCGCGGCGCGGGAGCGCTAGAATCTGGGCGTGATGTCGACGAAAACCCTGCGGCTCATCGGCGTCGGACTTGCCCTCTACGTCCTCGCCGGCAACGCGCCGGTGCTCGCGCAGAACGACCGCGCGGATCACTGGGTCGGCACGTGGGCCACGGCCCTCGTGGCCCGGCCCCAGGCGGCGGCTGGCGCCGGACGCGGGCCCGCGCCGCTCAACTTCAACAACCAGACGCTCCGCCAGATTGTGCACACGAGCCTCGGCGGCGACCGCGTCCGCGTGGTCCTGAGCAACGCGTTCGGCACCGCCCCGCTGCCGGTCGGCGCGGCCGGCGTCGCGCTCCGCCAGAAAGACTCGTCGATTGTCGCCGCGTCGAAACGTCCGCTGACCTTCGGCGGCGCCGCGTCCACCAGCGTCGCCGCGGGCGCAATCGCCGTGAGCGATCCGGTCAACCTCGCGGTACCGGCGTTCGCCGATCTCGCGATCGACATCTTTCTTCCCGGCGACACCGCCGCATCGCCCTCGCCCCTGACGACGCACAACGGCGCGCTGCAGACGAGCTACGTCTCCGCCGTCGGCAACCACGCGGGCACCGCCGACCTGCCGATGCCGACGACCATGCAGGCGTGGTTTTTCCTGTCGGCCGTCGAGGTGTCCGCGCCGACGAACGTCGGCGCCGTCGTCGCCTTCGGCGACTCAATCACCGACGGCACGCTCTCGACGCCGGATACGAACAACCGATGGCCCGATCACCTCGCGCGGCGCCTGATGATGCAGGCCAACAACTCACGGCTGCCCCGGGAATCAATGTCGGGCGTCCTGAACTTGGGCATCGCCGGCAACCGCGTCCTCAGCGACTTCGTCGGGCCGAGCGCGCTCGCGCGCTTCGACCGCGACGTGCTCGCGCAGAACGGCGTCACGCACGTCATCCTGCTCGAGGGGATCAACGACCTGGGGCTCGCGGGCAACGGCCAGCCGAATCCGACGGCCGCGGAGATCATCGCCGGCCACCGGCAGATCATCGAGCGTGCGCACGCGCACGGCCTGAAAGTGATCGCGGGGACGTTCCTGCCGTTTGAAGGCACCAACCTCGCCGTGGCGCCCGGCTACTACTCTGCCGAGAAAGACGCGCGGCGCCAGGCCATTAACGAGTTCATCCGCACGAGCAAGGCCTACGACGGCGTCGTCGATTTCGAGGCCGCCATCCGCGATCCCGGCCATCCCCTCCAGGTGCTGGCGCAGTTCAGAGGCGCGGATAACCTGCACCTCACCGACTCCGGCTATCAGGCGATGGCCAACGCCGTGAATCTGGCGCTGTTGCGACGATGAAACGTCCGCCTGAAGGCGGACACTACATGAGGCTCATGAAACCACTCGCGTTCCTGCTCGCCACGCTCATCGCCACGACCGCCGCCGCGCAGACCACGCCCGCACGCTGCGAAGGCTCGCGCGACCTGCGCCTCGTCAACGGCAGGATCGCGACGATGGACGGGAAGAACTCGACGGTCGCTGAAGTGACGATTCAGAACGGCGTGTTCACGGCGGTCGGCCGGCGCGCGGGCGGGACGCTCAGTCCCTGTACGAAGACGATCGACCTGAAGGGACGGACGGTGGTTCCCGGCCTCGTCGACAACCACAACCACATCGTGCTGCTCGGCCTGCGGCCCGGCTACGACACGCGCCTCGAGACGGCGGCGTCGATCGCGGACGTGCAGTCGCTCATCAAAGCGCGCGCGAAGACCGTGCCGGCCGGCGGCTTCGTCACGGCCATGGGCGGCTGGAATTTCGTGCAGTTCGCCGAGAAGCGGATGCCCACGCTCGCCGAGCTCGACGCGGCCGACGCCGATCGTCCGGTCATCGTCTATCAGTCGTTCACGGGCCCCGCCGCCGTGAACACGAAGGCGAAGGCGTTCTTTGCCGGCCGCGGGATCGCGGTCGGCGACACGGGCGCGATCGGGGTCAACGCGCCGTCGCTGGCCGCGCTGAACGCGCTGCGATCGGTGCAGACGTTCGCCGATCAGAAGCGCGGGACGCTGGACGCGCTCGCCTACTCCGCCAGCGTCGGCGTCACGACCAACGTCGACATGGGCGCCTTCATCCCGCCCGGACTCCCCGACATTCAGGAGTCGTTCGCGGCGGACACGCTGGCGACGTTCGATCCGTTCACGATGTACAACGCGATCGCGGCCGTGCATCGCGACGGCAGGATGACGGCCCGCGTCCGGCTCTATTTCCTTTCGATGGACACGCGGCCGGACGTGCCGATGCTCAAGCAGCGGCTGATGAACAACTTCAACAACTTCGGCGACGACATGCTGCGGCTGTCCGGCGTCGGCGAGTTCGCGTCGAGCTGGCCGCTCTTCGGCAACGCGCCGCCGACCAACTACGACGCCGCGCTGCAGTTCGTCGCGAAGCAGGGCTGGGCGTTCCAGCAGCACTCGCTCTCGCCGGCCGAGGACAAGCTGACGATCGAGACGTTCGAGGCCGTCAACAGGACGACGCCGATTGCCGGCCTGCACTGGTCGATCGCGCATGCGCCGCGCATCGACGCGCCGACGATCAACCGGTTCAAGGCGCTGGGCGCGGGCATCGCCGTCCATCCCTTCGGCTATCTCGCGGGCGCGCCGGGCGCGGGCCCGCCGCTGCGGACGATCGTCGACAGCGGCATCCACGTCGGCGCGGGGTCGGATTCCGCGCAGATCTCGACGCTCGATCCGTGGTTGATGATTTACTACATGGTGACGGGCAAGAACGCGTCAGGCGTCCTGATCAACCAGGGTCAGACGCTCACGCGCATGGAGGCGCTGCGCCTCTACACGGCCGAGAACGGCTGGTTCTTCCACGAGGAAGGCAAGGTCGGGTCCATCGAAGTCGGCAAGCTCGGCGACCTCGTCGTCCTGAGCGGCAACTACTTCGACGCGGCGAAGGTGCCGGACGAGGGCATCAAGAAGCTGAAATCGGTACTGACCGTGGTTGATGGGAAGATCGTGCACAACGAACTCCGGTAGTGTCCGCCTTCAGGCGGACCAAGGACGGCCTATGAAGAAGATGTTCGTATTCGGTGGCGCGGTCTTGTTGGCGACGAGCGTCGCGTACGCGCAGCAGGCGCCGCTTCCCGACTGGAGCGGTGCGTGGCAGATGATCGGGCCGACGGTCTTCGACACCGCGACGGTCGAGCCGAAGAACGGGCGCGCCGGCGACGCCGGCGTTCGCGAGCGCCCGCCGTACACCGCCGAATATGAGGCGACGTATCAGAAGAACATCGAGGCGATCCGGAAGGGGCTGTTTCCCGATCCGATCACCAACTGCGGCGTGCCGCACGGGATGCCGCGAGCGCTGAACGTGCCGGACGCGTACGAATTCGCCGTGACGGCCCAGCAGGTCTGGATCCTCACCGAGAACGGCCCGGGGATCGTCCGCGTCTACACCGACGGCCGTCAGCACCCGAAGCCCGAGGATCGCTGGCCGACCTACACCGGCGACTCGGTCGGACGGTGGGAAGGCGACACGCTGGTCTTCGACACGATCAGCACCAAGGGCTGGATCGAGAAGGACACAATCGTCGATCGCACGGGGCTCGTGCTCAGCGAGCAGGCGCACGTCGTGACCCGCATGCGGAAGGTGGACGCCGGCACCCTCGAGGCGCAGATCACGGTCGACGATGCGAAAGCGCTCACGAAGCCGTGGAGCGTCACCAAGCGCTATCGGAAATTGTCCGCCGGCACGCGCGTGTACGACTACGCCTGCGGCGAGAACAACCGGAATCCCGTCGCGCAGTCGGGCCAGACGCTCACCCTGGGCGCCGACGGCAAGCCGATCGACCGCGTCACGAAATAAGGGAGACACTCATGAAGCGATCAGCCGCCGCCTTTCTTGTCGCCACGGCGTTCGTCGTCGCCGCTGCCGCAGCGTCCGCGCATCACTCCGGGAACATGTTCGACAGCACGCGGGTGAAGGAGCTCTCGGGAACGATCAAAGAGTTCCAGTGGAA